>Ga0209390_10005216_pt1 | contig 18627 bp, 8 predicted proteins | sample BON01_FD_187212 | JGI IMG/M metagenome (GOLD analysis project Ga0209390, IMG submission 187212) | Freshwater microbial communities from Lake Bonney liftoff mats and glacier meltwater in Antarctica - BON-01 (SPAdes) (version 2) | ecosystem: Environmental > Aquatic > Freshwater > Ice > Glacier...
CCTTCGACACGACCCCAACCCTCCCGTTACGCCTTGCCCCCCGCCGCCCCGCGCCCCTGCGCCTCCTGCTGCTGCATCTGCAGCTGCCGCCGCAGCTTGCCCGCCAGCACCGCCTGCACGCGCCCGTGACAAGACCTCCTCTCCCCCCGCCCTCACACCTTGCCCCCCGCCGCCCGCCCCTGAGCTTCCTGCATCTGCAGCTGCCACTCCTGCCGCCGCAGCTTGTCCGCCAGCACCGCCTGCACGCGGCCGAGCGCGTCGCGCCTCTGCGCGGCGCCCTGCTCCACCTCCCTGAGCGACGCGCGCAGGCGCTCCTGCTTGCGCCTGCAGTACTGCGCGCCGGCCTCGGCGGCCATCTCGACGTAGTAGCCCGTGCCCACGTCCACGAGGACCGTGTGCGGCGCGGCCACCTCGCCCGAGACGTAGAGCGAGCTCGTCAGCGGCAGCAGCAGACGCTGGCCCGGCGCCGCTGACGCGTCGAGCGCCTGTATCGCGCGCTGCGACGCCGCGAACGCGCCGGCAAGGCGCCCGAGCTGCTGGGCGCTGCCGCCCAGGGCCTCGAGCTCCTGCTGGAGGCGGCCGCGCAGCTCGTGGAGCTCCTGCGGGGAGAGCGAGGTCACGGGCACCGAGCCGCCGTCGCCGTCGCCGGCGGCGCCGGCGCCGGCGGCGCCGGGCGGCGCTCCGCCGGCGGCGGCGGTTTGAGCGGGCAGCATGGCGGCGGCGGCGGCCATCATCGGCTGGGAGGGGGGAGGTGCCTAGGAAACCTTGCCGACCGAGTGCCCGATGCAAGTGTAGGGGCCAAGGGAGGGGGGCGCGCGCGCTAGCGATCACGCGCCTTTCGCGCGAGACACAGGGCGGTTCGCTGTTTTGTTTCGGTTCGCGGGCGCGCGCGGTCCGAGCAAACAAAGACGACGCGCTCGATTCCTACTAGGTCGGGCTTGATTGGGCGCTTGTGCTGCTGCTGCGGTGCTGCTCGTTTGGCTTGCCGGGGATGTGGATGCTCTGTCGGGAGAGAGGGAGAGAGGGAGACGATGGATCAAGGAGAGAGGAGAGAGAGGAGAGGGAGGAGGGACAGCCCAAGCGGAAACTCAAAAACCGTCGGAACACTCTCTTTCTCCCTGAATCCCTGAATCGAGAAGGTCGACCCCCCACGAACGCGCATATCGACCATCGGGCAGACCCTCCTTTGCGCGCCCAGACCCGTACACGCTAGGCGTCGTGCAAAACCCGAGGAACCACGAAACACCAAGAAAAAAAGCAAATTTCAAACTTCGCCCGCCGCGATGCTGCTCTCGTCGTCGTCGTCCACCAGCGGGCGCGCGCCCTGCAGCAGCAGCGGCAGCAGCAGGCATCGGCCGCAGGTGGCCCCTGCGCCCGAGCGCGTCCGCGCGCCCGGCGTCAAGGTGAGAGACAGAAGAGGAGCGTCGGCCGCGGCGCGCTGGCCGCCGCTCGCCGCTGCCGCTCGCCCGCCGCCGCCGCCGCGCGCTCCCTCGCTCGCCCGATTCAAACGGCGCGCGCGCTCTCACAGTCCTCCCTCCTCCTTCGAACACCACTCCGAGCAGGTCCCCCCCGTCGCCGCGCGCGGCCCCGCCCCCGCCCGCAGCTCCTACGACGGCGGCGTCGACGTGCCCCCGCCCCCGCCCGCGGGCTACAACAACTCTCAGCAGCAGCAGGCCGCCGCCGCCGCCGCCGGGCCCGAGCACCGGGTCGTCGTCGTGACCTCCGGAAAGGGCGGCGTCGGCAAGACCACGACGACGGCCAACCTGGGCATGAGCATCGCGCGCCTGGGCTACAAGGTCGCGCTCCTGGACGCGGACATCGGCCTGCGCAACCTCGACCTGCTGCTGGGCCTGGAGAACCGCGTGCTGTACACCGCGATCGACATCCTTGAGGGCGAGTGCCGCCTCGACCAGGCGCTGATCCGCGACAAGCGCTGGAAGAACCTCGCGCTGCTGTCCGTGAGCCGCAACCGCCAGCGCTACAACATCACGCGCCGGCACATGGAGCAGCTGGTGCAGTCGATCCTGGCGCTCGGCTACCATTTCGTGCTGATCGACTGCCCCGCGGGAATCGACGTCGGCTTCATCAACGCCATCTCTCCCGCGCGCGAGGCCCTCGTCGTCACCACGCCCGAGATCACCTCGATCCGCGACGCGGACCGCGTCGCGGGCCTGCTCGAGGCCAACGGCATCTACAACACCAAGCTCCTGGTCAACCGCGTGCGGCCGGACATGATCCAGCGCAACGACATGATGTCTGTCCGCGACGTCCAGGAGATGCTCGGCATCCCGCTGCTGGGCGCGGTTCCCGAGGACACGCAGGTGATCGTGTCGACCAACCGGGGGGAGCCCCTGGTGCTGCAGAAGAAGCTGACGCTGAGCGGCATCGCGTTCGAGAACGCAGCGCGCCGGCTGATCGGGCGGCAGGACTACTTTGTGGGCGGCGGCGGCGGGCAGCAGGCGGGCGGGCAGGCCGGCGCGGCCGGCGGCGGGCGGGGCGGCGGCGGCGGAAACATGTTTAGCAGGGTGTTTGGGGGCCTGGGGTTGTGATCGTGGGTCGATGACGATGAGGCCTCGTCGCCTTTTGACGGCATCTTGTGTGTAGCGACTTGGAAAACCACATAAAGGCGCGCAAGGAGGAGAAGGATTGGAACGCCATCGCCGCTGCCGCCGCACGCGCAGGCCTCCCTCCCTCTTGTTTCCGTCGTTTGGCCGCCGCCAAAAAAAGCAACGACGACGCAGACGGACGGCGGCGAGGGAACGGAGTGTGCGTATTTTTCCGACGACGTCGGCGGCTTTACGGTTGGTACCAACCACGGATCGACGGTGACCCAAGCCACCACCAGGACAAAAGCACTTGTAAAAACAAAGCTAAAGCCGGTCCAGGCGCGCGGGCTCGGCCAGCGGCGGCGGCGCGAGCAGAGGCGGCGGCGGCGGCGACGGTGGCAGCGGCGCCGGCAGCGGCGCCGCCGCTCCCTCCGCCGACGCCGCGGCCCCGGCGCCGGGAGACGTATACAGCATGGGCGGCATGAAGACGGGAAAGGCGGGGAATGAGGCGCCGCCGCCCAGGCCCAAGGCCAGGCGCGCCGCCGAGCCGCCGTCGGCCGCCGCCGCCGCTTGCCGCCGCGCCGCCGCCGCCGCACGCACCAGCCAGCCTCCCCCGCCGCCTCCGCCGCCGCCGCTGCCCCCGCCTCCGCCCTCGCCGCTGCTGCTGCCGCCGCCGCCCGACGTCGGGGGGAGCAGCCGCCTCGCGCTCTCTGCGGCGGCGACGAAGAAAGGCGCGGGGGCGCGCACGGCGGCGATCGTCCCCTCGCGCCGCCCCTCGTCGCCGCCCCTGCCCGCGCCCCTCCGTCCCGCCCGCTCACCCTCTCCCTCCCCCTCCTCCTCCTTCTGCCGCGCCTCTTGGGCCAGCTTGCGCGCCATGGCCGCGCCCGCCGTCGAGATGTCCGCCGCCCGCGCCGCCCCGGCCTCCTGGCCCAGACCTCCGCCCCCGCTCGCAAACCGCGGCGTCGGCGCGCCGGACGACGGGTCCCACCCCGACGCCGACGCCGACAACAGCGGCGGCGCGCCGCCCCCGTCGAACGACGACGACGACGACGACGACGACGACGAAGCCGCCGCCGCGCGGGACAGCAGCACGACGCCCGCCAGGACCGTCCCCACGCCCGCAGCAAATCCCCCGGCGGCCGCGGGTCCCATGTCGCGGTACTCGCCAAAGTGTAGCATGCCGCTCAGCACCGACAGGAGGGTCCACGCGATCTGCATGGCCGGCACGATCACCATCGCGGGAAAGAGGCGCAGCCCCTGGTTGAGGCGCGCGACCCAAAACGCGGCCGCCGCGAGAAAGAGCAGCGGCACCGCCACGACAAAGGGGACGAAACGGGCGCCGCCGAGGGCGCCCGCCCCCTCATTTCCGGCGCCGCCGCTCCCGCCGCCGCCGCCGCCGAGCAGCGCCCGCAGCAGCACGGCCAGCGTCTTGGAGAAGAGGACGCTCTGCGTGCCGACCAGGGCCGAGAAGGTCGAGTAGAGAGCGGGGAGCAGGGAGGCGACGAGCTCGGGCGACGGGCGGCAGCGGCGGCGGCGGCCCGTGGCAGCGGCCTCTGGGGGCCTGCCGGTGGCGGCGGCCGCGGCAGAGGCGGCGCCGGCGCTTGCGGGCGCCGGGGAGGACGAAAAGAGGCCGCCTAGGACCCCCAGGCCGCTGTCGAATAGGCGCGGGTCGCCCAGCAGCATGACGTCCTCGCGGTCGATGGTCGTGGTCGCTGCCGGGGGTGCGGCTGCCGCCGCCGCCGCCGCCGCCCCTCGCTTGATGCCTCCGCCTCCGCCGCCGCCGCCGCCGCCGCCGCCCTCGGCCGTCAAGAGCGCCCTGCCCCGCCGGTAGCCCCAGTACGACGCCGCCCCCGCGATGCTTCCGACCGCCGCGTACGCCACGTACGCCGGGTCGCGGTAGCACGCGACCAGCTGCGGCACGGTGTAGGAGCGCGAGGCGTGCGACCCGAACGCCACCAGGAGCGAGCAGCCGGCGACGATGACGGCGGTCGCGAGAACGGCCGGGCGGCCAACCCGCTCGCCGAGCAGGAGCCGGGCGAACACTGCGTTGGAGACGAACTGGACGGAGCCGATGGCCGCGAGCAGGGACTGCGCGGCGAACCCGAAGGAGGCGAAGTTGGCGGCGTTCCCCAGCGCGAAGAGCAGGACGCCGGCGCGCCAGGCGCGCTGTTTGTTGGCGGGTGGGACAGAGGCCTCGGCGGCGGCCGCGCTTTGCTGATGCTGCCGCTGCTGATGCCGTCGCTGCTGCCGCAGCGCCTCGGCGACCAAGGCCGCGCGCCGGTTGTGCCCGAGCTTCATGAGGTTGGTGCCGAGGTTGATCGACACGCTGCCGACCAGGTTGACGGCCACGCCGATCAGCCAGGCGTGGGGGTGGTGGCTTGGAGCAGCAAGCGGGGCGCCGTCGTCCACGGGCGGGGAGGAGGAGGCCGCCGGAAACGCGGACGCCGACGCCGACGCCGACGCGGCGGCCGACGTCGACGCTGCGTCCGCCATCGCGCGTCGGGCCTGTGCGGCTGTAAAAAGAGTCTATCTCCGGAAGATGGTCTAGGGCTCAGTGAGAGTTTCTGAGGGACGCAGTCGCGCCTTTGGTTCGCGTTGATTGTTTGCAAGGGGGACGATTGCAGGGGAGAGGACGCTGCTATTCTCGTCTCGTTTTTGGTCTCTTCATTCCGTCAAACTCTACTTGCTTGTGAGGGGAGCGGCGCGGCAGCACTTGGACGTTGAGGCGAGACAGTACTGCAGAAGGAGCGCACAGAAATTCGGCCTTGGCGCTAGGAGAGGCCCATGAGCCGAAGCAGGAGGCTCCCCCGAGAGCGTGGGGGCGGAGCGCCATCCTGTCCGAACGCCCGAAAGACGCCGACGGCGGCAAGAGTTCGCGACGCGGACACAAAGGCACTCGCCCGCCTTTCGGGGGCTTCACAAACAACACAAGGTCGTCCTCAAACGTTCAGTTCCTGGATTCACCTCCCCTCCCTCTCACGTGCATCAGACAGATAGCTCTAACACCACCGCCGTCTCTGCACGCGCGCATCCCCCCCTCCCCAATCACTCGCTCTCAAGCACCAGCTGAAACGCATCCGCGAACTCTCGCATGTCGGCGTTCGGGGGCGCGCGCGGCGCGGGCGCCCGCCCCCCGGAGAAGGGCATCTTCCCGCTGGACCACTTTGGCGAGTGCAAAAAGGTGAGAGCAATGTGACGGTGGCATCAGATGCGGCGCGAACGACGCGCCGCCGCCGCCGCCGCCGCCGCTCACGCGCTGCCGCCCTCCCCCCGCCCGCCCGCGCTCGTGCCTCGTGCCCAACAAAAACCCCTCACGCCCAGGTCGCGGACGCCTACCGCGCGTGCCTCAACGCGAGCGACACGGATGCCGACAGGTGCCGCGAAATCGCGCAGCAGTACCTGAGGTGCCGAATGGACAGGTGAGATCACAAGGGGGAAAGGGGTTGCGCTTGGCGGGGCGAGCGAGCGCGCACGACGGAAAAAAAAACACGACGGAAAAAAAACACGACGACAGAACGAAACGACAAACGACCAAAACTCTCTCCCTCCACCCCACGCTCACAACAAGGCAGGAACCTGATGGCGCGCCAGGAGATGGACGAGCTCGGGTTCAAGCAGGCCAGGGAAAAGGCCGAGCGCGAGGAGCAAGCGAAATCGGCAGCAGCAGCAGCAGCAGCAGCAGCGGCAGCAGCGGCGGCCCCAGGAAAAAAAGGAGGAGCTCCGTGACCGAGCGTAAACGTCGTTTCGTTTTCAATTCGCAGTCAAGATGTAAAACACTCAAGAAAAAAGTCTTCGTCCCGTCTCACGTCCCCACATCTCCTTTATGATACTTTCACGGCGCGTCCGGGTCCAGCGGCGCCTCCACCTCCTCCCCCCCTTCCCCCGGCACGGGCGTGAAGTAGGTCTGAACCGCCGCCCGCAGCCGACGGCAGTACTGCCCCGGCGACACCACCGTCGGGTCGCGGCCCATGCCGCCGCCGAGGATTCCTGACGCCTTGACCCACGTCTCGAGCTGCTTGTCCCACGTGTACGTGCGCACGTAGTCGATGAGGGCGACGACGAGGGCGCCGCCGGAAGGGGGGGCGAAGGCGGAAGCGGAGGCGGCCGGCTGGGAGGAGGGGGCGGCGCCGCCGGGAGGGACGGCGCCGCCGCCGGTCCCTTCGCCGCCGGTCCCGTTGCCGCCGCCGCTCCCGTTGCCCCCGCCGCCGCCGCCCGCCCGCCCTCCCGCCCCTCCCGCCCGCCCCTCCCGGTCCACCCCCACCAGCAGGCTGTAGTCCATCACCCCCAGCCGCGCCAAGAACGCCGTGTCCGACCACAGGGCGCGCTCCATGGCGCGCAGCTGCGCCGCGTCTGCCAGGATCGGCGACAGCGCCGCCGCCCGCCGAAGGTTGTCGTCCCAATGCACCTCGCCGCGGTCGGCGGGCCTCTGCGCGGCCGCAGGGTTGAAGCGCGAGCGCTCGCTGCCTTTCAGGTCGTAGATGCGGCTGACGCGCGCGTCGTAGAAGACGTTCTCCATGACGATGACGTCGAGGGACCAGGAGGAGGTGGGCGGGGCGGCGAGGGCGCCGGCGCTGGCGGCGGCGGCGACCGCGGCGGCGGCCGCGGCGGCGGCCGCCGCTGCTGCGGCCGCCGCGCCCGCGTCGTCGTCGTCGTCGTTGTTGCCGCCGCCCGTGCCTCCAGCTGCGCCGACGCCCGCGGGCGACTCCATGCTCGCGCCCTTCATGGTGATGGTGAAGATGCCAAAGACGCGGGCGAGGCACGTGCCGACGGCGGGGGTCACGCCGCGGGCCCAAGAGGGGAGGGGGGCGCCGCCGCCGTCCATTCCGTCGCCGCCGCCGCCATAGCCGCCGCCGCTGCCGCCGCCCCGCCCCCCCCCCCCCCCCCCCCCCCCCCCCCCCCCCCCCCGCCCGCCGCCGCCGCCCCCAGCGCCTCCCGCGCCGCCGCCGCCACCAGGCCCGAGGCGCGCGCCACGTGCTCGAAGTAGGCCGGCGCAAACTCGCCCAGGAACGAGGCCTTCTCCGACCGCGAGAGCGACTTGACAACAAACCGGTCGTCGCGCGTTTTCGCGAAGTAGGCGGCACTCTTCCCCCCGCGCGACTGCCACGGGCGGCAGCGCCCGAGCGACGCGACGAAGGCCGCCTCCCCGCCCGCGACCAGGCGCCGGCGCAGCTCGGCAAACTGGGGCGCGTAGTGGGCGGCGACGGAGAAGCGGGCGCGCAGCCAGGGGGTGCCCGGCGCCTCGTCGTCAAAGGCGTGCCGGACGGACGAGGGCTCGCGCGAGAGCAGCACGCGCAGCCAGTCGGGTGGCGGCGGCGGCGGCCGCTGGCGCGGGTGCTGCTGCGGCGGCTGCCGGTGCGGCGGCGGCGGCGGCTGGACGTTCGGTGCGGGAGCCGGGCCGGCGAGGACGGCGGCGGAGGCGGCGGCGCGGGAGGGGGGGCTCGGGGAGCGGGAGGCGGGCGCGCCGGGCGAGGGGGCGCGCTGGGCGGTGGCGCCTGCTGCCCCGGTCTCTCCGTACGCCTGGGCGTCCGCGCGCCCGGCCCGCTGCTGGCTGGCCATGGCCGAAACTGCGCCCGCGGCGGTGAGAGCCGACAAAGAAGGGGCGGAATCGCCGGCAGCGGCGACCGAGCCGCCGCTGCCGCCGCCGCCGCCGTCGGCCGCCGCTCCTGCGCCGCCGCCGCCGCCGCCTCCCGCTCCCCCGCCGGCTGCCTGAAGGATGGCCGCCTCGGCCGCCCGCAGCTGCAGCCCGTAGGCGCGGGACGACAGAACGTACGCGACGACGCTGGTGGGCTCGGCGTCAAAAATGGGGACCACGCGGTCGCCGGCGCCGGCCGGCAGCAGAGCGCGGCCGGGCAGCGCGGCACGCGCCAGCGCGGCGGCGGCGGCGGCGCCCGCGGCGGCCTCGGCCGCTGCCTCGGCCGCCGCCACTGCGCCTCCTCCCCCTGCGGCTGGCTGCGCGCCGGGGACGGGCCGCCGGGTGCGCGAGGCCGCGACGGCCGCCGCAACGATGGCGGCGATCGAGGAGGTTGGGGACGCCGGCGCAGGAACAGGGGCCACCGCGGCGACGGCAGCAGCAGCAGCAGCAGGGGATGGCGCGGGTCGCTGGTTCCCGCTGCCGCTGCCGCTTTCGCCCCCGTCCTCGCCCGCCGTCGCGGCCGGCGTTGCCGCCGACGCCGCCGCAGCAGCGGCAGCCCCGGCCGCTGCCGCCGAGCGGATCTGCAGGCGAGGCAGCGGCTTCGCGTCCGAGCCCGGAACGAGCAGGAGAGGCGCGTCGCTAGGGGCTGGAGGGGCGGCAGCAGCAACAGCCACAGCGGCAGCGACGGCAAGAGCGCCAGGCTCGCCGACGTCGTCCGCGGCGGAGTCTGGGCCCGAAGCAGCGGCAGCGGCGGCAACCGCAGCGGCGGCGGCGGCGGTGGCAGCCTCGGTCGCCGCGACGACGGCGGCGGCCGCAGCCTCTGCCGCCGCCGTGCCGCCCACGAGGCCCTCGCTCCACCCGTCGTCCAGCAGCGCCTCGACCACGTTGGCCTGGCTGGCGGTGCGCGTCACCGACAGCCGCGCGGCCGAGGCGGCCTCGGCCTCCTCGACAAAGACCTCGGCCGCCACCGCCGCCGCCGCCGCCTCGGCCTCGGCCTCGGCGCCCGAGTCCTCGCCGCTGCCGCCCGAGACGGCGTCGTAGGCGTCGGCGTCGGCGGCGGCGTCGGCGGCGCCGGCGGGCGGGGGGCTGGCGGACGGCGGCGGGTAGAGCGGCGGGCGGCCCGTGGAGAAGGAGGAGGCGGAGGCGGAGGCGGCGGGGCCGGCCTGCTGCTCGGACTTTTTTATCCAGCTGACGAATCGGTCGTGCTCGCTGGCCCCGGCGCCGGCGCCGGCGCTGCCGACGTTGGCGCCGCCGGCGGAGGCCCCGGCCGCCTCGTCCTCCGCGCTGTCCTCGGCACGCTCGCACGTCGCCAGCGCGGTGGGCGTGCCGAGGCCGCTGCCGCGGCTCGGCTGGCGCGAGTGCGAGCCGGCCTGGGACGAGGCGCTGGCCTTGTCGTCGCCGCCGTCGCCGGGCAACGAGGGCGCGGCGGCGGCGGCGGCGGCGGCGGCCGCGGCGCTCCCGCCCCCGCCCCCGCCCGCCAGGTCGCTTACGACCTGCTGCGAGCCGTCGAGCAGGCCGCCCGCGCCGCTGTCGGTGAGCTCGGCGGCGCGGGCGGTGGACGCGATGAGGTCGGCCACGGCGCGCACCGCGATGGGGCCGGCGGCGGCGGCGGCGGGCGGCGCCAAGGGCGGAGGGGGAGGGGGCGGCGGCGGAACAGCCTCTGCTGCTGCTGCTGCTGCTGCTGCTGCTGCTGCCGCCGTCGCCGCCGCCGCCGCCGCCGCGCGAGGAGAGACGTCGGTGCTCTGGGCGCTGCTGCCCGGCGCGGCGGCGCCGGGCCTGGCGGGCGAGGCGGGGACCGAGGGCTGCGCCACGGCGCCGACGCTGCCGCGGCGGCTGTGCCCGCCGACGCCGACGCCGCCCCCGTCTTGCCGCGCCTGTTGCTGCTGCTGCTGCTGCTGCTGCTGCCCCTGCACGGCCGCCGCGAGCGCCAGGAACGACGGGTCCTGGAGCGTGGCGGCCCAGGTGAGGCACGTGACGGCGAGGGAGCGGCGCAGCCGGTTCATCTCGGCGACGCCCTCGGCCAGGTCGGCCTCCCAGGCGCAGGGGCGGGGCGGGAGCAGCTCGCCGCCGCCGCCAAAGCCGCCGCCGCCGCCGCCGCCGCCGCCGCCGCCGCCGCCGCCAAAGCCGCCGCCGCCGCCGCGCTCGCGCCCCTCCTCCTGCCCCTCGTCGTCCTCCTTTGCGTCGCCGTCCTCGTCGGCGGCGGCCTTGAGAGCCGCGGCCGACGCGCGCTGCACGCACGCCTCCACGCGCGACATGAACGAGCTGCGGTCGCGGCGCGCGGCCAGGAGCATCGCCTTGAGGCTCGAGAGAGGAGAGAGCGGCAAAGGAGCGGCGGCCGTGACGACAAGGCCGCCGCTGCCCTCGCCGCAGCCGCCGCCGCCGCCCGCCGCCGCCGCCGCGCTGGCCGCCGCCGCCGCCGCGCTGGCCGCCGCCGCCGCCGCCGCGCTCGCCTCTGCCGCCGCCGCCCGCCGAAAGTAGGGGTGCTGCTGCAGCGCCGCCTCGACCGCGTCGAACACCTCGCCCGACTCGTGGCACAGGTCCGCCGCCTCGTGCCGCAGCCACATGACCTGCGCCGGCGGGGAGTAGCGCAGCGGCACGGGCGGCAGCAAGACGGCGGCGGGAGACACCGCGTCCTGGTGCAGGCACAGCACCGCGCGGCCGAAGCCAAAGTATCGTACGAACCCTGCGTGCAGCGGCCGCCCGAGGGCGTCGAGGGCGCGCGCGTGGAACAGGAGCTGCAGGAAGGCGCCGAAGGAGAGGCTGGAGGCCTCGGCGGAGAGGGGGAGGCGGCGCGCGCCGAGCAGGGGGCCGGGCGGCGCAGCGGGGGCTTGCCGGTCGGCGGCAGAGGAGGACGGGTCGGGCGCCGCTCCCGCTCCGGCCGCCGCCGCTCTTGCCGCCGCTCCTGCCGCCGCCGCCGCTTCGGCCGCGGCCGTCGCCACGGGCACGCCCTTTGGCCGCATCCACATCCACACGCGCGGCGCCGCCCCCTCCCCGCCCGGCAGCTCCGCGCCCTTGGGCAGGGCCGCCACCGAGAGCGTCAGGCGCGCGCGCCCGTGCAAAAAGGTGCGCACGTGCGACGGGACGCCGTCGCCCTGGCACGCCGGTCGCGCGCAGGCCTTGCCCGGCCGCGGCGCGGCGGCGGCGATGAAACCGGCGAGCGAGAGGTCCGAGCGGCCGTACAGGTCGATGCGCTTGATCGCGGGCGGCTCGCACACGGCGCCGCGCCTGGGGTTGCGGCAGGCCATGGTGAGGAAGAGGCGCTGGTGGTCGTAGGCGGCCAGGGCGGCGGCGCGGCGCGCGGCAGCGGCGCGCTCGCGGCGGAGGAGCGCCGGGCCCCCGGCGGCGACGGCCGCGGCGGCCCCGGCTGCTGCCGCTGATGCAGCGGCGGCGGCCGCGGCGCCAGAGTCGCCGTCGTCGTCTCCGTCGCCGGCGGCCTGCACGTCGGGAGAGCGCCGGAGCGGGTCGCTGAACGTCTCCTCGCCGCCCTCCTCCTCCTGCGTTTCTCCTCCCGTCGCCGCCGCCGCTTGCGCTTTGGCCACAGCGTCGTCCGCCGCCGCCGCCGCCAATGCCTCTGTTGCTTCTGCTGCTGCTGGCCGGTCGCCACCGCCTTCAGCCGCCACCGTCTCGATTTCAAACCCGCCGCCCTCGTCCTCGCTGAGGTCCAGCAGGGCCCACAGGCCCACGTGCGGCGAGGCGGCCAGCGCGGCCGCCCCCCCAAGCGCGCCCCCGCCCCCTCCAGCGCCGCAGCGCCCGGCCATCGCGCGCGCTGCCTCGACCGACGCCGCCGCCGACGCGCGCGCCAGCGCCGCCAGCGCCGCCGCGTCCGCCGCGTCGTGCATGCGGGGCGTCAGCAGTGCGGCCGTCCCCAAGGCGGCTTCCTCGGCCAGGAATGCGGCCTCCAGGCGCAGGTGGTGCGCCGCCAGCACCGCGAACGACAGCGCGCGCTTGACCTTCGCGAGCTCGGGCGCAGAGTCGCCGCGCAGCAGCACCGTGCACCCGAGGCGGCGCGGGCAGGCGTCGAAGACCATGAGGGTGCGGGCGCCGCCGGGGGCGGGAGGGGCCGGGGCGGCGGCGGGCGCGGAGGCGAGAGCCGCCGGGGCGTCGTCGGCCGAGGCCGGGGGCGGCGCGGCGGCGGCGGCGGCAGCGGCGGCGCCGTTGGGGCCGCGGGGGCCGCCGCTGCCGCCGCCGCCATTGCCGCCGGCCACCGCCATGGCGGGCGGGCACGCCTCGGCGGCCAGGGCCGTCACGCGGAAGGCGCCGCACGTGCCCACGCAGTCCTCCGCGAGCTCCTCGGCGGCCTGCGCCACGCGCGCCCCCGTGGCGCGCGCCAGGCGCGCGAGCACCTCGCGCTTGACCTGCTGCACGACGCACACGCCGCGCGCGAGCAGCGCCTCGACCGCGCCGCGCGCCGCCGTGCCGCCCAGGAGCACGACGTCGGGCCGGAGCGCGGCGACGCGCGCGGCGGCCAGGCGCAGGTGCTCGCGCTCCTGCTCGAGCACGGCGTCCAGGCTGGAGAGGCGGCCGCCGCCGAAGCCGCCGATGAAGCCGCCGGACCCCGCGCCGCGGGAGAGGGAGGCGAGGCCGCCGCCGTTGGCGTTGAAGCTGCCAGCGTTGCCGCCGCCGCCGCCGCCGCCGCCGCCGCCCGCGCCCGCGCCTCCGCCGCCGTCGCCGCCGCTGTTGCCGCCGCCGCCGCCGCCGCCGCCGCCCAGGCCCTTTTGGTACTCGAGCGACCCGGCCAAGAGCAGCACGCGGGGCGCTTCGATGTTGGTGCGCATGCGGCGGTGCGCGACGTTCTTGCGCGTGGCGACGCCGCGGACCACGACGCTCCAAGCAGGGGTCGGCACGCCGCCGCCACTGCTGTTGCTGCTGCCGCTGCCGTTGCCGTCGTTGCCGCCGCCGCGGCCCTCTGCCGCCGCTCCTGCCGCTCCTCCAGTTGTTTCTGCCGCCTCTGCTCCAGCCGCAACACCCCCCGCCACCACCGCCGACGCCGGCAGCGGCAGCCGCTTGATCTTGACGTAGAAGCGCGGGTCCATCTCGCCCGCCGCCGCCGCCAGCGCCGGGTCGACGCGCGCGGCCGCCGCCGCCGCCAGCTGCGCGATGACCGGCGCCCAGGCGGCCGCGCGCACCGCGCCCTCGCCCGCAAGCTGCTGGGCGACGAGGCGCGCGAGCTGCGCGTCTGCGGCGGCGCCAAAGGCGGCGCGCTGGATGCGCACGAGCGGGTGGAGGGGGGCGTCGCCGCCGCCGTCGCCGCCGCTGCCGCCGCTGCGGCCGAGGCCGCCCGTCGCAGCCGCCATCATCTTTAGCTGCGCGCCGATGGGCCCCTCGGCCGCGAGCGGGGAGGGGCCCGCGCCGGGCGCCGCCGCGCGCGCTCGACGCGCCTCTCGCCGCTCCGCCTCGTCCTCGCCCGGTTGTCCTGCTGTTCCTGCCTCTGCTGCCGCTGGCGCCGCCGGTGCTGCCGGCGCGGCGCCCTCGGCGCTGCCGCCGTCGCCGTCCGTCGGAAATGCGGCGTCGAATTCGCGCGCGTCCAGGGCGGCCAATTCGGCGTTCAGGTCGCACAGGTCCGGCTCGAGCACGGGAGGCACGTCCCACGTGAGGGCGGGGTCGCCTCCTGCCGCCAAGGCCGCGGCCACGGCAGCAGCGGCGGCAGCGGACGGCGGGGGCGCGGCCGCGGCCGAGGCCGCCGCCGAGCGAGGTGGTGGTGGGGGCGGGGCGGGCGGCTGCGGAGGCTGCGGTTGTCGTCCCGGTGCCCCGCCGTCGCCCGCGCCGCCTGTCCTTGCTGCTGCTGCCGGTGCGTCTCCGCCTCGCGCCGCCGCGACGCTGACGCCCACGCCCACGCCCACGCCCACGCCAACGCCCGCTCCTCCCGCGACGACGACAGCGGCGCGCTGCGGCGGCGCGAGCGTTCCGACGGGGATGCCGTGCGAATTGGTGATGGACATGCCGCTGCGGTCGCTGCGCTCCCGCACGCGGTAGCAGTAGTTGCACACGCGCAGGCCAGCGAGAGACGACGATGACGACGACGGATCGGCTCCTGGTGCTCCCGGTGGCGCGCTGTTCGAGCAGCAAGAGGAGCAGAAGACGCGCCCGCACGCGCCGCAGTGGTGCTTGCGGTTGAAGAACGCGAACGCCTGGCTGCACTCGGCGCACGCGACCGCCTTGTCGGCGTTCTGCATCGCTTGCGTCTCGGAGGAAGGGAGCGCCAGGAGAGTTGCGGGCCCCGTTGTCGCGGGTGCTGCTGATGATCGCGTACGAATGATTGGTCGGAGGGGCGAGCGGCAGTGCGGCCGGCGTTGGTTCCCCGCCTCGCTCGCTCGAAGGCGATCGATGATTCACGTCGAGAGCCCCATCCGCCTCGTCGAATCGTCGGTTTGGAGTCAGTCAAAGTCGGGTCATGATTGTCGAATTCAAGCAAGGGGAGGATGATGTGGCGATTGGCGTTGCGAAAGTGGAGGTGTGACTGACGCGCGGACGACGCACTACTTGCTGTTGATCCGCGTCGGCGTCGGCGTCGACCGTCGGCGTCGGCGTCGACCGTCGGCGTCGGCGTCGGCAGTCGGCGGACGAGCGCGCGCGCGCATCAGCATCAGGGCGTGAACCAAAGAAGTCCGATCGTCTCACAGTCACATCAAGACTTCAACTGCCCTTTCCGCGCCAGCTCGACCAGCAGCGCCCGCTGCACCTGCGTGTTTTCCAGCTGCGTCTCAGCCAGCGCCACCAGGAACGCCGCCTGCTCGCCGGCGGCGGGGGCGCCCTCGCGGAACTCGGCCTTGGCCCGCCGCTCGACGTACGAGCGGCGGTTGGCCGTCGGCATCGCCCGCGCCTCGCGCAGGATGGCGCGGTAGAGCGACAGGACGCGGGACCTTGACGAAGATGATGAGGTCGCTGCTGCCGTTGCTGCTGCTGCTGTCGCTTCGGCGGCGGGGGCAGCGTTGCATGCGAACGACGGCGACGCGACCGCCACGCCTGCTCGCCGCTTGGCCGTCGCTGCTGCTGATGCCGCCGCTGCCCGGTGCCACGACGCCGCGAGTGCTGCCGCCGCCGCTGCTGCGCGCCGGCCTCCTGGCGCCATGAGTGCTGCTGCTTTTGGCGCGCGCGCGCCCGGCAAAACGGAGAGCGGCAGAGGGAGGTGTGTTTGTCGCACGCGTTCGTGCGCCGCCCAACTGACGCGGGCACGCTCACGCTAACGCATGCGTTGCGGACAGGGACGTGATTGATGCAGCGTGTCAGAGGGGGATTGCAGAGACTGGAGTCTTGGGCGCGCATGCGTGTTCGCGGCGCCAGCGGATCGCGCGCCGCCGACGACTCCCGGGGAGCGACCTCTCGCCGGCCGTGCTCTCGCACCCTTCCGCTCTCTCTCTTGCGCTTGGGCGAACGCCAGGCAAGCGCAACGTTGTGACGACAGAACTTCGAAGCAAACAACCGACGGAGAACGAGCGAACCCGTCAAACGACGAACCCGCCCATTTCGCAGCATTTTGACCGCGTTCTTTTTGACCCGAAACGACAGCGGCGGGCGACCTCCGCGCCCAAAAAAAGCAACGAAAACGCTCCCCCCCTCTTTTTGTTCTGCGGCGGCGGCGGTCAACGGGGACGACCGGCGCGCGCAACCTCCACGATGGGCTCGCGCCCGCCTAAGTGCCTCACGGCGCACTACTTCTTTACGTTTGGGTGGGTGGCGCTTTGCTTTGAGTCGGGCGCAAGAGCGAGCAACAAAAGCGCGCCGACGCGCCCCTGCCCTTCGCCGCGCCCCCCCCCCCGGTCGTTCTCGCGGCCGTCGTCGCCCGCCCGCTCAAAAAGAATCGCCGAAACAAACTCGAACCCTAAACACAACAACAACAACAACAGCGTCCAGGTCCAAGTCGTCGGCGACCCCCGACAGACTCGCGTCGAGCCGCGCGTCCTCCACGTCGACGGCCCCTCGCTCAGCCTGCGCCTGTGCTTCCGCGGCAAGCCCGTGGCCTGCCCGCTGCGGCTGGACGCCGTCGGGCAGGTCGTGTTTGACCCTTGCGAGCCGCGCTCGGTGCTCGTGTCGCTGCGGGGCGGGCGGCGCGTGCTCGTCGACTTCCAGTCGCCCGAGGACTGCCTCGTGTTCCGCTCGGCGCTGTACGACCTGACGGCGACCCCTGCCCCTGCGTCCCTGTCGCTGCGCGCGGCGGCGGCCGGCGGCGCGCCCGCAAGGGCCGGCGGGCGGGGGCAGCACCAGCAGGCGCACTGCAGCCAGCAGCAGCATTATCAGCAGCATTATCAGCAGCAGCAGCAGCGGCGGCAGCACCCGCAGCAGCAGGACGCCCAGTGGGACCTGTCGCGCTACAGCCGCGCGGTGCTCAAGCGCGGCGCGCTGCAGAAGCGCAACGGCAGCGGCGTGGCCAGCGGCGTGTGGTCGGACCGCTATGCTATTTTGGTGGCGCGCAAGCTGTACGTGCTGCCGTCCAAGATCGCGGCGTACCCGTCGACGGTGGTGTCGCTGGCGGGCGCGGCGCCGCGGTACGACGACGAGCGGGGCATCGTGCTGCTGACCCCCGGGGGGGCCGGGTGGGCGGCGGGCGGGGCGTCGGGCGGCGGCGGCGGCGGCTTCGGCGGGGGCGCGGCGTCGGCGGGCGCGGGCCTCGGCAAGGGCGGCGGCGGCGGCGGCGGCGGCGGCATGGGCGCGGGCGAGATCGTGCTGCGCGGAATGGACCTCGAGGACTCGCAGGACTGGTTCCTGGCGATCGCGGCCGCGGCCAGCATCCGCGAGCCGGTCGTGCGGCTGGACGAGGAGGAGGAGGACTTTGAGGGCGGGGAGGAGGAGGCCGGCGTGCTCAGTTCGGACGCGGCCGCCGCAGCCGCCGAGCAGCAGCAGCAGGCGTTTGGCAGCGGGGCGACGACGCAGCCGCAGCAAAAGCATCGGCATCATCAGCAGCAGCAGCCACCTCCCGGCCCGCCGCTGCGCCGCATCAGGCCCGGGCAGCTCGTCGAGCCATCGACGCCGACGGGCGGCGGCCCCTCGTGGCGCGGCGGCGGCGGCGGCGGCGGCGGCGCGTGCGGCACGTTTTTGGGGGGCGGCTACTTTAGCCGGCTCGGCCGCGGCCACGCCAACGACGACGACGGCACCGACGACGAGGACGGCCCGGACCACCACGTCGACCTGGAGCAGCCGCCGCCGGCGTGGCCGGGGCCTGACGCCGCTCCCTACTCCTCCTGCCCGCCGCCGCCGATGCCGCACCAGCAGACGGAGCAGCAGCCGCAGCCGCAGCACCAGCAGCAGCAGCACGAGCCGCCGGCCGTCACCATCGAGCAGCTCGCCGAGCGCCTGACGAGCGTGCAGCAGCAGCTCGAGCAGCTGCGCTCCCTCTCGTCGTCCGGCGGGCAGATCGAGCCGGCCCCTCGATCCTTGGCCCCACCGCCACCGACGCCCGCTGCCGCCGCCTGGCCTCTGCCCCCGCCGCCGCCACTGCTCGCCGTCGGCGAGGAGGAGGACGAGGACCGGGACGAGCGGCGGCACCAGCAACAGCAACAGCACCACCAGCAGCACCAGCAGCAGCAGCATCAGCACCAGCAGCAGCACCAGCACGACGAGGGGGGCGAGCCGCGGTGCCTGCCCGACCGCGAGGCGCGCGCCTACGTCCGCGCAGGCCGGTTCCCCCCGGGCGGCATCCGCGGGAGCCCGTCCATCGTCGCGGCCCTCATCAACCCCCTGTACCGGGACAAGGTGAGCGCGGGGCCCGGCGGCGGCGGGTGCGGAGGCGACTTTGGCGCTGGCGCCTTTTTGTCCGGCGGCGGCGGCGCGCTCGGCATCGGCAGCGGGTACGGCGGCTGCGCCCCCGGCGGCGGCGGCGCGGACGGCGGCGGCGGCAGCAGCGGCGGGAGCAGGTCCAGCACCCCGGGCGGCCGCCCGCGGAGCGCCAGCCGCTGGCGCGGCGGCGGCGGCGGGGGAGGTAGCAGCCCCGGCGGCGGCGGGGGCGGCGGCGGCGTCGGCGGAGCGGACGAGGGCGGCGGCGGCGGCGGCGACGATTGCGAGGAGGCGCTCCCGGCGGCGAGCGCGGCGGCGATCTGCGCGGCGGCGACGGGGGCCGCGGCGCGCGCGTCGAGCGCGACCGACGCCCTGCGCGCGGCGTTCGGGCGGGTGTGACGCGACCTCGTCTCTTGGGTGAGGATGGGGGCTTTGTTTACAGGGGGGGGGTTGATTCGGGCAGCTGCTCACAGGCACACGCCTTTTTTTTTTCTTTTTCTTTTTTTCTTTTGCGGGCGTCGTCGTCGTCGTCGGTCGGTCGGGCCTGCTCAGCACAGGAAGGCCGATTTGCAAAAATCAACGAGGGAAGCAAGCGAAAAGAAGGACGCGCCGCAAGAGGATGGGCACCACTCTGGCCCGGCGGGAGACGGAAGGGAACAAAAAAAGGGAGACGAGGGCGCCTCTCGAGAAGCACGCGACGCCCCCCCTCATCGCAAGGGGTGGGGCAAGGAGGGGGGGGGG
>Ga0209390_10005221_pt1 | contig 18607 bp, 14 predicted proteins | sample BON01_FD_187212 | JGI IMG/M metagenome (GOLD analysis project Ga0209390, IMG submission 187212) | Freshwater microbial communities from Lake Bonney liftoff mats and glacier meltwater in Antarctica - BON-01 (SPAdes) (version 2) | ecosystem: Environmental > Aquatic > Freshwater > Ice > Glacier...
ACTTTGATGCCGTATCCATCAGAGGATCCACCCCGCCATCGCGGGATTTCTTTCCTGATAAACGGCTGTTTCATCTCAGCACTCCTGTTTCCTTGCCCGTAGGCAGGGAGGCATCCATAACATCTCCTTGGGTCAATCAACGCGGAAAAGTGTTTGCAAATGCCGCAGATTACGGCTTGATCCCGCGATTATCGTCCAATGGCTTGTGCGAGGACATTGTTGCCAGCGACCGGCAATGTTATGCTTGCGCTGAATGCGCCAAGCCCTGGTGCGGCAGCCAGGCCAAAAAGTCGGCCAGTGCCGGCTTGCCGGTGCTGTGCTCCGGCGTCACCAGGTAGTAGGCGCGCTCGGGCGCCAACACGTGGTCACAGGCCTGGACCAGTTGGCCGCCGGCCAGTTCCTGTTCGATCAGCAATCGGGGAACCAGTGCGACCCCCATGCCATGCGCCGCCGCTGCGACCGTCATCGAGAACAATTCATAACGGGGCCCGGCCAGTGCCCGGGGAGCGGCGATCGACGCGCTCTGGAACCACTGGCGCCAGGCCTGGGGCCGCGTGCTTTGTTGCAGCAGGGGCAGATCTGTCAGCTCTGCGGGCGTGCACATCCGCGTGTCGGGCAGCAGCGCCGGGGCGCAAACCGCCATCAGTTGTTCGTGCAACAGCAGGTGCGCGCGCGTGCCGGCCCAGTTGTGCATTTGCTGGGCTGTGCCGGCGTACAGGGCGGCATCGAAGTCGCTGTCGGCAAACAGGAACGGCCGGGTCCGGACTTCGATATGCACCACCAGTTCCGGATGGGCAAGTGCTAGCTGCGGCAGACGCGGAATCAGCCATCGGCTGGCGAAGGTCGGCACGGCGGCCAGCATCAGGGTCTGGCCGGCGCCCTGACCGGACATCGCCTCCAGCGTGTCGCGCTCCAGCGCCTGCAAGCGTGGCGCGATCTGGCGCGCGTAGACCGAGCCGCGTTCCGTCAATGCCACGCCGTGCCGCGTGCGGCGAAACAGCGCCTGGCCCAGGTAACTCTCCAGCCCCGTGATCTGGCGTGAGACCGCGCTCTGGGTCAGCGCCAACTCCTGCGCCGCGCGGGTGTAGCTCTCATGCCGCGCCGCGGCATCGAAACAGGCCAGGGCCTGCAGAGAGGGAATTTTGCGCCGCATGGTGTGATGAATATACACAACAAGACCTGTGCCTGGGTGATCGTTTAGCGCATCAGCACATGATATTTGTCAGTAAAAATGCGGTGATTGAAAGGAGCGGGCAAACCGGAGCGGACATGATCCGCACTGGGAATAGGGTTTAAATAGGAATAATACGCATATCTGGATGCGGAATTTGCGGTTGTCCGATGTGTCGCCAGCCACTACGATCAGGCATTCATTCATGAGGAGTAACGGCATGGCCCACGCGACATTCAATTGGCAGGACCCATTTCTGCTGGAGTCCCAACTCAGCGACGACGAGCGCATGGTGCGTGACGCGGCGCAGGCCTATTGCCAGGACAAGCTGCTGCCGCGGGTCACCGAGGCCTTTCGCACCGGCACGACAGACGTCAAGATCTTCCGCGAGATGGGCGAACTCGGCCTGCTCGGCCCAACCATTCCTGAGGCCTACGGCGGCCCGGAGCTGAACTACGTGGCCTACGGCCTGATCGCGCGCGAGGTCGAACGTGTCGACTCGGGCTACCGCTCGATGATGAGCGTGCAGTCCTCGCTGGTCATGGTGCCGATCTTCGAATTCGGCACCGAGGCGCAGAAGCAGAAATATCTGCCGAAGCTTGCCACCGGCGAATGGATTGGCTGTTTCGGCCTGACCGAACCCGACCATGGTTCCGACCCCGGTTCGATGGCCACGCGTGCGCACAAGGTCGCCGGTGGTTACAAATTGACCGGCTCCAAGATGTGGATTTCCAACAGCCCGATAGCCGATGTGTTCGTGGTCTGGGCCAAGGAGGTGTCCGAATCCGGCCAGGTCGGCCCGATCCGCGGCTTCGTGCTGCAAAAGGGCGCCAAGGGACTTTCCGCACCGGAGATCCACGGCAAGGTCGGCCTGCGTGCGTCGGTCACCGGCGAGATCGTCATGGACGGGGTGTTTTGCCCGGAGGAAGACGCGTTTCCCGAAGTTCAGGGTCTCAAGGGCCCGTTCACCTGCCTGAACTCGGCGCGTTATGGCATCGCCTGGGGCGCGCTGGGCGCGGCCGAAGACTGTTGGTTTCGCGCACGCCAGTACACGCTGGACCGCAAGCAGTTCGGCCGCCCGCTCGCAGCCAACCAGCTGATCCAGAAAAAACTGGCCGACATGCAGACCGAGATCGCACTCGGCCTGCAGGGTTGCCTGCGCCTGGGCCGCATGAAAGACGAGGGCACGGCCTCGGTCGAGATCACCTCCATCCTCAAACGCAACTCCTGCGGCAAGTCACTCGACATCGCCCGAATGGCACGCGACATGATGGGTGGCAACGGCATCTCCGACGCGTTCGGCGTGGCGCGCCATCTGGTGAATCTGGAGGTGGTCAACACCTACGAAGGCACGCACGACATCCATGCGCTGATCCTGGGCCGGGCGCAGACGGGCATTGCCGCGTTTGCGAACTGACATGACGCAACCGACGTCTGAGCCGGGCATTGTCCCGGCTGGCCAAGGAGCGCTGGCCCATCTGAAGGTGCTGGACCTGTCGCGTGTGCTGGCCGGTCCGTGGTGTGCCCAAATGCTGGCCGACCTGGGCGCGGATGTTGTCAAGGTCGAGCGCCCGGGCGAAGGCGATGACACGCGGCATTGGGGCCCTCCGTTCATGCCCGACGCCGACGGCAACGACACCACGCAGGCGACCTATTTCAACAGCACCAATCGCAACAAGCGCTCGATCACGCTCGATCTGTCCCAGAGTGCAGGCCAGGCGCTGGTGCGCCAGATGGCGCAGCAAAGCGACATCCTGGTGGAGAACTTCAAGGTCGGCGGCCTGAAGGCCTACGGGCTGGACTACGCCAGCCTGAAGGCGCTCAATCCGCGCCTGATTTACTGCTCGATCACCGGCTTCGGCCAGAGCGGGCCCTATGCCGAGCGCGCCGGCTACGACCTGATGATCCAGGCCATGAGCGGCATGATGAGCATCACCGGCCGCGCCGATGACCAGCCTGGAGGCGGTCCGCTGCGCGTGGGCGTGGCGCTGACCGACCTGTTTACAGGGGTCTATGCGACCAGTGCCATTCTGGCCGCGCTCGAGGTGCGCCACCGCACCGGCGCCGGCCAGCATATCGACATGGCCCTGCTCGACGTGGGCATGTCCACGCTGGCAAACCAGGCCAGTGGCTACCTCAACACCGGCAAGGTGCCACAGCGCCAGGGCAACAGCCATCCCAGCCTGGCGCCCTACCAGGATTTTCCGACCCGCGACGGATCGATGTTGCTGGCGATTGGCAACGACGGCCAGTTCAGCCGCTTCTGCAAGGCGGCCGGCAAGCCCGAGTGGAGCGCCGATGCGCGTTTCGCCGGAATGGGCGCGCGCGTGCGCAACCGTGAGGTGCTGATCCCCTTGATGGAGACCGTCACCCGCACCCGTGACACCGCCGACTGGATTGCACTGTTCGAAGACAAGGCCGTGCCGTGCGGGCCGATCAACGACCTGGCCCATGCCTTTGCCGACCCGCAAGTGCAGGCGCGCGGATTGATCGTGCGTCAGGAACGCGCGCCGGAGCTGGTCGCAGCGGACGGCATCGCCGCGGTGCGCACGGTGGCCAGCCCCTTGCGGCTGCAGGACAACCCGCCGGTGCTGCGCCGGCCCCCTCCGGCACTGGGCCAGCATACGGACGAAGTGCTGGCCGAGCTCGGGCTCGACGTCGCGCAGATCGCCGCGTTGCGTGGCGGCGGCATCGTCGGATGACGCCGGCGGCATACTCGGCGCATGGTGCAGCGACATAACAATTGCTGAGGTGCGGGCAGGTTCGCAAGGCCATCTGATCCTGGGTCTTTCCATGGCCCAGCTGATCACCTGGGGCAGCGTGTTCTATACCTTCGCGCTGTTGATCGGTCCGATCGAGCAGGCGCTGGGTGTGACGCGCGCGCAGAGTTCGCTCGCGTTCAGCCTGGCTTTGCTGTCCGAAGGCCTATGTGCCTATATGGTCGGCCGCTGGATCGACCGAGGCCACGAGCGGCTGGTCATGACCGGTGGTTCGATGCTGGCCGGGCTGTGCCTGCTGCTGCATGGTTTTGTCGACAGCCTGGCGGCTTTTTATTTGGTCTGGATCGGCCTGGGTGTGGCCATGTCGGCAACCTTGTACACGCCGGTGTTTGCCGTCGTGACCCGGCGTTATCCGGACGATTTCCGGCGCGCCATCATCACCATGACCTTTTTGGGCGGCTTGGCCAGCACCGTCTTCATTCCGCTCACCGCGTGGATGATCTCCGGCTGGGGCTGGCGTGGCGCGCTGTGGGCGCTGGCCGCGCTGCAATTTCTGGTGTGTTTGCCGATCCATGCGCGGCTGCTGCGCGCCGCGCCGCGCCGGCTGCTGCCGAGCTTTGATGCCGTGGCGCCGGTGGCGCTGAACCGGCTGCTGGTCGGTGCGCCATTCCTGCTGGTGGGCACCTTCATCGTGTTGTTCATGGCCGTCACCGCGGCCTTGCCGGCCCATCTGGTGAGCCTGCTGCGTGAACGCGGCATGGCCGAGATCTGGGCGATTGCCGTGCCGGCGACTATCGGCGTGATCCAGGTGCTCGGTCGCCTGCTGTTGTATTTCTTCGAGTCGCGCTTTGACGTGCACCTGGCGAACCGGATCATCCCCTGCCTGGTGCCGCTGGGGCTGGCTGCGTTGCTGCTGGCACCGCTTCTGGGCGACGGTTCTGCGTCGCTGGCGATGGTCTGCCTGTTCGTGTTGTTGTTCGGCGCCGGCAACGGCATGATCACCATCGTCAAGGGCACGGCGATTGCCCAATATGTGAACCGCACGCATGTGGCCAGTCTCAACGGTGCACTGGGAGTTCCGTTGGCCCTGGCCCGTGCTGCGGCGCCCATGATGCTCGGGCTGACCTGGCGGCCTGACGTGGGTTACCGCTACGGGCTGGCGCTGCTGCTGGTCATGTGCACGCTGGCAATCGCAGCCTTGTGGCTGGCACAGCGCCGGGTGCTGGCACCCGCCCGCTGAGCGCCGGACGGCGTAGCCGGGGCGATCAGTTTCGCTCGCTGCTGTAGACCTTGGCTTGTGGCACAACGGCAGGCGCTGGCGCACGGGCCTGCATCACGGGTGCGGGGCCGTCGGCCGGCCGCATTTGCTGGCCCTCGACGATGACGGGGCTACCGATGGCCGGCGCGCGGGATTGCTCCACCATGCGCAGACTTCCGTCTTCCATGCGCACCTGTACCTGGTAGACGGTGGCTTTAGACACGTTTTTCTCGATCGTGTTACCGGCCATGCCGCCGCCGACCGCGCCCAGCACGGTGGCAATCGCCCGGCCGTTGCCCTTGCCGACCTGGTTGCCGAGCACCGCTCCGAGCACACCGCCGGCCACGGCGCCGACCCCTTGGGCCTCGCCCTTGCGCTCGATCGCCATGACCGACTCGACGCGTCCGCAAGTAGCGCACACGGCGCGGGGCGCCGGCGCGAGCGGGCGACTGACCAGCGGCCCGGCCTCGCTCATCACCATGGGCGCATTGGATTGGGTACCGACCACCACAGCCGCCGGTGCAGGCGGCCGAGCCGGCGCGCTGACGCGGGGCGCAGCAGCGGGCGTGGCGGGTGCCGGGGTCACGGGTGTTGACGGGGGTTTGCGCACGGCCGCAGGCGGGGCCGCCTCCACCATCGCCGCCGCCGGAGCTGCTGGCGTTGCCAGCACGGTTTCCCCCTGTCCGACCGTGGTCACCGGCAGCGAGGTCGCCGGGTCGGCGACGCTCGACTCCTGTGCGGTCGCAGTGGACGGATCAAGCGCCGCGAGCGCGGTATGGCCGTCGACCGGCCGGGTCTGGATATGGATCAGGCTAGAGCCGAGCGCGACGACCGCAATGCCGAGCACGGCCACGGCTGCCCACAGTTGACGTGTGTTGGCGCCGCCCGGGGGCGCTGGGTGTACGGCGGTATTCATGGGATTCTCACTTCCTGTCTGGCGCAGCTAGCGCCTGGCGCGCATTCGGCGACGGCCGAATGCGAAATGCCACTGGAAGATAACCAATCGATGTTGCGCGCCGTGTTCCGGTGTGTAACCGTGGGTAAAGCACGCCCGGCCCGCAGGCGGCCCGGATCAGGCGGGCGTCTTGGCGGGCAACGTCCAGTTCTCGCGCAGGTAGTGGCAGGTATATCCGCTCGGGTAGCGCTCCAGGTAGTCCTGGTGGTCGGGCTCGGCTTCCCAGAAATCGCCTGCGGGCGCGACCTGGGTCACCACCTTGTCGGGCCACAGGCCGCTGGCGTTGACGTCGGCAATGGTGCGCAAGGCTTCCCGCTTCTGGTCCTCGGACACATGGTAGATCGCAGAGCGGTACGACAGGCCCATGTCGTTGCCCTGGCGATTCATCGTGCTCGGGTCGTGGATCTGGAAAAAGAACTCCAGCAAACGGCGGTAGTTGATGACCGCCGGATCGAATGTGATCTCGATGCCCTCGGCATGCGTGCCATGGTTGCGGTAGGTGGCGTTGGCCACGTCGCCACCGGTGTATCCAACCCGGGTGGTCTGCACGCCGGGCATCTTGCGGATCAGGTCCTGCATGCCCCAGAAGCAGCCGCCCGCCAGTACTGCGCGTTCCAGTGTTGTTGCCATGATGTCAAGCCTCCTCGACCTGGTTCAGATACGCGCCATAGCCCTGCGTGTCCATGTCGTCACGGCGCACGAAGCGCAGCGACGCCGAATTGATGCAATAACGCAAACCGCCACGCTCGCGCGGTCCGTCCGGAAATACGTGGCCCAGGTGGCTGTCGCCATGGATGGAGCGCACTTCGGTGCGCACCATGCCCAGGGATGCGTCGCGTATTTCGCTCACATGCGCCGCCACGATGGGTTTGGTGAAGCTCGGCCAGCCGCAGCCGGACTCGAACTTGTCGGCGGACGCAAACAGCGGCTCGCCCGACACGATGTCGACGTAGATGCCGGATTCGTGGTTGTCCAGGTATTCGCCGCTGCCGGGACGCTCGGTGCCGCTTTGCTGCGTCACGCGGTATTGCTCGGGCGTGAGCTTGGCAATCGCTTCCGCAGATTTTGTGTATGGGGTCATGGTGTTTGATTCCTCCTGTTGGCGCGGGCGTAGGTTGATGGCGTGCGCCATCAATGCGGGGCGATCCCTGACATTTCAACCGATTGTTGGTCGACATGCCATTCCTGCCCTTACAACAGGGTCAATGTGGCGATCGTGCGGTGTCGGCTGCGCCCAGGCGTCAGGGGGCGCGTTGCAGGACTTGCAGCAGTTCCGGCGTCGGATAGCCGTCGGCGGGCAGGCCGGCGCTGCGCTGGTAGGCGCGTATGCCGGCGCGTGTGGCCGGCCCCATCAGGCCGTCGGGTGTACCGCTGTCGAAGCCGCGCCGGTTCAGCGCCGACTGCAGGTCCAGCACCTGCGCGCGCGTGAGTGGTGTCAGCTCGCGCGGCCAGGCCGTCAGAACGCCCGGGCCGCCCGCGAGTTGTTGTGCCAGCAAGCCCACAGCGAGCGCGTAGCTGGTGGAGTTGTTGTAGCGCAGGATGGTGCGGAAGTTGGCACCCACCAGGAAGGCCGGTCCGCGCGCGCCGGCCGGCAGCATGATGGCGGCATCAAGCATATCGGGCAGCGCCATGCCGTTCATGGCCTGCACCCCTTCGGCAGACCAGCGGGCGCTGCTCTGGCGCAAATGGGTATCGGTGCGTCCCACATCGAATCCGGTCGGCAGACGCACTTCCAGCCCCCAGGGCTGTGGGGCTTGCCAGCCCGAGCGCGCCAGAAAATTTGCGGTCGATGCCAGAACGTCGGCCATGCTGCCCCAGATGTCGCGCCGGCCGTCGCCGTCGGCATCCACCGCATAGGCGAGAAAGTTGGACGGCAGGAACTGGGTCTGGCCCATGGCGCCGGCCCAGGAACCGATCATCTGCTCACGGTGGATGTCGCCGCTTTGCAAAATCTTCAAGGCCGCCAGCAATTCGGCGCGGGCCCATTTTTCGCGTCGACCATCAAAGCCCAGTGTCGCCAACGCATCGATGGCAGACAGGTCGCCATAGTTGCTGCCGTAGTTGCTTTCCATGCCCCAGATCGCGACCAGAATGGGCGACGGCACGCCGTATCGCGCAGTGGCTGCCTCGGCCAGGGCCCGCACCTGTTCGAGTTTCTGCTGTCCTGCGGCAATCCGCCCCGGCGACACCGCACGGTCGAGGTAGTCCCATACGCTGCGGGTGAACTCGGCCTGAGAGCGGTCGCGTTCGACGACCTGTGGCAGGTAGGTCACGTTGGCAAAGGCGCTTTGCAAGGTCGCCTCGGCAATGCCGGCCGCACGTGCACTGACACTGAATTCGCGGACCCATGCGGCGAATGGGGTGAGCGGCATGGCCGGCTCGCTCGTGGCCACAGGGGCAACAGATGGGATGGTGCTGACGGCCGCTGTGGGCACTGCGGGCACCGTGACCACGACGGCCTTCGGCACTTCGGGCGGTGCAACCGGTGTTGTCGCGCAGCCACTCACCGCCAAGGTGAGAACGATTGGCGCCAGGATTGAGGCGTGGAATACGAAGGAACGGCGAGGCAAGGGCATGGCGACTATTGTCTCGCGTCCCCCGCGGCCCTCTGTCCTTGGGGGCACGGTAGCAGCCTCAACCTAAAATGCCCAACCGGCGTCGCAATCGGGCCGCGCGCGATAAAGCAACTCCCACACACCACCATGACCACACTCAAACTGACCTATTTTGATTTTCACGGCGGGCGCGCCGAGCCGGTGCGCCTGGCGCTGCATCTGGGGGGTGTCGCCTTCGACGACCATCGCTTTCCAGGCGCGCAGTTTCCCGTGGTGCGAAAAGCCATGCCGTTGGGTCAGGTGCCGGTGCTGGAGGTGGACGGCATGCCGGTGACCCAGAGCGATGCGATGCTGCGATTTGCCGGCAAGCGCGCGGATCTGTATCCGACCGATGACTACCAGGCCTTGTTGTGCGACGAGGTGACGGCGGCAGCGGAAGACATCGGCATCAAGGTCGGCAATACGTTCGGCCTGACCGGCGACGCGTTGAAGGCCGCCCGGCAGTCGTTGGTCGATGGACCCTTGCCCCAATATCTTGTCTGGCTGCAAAACCAGTTGAAGTCCCACGGCGGTGCGTATTTCGCGGATGGCCGCCTCACGATTGCAGACCTGAAGATTTTTGTGCTCGTTCGTAGTTTGAATTCCGGGCACCTGGACCATGTGGCGACGGATCTGGTCGCGAAGACCGCGCCCACGCTCGACGAACACGCGAAACGCGTGGCCGCGCATCCGGGTATTGCCGCGTACTACGCCAAATTCGGCGCTTGAGTTACAGGTTGGAGCCCACCAGGCGCTTCAACTCCGCCGCATCCATGCCCCGGCGCTGCACCATGTCGGCCAGCTGGTCATCGCCAATTTTGCCGACGTTGAAGTAGGCGCTCTCAGGGTGTGCCAGGTAAAAACCGCTGACGCTGGCGGCTGGCGTCATGGCCAGGCTTGTCGTCAGGTCCATGTCGATCTCGTTGGCGGCCAATAGTCGAAACATGTCGCGCTTGGTACTGTGGTCGGGGCAGGCCGGGTAGCCGGGCGCCGGGCGTATGCCGCGGTATTTCTCGGCGATCAGTGCGGTGTTGGCGAGGTCTTCGTCCGCCGCATAACCCCACAAGTCGGTGCGTACGCGATGGTGCAGGCATTCGGCAAACGCCTCGGCCAGGCGGTCGGCCAGCGCCTTGAGCGTGATGGCCGAGTAGTCATCCAGATCGTCGAGGAAGTATTTTTCCTTCTTGTCAACGCCGATGCCGGCGGTCACGGCGAACAGGCCGATGTAGTCCTTCACGCCGCTGTCCCTGGGTGCGATGAAGTCGGCCAGGCAGCGGCTGGGCCGCATCACGCCGTCGATCACCTGCTTTTCCGTCTGCTGGCGCAGGCCGTGCCAGGTCATCGCGACTTCGCTCCGGCTGTCATCGGTATAGATGGCGATGTCGTCGTCGTTGACGGTATTGGCCGGGTACAAGCCGATCACGCCATTGGCCGTGAGCCAGCGGCCTTCGATCAGGCGCTTGAGCATGCGCTGGCCGTCGGCATACACGCGCACGGCTTCGCTGCCGACGACCTCGTCCTTCAGGATGTCCGGGAAACGCCCGGCCAGATCCCAGGTCTGAAAGAACGGACCCCAGTCGATGAACGGGGCCAGCTCGGCCAGGTCGAAGTTGCGGAACAGCCGTTTGCCGATGAATTTGGGCACCTGCGGGGTGTAGCCCGTCCACTGCATCGGCGTCTTGTTCGCGCGCGCCTTCGCAATCGGCCAGATCGGCGTCTGCTTCTTGTTCGCGTGCTGCGTGCGTACCCGTTCGTAATCTGCGGCCAGATCGGCGAGGTAGGCGCTGGGGTTGTCAGCCAGCAGGCTTTGCACGACACCGACACTGCGCGAGGCGTCCGGCACATAGACCACCGGGCCGTCGTAGTGCGGCGCTACCTTGACGGCGGTGTGTACGCGCGAGGTGGTCGCGCCGCCAATCAGCAGCGGGATCTTGCGCAGGTTGCAATATTCGTCCTTCTGCATCTCGCCGGCGACGTATTGCATTTCTTCCAGGCTGGGTGTGATCAGCCCCGACAGGCCGATGATGTCGGCACCCTCGACCTTGGCCTTGGCCAGGATCTCGTGGCAAGGCACCATCACGCCCATGTTGACGACGTCGAAGTTGTTGCACTGCAAGACAACGGTGACGATGTTCTTGCCGATGTCGTGTACGTCGCCCTTGACCGTGGCAATGACGATCTTGCCCTTGGTCTTGACGTCTTCGCCCGCAAGCTCCTGCTGACGCTTTTCTTCCTCGATGTACGGAATCAGATGCGCTACGGCCTGCTTCATCACGCGCGCACTTTTGACCACCTGCGGCAGGAACATCTTGCCCTGGCCGAACAGGTCGCCGACGATGCCCATGCCGTCCATCAGCGGGCCCTCGATCACGTGCAGCGGCCGGCCGCCAGTGGCCAGGATGGCCTGGTAGGCCTCCTCGGTATCGCTGACGATGAAGTCGGTGATGCCATGCACCAGCGCGTGCGACAGCCGTTGGCCGACGCTGGCAGGTGCCTCGGCTGTGCCGCGCCAGTCCAGCTTCTTGCTGTCGTCCTTGGCCGCACCCTTGGCCGAATCGGCAATCTCCACCAGCCGTTCGCCGGCGTCGGGCCGGCGGTTGAGCACCACATCCTCGACCCGCTCACGCAGCTCAGGCTCCAGGTCGTCATAGACACCAACCATGCCGGCATTGACGATGCCCATGTCCATACCGGCCTGGATCGCGTGGTACAGGAACACGGTATGAATCGCCTCGCGCACCGCGTCGTTGCCGCGAAACGAGAAACTCACATTGCTCACGCCACCCGACACCTTGGCACCGGGCAAATTGGCCTTGATCCAGCGCGTGGCCTCGATGAAGTCGACCGCGTAGTTGTTGTGTTCCTCGATGCCGGTGGCAATCGCGAAGATGTTCGGGTCGAAGATGATGTCTTCCGCCGGAAAACCGATCTCATTGACCAGGATGTTGTAGGCACGCTGGCTGATCTCGGTCTTGCGCGCGTAGGTGTCGGCCTGGCCTTTTTCGTCGAAGGCCATGACGACCGCTGCCGCGCCGTAACGCCGCAACAACTTGGCTTGCTGCTTGAACGCGTCCTCGCCTTCCTTCATGCTGATCGAGTTGACGATGGCCTTGCCCTGCACGCAGCGCAGCCCGGCCTCGATCACGCTCCACTTGGACGAGTCGATCATGATCGGCACGCGCGAGATGTCGGGTTCGCTGGCGATCAGGTTCAGGAAGCGCACCATCGCGGCCTGGCTGTCGAGCATGGCCTCGTCCATGTTGATGTCGATGATCTGCGCGCCGTTCTCGACCTGATGGCGCGCCACCGCCAGCGCCTGCTCGAAATCGCCGTTCAGGATCATGCGTGCAAACGCCTTGGAGCCGGTGATGTTGGTGCGCTCGCCGATGTTGACGAACAGCGCGTCGTCACCGATGGTGACCGGCTCCAAGCCGGCCAGGCGCATGGGCCCAGGCGTGGTCACGCCAATATCGGAGTTCTGATCTTTGCTGCTGGTCATGGCTCGCCCTTTTGTTTGCTGGAGGGGCCCAGGCGGGCCGCACCCAATGAATCGGAGCGAGCGTCGTTGTTGCACCCAAGCCTGGCGGGGGGCATCGTTGGTTGATGCGGGCCGCTGCAACGCTCCTTGGGCAGGGGAATTTTAGTCAGTGCGCGCCGACGTTGCCGAGAATGCGTGAAATGCGCTTGGCTTGCTTGTTCGATTGCCTTGCTTCAAAGTACGGGAATACATCTCCCCAGCTTGGAAAGATACGTCGATGACAACCGCAACCATCACCAGCAAAGGCCGGATCACGATTCCAGCACCCATCCGTCAGGCGCTGAACATCGGCGCCGGTGATCGTGGTGGAATTCGTCCAACTGGAACCCGGACAGTACCTGGTCGTCGCGGCGAACAGGTCGGTTACCGACCTCAAAGGCATGTTCGGCATAGCGAAGCGAGTTGTATCGATTGACGAGATGAACAGGGCAGAAGCATCGGGCGGGTCCTTGCCCTGAACCAGGCAGGTCATCGCGTCTGGAGTTGAGGGGTCCGCTCTGGGGGTACCCTCCCGCTGCTGGAGGCCAAAGACAGCTCCGAGATCGAGAACATCGTCGCCACCACCGACCGGCTGTTCCAGCACGTGCAAGGTGACGCCCACGCCGATCACGCCACCAAAGAAGCCCTGCCGCCACCGCCGGCTCGAAGAAGCTCCATCAGTGATACGCTGAGCCGCCGCCCAGTCCAGCGGTGTACAGATGCACGAAAACCGCATCGGCCTTCTGACTAATTTCGTCTGCGTCATAGGCGCCGGGGGGCAGGTTGGCGAAAAGATGCTTGATGATCTCTTCCTTCACCTGCGCCTGAGCCGTCGCCTTTTCGCGCCAGTGGTCGATTTGCAGCTTGCCACTGGTCAGCTTGTCCAATAGCTCCTTGGCCACTTGCTTGATGGCATCACGATCGCCCTTGGTCAAGCTGTCCTTCTGCAGCAGGTCGAACACGGCCAGCTGCTCCTCGCTGTCCAGCCCTTCCCGGATGTAGCGCCGCTCCTCCTCATCCAAGCTGGCCCAGGTGGCAAACAGCTTGTCCATCACCTTCTGGATCTCGGCCGCGTCCTTGTCCTGGTTGTATTCCTGCACGATCTCCTGGTCGCGCTCGTACAGATCCACCCGTGTCGGGTTGCGCGCCACCATCATGGCCAACCGCGCCTCGATCTTTTCCTTCAGGTTCAGCGTGACCACGTTCTTGAAAGGCGACTTCTCGAACTCGGCTCGCAAGCGCGAGAAATCGATGCTGGAAAGGTCGTAGCGTGGCCCGCTTTGGTTGGTTTCGCGCGTCGGTTCGCCATCGGTTGTCAGCGCCGTGTCGACAACTCCGTACAAGTCTTGCAGCAGCGCACTGACATCGGGCGCTTCGCGTGCGTCCTGCAGCTTGTTGTAGATCGCATTCACTGCGCTCTCGTCGGCGTCGAATTCGAACAGGCCGGGGTGCGGGAACAGGCCCCGGTGACGGGCCTGCACGTCCTCTACGATCACCTGGTAGGTCTTGCGGCGCTCATCGCTTTCACACAACAGGTTGACTGCGACCAGGATTTGCCTCTGCTTGTCGAAGCCCTTGGCGGCAATCAGCGCATCCAAATCGAAGCCGAGGTCTAGCAGGAAGTCTCGTGCCGCTTTCAGGCTCTGGTGGAATTCGGCCAGCGCTTCGGTGTCGTCGCGCACCGTGTCTTGCTCGCCTTCGCCCTTGCCGGTGCCCGCGCGATCGCCCTGCGCAAAGGTAGCCAGGGCCTTGCGCAGGCTCTTGAGCATGCCGTTGTAGTCGATGATCAGGCCGTGTTTCTTGCCGCCACCCACGCGGTTGACGCGCGCGATGGCCTGCATCAGCGAGTGGCCCTGCATCGGCCTGTCCAGGTAAAGCGTGGCCAGACTCTTCACGTCGAAGCCGGTCAGCCACATCGCGCAGACGATGGCGATGCGAAACGGGTTTGCTGGCTGCTTGAATTCTGTTTCCAGTTTGCGCCTGACCATCTTCTCGCGATGTGGCGTGATGTCCAGGGGCTCGTTCCGAAAGTTGCGCCACTTGGCGAATTCGGCCACCTCGCCCTGTTCCTGCGAGACCACCACGCAGCATTCGGTGGCCCTCATCCACTCGACATGTTCGCGGCGCTGTTTCAGCAGCTTGGGAAACGCCTTGCCCCTTGAGGCGAACAGCATTTCCTCGGCCGCCACGCTGGATTCCAGTTGCGTGGTCTTTTCCCGCCACTTGGCCACAACCAGATCGTGCATCTTCACGCAGGTGATCTTGTCCAGGCAGACCATCATGGCCTTGCCGCCACCGGTATCGACCACCTTCCAGCGCTGGTGGAAGTGATCGACGAAGTCCTGCGCCACTTTCTCCAGCCGGGTCGGCGAGGTCAGGATGGGGTAGTCGCGCGCCAGCTCGCGATAGAGTTTTTCTTCCTTGTCGTCGGTCCATGGGTCCGCGAGCGTCGCGGCCTGCCGGGCCGCTTCGATGTGCGCGGTGATGCGCTCGCTTAACCGGGGGTCAACGATCTTCAGCTTCTCGCCCCGGTTCTCGTAGAACAAGGGCAAGGTGGCGCCATCGGCCACCGCGCGCTGGAAGTCGTAGATCGACACATAGTCGCCGAAGACCTCGCGCGTCAGCTGCTTTTCGCTGGCATCGATCAACGGCGTGCCAGTGAAACCCAGAAACTTCGCATGCGGCAGGCCCTTGCGCATGTTCAGCGCCAGGCGACCGTACTGGGTGCGGTGCGCCTCGTCGCTGATGACGATGATGTCATCGCGTTCCGAATAGGCCTCCTTCACCAGCGCGCGGTATTTCTGGATCAGGCCAAACACGTAGCGCCGGTTCTGGTCACGCAGCATGCTGCGCAAGGCCTCGCCGCTGGATGCCTGGTCCGTCTTGCTGTTGGCGCGTCCCGTGTTGGTATAGGTTGAGGCGATCTGGTCGTCCAACTCAGTGCGGTCGGTGATCACCACGAAGGTGTAGCTGCCGGAGATCTTGCGGTGGATCTTCTCGGTCAAAAACACCATCGAATACGACTTGCCCGAGCCCTGGGTGTGCCAGAACACGCCCAGCTGCCCGGCGCTGACTTCCGCTTTGACCGTCGGGTCGCTCGAGGTCAGCCGCGCGATCACCCGATTGACGCCCAGGTATTGGTGGTTGCGCGCCACGATTTTGTGGGTACTGCCCTCGCTGGTATCGAACAGCATGAAGTTCTCGACGATGTCGAGCAGCCGGGCCCGGTCCAGCATGCCCGTGAGCAGAATCGGCAGCAGCGGCTGATCCTTGCCAGGCTCCGGGTCGTCTTCGTCCAGCCGTTTCCAGCGGTAAAAGTGCTCACGCGTGCTGGTGATCGTGGCGTATTGCGCATCGTGGCCGTTGGAAATCACCACCAGCGCGTACCAGTGAAACAGGTGCGGGATGGTGTCGAGATAGTCGCTGTAGTTCTTCTTGTAGGCGCTATCAATATGCACCTCGAAGCGCTTGAGTTCGATGAACACCAGTGGCAGGCCGTTGACATAACCAATCACGTCCGGGCGGCGCAGCCACAGGCGCCCGCGCACCCACAACTCGCGCACCGCCAGATAGCGGTTGTTGTCGGGCTGTTCGAAGTCGACCAGGCGCAGGCGCTTGTCTACCAGTTTCCCAGCAGCATCCCGGTATTGCACCGGAACGCCGTCACGCAGCAGCTGGTACTTCTCTTCATTCAGGGCAATCAGTGTCTTGGTGATGTCGTCCTGCAGTACCTGGGCCAGGGCCTGCTGGTATGCCGTCTCCGGCAGACCCTTGTTCAGCCGCTTGAGCGCCGCCAGCACGTCACGGCGCAACACCACCTCGGTGTCGTTCGCGCGGCCGAGCAGACTATCCGGGCCGAAGCCACCCTCGTCCTGCGCGAATACGGTCTGCCAGCCGAGCTGCTTCTCCAGCAGTTCAGCTGTCGGTGCCTGGATCAACAGGTCTTCGGAATAGTCCCTCTTGGCCATCAGCCTACCCCGCTCATGTTCATGGCACAGTGTCTTGCCAGATGGGTAGCTGCAGCCAGTTGGAAGGAAATTCCATCGCCCCCACAGTGACACCGTGTCGGGCAATGAGTTCTTTCAAGCGCGTTCGCCAGTGGTGTTGAGGCGCAATCAGGTCCATGCAGTGAAGCAGGATGACCAGCGCGTTGTAGAGCTTGCGTGAGTGAGGCTGGAACTGCGCTGCCAGCCCTGCAGGCTTGTTGCGCGGCAGCAGCGGAGTGATCGTGAACTCGCGATTCCACAACCGGCTGTGGTGGGCACAAGTGTTGCGCACCAGGGAAAGGTGGCGCAGCCATGATTCCAGCACCCGCTCGTCCACGCCATAGGTGGCCGCAATGGCGCGACGGGTCGGCATGGGCCTGAGGTTGTTGTACCAGCGCGAGAGCAGCCCCAGCGACATCACCTCGCACACGGCCCACACCGGCGGCAGCGTCTCGGTGTAGGTGGTGCGCAGGTGTTTGATGAACGCCTCATCCGACCGATCGACTTCGCCAGCCAACTTGTCGAGATTGGTTTGCCAGTGCCGGGCTACGACGGCCAGAGTCACATCCAGATGGGCATGCGGCCCGTGCCGGTGAGCCAGCTGGTAGGCCCATTGGCTGCGCGCCGACACTTCCACCCGTTCAATCGCATCGAGTACCAGCAGCCGAAGCTCACGGTCGAACACGTAAAGGTCCAGCACGTCGGCAAAACGGGTACCCGGTCGGAAGCTGCGCGTGGCGTGATCCGCCTCGAAAGGCAACCAGTAGGCGCCAAGGCGGTAGTAGTTGATGTGCTGCAGGTAGAACTCGGCCTCAGCTGGGTCGTCGATGATCATGCCACGCTGTTGGAGTTGTGCCACCTGCTCCGCATGGGTGGTGGCGGGCTTGGTGAAGGTGCGCCGCAACGATGCCACTACGCGGCTCCGGTTGGGGATTGCACCGCGCCAGAGGGCGCCACAAAAAAGTAACCCGCCGGTTTGAGGATACGCTTGCGCGCATAGCCTTGGCGGGTTTTGTTGCTTGCGAGTATACGCTCACTGCGTCCTGGACGGCAAATTTGACGCAGTACAGATCGCGGCTGGTCCGGGTCAGCGAGTCCTTTGTCACGCAAGGTGCGGAAGTCCGGCACCGGCAATACCAGGGTGGGCGGCTCAGGTAGAAAGAAATAGCCAATGGCGGTGTGCGTCAGACGTGCGAAGTCTTCCAGTTGCTTGAGCGTGGGCTGTGCCTCGCCGCTGAGCCACAACGGCCACTTGCGAAATCGGTCCACCAGATCCGCACCGTGCAGGCGCGCGCGATGTGCCGCCCACCGCAAGACAGGAATGGAGGCAGGCACCGTGGTCATATTGCGATTTCCTCTGGCAGACTAATGCTAGAGACATCGTACTGGCCTGACATCAGTTTGGGGAGGAGAAAATCGCGGGCGCGGACGAGATGTTGGTTTTGTACCAGCAGCGTTTCAACCTGTTCGAAGACCGGCTGCACCGCGGCACCGAATGCCCGAGTTATTTCCGAAGCGGGAACTGTGAGCGGAATAATCTTGAACGTATCGACCACGATTGCATTGAAAACGCCACCGCTGGCAACCTGTTTGACATGCTCGACGGCTTCCTTGATGGCGAGGAACAAGAACAGGTTGTCGAAATCCAGCTTGGGGACCAATGCGTAGCACGATTGATTCATCGCCATCGGCTTTTGCGCTAGCGCGATCTTACCCACGGTGCCGCGTGCTGTGATGAAGATAGTGTTCTTTGGGAATAGGCGACTATTGCAATTGGCCACACCCGACTCAGTGAGCGTCTTTTCCGAGTCAACTACGTAGAACGAGTCCGGGCTGTCCTTAGGAGTGAAGAACGGGATGCCACCATTCCAGAAATGCTCCATTCCAGTCTTGGGAGTGCCACCGCTTTGAATCGCGACGAAATCGAAAGCGGTGCCAGCTTGCCACCCCTCCGGCACCCCATCCTTCACCGGCACCGACTCATGGCCGGGAAAGCGCAGGTGCACGAACCACTCGCGGTAGAGGCGGCGGGCGGCGTCTTCGAGCAAGGTGATGCGGCGCTGGTTGGTGGCGATCAGGTCGTCGTAGGAGTCAAGCACCCTTGCAATAGCTTGTTGGTCCCGGGGTTCAGGAACGTTCAGTCGAACTTTTTTGATCCGTTCGGGGGCCGTGTGTTTTACCTTTGCGCCTGTCGCTGTTGCACGAATCTGCGCTCGCGCATCCGCGTTGTTCAAAACCCAATATAGGAACTTCTGGTCCAGCAGCTTCGGATCAGTAATCCTAAATTCCTCTGTTACCCGGTAGCCGGAATGAGCGATTGCCATAAGTTTGTCGGCTGCATCGGCTGAGCGTAATTCTTTGGTTTGGTAGAGATGATTTTTTCCACGATATAGCGCACCAGCGCCT
>Ga0209390_10005222_pt1 | contig 18607 bp, 15 predicted proteins | sample BON01_FD_187212 | JGI IMG/M metagenome (GOLD analysis project Ga0209390, IMG submission 187212) | Freshwater microbial communities from Lake Bonney liftoff mats and glacier meltwater in Antarctica - BON-01 (SPAdes) (version 2) | ecosystem: Environmental > Aquatic > Freshwater > Ice > Glacier...
AAATACGTGTCCTTGAAGCACGTCGCGCACACGCCGCTGCCCGCCAGCGCAAACGTGCCGCGCGCGCAGGGTGAGCACGACGCGCTGCCGGCCGGGCTGAAGTTGTCCTGACTGCATGGCACACAAACGCCACCGGCGCCATACGTGCCCGCGGCGCACGGATCGGTGAGGCAAGCATCAGGGTAGAGCGCGCTCCACGGCTGCGCCTGTTGGCCCACCGCGTAGGCGCATGGCGTACACTGGTAGAGCGTGTAGCCGGCATGGTTGCACACCGTGGACGCAAAGTGGCGGGGCTCGCACGAGGCGGCCGTCGCGTTGCCGCACACGCGCGTGCATGTGTCGCTGGTGCGTGTGTGGTTCTCGTCGCATGTGAACTGGCACGGCGCGTCCTGCTTGACGTAGACTGCGCCTGGTAGTTTTGCACAGTCGAGCACCTGGTTTGGCGCGGCGCCGCTGATGCGCTGTGCGGCGGGCAGGTTGGCCTGTAGATGGCAGCCCCACGAGTCGGCGAAGGTGTAGCGCACGAGCTGCGTGGTGCCGAGGGGGGCGGCGGTGTTGGCACCGGGTGATAGAGAAAGTGTCGCATCAAACTGTGTTGGTGTCAGGCAGTCCAGGAGAGTGAATGCGAGCAGGCTCGGGCACATGCCATCAATCCGAACGAGTGTGTTGGCATTCGCGTCGCAGCGCCACGTGCCTGTGGTTTTGAGGTGCGCAAAGTCCGGCGGGCACGTCTCGACAGTGACGCCCTGCGGCACGCGCGCGTACTCGAGCGCGTGGTGGTTGTAGTGGGCCACGTTTCCATCTCCACTCTCAGGCAGGCCGAGCGCCGCGACGTGGTGCCACTCGCCAGCGGCAGCGGGCAGGCCGGCCCGCGTCAGCTGCGTGCACGGGTCGATGTGCACGCAGCTCGTCTCCTGCAAATTGACCACGCTGTGCTGGTCGGCGTCGAGCGCGAGCACGTGCGCGGTGGCGTTGGCGAGGTGGGCGCAGAGGGCGATTTGGTGCGAGCGGGGGGGTCTGCACATGGTGCGGTTGGTGCTACCTGCGGGTGATGTTGTAAATGGTGGACAGTCTTCACACACAGCTTCCCCAATGATGTCTTGGAATGTATTTTCCGGGCACGGTGTGCACACGCCTCCGTCACTACCAGTGTGTCCAATGTCACACTGGCACACTATACTGCCCGCCAGTGACACAGAATTGGTAAGACAGTCCAGACACGCCGTTTGTGAAACATATGGATTGTATTTCCCGGCTGCACACAACACGCACTCGTTTTGATATCCGTATGAGCCAGCAGAGCAAGGCGCACACGTATTATGGATTGTCCTGAACAATCCAGCCAAACATACGCATTGGGTCGCCAGACTGCTACCCATTGGAGAAGTAGAATATGGCGGACACTGCTCACAGGGCGAAAAAGCCTGTATTTCTGATACGCTGAGGAAACTTCCAATTTGAATCAATGGCATGTTTAGAAAGATGTATTGCCCTGTCTGAAATGCAGCGAACGTGTGTATTTGATTGTTTCCGGTAAGTATTCTGGCAATTGGATTATCACTCCATGTTGTACCGCTGCCCACTCTGAGGTGTCCATTGTTCATTCCAGCAAAGTTTGCAATGTACAGATTGATTAACGAAATGCTTCTATTTTGTTGTAAGTCAATTCTCAGCCAATGGGGGTTGGCAGCAGTGCTTGACATAGAGCCAGGGTTCGTGTAGGCCAGAGTATTCAAATCTCCATCCACAGCATTCTCGCTTTTGTGTCCGGACCATGTATGATAACTGGACAATGTCACCACACAGGGCTGATTTCGAGAAACACCGCACATCTGTATGACGTCTTTTAAAATATTTGTTTTGTATGTGGCCACTGGACACGGTTGACAGGTTGGCTCTAACTTGGTGAGCTCATCGCATGGAGTGCACACACCACCTGCTGAAGTGATAAAAAGTGGTTTGCAACTGCATTGTGACACTGATGTGCTACCTACAAGAGAGGTGTGATCCGGTGGGCACTGTTCACAACTCATACTTGCGGTGATTTCTGTTAAACTGAGAAATCCAGTTTGTGATATCAATGGCATGTTCAGAAATATGTATCGTCCAGTGTGGAGCGTCGCAAATTTATGCTGTTGATAGCTTCCTGTAAGAGTTCCAACAATGGGATTGTCGCTCCATATCGTACCATCACCTATTCGCAAATGTCCATTGTTCATTTGCGAAATTGAATTTACCCACAGAGTGATTGACGAAATTGACCGAGTCTGTTGCAGGTCAATTCTGAGCCAGTGTGGGGTCGTGGGACCGTAAGTTCTTCTGCCCGCATCAGTGTATGTCAAGGTATTTAAATTTCCATCCACGGCAAAGTGTCTTTGGTGTGATGCAGAGTCATGATAAGACGACTGGGTGACAGTACATGCCTGATTCTGAGCAGCACCGCACATTTGTACAACATTGCTTGAAACAGGAAGTGAGTATGTGGCCTCAGGACAAATTGCTTGCGCAAGACAAGCCTCGAACATGGTTATGAATAAAAATAACATCACATGGCATTCAACTCCGTGCATTCTGCATAAATCTCAGCCGCGTAAATACACGCGGCTCGCCTTCTCAAGACACTCGAACTGTAACGCCTTTTATTAACAACCACCACATCAGCGCGAAAAGTACGCCACCGGCGGCTGCAGCGGCGCGATGTGGACGGGCGGGGGCGGGGGCGGCGGGGTGTGTTCGCAGAGCTGGTGCACGGTCGCCGTGATCTCGTCGTCGAAGCTGCTGACGACCACGTTGTGCGCCGTGGACTCGAGGAAGCGCAGGTACCACGGGAGCACGAACACGGCGCGCATGAGCGTCTCGACCTGCTGGTTGGCGAAGCGCATCTTGCTGGTGATGTGCACGCGGCGGACAAACGGGATCTCCGTGAGGCGCAGGTCGTTGAGCACGACGGAGCCGGCCTGCACGCACGTGGTCTTGACGATCTTGGTGCGGAAGTTGCCGAGGCTCGTGTACTTCTGCAGCACCGCGGGCATGCGCACGGCGCTCGAGTAGGACACGCGCACGCACGAGGCCTCGAGCAGCTCGTCGTACCACTCGTTGTCGCGCATGCCGCTGTCGGCGAGGGAGACGGGGGCAAACTGCCAGTCGCGCAGCGGGGTGTGCTGTGTCCACTCGTAGGCCTCGTTGTGCAGCGTCTCGGGGTCGGTGGGCGGGCGGGCAAACGGCTGGTCGCAGGTGTCCATGCGGGAGTAGCGCACCACCTCCGACGGTGCACCCGCCGCCGCCAGGACGAGGCACGGGAGGGCCACGATGACTGCACGTGTCAGGGAGCGCACGGACATTGCGCACAGGGTGGCCGCGGCTTTATACTGTTGAGGATGGGCTTTGCGACATGTGGTGCGGACATCTACCGCTCGTAGTACACCAGCGGCATGAGATTCAGCGTGCCGTCGTTGCGGTTGAAGCCAAGCTCCTGGATGACGTTGAAGAACTGCTCGTCGGGGAAGAGAAAGGCGGAGCTCGCGGCGGAGCTTGCCGGCTCGCCCCCATCACCCTTCGGCGCCACTCCTGGCTTCGCAGCGAGCGGCACGACCACGGTGTTGTGGGCGTTGCTCGGGGAGTGCAGACTGTGGTAGCGCACGGTCACCGACGGCATGCACGACACCTCGTTGGTGCTGCCGAAGACGGAGCCGTAGATGTAGTTGTCGGAGTAGTCGCGAGGCCCCTGGAAGAGCCAGTAGCCCTCGCTGCCAAACATTTCAAAGAGGATGCCGTTGTTGGACACGTCCGAGAAGCAGCCGCTGTCCACCAGGCGAATGTGCTGGCCACTGCAGTCGTCGGAGAGGCGCATGTCCGTCTTGAACGTCGTGGTCGTGGGAAAGAGCATGCGCGCGACGCGGTTGGGGTCGTCGGCGTCGACGACATGGCGCATGGGCAGCCCGAGCAGCGAGCTGATATCCGAGGCCACGCGGTTGTGGTTGCGGTGCGTGCAGCTGCGCAGCCAGTTGAGCTCCTCGCACCGCAAGAGGTCCGCGCACTTGATGTGGTCGCGCGAGTCGAGCCAGAGGTTGTGGAATTCCTCGGCCGCCTCGCTCAGGCAGCCGGACACGACGACAAAGACCTTGTGTGTGCGCTGGTCCTTGGCGGTGGAGCGCGTGAAGGTGTGGTAGAGGCCCACGCGGCTCGAGATTTCGGGCTTCCACGGCCGGGTGTCCACGCAATTGAAGCCGGTGACCTGCAGCATCGACGTGGCTTGCAGCTCGCTCTGGTCGGGGATGCAGTCGAAGCGGGCGGGCCGGGTGGGGTTCGCATCGAGGTCGGCAATGTATTGCTCGAGCAGAGCCTGGTAGTGTGGCACATTGTTCAGCACGCGCAGCGCGTGCGGGTTGAGGGCTCCAGACGGGGCGTTGGCGGGGCCGTCGCCGCACTCGTACATGGACACCATGTTGCACATGTCCACCCCCACCGGAAGCACACTGGCCTTGTCCTCAACGTGGCACGAGAAGTGGAAGCCGTGCAGCTGCGCGTCTGTGCCTATGTGGTGGTTGGGCAGCAGTTTGATGGTGGCGTGCGACGAGCCGCGCAGCACGCTGCAGCACGAGTCAATCTCGGCGGAGCTACAAGTGTTGTGGGCGTGACGGATGTCCATGCTGGCGCGTGCTGCAGCGGGGGTGGCCGGCTGGGGCTTGGGCCTCGAGCCGGCCATTGTGCGCACGCGGAGCGCCGTTAATACTGGCGCGGTCCACGAACCATTTTCCTATAAATGCCTTTCAAAAAACCCCTTTCTATTTTTTTTGGGGGAGAAACCAACTTTTAAAAATGCATTTCTCAAAAACCCCTTTCTGAAAAATATTGGGGAGAAACCACATTCTGCCAACCTCATTGGTACCTAACCGATTCCCCAGAGTGGGGGAGCATTCTATCCATTTAATTGCATTCCATCGTCCATTTAATTGCATTCCATCGTCGATTGTCAAACACCTCCGAATGCAATACACGGGGCACGCTCTGGGGAGCGACTTGGTGGAACCTGCCCTCCCTGGGCCCGTGCCTGTTGTTACCAGGAACAACAGTCCTTCACCAAGTGCAAAACAGTATATAAGTACGTACGAGGCACAGCACAAAGCGTCGGTCCTCTTCTCGTCCGTCATGCTCGACATCAAGAATCAGGAGGCTGCTCGCACATTGCAGAACAATGGATCTCATTCAGCTCAGGATGTCGGTGGTCTGGACAGTTTGATTGACATCATGAGCCACATCAACCCCAGCCCCGACTTCTGCAATATGGCATCGATATCTGCTGCAAGTGGACCTACAGCTTACGCAAAGATGAGCGACGACGGGCATTGGACTGACAGTGACTGGGAGCCGTCGGAGAGCGGTTTCCCTAGGTCTGATGAGTTGAACTCGGATGTCTTCGCAACGTCTGACGAAGACCATGTCCACGCCTCCTCAATGCTCAAAGGCCTCACAGAGGCTTGCTCGCAGGAACGGAAGAACTTGAGGAAAAAGAAACGGGAATTGCAAGGTGCATGCGAAGTCAACAAGAAACCGAAGCGGACGGCAAGTCAGGCAGGCTTGTCAGCAGAGTACATCAACAACATGTACGATGCCCTGCGTACACACGCCCCGACTACGGAAGCAGAGTACAAAATGATAGTGCAGGATTATGCAGATATGTATGATGTGTCAACGGCGTGCCTTCGCAACATTCTGACTTGCAAATCGCGAATGGAGGACTCGTGCCAGTTCTGGCCAGATGCTGTGTGGGAGCTGTACCGTGATAAGTTGCGCTGCTTGGAATGTAAGAAGTTGGACCGTTCTGTCCACGTTTTGTGCAGCCACCACAAAAGGGGTCGTCCTCACAAATCAATGGCTGTAGTGCCGGCAGACTCTGCAGGTGGTTCTAGCTCGCAAGACGCCCGTCTGCCGCTGGCAAAAATGCTGCCTCTGACAGACAAGGCAGGCAAGGAGAAGAAGCTTGCACGTGCATACAAGATTCAATTGGAGATTCACGAGATCTGGGAAGCTTTTGGTTTGACGAGGGCAAGAACTCAGCGCGACAGTGTACAGGGTGCAAAGAGCTGAAACAGAGAAACAGATGCACAGAGTGACTGATCCGCGACACGCAAGGAGTTTGTGTGAATTTAGAGGCGATTGTAATGAACTTGAAAGAACAGATGTGATGTGTGTTTATTCGAACAACCTCCCCCCCCCCCCCCGCTTCCCTTTTCTTCTATTTTGGTTGCAAAAAGCACGCCAGTGCCACTATCAGCACCAGCACGATAGGCAGCCAGATACTTATGTTGTCATTTCCCGCTCTACGAGTCACTTGCTCTTGTGTCACCTCCTCTACTTTTCGTCTCTCTGTTATCGATGCAGATGACTCCACCTGAGCCTCGCCTAATTCCACCGTCTGTGTGCCAAAATCGAAGGACGATGCTTCAAACGCCTCAGGTATCTTTTTCGCAACCTCGGCCAGACAACATGAGGTCTGTGAGTTAATGGCCGCCACCAGCACTATGTCCAAGAAGTCGTCTGCTATGCCAGACTGCTGGAGGAGGCGGCGCGTGACGCCAGGAGCGTTTTTTAAAGTAAAATCTGTGTTGACAGTCAGCACAACATCAAAGGCCTGAATTTGCCGGAAGCGGCGCGTCCAGTCCAACACTTCTTGGACATGCCGAGCGTTGTATGTGGACCCGCGCAGGGAAATGAGAACGCGCACCGGCCCGAATTGGGCCAGCAAATTTGCGGCTATGCTCTCGGCGAGACGGTCCACGCCCAAGAGCATGTCCCGCGACGCATCAAAGGTGAGAGCAGTCACGTTGATGAGAGGGATGCTGAGGGCGACTGTGGAGAAGCTGACCGGCGCCCTGGCGCACGAGCCCTGCTTGGCGGCGCTGGTGTTGGCCGGGAAGGCCGGCGCATTCCACGGCATTTTCAGGAACGGAGGGACGCACTGCCACACGCAGACCCGGATCGGCGTGCCGGTGTCGTTGAGAACCACAACCTCCAGCACGCTCCCGCCCAACGACGGTGCCAGGCGCGAGTGCGGACTGCGTAGGCCGCGCGCCCCGCACTCTGTCTGCACCACCAAAGACTCGGGAGTATCTTGCAGCGGCCGCATCACAATCTCGTAGGCCGACGCGTGCACGTGCGCCGAGTGAGCGCCCAGGGTCTGCACGTACACAAAACGAACGCGCAACACAACTTTGCCGTCGCTGGAGTTGCTTGGCGGGCTGACGTCAAAGGCCCGCAGCGCCGCCAAATTGTTCTCGATGGAGAGGCTGTTGGGGCCCTCGCTACGCATGAAGGCCTCCACGCGAGACAGGTTGAGGCACGGGTCCGGTGTCGCGTCCACTGCCTGCCACGCCGGGCTGCCCAGCTGTGTGGCGAGGCGAGCGCACGTGTCCGTCACATGCTCAGAGGCGAGGCTGCAGTGAGCAGCGTCGCGGGAAACGCAAAGCTGCACCATCATGCGCTCGTACGGCACGGCGTACTGGTCGACAAAGAGCCATTTGTTTTGGTCCGCCTTGTACGTGAGTTCAAGGGCGGCTGATGGAATAGGGTTGACAGAGGCGGTAAACTGCGTTGCTGTGGGTCGGGGACAGATCGCCAGGACGAGCAGGCCGGCCAGTAGCATGCGAAAGCTTGGCCACATTTCACACGCGCGGCTCCTGCTTATATGCCTGGTCTCGTGTGTTTGCACTGTCGCAACTCGAAGCGCTTCTCGTACCCCAAGGCGTCGTGGTAGACACTCAACTCTTCGTTCATTTCTTCGTCGCTGACGCAGCGGCTTCCCTCGCTCTCCGAGCCTGTACATGAAGGATTGTCAACATCACCACCGTCCGGCCTGGCTTCGGGCGAAACTGGCACCTGTGCGCACACACTAGTTAAGCGACAGGGAAGCCAACTCGTCTTCAAACAGAGTATTGCTGGTCGCCTCAGGGATGAGCAACGGTTCGTATGGAGACTGAGCGGCCATGGATTGTATTTGGGCCAGTTGTGCAGACTGGGCAGGTTGGGCAGGCGTAGTGCCAGGCACCGCCTCCTCTTCCACTGCCTGCTCCTCAGTCTGGCCCGTTCCGACAGAGCCTGGCTCGGACTCCGCTGCGCCCTCAGCAGATGCATCGGGCAGCGGGTCGGTGCCTTGCTCTGGCTCGGGCGCTTCTTCCGCCAGAGAGTCGAGGCACAACAACTCAGCGTCGTGGTGTTGGCCATAGATCATCATGACGATGCCCTTGTTGGCCATCATGGCAATAATGCCAAGCTGCCACAAAGGGCGCGAATATTTGGCGTCCAGCCAGCTCACCATGTGCTCGCTTTCAGGTGTCTGATCAATTTTCATGCAGAACTTTTGCAGCTCGCCCTGCAGCTGAGCATCGTGGTGAGTGCCAAGAACGTTGAGTTGATCCTTAAAATGAGTGAACCTTTCTTCGCCAGCCATCCTGTGGCGGTTGGCAGGGCATCTTTAATTTGATGGGCGCCTTTGGCTTCGAGTCTGGTGAGTCAGACAAGGTGGGTGTGCAGGAGGGTGTTTCACGCACCTCGTTCACGAGGCGTTGGTCCGCCATGACGTAGGCCACCACGAGGGCACTGACCAGCCGCAGCTCTCCGGCGTGTGCAATGGGCAGGTAGCTCCCAGAGAAGTCCAGACACAGGTCGTCGATGCGGCCGTCCGGTTTGACGTGGCGGGACAACATGGCATGCACGTGTTCGGCGTCGATGGGCACGTCTTCGGGGAAGTCGTATTCGTAGAAACGGCCGTCTGTGCAGATGACTCGCATGACGGGCGCTGACGTCTCTCAAAAAACACTGGCAACTGAAAGTCGCTGTGTGGTAGCCGACACCCTGTACTCCGCAAGATGCACGTACTTTTGCTCAAAAAAATCAAGGCGTATCAGTTCGTCGGACGGGTACCCGCGACGGGCGCGATAGTGAGGTTTCACTGTGATTTGTACCACCCGCCCGCAGAAGGCAAAATGTGCCACGTCACTAATTGCGTTTTCGACACGCAATCAAAACTGGTCAAATGTCGTGTTTGCCAGCGAACCACCGACGACACTGACACGGACAGCGGGGACGGCTCGGTCGGCCACGGCGCAAACGCTGCGGCCGCACCACCGCTCGCCGTGTCCAAGAAGCGTGCGCGCATCCACTTCGACATCGACCTGCCCCTCCCCGAATCGGCAGAGCTGCCGTGATGTTTCAAATTGTGTTCATCACCAAGAACAAAGTGAGGCTCACCCGATGGCACATGGAGGCCTGCACGGGGGGCCTCTTGTGCACCATAGCACAGCACGTGGAGAGCATGTCCCGCAACTTTCACAGCGATGTCGTGACGGTTCAAGTCAGTGCGGTGAACCCAGCCAAGGCGCCCCGGCCACCGCGAGCGCTGCGCATCACCAACCTGTGCGGACGCATCCGGCACTCCTATTCTCTGCAGTTTTACAACGCGGGTGTCGAGCCGATGGTCATCAAGACGCACAACGCTTTCGGGTTGTTTGAAACCCTGCTCAGCGTGCACGGCAACCTGCAGACGGCGCAGAACCGCAACAACACCCTCTTTCGGGCCGGCCGCAGCAGCTCCGGCCTCCTCCTCATTATCGAGCACGCCTTCGACCCAAACTGCGTGCACGAGGTGAACATGCACATGCTGGTCGCCAACGTGCGTCTTGCGCACCCCGTCAATATCAACTGCCAGTACCTCGACGCACGCATTCTGGATGCGCCGGAGTGGACCGGCGCCATGGTTGTGATGGGCGAGGAGCAGTCCTACATGAAAAGCTTCAAGCTGAGCCGCGTCTGTCTGGCGTGGCAGGAGACGCTGCTGGGTGTTGGCCGTGCAGATTCCCAGCTTGCCATCCTGCTCAATGTCAGCAAGAGCGGGTGTATCAACATATTTGTCACCATTGGCAAGGAGACGCCGCTCACCCTCGGCGTCGAGCACACGTACATGCCGATGCTCGACGCGCTGGTGCGCTTTGTGGACAAGTACACTTGAGGGGACAGAGACGCGCTGATTGTTAAGTTAGTCAGGGTTCACGTTTATTCAATAAACATGCATGATCATCCAGATGGTGTTCTCTGATGGTGTTCTCTGTGATGGTGTTCTCATTACACGTTGTCATACCCGGGGAACGGCACCACGACCGACCCCAAGGAGTGCAACAGAGCGACCGTCTTGGCATGCGACTTGTCCACTGCCTCTTGTCTCTCTGTCATCAGCCTCGCAGTCTCAGATACCACGGGAGCTGCCTTGGCCTGGGTGCAAGGCAGCGGCGGGTGCATGACAGACAACTCCACCGGCCCTACCACGTCGTGGTCGCTGGAAATTTCCTCGACTGTCGGAGTGGCACGGGCTTGCGCCGGCGGCCGGCTTCTCTTCGGCGCGGCATCCCCACCGTCGTCCACGTCCACCGCGGGCAGTACACAAACGCGGGCCTGCGCCGGAGGCCGGCCTCTTTTCGGGGGGCCGGGATCAGCGCGACCCTTGCCCTTGTCCAAGCTGTCCACCTGCTGCAAGGGGAGTTTCCTAGGCGCCGGCCGTGGCTTCCACTTGGCCGCCAGCTCCTCCGACAGCTCTGGCAGATCCTTTCTGTCCTTGGGTTCGATCCTGTAATGAATTTTCTGCATTTTGGTTGCATTCACTTGGCTTAGAAAAGGCCACATGTTGCTGTCCACAACAAGGCCACACTGCGAAGCACGCCAGATCATCCTTGCCCTGTCGTCTTTGGAATAATAATCGCATTTGAACACCGCATTGCGGATCAGGCGAGTCACTGCGCGCTGCTCGGCCTCGAGCGCCCTCGTCTGTGCCAGGTCGCGAGATGGACACAACCAGGCATCGTGTACAAATGACTTCAACTGCACCACGGGCCAAATGATGTCTACGCCAACAACAAGTCCGACGTCCGCAGCCCGCGCGATCATGCTGGCCCGACACGGCTCGTCCACATATTCATGCGTCGACCGATACTTAGCAATACGATCACGCACATATCTTTGTTCACTCTCAATGTCGGCTTCCTCCTTCGCTGTGAGCTGCTTCGGGGGTCGATAGCTTTCTGCATCCGCGTGCTCCTCTGCCGTGAACGCCTCCCCGAACGCGAGAGCCACGTTGCCATAAAACGTCTTCCACTGCTTGCGGCTATTGTCCGCGATCTCCTGATGCTTTGCTGTGTTCCACTTGCCCGTCTTCAGGTTGAAGTCGATGTGCGCCTCGTTCCGCTCCTGCTTCTTCTCGTCACGCTTCTCCTGCGCCTTCGCCTTCGCCTTCGCCTTCTCGCACGCCGCCCACGCCGCGGCGGCTTCGGCGACCGCGCTCATCATCGGCGGCTCCTCCTCGCGCGCCTTGATCGCGCGCGCCTTCGGGCGCTGTATCGCGAACACGTCGCCCGCCGCGCGCAGGTCGTGCATGTTGCGCGGCTCGAAGAGCACCTTGAGGACCAGAAAGAAGCGCATGTCGCTCGGCACCCCCAGTGGTGGGCCCCGGTCGGTGTTCCAGTACCAGTCGATGTGTGCGCACAAGACTCGGACTTTTGTCTGACATTTCAGGGCCATTTTCAACTCTGTGAGCTTTTCTGTGTCCAGAGGAATCGACAATGCGGTGCGCGGCTTGTCTGTCTTCGGGTCCGGCAGCGGGTGCGCCAGCAGGGCATAGTTTTGCGCGGGGTGGCCCGGCGTCGCGTTGCTGCCGTGCACCGCCGTGCACATGGTGGTCACCGTGTCCTGCGCCTTGATCTTTGCGAAGTAGTGCAGCGCCACATACGGGCCTTCCTTGCCCCACGCCGGAAACGCGTTGCGCTCCGCGTCGCTGGGGCCGTACAGCATGTACGCCACCAGGCCCTCGATTGGCGGCGAGTTGATCTTGCTCAGCTCCTTTTTGATCTCGCGCAGGCGGACCTCCACGTCGACGTTGCTGACCTTCTTGAAGTCCAACACTGTCACCAGCGGCCGGTCGGCGCCGTCGGGCCACGCGAACGACCCGTCCTCGCGGATCGGCACGTGGCCCTGTGCAAACCAACTCCGGATGTTTTCGCAGCGCTCGAGGCAGTCGGCGCCGTGCGCAGTGTGCGTCGCGACCATCGTCAGGCAGCTTTCGTCCATCTCCGCGAGCGAGATGTCCTTCTGTCGTACCGGCAGGCCGCACGTGCCATAGAAGTTATGGTCGTGGAAGCGCGCCCGGAAGCAGTACAGCTCGAAGATGACGACGCCACGGCACGCCCGCATCTCCCCGCGCAGCTTCAGCAGCACCTTCTCGTCAAACGGCACGCGTCTGCGCGACTTTGGGAACATGAAGTGGTACAGGCCCGCGGCGTCCGGGTACGCCAGCACCTGGATGCCGTCGATCTTGATGCACATAAGAATAAAGAGCACCTTACTCGTGAACAGCAGCATCCGCTGCTCGCGCGTGTTCGCGTTCTGCGGTTTCGAGATACAGAACGGGTGGCCGTTGGGCTTGTCGCCGTTGGGCTTGTTGCCGTTGGGCTTGTCGCCGTTGGGCTTGTCCATCTCAGCTCTCATATACACAAGAGCAGCGTACGGGCGCGCCGTCTTATATAATACACTCGACCCGCACAACACGCGCTCAGGAGTATTTACGTGACGTCACTGGGTCTGTAATGGACGGGTACAGGGTGCTTCTCGGCCTGCTCGTTGTGGCCAGCCATGGCCTCTCATGCCACGGCTTCGTACTCACAGGACACCGTCTCGCCCGGCCTGCTGTCACACGGCCCGCGCTGTGCCTGCGCCTGAGCGCTCCGGCCGGACCCAGCGCGCTCACGGGCGAACAGATTTTCAACGCCAACTGCGCCGCGTGCCACGCAGGCGGGCAAAATGCCATTGTGGCCGACCACACGCTCGAGAAGGCGGCCATTGAAAAGTATTTGACGGGGGGCTTCAATGAAAAGGCAGTGGCCTATCAAATTACAAACGGAAAAAACGGCATGCCTGTGTTTGCCGAACGCCTCTCCGAGGCTGAAATCGGGCTGGTCGCCGCCTACGTCATCAAGTCCGCCTCGGCAGGCTGGGACTAACCGTATTGCACCGGTTACGCGGCTCGCTGCACAGCTATCTGCTGCTCGACGGCGGCGCGAATGAGCTCGCGGTATGAGCTCAGCGCGCCGACCGCGAGCGGCGCGTCGCCTTCCTCCGGCTCGAACATGCCGTCTCTCGCCCTCAGGTGCGAAAGCGTCTGCGCATGCACCAGATCGCTCCGGCACACCGAGTCCATGCCGCGAATGCGGAGGTCAGGCGAGCCCGGGTAGAGCGATTGGTAGGCGCGCGCCGCCTCGCAGAAGACAGCGTAGCACCCGTCGACCTGAACCTCGTTGATGTCGTGCGGCAGCGGCCCGGCGACGGCCATGATGTCAGCCTGGAGATCGATGAGAAGGGCCTCCTTGGCGTCGCGGCTCTTTTCGAGCGCCGCGGCCGAGTAGTTCGCGGCGTGCAGCACCGAGAAGCGGATGCTGTTCGCCAGTATGTCGTGAGTACTCGCCACAGCCTCAACATAAGCGCTGCCTTCCCCTTTTGAGCAAACAACAGGCAGTGAAGGGACCGGATGATGCGCAATCATGAAGGCGACTAGCGCATCCAGTTCAGTTCGGTCCATTTTGAACACGATACGTCGCGACGCGCACACACTGTCAATTGAAACAAAAAAACAGCAATGTTGTCTTTTGACACTGACACAGGTCGCGACCATTTCAGCATGGTTTGCTTTTTGTTGACAACCATAAAACACATTGCAATAGACAATCACTGTCAGAACCACCAAGCAGATGTGAAACTGAGGAGGACAACAACGACAAAAATCACGCAGCAGAATTCGCAGTAGTTCATTCCCAGGACTTCATACTCGGCACTTGGCGCTGACTCATGTTGCAGTGAATTGCGATAGTACCGTGGAAATTGCTGCGGATACTGCTGTTGATATTGCTGTGGGGGTTGCTCTTGCTGTGGATACTGCTGTTGCCCGGCACCATTGTCCGAGGCATACCTAGGTTGATCAGGGGGGCGGGGATAGGCCACAAGGGATGCAAGCGGGAGCCTTTCGTCGTGGGGATCGGCATTTCCATACTGCATTCCACGGAAAGAGCATTATCTCAAATACCAAATGCACTGCCCAATATTTTTTGAAAGATCAGACGGACGAAACGCCACTGAGCCGCCCGGTCCCTTGTGACGCGTAGCATGTTTCAAGGCGTGTGCACGGTGCGGTGCTGTGCGACAGGAGCGTATTGCAAAACTGTTCAGCAGACCCGGAAACGACGCGAGCGCATGCTGTCGAGGACTCTGCCACCGACAGCACGATTCGACCGCGAGATTCATCTGCGCATTCACCAAGCCATCCACACACACTTGTCCCAAGACCCCAGCGCGGCCTTGCAATGTGAGGGTCCTGGAGGCGACCTGTTCTTTGCCATGCGCCTGGACAAGTCGCACCTGACTGCATTTTCTCGATACCCTCAGAGTGTGCAGTGGATGTGAGGATGTGAGTGCAAAAAAAATCAAAGTCACTGTGTATCAGCCCGGCCACCGTGGAGACCAGATGACCTCTCTGCAGCTGCCCACTGCAACCTCACAGTGGCAGGCCGCCGCGAACGGCGCCGCTGCAGGCAATGCTTCCGATGCACGTGCGGAGGTCTTGTCCGTGACGATTGACGTAGCCGAGCCGGTGTATGGACCAGATCCTCTCGAGGGGCCGGTGTATGGACCAGAGAATCTCGAGGGGCCGGTGTATGGTCCGGAGCCCCTCGAGTCTTGCGCCTCTGAAATGTCTTTCTGCGACCTGGCAGACAGCGTGGCGCCTTCTGATTCTGTCAGCCAGGTTGTGTCACCGAGAAACTCGTGTTACAACTTAGACCGCATGCATGCGATGCTCACTCCGGTCGACGATGCTTATGCGAGGTGGAAGCAGGAGTGTCTGGCGGAGGAGGCAGCGGCTGTCGAGCGCCTGGAGCACGAGTCGTTGGTGCAGATGTTGTTGCAACAGCACGCGGCGGAGCTCGGGAAGGATCCTGCGTTCGACAAGGGGGGCAGGGAGGACATGCGCAAACTCATGCAGAGCGTGGGTAGCATCGAGAGAAGCGTCGCCAACCTGCACCTGCACTTTGGCACGGCCTTTTCCCCCAACCGCAGCTCGCACGAGCGGCGGTCGGCTGTGCTTCAACAGAGCGCTCTCGCTGGTGACACGCAGCAGGCCTTTCACTGCAACAACAACATCAACGCGCCCAACATGAACCGGCAGCACGCGACGGGCGGGCGCGGGCGCGGGCGCCGTCACGCGCAAGCAAATTGAGTGTGTATCGAGTTTGTTGAATGATTAAAAATGTTTACATTGGCCGACAAAGTGTCTAAATTTAAATGTATTTAAGAAATGAGGACGCTTGTAATCATGCAGCGACAACACATCATAACAGTACCAGTGTATCCAGCAGACGCCGCCCCAAAAGGCGTCTTGGAATCCGTGTGGGCGGAACTGCTTTCCGTGTACAAAGATCTCCGAATGTGGGTTGCTGTGTCGCTCAGAGAGATAGAACGGAAGGAAGATAAACTGTCAGCTTCTGTAGGAGTGTGGAGTGTCAAGCAGCTTTTGGACCGACCCGACATACAACCAGGTCTTTTCCACATACACCAAAGAATTCGTTGGTTCGAAAAGTATCCTGCGCTTCACACATTGTTAGTTTACAGAAGGTGTTTTGATGTAGTGCATTACGATAACATCAAGGAAATTCCATCCACATCATGCTTCTCCCAAAGACAGGTCGACAAGGTCTTCAAATTCGTATTCAATCAAGCCCAAAATACGCGCAAGGGACCCCCGCAAGGCAAACGGCACGGCAAAAATGCTGATCCATGGTCACGCTCCAATCCGAACCATGGTTCAAGTGATCGTTCCTCGAAGCGCCGAACGCCCACAAACGGTGGCAGATCCTCGTACAAGAAGCCCAGGCAGGAAGAGTCACATGCACCACCGCCCAAGAACCACCAGTCACACCACACGCCTCCTCGCAGTGATAACTCACAACGGAACAAGAAGACATTTGGGAGTCAGTCATACGCCAAACCCGTCGACACCCGAAAATGGTCACTGTACGATTCCCTGGGAGTCGCCAAGGACAGCACGCGAGACAAGATCGTCGCCGCCTGGAAGGCCAAGATGAGGGCACATCATCCCGACAGAATTGGCAGAGCCAATGTTGCGAATCCGAAAGAGTGGGCCAATGTCACTCTTGCGGGCAAAGTGCTGAAGGACGCCGAAAAGCGAAAACGGTACGACAAGAACGGCGACGACGACGAGGTGTGGCTACAGACACATGCCAGGAACCCGTACTTGATCACGATATATGACCCAGGTGCATAGGGATTGGCAGGGTGAGTGCAGCAAGCCAACCAAACCAAATATGATTTGGCCGAGCCGTCAGGGCCAAGGCCCGCACGCTGGACTCTCGGGTTCGAGTCCGGTAGGTGCGGACACAGCACGCTCCCAGCAACCCGTCCCTGAAGTCTCAGACAGTGCAAACCGACGCCAGCTCCATCGGACGTGTCACTGGCGGAAACCTCACCCTGTTTTATTTGTTTATTGGCGCCAACATAAAAAAAGATGCGACGGTCGCAAAAGTAAAAAAATTAAATGCATTTCACTATAAAGGAGGTCGTCACGTGCGGAGAGACGTCACGAGTTTAGGAGTGATGTCTCGCGCAGCAGGGGATAAGTCGATGCAGGATGCGCACATGCGTGTGGTGAACTTTACGTACGCAGAAACACTGGATTTGAGCCTGAAGCTACGACTGCAACCGGATATGATCCCCATGCTTGTGGATAAGCTCATCGGAATGGGCATGAGTGTCGACGGATGTCAGAACGATGACATATGTGATCTTGTCTGCAAAGCATTGGTAGGTTTTGTAAAGAGTTATGAAACTGCACAGACGACGGAGGAGGGTGGGGAGACGAATGCAGGAAATACATCGGGTGCTGTTTCCAACACGGAGATGGTGAAAGCGGTAAAAATGATTCATCACGACATTTACCTGACGCTCATGGAAGCCGGCATCACGCCAGAGGAAGCTGGTTTACAAATGACAGTCTCTGACCAGGAAGTCATTATGTGGTGGTTACTCCTAGATTACGAAGGACAAGACGTTGTCCACAAACTTTTTACGACAAGCATGTTTCGCCTTGCCAAAAAGTATTATATGACTGCACATTCGGTGCATTTGCCAGGTGCAGCGTCTTTGGGGATAACGGTTCGCCGAGTGGTCCGAGGATCGAGCCCGTCTGATTATGACATGCTTAAGTTCTGTAATGAGGGCCCTGATGGCCTTGTTTTCATGGTTGCCGTGGTCGCAAACATCGTGAATGGCACCACGGATGGAAATATTATGTGTGGCATGAAGGTGCTGGAGATCGCAACACTTCTCATGGGCTTTGTGGAGAGACGCAGTGTGCCCCTCACCGTCACCTGGTGGGCCCAGGCAAAAGACGGCATCCAGGAGGCAGAGGCAAATTCCATCAACGGTGCAGCCAGCAACGCCGATGCGCGCGCAGCCGGTGTGCGCGCGAAGGACGCTGCTGCAGGCATGCTCGCGCCTGACAATGAGCCAGACGTGCAAGCAAGGGCTGGCAATGGTCGTTTGGAGTCACGCCGGCGACCGCGCGAAGACGATGAGGATGAAGGGTCCTCCAACGGCCATGCAGGCAGCTCCTGGCGGCAGCAAGGAGCTATTCGTCGAAGACGAGTTCTGTCAGGCCTGCAGTCGGAATCAGAGGAGCAACCTCCGGAAACTTTCATGACGGAGGAGGAGCAGCTTCGGTTGGCCATTGAGCAAGTAGCAGATTCGATTGAGCGGGATGCAGCTGCCAATAAACGCATGGACGAGGACGACGACGCCAACGCTGCTGGATCCAGACTTCCGGACGAGGACGACGCCAACGCTGCTGGATCCAGACTTCCGGACGAGGACGACGCCAACGCTGCTGGATCCAGACCAGGTCGTGTCCTTATGAGACCGGCTGGCGGCTGGGGTTCCGGCTATCTTAGTTTTAAGTAAACAATTCGTAGATACTATCCTCGCCTTGTGTATTGCTGAAGATCAAGCTCACACAGGTGTTCTCTTGTGCAGGTGCGTCGCGGTAAACTGATCCATGTGGCGGTGCGCCGCCAGCAGGGAGACAGTAAGCTCCAACTCACTCGGCTGCGCAGACACACGTGCCGGCAGCGAGTCGTACAAGTACAAGACGCCTGCGCTGTCGCGGTGCAGCGCGGTGGTGTGTCCGCCCCCTGTCAGCAACAGCGACTCGCCGTTGGCCACCAAGGCAAAAATATCAGACAAGTGCAAAAACGCCGCCATCTCGGCATTCTTGCCCGCACAATACCCGTAGAGCTCGTCTGCACGCACTGCGCACGGCTGCTCGATGCAGCGCAGGACCTCGTGCTGCTGCAGAGTCTCCTCCAGACCCGCCGGGCGTTTGTCGAGTATTTTGCTGTGCGTGGCCGCCGACGTCGCCATGAGCAGCTGCATCTGCTCGACGCTGCACAGGGGATGCACCAAGCTGCACAAGCACGACAGCGCCCAGTACACGGCGGCTGTGGTGCACATG
>Ga0209390_10005225_pt1 | contig 18600 bp, 18 predicted proteins | sample BON01_FD_187212 | JGI IMG/M metagenome (GOLD analysis project Ga0209390, IMG submission 187212) | Freshwater microbial communities from Lake Bonney liftoff mats and glacier meltwater in Antarctica - BON-01 (SPAdes) (version 2) | ecosystem: Environmental > Aquatic > Freshwater > Ice > Glacier...
CGAAGCCTTTGTCGGCGACACGCCGATGGCACTGGCCGAAGACTTTACACCCGATGCCCATATCGCTGTCACTGTCGATTGCGCCGACTTCAAGCGCGTAGGTGATCGCCTCAACGAGCTTTTCCCTGAGGTCGCACTCAACGTCGATCACCACATTTCCAATAAGCTCTATGGCGACGAGAACCTCGTCATCGCCACCGCGTGTGCCACCGCCGAGATTCTTGCCGGCTTCTACTTGGACAATGGCTACGAGATCGATGCCATCACCGCGCAAGCGCTCTACGTCGGCATCGCTACCGATACCGGGCAATTTCGCTTCCCCTCGACCACTCCGGACACTTTTGAGATCGCCCGCCGCCTCTGCGAGTGTGGCGCGAACCCTTCTGCTGCCGCCCATGAACTCTATGAGCGCGAGAGCTTTGCCAAAATCAAGCTGCTGCAGAGCTTCCTCGATTCCCTCACCATGGAGTTTGAGAACCGCGTCTGCGTCGGCCTCATCGAAGATGGTGTTTACGACGCGACCGGAGCCACCATCGACGACTCTGAAGGACTGGTTGATTACGCCCGCTCAATCGACGGTGTCGAGATTGGCGTGCTGATCGAAGACCGCGCGGGTGCGCTCAAAGGCAGCCTGCGCGCTAAAGACCCGAAGTATCGTGTCGATCAGCTCGCTAAGCAATTCGGCGGGGGCGGTCACGCCTGCGCCGCTGGTCTCAATGTGGAGGACAGCTCGATTAAGGAATTTTATCCGCAACTAATGGCCGCTATCGGCGAGCATCTGAAAAGTCTGCAGCATTGAGCCTTGAGGAATTTTCGGGACTAATTAGATCTGAGATATCTGATGCTGGTGAGCTATCTAGTCTCGAGGAAATGATAGATGACGCAAACGCAGGATCTTTTGCAAAACGATTAATTACTGGGCAGGCCGCAGAAAAATATTTCGAGAGCAGGTTCGCATTAGTTAAGCCATTTCAGAATTGCCAAATAATCAATACGACTGCCCTTGGTTGTGGTTTTGATTACAGGTTAGTAAACGCTGAAAAACCTTTTCATACACTATTCCAAGATCCTGTTAACTGTGATTTAGTTTTTGAAGAACGGAAACAAACCGTAGTTCAAACCTCTTGGTCAACAGCAATCAATTAATCACGTATTAAAAATGATAGAAAAAAACAAGAGAATATACAATCAATCATTCTAGATGCATTGTCCATGCTTGATAAAAAAGGCACAAATCAGGATGTAACGAAAGCGATGACTATCGTTCTGGAAGCCTTCCAACAACAGTCTTCTGATTGTAGGATTACTTCTGCAGACCTATATCAATTCGCGATTGATAGACAGAAGGCGCTTAGTGCGCTACGCTAACATATTACAACCTGAGCGATATACCAAATGAATTGACAAGACGTAGTCATTTTCTAAAACATACGTCATGCAGACAAAGTTAACACTGCGGGTGGAGGAAGCTCTTGTCCGAAAGGCGAAGTTACTCGCGAAAAAACGTGGCACTTCGGTTTCCCGTATCTTCGGCGACTACATCACTGAGCAAGCGCATGAATTACCCGATGAAGATCTACCACAGGTGACAGCCTCCATGCTGGGAGCCCTCCGCAAGGAAGGGGCTACAGTCAGTGAGGCAGACTACCAGGAGCACCTCGAAGCTCGCTACCTATGAAAGTGATGCTCGATACCAACGTCATACTCGATGTTTGGCTAGCTCGTGAGCCTTTTTGGCCGGACTCGGCACAACTGCTGGCGCGCGTAGAAAGCGGTGAGCTCGAAGGGTGGATTTGCCCGACGACCGTGACGACACTCCATTACCTCGCTAAAAAAGTGCTCGGTGAAGTGAAAGCTCGTCACCTGATCGAGAGTCTCCTCACGCTTTGCCAGGTAGGTCACATGTCTGCGCACACTTTTACTTCTGCCCTTGCCAGCAAGCTTACTGACTTCGAGGATGCCGTCATCGAAGCCGTATCGCTCGATGACCGTATGGATTATATTGCGACACGAAATATCAAGGATTTCGTCCAGTCAAAAGTCCCTGCCAAAGAACCCGCACATATTTAATATAATACAATCATGACTCAACACATCCACGACGCGCCGGAAGGCATCCTCTTAGTCGATAAACCGCAAGGTATCACCTCGCACGATGTGGTGGCGAAGATGCGCCGCGTCTTTCACATGAAAAAAGTGGGCCACGCCGGCACGCTCGATCCTATGGCGACGGGGATGCTTCTCATTCTCATCGGCAAGGCCACCAAGGCTTCGCAATACCTGATGAGCATGGACAAGGAATATGCCGGTCGAGTCAAATTCGGGGTCGTCACTGACTCGCAGGATGCCGACGGCGAGATCACCGAAGAGCGCCCTGTGCCCGAGCTGACCGAAGCGCAAGTGCTGGCCGAGATGAAGACCTTCATGGGCGACCAATACCAGACGCCCCCCATGTTTTCGGCCAAGAAGATTAACGGGCAGAAGCTCTACAAACTCGCCCGCCAAGGGATCACAGTTGAGCGCGAGCCACGCGTTATCCATATCAGCCGCTTCGACATTACGAAGTTTGAGTTGCCTGAGGTCTCTTTCATCGTTGGCACGAGTAAAGGCGCCTATGTCCGTACCATCGCGCACGATCTGGGCGAACGCTTCGGCTGCGGCGGCCACTTGAATGAACTTCGCCGCACTGCAGTCGGCCAGTTCCGGATCGAGAAAGCCTCCACCATCGAGGAGTTAGAGAATATGTCGCCGTCCACTCTACGCAAACAATTGATACCCGTGGTTCAGGCAGTGCCTACACACGCGCTTTAAGGTTGGAGTCCCGCCTTTAGGCGGTTTTATCAACTGGTATCAGACCGCCTAAAGGCGGAACTCCAACCCGATCCAACGCTCCCGATGAACTTCCCCGCCAGTGTCGACAACTTCGAGGCCCTTTCCGAGCTGAAGGGTGATTTGCATCTGGCCATCGGGGTCTTCGACAGCGTCCACCTCGGGCATAAAGCTGTGATCGAATCGGCGGTTTTTTCCGCGCGTCGCTCCGTCACTTCGACAAGCTCAGGCCAGGGCGGCATCTGCGGGGTGCTGACTTTTGATCCGCACCCGAGTCGCCTTTTCCGCCCAGAAGAACCGACACGTTTGATCATGCCAATTGCGACCAAGATTGCGATGCTGCACGAAGTTGGCGTGGATTGCGTAATCTGCAAACACTTCGACCGCGCGTTTGCATCCATTCCAGCGGATCAGTTTCTGAGACAGTTGAAGAATGCCTTGCCAGCGCTGAAATCTATCTACGTCGGTGAAAATTTTCGCTTCGGCCAAAAGCGCGCCGGCGATGTCGCTACCTTGATCGAGTCCGGACGTCAACTCGGGCTGGGTGTTTTTAGTGCAGAGCGGATTAAGCATAATGGCGAACCGATCAGCAGCACACGCATTCGCAAAGAACTGGAAGCGGGCGATATCGTTGCCGTCAATGATCTACTCGGCTACAACTACACCGCGACTGGCGAGATTGTGAGTGGTGCTCAACTGGGTCGCACGATCGGCTTCCCTACATTGAATCTCCCGTGGCAGCCCGAATGTTTGCCACGCTTCGGGGTTTACTACGTACATTTCCGAAAAAGCGGCTCTAAAGACTGGTGCGCCGGAGTGGCCAACTACGGCGTCAAGCCCACCGTCGCTGACGCTGATCAAGTCCCCGCACTCGAAGTGCATGGATTGGAAACAACGGTGCTGACCGCAGGCGACGCCATTGAGGTCGAATGGTTGCAATTTATCCGGAGCGAGCAGAAATTTTCGGGCGTCGACGAACTCAAAGTGCAGATCGCGAAAGACTGCGAAACGGCAAAGGAGCTGGCGAAATGATCGTGTCTCCAACCGTGGCGTGTCCGCTTGCGGACGCCTGCGTCGGAGTCAGCCCACCCGCGAAGCATCCAGTCCAACACAGGCGTCCGCAAGCGGACACGCCACACTATTCATCGCGGATATCGACTCATAACAATATTATACCATGTCTGATCGAATCATAGAATTTACGGTACCTGCGGGCGCTAAAGCGGGACGCGCAGATAAGATCTTCGCTTCCGAGTTTGACGACATCAGCCGTGCCCGTTTGCAAAAGGCATTCGATGCGGGGCAGGTCAGCTTCGATGGCGTTACCATCGACAAGCGATTTAAAGTGAATCGCCCTGGCTTGCTGCGCGCCGTGCTCGAAGAGCCCACTTTTGAGGCTGCGCCAATTGCGGTCGATCTACCGCTCGACATTATCTACGAAGACGAGTCGATTCTCGTCGTCAATAAAGCACCTGGCATGATCACCCACCCTGGCAACGGCACGGGGGACAACACTTTAGTCCACGCATTGCTCCACCACTGTGGCGAGAATCTGAGCACCATCGGCGCGCCCGATCGTCCCGGCATTGTGCATCGATTGGACAAAGGAACGAGCGGTCTCATTATCATCGCGAAAAACGACACCGCGCACCATAAGCTGGCGGCAGCCTTCAGTGAGCGGCAGACCTATAAGCGCTACACGGCATTAGTTTTTGGAATTCCCAAAGTTAGTCGCGGCACAATCAAGGAGCCCATCGGACGCCACCCTGTGATGCGCACCCGCATGGCAGTGGTGCACAGCGGCAAGCCCGCACATACCGACTGGAAGGTTGAAGCGCGCTACGGGCAGAAGGCGGCACGCATAAGCTGTGTGATCCACACCGGGCGCACCCACCAGATACGTGTCCACATGAGCGAGATTCGCTTTCCTTTACTGGGGGATACCACCTACGGCTACAAGCCTGGTCGCTTGAAAGATATTACAGTCCCCCGCGTCATGTTGCACTCGACGGAGCTACGAATCCAGCACCCCGAGCGCGACGAACTGATGACCTTCGAAGCGCCCGTGCCGAAGGATTTTGAGGATTTGATTGAGCAACTTTCGTAGAAGCGACACTCTTGTCGCTTTGTTGGCGCAACGATGCTTGTGGGGAAGTCTGAATTTCTTAAGCACCTAATAGTTCTGCAAATACTAACCAAAATGGAACCCCAGTAAAGTGACAGGATTCTCGTTGTCGACGACAAGCCCGTCTTGACCTCATCATTTTACCTTCTAAGCTAACTATCATATGAAAATTCTAGTAGCTGAAGATGACATGATCTCACGCAAATTGCTGACGACGACGCTCAAGCAATTCGGCCACGAAGTGAAGGCCTTTGATAATGGGGCCGATGCATGGGCTTATTTTGACGCTACGCCCGTCCGCGTGATCGTCAGCGACTGGCTGATGCCGGATTTGGACGGTTTGGACTTTTGCCGTAAAGTGCGCAAACGTCTGGCCACGGAATACACCTACTTCATTTTACTCACCGCCAACGTGCAGGGTAAAGACACCTACATGGAGGCGATGAATGCGGGGATCGACGACTTCCTCGCCAAGCCCCTCGACCGCGATCAGATTTGGATGCGCCTCAAAGTCGCCGAGCGTATCTTGAAATACGCCACTACGATTCAGACCTTGGAGAGCATGCTCCCGATCTGTTCCTACTGCAAAAAGGTGCGCGACGATAATAATTACTGGCAACAGGTGGAAACTTATCTCTCCAACCGCACCGGCACGAGCTTTAGCCATAGCGTGTGCCCGACCTGCTACGCAACTAAGGTGCAGCCGCAGATCGATCAGCTTCGGAAGCGCTAATTCTGGAAGATTCCCAGGACGGCGATGCTTTCGATGACGAGCCAGCCGATGAGTAGCACCAGCAAGAGGGTGATGACGATCGCGAGGCCTTTCCGTCGTTTACGGGGTAGGTCAAAGCGGTCGAAGGTGCGCCCGCGCACGGAGGCTTGCGACATGTAGCTACCTAAGTTGACACGACCGTTCGAGTAGCCGTTGCGATCCAACGGCACCTGATAGGATCCGGCTTTTTGAGCGCGCCGGTAGCGCCAACGGTAGAGAGTGCGGAGCATTGGTCTCGATGAAGACAAAGAGTTGTCAAACGAAGTTCAGGCATTCAGATTCACCTCTCGCGACATATTTTCAATCGTTAATGAGCGTAAATCTACGTTAATTATTCACAAACAAAACCTTTATGAATTGTTGTATCTTAGGAGCGGGTGCTTGGGGCACCGCAATGGCGCTGCATCTTGATCGTTGTGGCCATTCGGTGACACTCGTGCCACGCCGTATCGAGCACGCACTCGATATCGCCTCGTCGCGCGAAAATCGCGACTACTTGCCTGGCTATAAGCTACCGCATACCATCCAGATTGGTTGCGAGGTGGGTCCTGTATTGATGGAGGCGGAAGTGGTTTTTCTGGCTTGCCCGTCGCAGGCGCTGCGTTCGCTCTGCGAGTCGATCAAGCCGCACCTAGCAGCTGCTTGGCAGCTTAAGCTCTGCCTGATCATGTGCAAGGGCCTAGAGCTGGAGACATTTAAGACGCCCGCCGAGATCGTGGGCGAAGCCTTGCCAGGTATCGCTTGCGGCGTGCTTTCTGGCCCCACCTTTGCGGGCGAAGTGGCCGAGGGCAAACCGACTGCTGTCGTGCTGGCTGTGGGCAGCGATTGTGAAGCACCCGAGCGCTATCAGACTGCTTTTAGTAATGCGGGGCTGCGCGCCTACCTCTCGGACGATGTGCGCGGCACCGAGCTCGGCGGCACCTTGAAAAATGTCTACGCCATCGGCTCTGGCCTCTGCGACGGATTGAAGATGGGGGATAATGCGAAGGCCGCTTTGCTCACGCGTAGTCTAGCCGAGATGGTGCGCCTCGGCGTGCAATTGGGCGGGCAAAAAGCAACTTACTTCGGCCTCAGCGGCTTTGGTGATCTCGTAGCGACCTGCTCAGGTGAGTGGAGTCGCAACCGCACCTTCGGCCAGCGGGTCGGCGAGGGGGAAACGCCACAAGCGATCGTCGAAAGTCAAAAATCGGTGGTCGAAGGCTACCGTGCGACCAAGTGTCTTCAGCAAATCTGCGCCGAGAATAAAGTAGATGCCCCCATTCTCGGCGTCATTTATTCCATTCTCTACGACGGCCTTGGACCGTTGACTGCGATGCAGCAGTTGATGACACGCGACCTGAAAGCAGAATAAAAACACAAAAAAATGCCAAAATCAATTTGCAAAGTAAAAACCTCCACGATTCACGGACGCGGCCTCTATGCCACCACGGGCATTGAAAAGGAGACTAATATCATCCAATACGTGGGTGAGAAAATTACCAAGAAGGAATCAACGAAGCGTGCCTTAGAGTGGGAAGAGCAAGCCCGTGAAACCGGCGAAGGCTTGGTTTATATCTTCGAGCTCGATGATAAATACGACATCGATGGACGCCTAGGCGATAATCCGGCTCGCTATATGAACCACTCCTGCGATGGGAATTGCGAAGCGATCAATTTTGATGGGGAGATTTGGATCGTTGCCCTCAAAGATATCAAGAAGGGCGAAGAGCTCGTCTATGATTACGGCTACGATATGGAGCACTTCCTAGATCACCCCTGCAAGTGTGGCTCGAAGAATTGTATCGGCTACATCGTACGCGAGGATCAACGCGCGAAGGTAAAAAAGCTGGTGAAAGGCAAAAAGAGGAAGAAGAGTGGCAAGAAGAAGTCAAAGTAGAGTGAATTGTGGCGTGTCCGCTTGCGGACGCCTATACGGAGATCCGCGATCCCAGACCTTAGTGCTCTAGCTCGTAAGTCAGTGTCTTGCCTGCGTGTTGGATGGTGACGTGGTTCGCGCCGTCTGCGCGCTCGCTGGCTTCGGTGTGGCCGATGATTTGCGCGGGGATGCCGAAGGACTCGCTCTGGGCAATGATCGCTTCGGCGGCGGCAGGATCGCAGAAGATCTCCATGCGGTGGCCCATGTTATAGACGCGGAACATCTCTTCGTCGCTGGTGCCGCTGGCCTTTTGGATGGCTTTGAATATCGGAGGGATGGGCAGGAAGTTGTCCTTGATGTGGTGCACGCCTGTGCCGAAGCGAATGCACTTGGTCTGGCCGCCGCCGGAGCAGTGCACCATGCCGTAAATGCTGTCACGGTTTTCGGTGAGCAGCTTTTTGATCACAGGCGCGTAGGTGCGGGTGGGGCTGAGTAGGGCATCGCCGACTGTCATTTCGGAGTCGGGCAGCGGATCGCTCATTTTGTAGGGACCGCAGTAAAGGTATTGCTTGTCGGTGGTGAGATCGACCGTTTCGGGGTATTTATCGAGATAGTAGGGGCTGAGCAAATCGTGGCGGGCGCTGGTCAGGCCGTTGCTGCCGATGCCGGAGTTTTCAAAGGTCTCGTAGTTCGCCTGTCCAGAGGAGGCGAGGCCGACGATCATGAGGCCGGGTTTGATCTTGGCATTGTCGATCACATCTGCGCGATCCATCACCACGACGGCGCAGGAATCGACGGTTACAGTGCCAGTGAGATCGCCGACATCGGCCGTTTCGCCGCCGCCGCTGTGCACCCCGACTCCGTAGTCGCGCAGGGTGCCTAGAAAGTCTTCTGTGCCGGAAATGAGTTGGCCGAGCGCTTCGCCAGGGATGGCGCGGGCGTTGCGGTTGACAGTGCTAGAAATGAGAATGCCGTTGATCGCACCGACACAGAGCAGGTCGTCGATATTCATGACGAGGCTGTCCTGGGCGGTCTTGCGGAAGCCGGTGGGATCGCCGGTCTCGCGGTAGTGCAGGTAAGCGAGGGTGCTCTTGGTGCCGGAGCCGTCGGAGTGGATGATGTTACACTTATCCGGGCTGCCAGTTAGGATGTCGGCACCGATCTTACAGAAAGCACCGGGAAAGACGCCGCGGTCGAGGTGGTCGACCACTGCGTGGACTTCGGACTTAGAGGAGGAGACGCCGCGTTGGGCGTAGCGATCAGATGATGTGCTCATGGGAATATGTGTTTAACTGTTCAAATTACAGTCTGCCTAAGCGGTTGCAATGCGGCGATTCGTTTCATGATCCGGCGAGAGGCTTCGAGGTAGCGTTCGGGATGTGCTTTGCCGGGGTCGATCTCGGCGGTGGTCATGGGGGGACCGTATGCGATGTGTATGTGGCCGCCGATTTTCGGGATTGTATCCTGCCGTCCAAAAACCTCGTAGGTGCCAAAGAGGCGAGTGGGGATGACCGTGGCTTTGGATTTACAGGCGATCATGCCAGCGCCGGGTTTGGGCTCGGCGAGTTGGCCGTCGGGTGAGCGAGTGCCTTCGGGGTAGATAGCCACCGCGCCCTTAGCTTTGAGGGCTCTGAAGATGGCTTTGAGGGATTTGATCTCGGCGTTTTCGCGGGCGACGGGGATGCTGCCAATCTGAACGAGGCATTTACCGAAGAGCCCTTTGAAGAGTGTGTCGCGGGCGAAGTAGTTAATTTGGCGATGGGTGAAGGCGCCGATGGCAGGTGGGTCGTAGAAGCTGACGTGATTGGCCGCAAAGATGACGGGGTCATTCTTAGGGATATGGTGCAGCCCGCTTTGGGTGAAGTCGTAGCATGTGCCGAAATACCATACCGCTGTGGTGCGGATTAGATCGTAAAATTGTGTATTTGGTATGGAGCTGTCGGACATTCAGTAAGTGAAGGTGAGAGTGAAAGTGACCTAGGAACGTGACTAAAGCAGCTCGTCTTTGGTGATTAGGTTGGCGATTTTTTCGATAACTTCTTCGAGCGTGTGCGGGGCAGTGTCGATTCGAGTGGCACCTTCGGGGCAGATGAGTGGGGCGGTCTTGCGGCTTTTATCCATCATGTCACGAGCGGCGATGGAGTCGGTTTGGCCTTCCTTGGCACGGCGTGCGGCGCGGGTGGTCTCGTCGGCGTGAAGGAAGAAGCGGTGTTCGGCGTCGGGGAAGATGACGGAGCCGATGTCGCGGCCTTCCATGATCAGGCCGGAGTAGTTGTGCTCACGGGCGAGATCGGCGAGCGAACGCTGGTAATCGAAGAGCTTTTGGCGGACTTGAGGGCTCGCGGCAAACTTGGAGACGTTGGCGTTGACTTCGGATGAGCGGAGATCGGCATCCGCGGGCACGACATTATTGATGCCGAGGCGTGCGCTGCGGCCGTCGATCTGCGTGCTAAGGTTGAGCGTCTCTAGTACCTCCGGAATCGTCTCGGGCTGCTCGGCATCGGCTCCGGCGGTGAGCAGGGCACAGGTGAGCGTGCGGTAGTGCGCGCCTGTATCAACGTGCATCAGCCCGAGCCGCTGGGCCAGACCTTTAGCGCTAGATGATTTGCCGACGGCGGCGCCGCCGTCTATAGCGATGATTTTGAAAGTATCGATGCTAGACATGACGGAGAGATTCGAGGGCTTCGAAGAAACCAGGAAAGGTTTTTGCGCAGCAGGTGGGATCCTTGATTGCGAGCCAAGGCTGGCCGTCGCCGAGGAGGTCGAAGCTGGCGAGCACCGCGAAGCTCATGGCGAAACGGTGGTCTTCATAAGTGTCTATGCAGAGGAGCTTTCCAGCGTTGCGGGCTTTGAGGGCACGAGCGCGGAGCTCGTTGGGCTTGGGTTGGATGGTGAGGGCATCGTCCTCCTCTTTGACGAGTTGCCCGAGTTTGGAGAGTTCGGTTGCCATGCCCGCAATGCGGTCGGTCTCTTGGTGGCGAGTGTGGCCGATGCCGGTGATACGGACGGATTCGCCGAGGAGCGGGGCGATTGCCGCATAGGTGAGGAAGGTGTCGGAGATACTGTTAAAATCAATCTCGCGGTGGCCGCGTTGGGGGTCGTTGGACTCGCTGCAAGTGGCCGTCCATTCGCTGCGGTCGGCATCGACGCGGAGTCCGTGGTGGGCCAGCACTTCGACGAAGTGGGCGTCGCCTTGCAGTGGGTCGCTGCCGAGGTTGGGAATGCGGAGACTGCCGCCATGGATGAGCGTGAGTGCGAGGAAGTAGCTGGCTGCAGAGATGTCGGGCTCAATTGCGTAGCTGCCGGAGGCGGGCGCGCTGTATTCAGTGGCGGGCAGGGCGTATTCGCCTGTTTCGCTAGCTTCGATGGGCGCAGCTCCAAAGGCTTCGCGCATTTTTAAAGTAATAGCGACATAGTGCGGTCGCACGTCGGGGGAGATGAGTTTGACCGCACCACCTGCCTGCCCTGAGCCTGTCGAAGTGGGTGCGGCTAAGAGGAGGGCGGAGAGAATTTGGCTACTAGCGCGGGCATCGACCGTGGCTTCGCCGCCTTGATAGCCTTTGGCTTTGAGTGTAAATGGGAAATGGCCGGACTCGCCGTGGAACTCAAACTCTGCTGCGCCTAGCGCGACGAGCGCATCGAGCAGACCAGACATGGGACGTTCGCGCATGGGGGCATCGCCGTCGAGGCGGTATTCCCCGCCCGCATTGAGTGCGAGAAAGGCGGTCAGGAAGCGGGCTGCCGTGCCGGCATTGCCGATATCGATGGCCGCATGACTATTTGGGATCGAGCCACCGAGGCCTTTGACCGTAATCGCAGCGGCCGTTTCGTCGGCGCTAGTTTCAAAGCCCAAGGCGTCGAGCGCTGCGAGCATGATCTGAGTGTCGCGGCTAAAGAGCGCACCTTCGAGGCGTGTTTCGCCTTTGGCCAGTGCCGCCAGTATGAGAGCGCGATTGGTGATGCTTTTGGAGCCGGGAAGCGACAATGTGCTGTCGAGGGCGTGGTCGAGCGGTTGGATTGGAAGCGGGGCGGGCATCTAAAGAGTGGAAGTGAAGGTGGGAGTGATGAACAGTTTAGAGGCTGTCTCGGAATGTTTTGCCGCGCTTTAGGCGTGCGACGAGGTCGGGGGTGTTTTTGTCGAGCAATGCAGTCTTTAGTGCGTGGAGTTCGTTCTCGAATCCGTCGATGGCGCACAGTATTTCCTCGCTGTTTTGTTCTAGGATTTGTTTCCAGAGTGTCGGATCGCCTGCAGCTACGCGTGTGGTGTCGCGGAGGCCGCCCCCAGCTAGGCGCTTCCAGTCGGCGTCTTTATCGGCGAGGTAGCTGCAAAGGCTCGAAGCGAGCAGGTGGGGCAAGTGGCTGATGTGGGCTACAATCTCGTCGTGCTTCTCGGGCGTGGTGGTGGTAACTTGCATACCAATGCCTTTCCAGAGCTGTTGGAGTCGAGCGATCTCAGTATCGACAGCGTTGTCGAGCGGAGTGATGATACAGGCCGAACCATTAAATAAATCGGGCCGTGCGTGTGCCATGCCCGTGCGCTCGGAGCCAGCTATTGGGTGTGAGCCGATAAAGTTGACGGCAGTGCCTTGCGCCTCGCGGCAAATTAGGCTCTTGGTGCTGCCGACGTCGGTGATCAGTGCGTTCGGCTCCAGCGAAGAAGCAACCTGCTCCAGTAGTGACACAATCGTCTCGACTGGTGTGCAGATCACGATGAGTTCACTTCCCACGCAGGCCGCACAGGGCTGCTCAAAGACGCCATCACACCAGTCCGCCTGCATCGCCTGCGCGCGCGTCTCCGCGCGGCGCGACCACGCGTGCACTCGCTGGCAGAGCCCGCGCTCTTTCAGCGCCAGTGCCAGTGAAGCGCCCAGCAGGCCGGGGCCGAGTATGGTGATTTGTCGAAACATAGTGAAAATGAGAAACTTTGATCTTTCAGGCGAGTCGTGATAAGTAAGCTTGTGAGCCTTTAGCCTTGCGGCATCGATAGCTTAGAGTCATTTAAGGCAGGCTATTTTTACAGCGCCAGCCCCAATTTACTTATGGCAATTTTTAAGAAGTCTTCCCATCGACACCTCTCCCACGAAACTAGTGGCGTTAAAAAGTTCTTTATCGGACTGCTTATCGTTCTGCTAGCGCTTGCGATCTTAGGTGGATTCTGGTTCTTGAGCCAGCTGGGTCCCAAGGATGTCGATTTTCGGGATTTCCAGTACAGAGTTGAGGTGCCGGACTCGATCAAAGCCCTGCAACATGAGAGCATCGAGCTGCAGGCGCAGTTTGAAGAAGTCCTCGCGCTGCGCGAGGCGCGCCCAGAAGATATTCATCTCCTGAAGAAAGCGTTGGATAAACAAAAGGAATATCTGGCTGCGATCACCGGCGTCGATTCGGAGGGCTATCAACGTCAGGCTAACCTAGAGGAGCGCTATCAAAACTTGGCGGCCGAGTCTATGCGGGTGGAGAGTTTGGATTTAGAGCATAAGGCTGAAGCGCTCGCTGCCAATCAGGATTACGAAAATGCGCGTGCGAACTACCGTAAAGCCTACGACAATCAAAAGCAGATCAACGAGAACTTTCCGCTGAGTTCTGCTTACAATGTTGGGCGTGCGACTCGATTGGAGCGTCAGACACGCTACCTCACGGCGGAGCCTTTGCTCCAGCGCAGTGTCGCTTTTGAAAAAGAGGCCGACCTGTTGATTGAAGCCAAAGAGTGGGCGCAGGCCGAGGAGCGCTTGCAGCAAGCGATGGATCTACAAGATAAGTTAAACCGCGAATATCGTGGTACCAATCAAGCCAGCGTTTCGCGTTTGGAGAACCTGCGTGTCAAACTTGTCGGCATTCGCTCCGGCCAAAGCTATGTTGAAGTGCAGCGGGTCGCTCAACTCGCAGACGCCCGCCGAGCAGCCAACGAAAACCTCGAAGCGGCGGCGCTCTATCAAGAAGCGTCGCGTCTTCAGCGCCAGCTGAATGAAGCCTATCGCGACAGCCCCTATGCCTCCTCCGAGCGCGTTTCCGAGTATCAGCGTAAGAGCCAGACTGCGGAGAGTTTCGAGCTCGGCCTAGAGATCGAGCGTAACCACGATCTTATGCAAAAGCTACTCTCCGAGCGTCGCACCTACGAGGCGGCCGAGGTCATCGCCGCGCTCCGTCGGGACATTAAACAGATGCAGGAGGCTTTCCCTCGTAGCTCACTCAACGACGAGGATCTCCAGCTTAAAGTCCGCTATCTTAACCTCGTGCAGAGCGACCTCGGTTTCATCCAAGACCGTATCTACGACGCGCTTTTACCTATTCCTGGGGTCGAAGGCTGGCGCATGCTCCGCACTGAAGTGCCACAAGCGCTCTACTCGCTCATTATGGGAACCAACCCCAGTCGGAATCAGGGCGATGTCCGCCCAGTCGACTCGGTCAGCTGGATCGAGGCCAAAAATTTCTGTGAGCGCCTGACCTGGATTTTGGGTAAGCCCGTGCGCTTGCCGACCGAGAATGAATTTCGCCAAGCACTTGGCCGCTTGCGCTACGTTGTGCTAGAAGACCACGTTTGGAGTGTCTCCGATGCCGCAAGCGTACCTCAGGCAGTCGGCACTAAGGAGCCCTTTGCTAGTGGCTTTTATGACCTGTTGGGAAACGTCAGTGAGTGGCTTGAGTCGATCAACCGCTTTGAGACTGAGGATGCACGGCACATCGGCGGGCACGCGCAAGACCGGATCGAATCGATCTTTACCGTGCCGATTCGCGAAGCACCACGGGGCGAGCGTAACCGCTTAACAGGTTTTCGTATTGCTATAAAAGTTGATTAAAAGCGAGAGCGACTTAAACTTCTAATTGCTACCCTAGGTAAATACCTCATTTTTTAGTTAATGGAATCATCAGAACAGCCTCTTAGTCATCAAGAGCTTCCGCCTAAAGCGCAGCGCGCGGTGCGCATCATATACATCGCGATGACGGTTATGATACTGCTCCCTTTCGTCTTGGTTTGGCTCACGGGGGCCTTTAGCTTCGGAGGTTAGGCCTCCTTCGTCAGTAGGCATGCTATGAACAAAACGATTTTATCGATCAGAATTTTTTTCCTCATCTTTAGCCTTTTGGGCTGCGCGCTGTTGAGTTATGTGACCGAAGATTGGAATCTTTTGCCCGTGCTTTTTGTCGGGATGAGCGTGGCTGCCCTGGTCATCTTGACCGATATCATGCTGCGGGGCTTCTCTCTGCGGGGACTCTCGGCTATCACCTTCGGCCTCGCCGTGGGGGGGCTGATCGCCTACTTGATTTCGAGTTCGCCACTGTTTGAACCGCTGGAGACCGATCCGGATCTTGCGGAGATGATTTTTCTCTCCAGATTGGCACTCTATATTATTTCAATGTATCTGGCCACTGTGGTGGCGCTACGTGGCAAGGACGAGTTTAACCTTGTCATCCCCTACGTGCGCTTCAGTGCGCAAAATGTGGAATCTGCTCTCGTCGTCGTCGATACCAGTGCCCTGATTGACGGGCGCATCGCCGCCATTTGCGAGAGCCGCTGGTTTGGCTACTCGCTCCTGATCCCACGATTCGTGCTGGATGAGTTGCAGGCAGTGGCCGATTCTAGCGACACCGCCCGTAAGGAAAAGGGGCGCAAAGGCCTCGATGTGCTCAATCGCATCCGGAAGATGAAGCATGTCGACCTACGCATCCACGAAAGCGACGTGCCCGACCGCAAGGCAGTCGACTCCAAGCTCGTCTATCTGGCTGAATCGCTGAAGGCCAAACTGCTGACCACCGACTATAATTTGGCCAAACTGGCAGAGTTCCATCAAATCGAGTGGCTCAATATCACGTCTCTGGTCAAAGCCCTTAACCAAGAGGTTTCTGTCGGCACCCGTGTAAACGTAGAGCTCGTCCGCCCGGGCAAAGACTCTGGCCAGGCCATCGGCTACCTGCCCGATGGCTCCATGCTCGTCGTCAACAACGGTCGCAAGTTTATCGGGCATGAGATACGAGTGGAGGTCGATTCCGTCGTGCCTTCCTCTGGCGGTAAGATGGTCTTTGCCACGCATTACCCAGATATTACTTCCGATAGCTGAGGCGGGAGCCTGTGTCAAAGCCGTAAGACAGACACTCCTGTCTGTCCGCTGTTGACGACCGTCAGCGGGACAGGCGAGGGCGCCTATCTTACGCTCTCCGCATTTTTAAGAAGGTTTGAACGGGTAGCGCGGTGTGGCCCACACCGCATACGTCCTGCTGAGCCGCCATTTGTAAACGTGCTGAGTGAGCCACTCAGCGCTACCATTATTAATGGTTAAGGATCAAACCTTCTTGAAAATGGTATCAGAAGTCAGAAGTCAGAGATCAGAGGGAAATAAATGTTAGAAACGACTTGCTGCGGAGGATCGCAAAATTAAAAACTTCGTTAAACCCTTGGTGAGTAAAGTTTTTGCTTGGTTTTTTCGTACTAATGCCTTTTATTGGTAAGGCTCGGGGAAATCTCCCTGAACAAATACATATAATACATCATACTAAAAATAAGGAATATCATTATGAAAACACAAAGCAAAAAGGGTTTCACCCTCGTCGAAATCATGATCGTGGTCGTTATCATCGGCCTTCTCGCTGCAATGGCGATCCCAGCCTTCCAAAAGGTTCGTGGAACTTCGCAGAATAAAGCGGTTGTCAACAATGTTCGCCAAATCACTTCCGCAGCTGACCAATACTTCTTGGAAAATGGTGTGACGACTGCGACTGTTGCGACAGATCTCGTGGGTAGCGATAAGTACATTAAAGCTCTGAACAAAGTTGCCAATGAAACTTATACAGCTGAAATCACTCAAGGTACAGATTACCAAGTGTCAGGCCTTCCAGACGGCGTAGGTGGTACAGGTGTTGACGATCACAAGCCTGTGTCTGGTTCAAAAACAATCACAGTTGATTTTTAGTCTGATTCCTTAAAGCGAAATCATTATTATTTTTCAAAACCGTCACGGGCAACCGTGACGGTTTTTTATTTCTTTCCAGCTAAGGCTCGATAGGATGATGGCATGGGTCGATTCAAAGCCACTCTAATTCTTATTTTGATCGGTCTGATCAGTTTAGCGCTAGGTCTTTTCTGGCTTACAGACGAGGCCGCTTTTGAATTTGTCCGGTGGTTCACAAAACCATTCTTTAGTGGGATTTATGCACTCCTGTTGATCCTGGTTCTTACGGTTGCTACGAGACGGATACGGCAATGGGCTCCGTTGTTGACTTTCAGACGAGACCTACTCATCTGCGCTGCGCTCTCGGTCGTGTTCGTCGGGCAGGTATTTTTATCGGGGGACACTTCTTATAAAGTTCTGAATGATGAATACGTGATCGCTGCCCAGGCCAAAACGCTCTATCAACAGAACAGTTTCGATTACCCGGAAAGCACCCTAGACATCTATGGTTACGTGACGGGGGTTCAACGATTGATCGATAAGCGTCCGCCTGCCTTTGCTTCAGCAGTTGCATTATTACATGCTGCCGTGGGATATCGCCCGGAAAACATTTTTTTGTTTAATCTTTTGATCGGTGTCGGATTCACTTTTTTAGCCCTTTTCCTCTTTCAACGTGTTGATCTTCAGAAAGAGCGATCCTGCACCTCGCTGCTCATTTGGCTATCGATGCCGCTTGTGTTGATCCTTTCATCGCCTATACTTAGCACTGTGATAAGCAGTGCCGGGCTCGACCTCTTTAACACGTTTCTTATCTTGCTTTCGGCTTATGCGGGCTATCGGTATCTGCATTCAGGGCACGATTCAGATGGCATCCTTTGGCTGCTCACAAGTTTAGTTTTGGTCTATGCTCGCTACGAGAGTATACTATTTGTCTTTTCGCTCGGTATTTTAGTTCTGTGGCAGGCGAGACGCGTGGGGCGACTCTCTTTATTTTATCCGCTGCTCGCTTTTATCATCTGCTGCATTCCCTTTCTTCTGCAGTCTCGAATATTCCAGGTATTTCCAGAGCGTAGCTTGAGCAATGTGCCGGCGGCAGGGGCCTTTTCACTGAGCTATTTATTGCCGAATCTGAGTGTAGCGGTTGAATTTCTTTTTATTCCCAGTGTGTCTGGTCTGGGTTCAGCTTTTATAGGTTGGTTCGGGTTGATCGCAGGAGTGATTCTTCTGGTGCGTTTTATCAAGAAAGGCCTGCCGATACGGGAATTAAAGCCTCTTGATGCAGTTCTCATTGCATATGGGCTTATCATCGTAGTGAATTTTTGCATTCTAATGGCCTACTATTGGGGGCAACTCGTTCAATTTGAAGTGGCTCGGCTCGCGCTACCGATGCAACTATTTCTAGGAGTCATGGTTTTGCGGGTTCTAGTTCCTCTTGCAGGTCGGTTTCCTTCGATTGTTTGGGTATTCACGACAACTGGAGTTATCTATATTCTCATGGTCAGTTCTCCACGTGTTGTCGACGATCCCTATGTATATACGAATCGTTATGCTGCGGCAGATCAGTGGGCTAAATCAGCGATTTTGAAGGATTCTGAGAGGCCTTACGTGATCTCCTCAAGACCAGTCTTTTGGTATCTGTATGATATTCCGTCATCTTCGCCGGATATCGTCGCTCATTCACTTTCGAGTTTCGCTTACTACTACCGAAGCGGAACCGTGTCGCCTTTTCTATTCGCAGAGTATCGTATCGACCCATTTACAGGTGCTGCTGTGCTTATGGATGGAAGTGAGTTAGTGAGCGCCTTCGATCTAGAGCTAACTGCTGAAGCGAGTTTTCATGCGAATCGAGTTACTCGAATCTATCGAATCGTGGGGTTGAAGCTCGATTTTTCTTCGCTCGAACCCGATAGTCTGGATCATCAGACGTTTTTGAAATACCCGGTGGAGACTTGGTTTATGAAGCGTTTTTGACTTAGTTGAATCCATTCCCCTCTGGGCGAAGGGAGCCGATGTCAGCGGCGATTTAAAAGTGGTGTAAAAGTGGCGGTTTGAAAGTGGCTATTCTTCTGCATTTTCTTCAAATAGGACTTCTCAAAAGATCTCTTCTTCCTTCTTTTTCTTAGTCTAATTCGGCGGT
>Ga0209390_10005226_pt1 | contig 18600 bp, 17 predicted proteins | sample BON01_FD_187212 | JGI IMG/M metagenome (GOLD analysis project Ga0209390, IMG submission 187212) | Freshwater microbial communities from Lake Bonney liftoff mats and glacier meltwater in Antarctica - BON-01 (SPAdes) (version 2) | ecosystem: Environmental > Aquatic > Freshwater > Ice > Glacier...
ATTTAGGGATTGGGCTTGAAGGAGTTGGCTTTGAGACTGAAGGTTCGGTCAATGACAGCAGTTCATCCCCAATCCCTAAAGCCTCAAGCCTACACCCCAATTGTGCAGTTCATCCCTAATACCTAAAGCCTGATTTAGGTTGCTTTTTTCTTGGATTTGGTTTTCTCGAACGGGATTTCCTCGCGATCGCTATTGTCTTTGGGTTTTTCGCGTTCTTGTTGGTCTACCAATTTTTGTAATTCTGGTGGTAGGGGTTCGCGATTGACAAAGTAGGTTTGACCGAGTTGAAAGAGGTTCCCGATCGCCATGTACATCAAGACACCAGCGGGTAGCGGGAAGAATAAAAACATCCCCGAAAAAATGATCGGTGTAAATTTATTGACCGCTTGCTGTGCTTGTTCTTTTTCGGCACCTGTGTCGCCCCCACCTGCGAGTGCTGTAGTGGGTGATGTGTTACTCGATAGGTTTTGGCTGACGTACAGACTCAAGCCAAAGAAGACGATCATCGCGATGATGTCCCAGTGAATTTTACCGTCTGGATCGACTGCGCCGACATGCCCGAGAGCTTCGATAAATAGGAACCCAGTGTTAGCTGCAATGCCAGGAATTGTCCCTTTGAGAGTGACATCCCCAGGGGCGATCGCTTCGATCTGACCATTAAGGGTGACTTTGACATTTTCCATCCCCTTAGTTACCGTCCATTCGGGGGTAAGTTTGGAGTCGGGATACTGAGCTGCTAATTCACTAAAAGGTTTACCGTCAACGCCTTTGAGTTCGACTTGAGCCTTTTGCCCGACACCAACAACATTCCCCGTGGGGATATTGGCAATTACGGGCGTGTGGATGTTGGTCGTGAAATAAATACTATGTGGTTCGCTATTAAATACCTGGGGCTGAACCTGTGCGATCTGTTCATTCGGGACGATCTGCAAGTTGACGTTGTAATCAACGTTAGAAAATGGCGATCCCCGTAGAGTGGCAAACAGCGCGAACAACACGGGCATCTGAAGGACTACGGGTAGACAACCTGCCAAGGGGTTCCCGAACTCCTTGTAGACATCACTCATCGCCTGTTGTTGCTTGGTCGGATCGTCTTTAAACTGCTGCTGAATTTCCTTGACCCGTTTCTGCATCAATGGTTGAGAGATCTTGGTCTTTCGCATATTGCGAATCGAGCCTGCCCCCAACGGATAGAGCGCGAACCGAATCACTAAGGTGAGCGCGACGATCGCCAACCCGTAGCTAGGCACGATTCCATAGAAAAAATCTATGATCGGCAACATTATATTGTTGGAAATAAATCCGATTCCAAAGTCCATTGTCAACTAGGTGTTAGGTATTAGGGATTAGGTCTTAGGTGTTAGGTATTAGGGATTAGGGATTAGGGATTAGGTGTTAGGTAAAGATCGACTATAATCCTAAATCCTCAACCCCGTCCGTTGTCAACTAGGTATTTTAGGTGTTAGGTATTATGTAAAAGTCGATCGGAATTCCTAAAACTATCAAGCCTAAAACTATCAAGCCTAGACCCTAAAGCCTAGACCCTAAAGCCTAATTAAGTAGTTTGAGCGGCAGCTTCGGCTTTCTCAGTTACGCTCAACAGGGGGTACCCAGTTTTGGCAACTACACGCTCGTTGATATAATCATATATTTCGCGATAGCGCGGGATCGAGCGTAATTCTAGACGGCTACCATCTTTGAGGGTAACTACCATGTCTCCCCAAAATCCTAACCCACGCGGGATAGTTAGTGCATCAGTGATTTCCGAATACACAAGATCGGTTCGATCTTTGCCCATCCAACCACCAATCACCGACAGTCGGCGATCTGTAATTTTGTAGCGCAACCAAATCGCCCTAACGATCGCACCGACCGTCAGCGGGATAAAGACTACAAATATTGCTAAAAATAGATGAAAGATCAGATCCCCGATGTGAGGACCACCCTCATAAAATGTTTTTTCTTTAATTCCCATCAAGTACCTCTGCGGCTGTCAACAACTGCTCTAATTCTCGCAAAATTTCGACATATTCGCATCCCTGCGCTGAAGGTCGGACTCCGATCACTACCGACCAGCCGCTGGTAATCTGCGGTAACAGTTGACGGAGAGCCGCTTTCACTTGTCTTTTGAGCAGATTGCGAATTACTGCTTTTTTACTAACTTTTTGACTGACGGAAATCCCAAACCGAGTAGCAGGTAGATTTGCGGTACTATCGTCTGGCAAATACCGCAAACTTCTCAGTGTCAAATGCACCTGTTGATGACGTTTGCCTTGCTGATAAACTTTGTGAAAATCTTGCCTGCGTCTGAGTCGATGGGGTTTAGGCAATGACACTTGCTAGTGGCGACACGAACCTATACAGACAGGCGATGCCGTCCTCTAGCTCTGCGGGCTTTGATGACTTTTTGTCCTGTCCGCGAACGCATCCGCGCTCTGAACCCAGATGTTCTTTTTTGTTTGCGGTTAGTACCGCCGAGAGTACGCTTGGTCATAACTTATATCCGCTCGATTTGACTAATTATTAATATTGTGGTAAGCAAAAAAGCCACAATGTACCATTATAACAGCTAATCTGCTCGATCGCGCATATTAGACATTCCCGATCGCGATCGGTTGGATGACTCTAGGCATCGTCGGATCGCCGCCGCCTCAATCCCAAGACAGTTGGCTCGATCGAGTCAAAGGCTAACCCGAACGATCGTTCGAGGAGATCGATGATCCGCGGCACTGGTGTCCTGGTCTTTTTGCTTTTACCAATACTACCGCCAGATCGATCGGATCGATTCTACCCGCCCGAACTCGATCGCTCTATTGTAGCTAGTTGAAAATTACTGTGGTGCGATCGCGATCGATTTATGGTCCGATCCGAGTGGGTAAAGCGAGTTGGGGTCGATTGTTTGTGGGTACAGTCGGTACGTCTTGCAATAAGACCTCGCGAATCAACCGAGCTGCCATGCGTTGGGTCAAACCGCTCGCGATTTTTTGACCGAAGGATTGGGTTTCGGACTTGAGTAAGATCTGGGGGATCTTGGGTAAAACGATCGTCGGATCGAAGCCTTTAGTCTGCTGCAAGATGTTCCAAATCCGTTGGATGTGTCCCAGCCCTTCAGATAACTCTTGGGTGTTGTTGACGGTCGCTGGTACCTTCATGCCGATCCCTTTTTGAATGGCGTGGGTGACATTTTGGAGGGTGTTATTACCAAAATTGTCTAAGCCTCGGACGATTTCATCGGCGAGGTAGTCGCGGATAAAGGTACCGCGATCGGAGAGAATGAAATCTAAGCTTTGGTCGATGACTTGGTTGAGATCGTACTCGTCGCTACTGCGGGCATTGTTGAGCAGATTTTCTAGGCGATTCCAGCGGAAGGAACCATCATTAAATAATAGTTCTTTGAGGGAGTTTCGCAGATCTGGAGCGGGATCTGTCAGTAGTCGTTTCGCAACGTAGGGATAAGCTTTGGCGAGTACTTTAAAGTTAGGATCGACAGAAATGGCAATCCCTTCAAGGGTGGCGAGCGATCGCAAGATCAATGCGTAGTAAGCTGGCACTTGGAAGGGAAACTCATACATTACGCCCGATAATTGATCCGTAACGCTCTTAAAATCTAAATCAGCAATATTGGTGCCGCTAATGCCAAGCGAACTATTAAAAACATACGTCAAAGCGGGAATAATTGGGGTGAGATCTGTATCTGGAGTCAGAAATTCCAACTTGACAAAGTCTCGTCCTAGCCCATCAAAATCCCGATTGACTAAATGGACGATCGCTTCTACTAACCCGTACCGTTGGTATGGTTTAACTTGGCTCATCATCCCAAAATCTAGGTAAGCTAATTTACCATCGGGTGTCGCTAAAAGATTACCAGGATGAGGATCGGCATGGAAGAAACCGTGTTCTAATAGTTGTCTGAGCGAACATTGAACGCCAACTTCTACTAGATATGTAGCATTAAGTCCTTGCGCGGCGACTGCTTCGAGGTTGGTTAGTTTTACTCCGGTAATCCACTCCATTGTGAGGACGCGTCTACCCGTATATTGCCAGTAAATACCGGGTACGTAGATATCCTGCATACTGCCATATAATGCGGCAAACTTTTCAGCGTTGCGCCCTTCATTTTCGTAGTCCATTTCCTCGAAGATCCGCTCGGCAAATTCATCGACGATCGAAACTAAGTTACTCCGAATTTGTGGGAAATTATTTTGCGCCCAAATACAGAGCGTCCGCACGACATGTAAATCTAAGCCGATGCTATCAGCGAGTCCTGGACGTTGAACTTTAATCGCGACGGTTTCGCCACTCCAGAGTTTGCCTTTGTACACTTGTCCGAGTGAAGCGGCGGCGATCGGTAAATCGCTAATTTCAGCATAGATGGCTTCGGGTCTGTCGCCGAGTTCTTCTTCGATAAATTGATAGGCAATTTCGTTGGAGAAGGCGGGGATATTATCTTGTAATTGGGCTAGTTCTTCTAAAAATTGAGGCGGTACTAAGTCGGGGCGTGTAGAGAGTGCCTGACCGATTTTAATATACGCTGGTCCCAATTTAGTTAAGAGGCGACGAATTTGGATCGCACGTTTACCGAGATTTTCTTTGCTGCGGTTGGTAAATTTGTCAAGCAACAAGCCGAATCCAAAGTTAAAGATCGGTAGGAAAATGCTGAGGAAGCGGGCAAATACTTTCAGGGGTTGACTACTATAGTATTCGGCGGTGGCGATCGGATCGTAGCCTAGCCATGTTTCGTCGGTAATTTCTTTGACTCGTCTGGAGTTCACAACTTCTGCATCAGCCACTAGTTCTGTGGATACGGCGGCTACTGACTGGCTAGACGGAGCATCGACTCGATTCATCTCTGGTGAGAACTGATTAGAAGATGTTGTGTTCATGAGGTGGTGATAATTAGCCCTATTAAGTATTGTAACAATTTTTAGGAACTGACAGGAGATATTATCTATGCTAACGCCACTAGCATGTTTGGGTGTGAGGGTTGTCCTCCTCGGTAAAATCGGTATCCCGCTCGTGAGGCTGTAGGCTTTGGTAAAGCGTACAGCCTCAAACCTCAAACCTAATCACCCGATGGAAATAGATTTTCAATTACATCAACGCTGGATGGAGCGATCGATCGAGTTGGCAATAGCTGCGGGGAATGCTGGTGAGGTGCCGGTTGGGGCGGTAATTGTGGCTCCTGATGGGGTGATAATTGGGGAGGGTGAAAATCGACGGGAACGCGATCGCGATCCGACGGCTCATGCGGAAATTGTGGCGATCCGAGCGGCGGGGAAGAATTTAAATAGTTGGCATCTCGATCGATGTACGCTGTATGTGACGCTGGAACCCTGTCCGATGTGTGCTGGAGCGATCGTCGCTGCACGGTTGGGGTTATTGGTCTATGGTGCTGATGATGCCAAGACTGGGAGCGTTCGCACGGTGTTAAATATTCCCGATAGTGCGGCTTCCAATCATAAATTAACTGTAATTGGTGGGATTTTGGAATCCACTTGTCGTCAACAATTGCGGGATTGGTTTAAGCACAAGCGAACCCGATCGAATCAATAAAAATTCAACTGTCAACTGTCAACTATCAACTGATTCACAGCTCTTGACTAAATATTTCTGTCAACACTACATTAGAAAATAATAACCCTTCTGGATCTGATAATCTCAAGTGGCGATCGCCATGTTCGATTGAGTCAATCTCTACCCATCCTTGTTGTTGATATCGCTGAACGCATTTTAATAAATTGTCTACTCGTTCGACTCCAAATTCAGCGAAGATCGATCGCAAGCTGACACCTTGAGTCAGTCGCAATCCCAGCATAAAGGTTTCTAAAAACCGATCCTCTACTGAGGTGACTACTTCTTGCCAATCGCAGCCATCAGCTACCCATTGGTAATATTCCTGAGTTTTGCGGGGACGAGTGAAGCGATAACCCTCTAGATAACTGGCTGCACCCATCCCAAAGGCATAATAGGGTTGATTTCGCCAATAGGTGAGATTGTGGCGACACTGGTAGTCGATGTTGCGGACATAGCTAGAAATTTCGTAGTGGTGGTAGCGAGCACCTGTGAGAGTCTGCTGGGCGAGGCGAAACATCTGGGCGGTAGCTTCATCGCTGGGTAAGGGGGTCTGCCCTGGTTGATACTGCTTGGCAAAGGGGGTTTGGACTTCGACTACGAGATCGTAACAGGCGATGTGCATCGGGTTGAGAGCGATCGCAGATTCTAGCGAAGCCTCCCAGTCAGCGATCGTTTGTTGCGGTAAGCCAGAAATCAGATCCAAGCTCCAGTTAGTGACATCGCCCTGATGAAGTAGCTCTACAGCATGGTAAATATCGCTCACAGTGTGCGACCTGCCGCATAATTGTAATAAGTTGTCTTGAAAGGCTTGCACGCCGATACTGACGCGATTTACCCCCGCCTGGAGATATCCCTGAAGTTGCGCTAGATCGAAGGTGCCGGGATCGATTTCCATGGAGATCTCGGCATGACTGGCAATCCCAAATTTAGCTGCTAACCAGTCTAAAATCTGCCCTAATTGTGCGACTGTCAGGAGCGAAGGAGTACCACCACCAAAGAAAATTGTTTCTAGGGGTCGATCGTAACTTACTTGTGCGGCAATTTCTTTGCCTAATCGATCGACATAGAGTTGAATATTTCCAGAGGTAGCTCCATTATGTCTATCTCCAACTACAAATACGGGAAAGTCGCAGTAGAAGCACCGCCGCCGACAGAAGGGGATATGAATATAAGCCGCAGTTGGCAGCATGTGTACATTCCTTATCACAGCTCTGTGGGTGAGTCTGGCGCAATCTCAATCCCTCGTCGCACTGCTACGGCAGTTTTCGTCAAATCTTGGAAGCCATTGATTTTCACCCCAATCCGTTCTGTGGCTAGTTGCAATTCCCGCTCGAAAGTGGCGATATCATCATTGTAGCCACACTGCTGGGCTGCTACTGCAATCCCTTGATTGGCATTGGCTTTAGCACAATCAATCAATTCTGTGCCATAAAGAGGTAGTTGTGATGTCATCAGATTAAACCTCAGAAAGTGAGATATTTTAATTATATCCCAATACAATTAACGAGCATAAACATTCTTGGATTGGTGAGATTGCTTGAATTATTGGTTGCTGAAGTCCGAACCTGACGTATATGGTATTACAGATCTCGAACGCGATCGAGTCACAATTTGGGATGGAGTGAGAAATTATCAGGCGCGGAATTTTCTCAAGTCTATGCAGGTTGGCGATCTAGCTTTTTTTTATCATTCCAATACTCATCCCCCAGGAATTGTGGGACTGATGCAGATCGTTCAAGCTCAGGCGATCGATCCGAGCCAGTTCGATCCCAATAGTGAATACTACGATCCAAAATCTACGTCAACCGCCCCGCGTTGGCATACTGTCAAAGTAGAATTCGTTCGCACTTTTAGCGATTTGATTAGTCTGGCTACTCTGCGTGAGAGGTTTACTCCCGAACAGTTATTGGTTGTCAAGCAGGGTAACAGACTCTCGGTGATGCCCATCCTCGATCTAGTCGCCGAACAGATCCTACAGCTATCTGGAGAAATAGATGTCAAATCATCATTAGCTGAAACTTAGATCGTAGATTGGGTCGCGAAGCTCTGAGGTGCTGGGCGGGGAACCGAAACGTCGCTTCGAGTTACCTACCCAGACGAGGAGCGCGAATCGCTGTCAACTGTCAACTGTCAACAAAACCTATAAATTAACAGGTAATTTGATGCCCCAGCCTTTGTAATTGACATAATAACGTCCACTGCGAGGTGGACAGCCGATCTTGTCGCACAACTGACGGGTGAACTTTTGTTCCATTGAACGAGCCGATTTTTCGAGGGGATTGTCTTGATAAGTTTGTCCGCCCTCATAGTAACCCTTGAAATAGTGTTCGCCAAACTGACTGATGCCGCCAGCTCGATCGCATTGCTGGGCGTGAGTGAGTTCGTGAGCGAGTAAGATGAGTAGATCGGTATCATGTGGTCGATGTGAGGCGCGAATATAAATGCGATCGCAATAAGTTTGGGCTGACGAATCTACGCCGCCAATATGGGTTTCCTTGCCACCTTGCGACCAGCGATCGAGTAATTTAGCTTGATATACCACCGTTACTCGATCGACTAAATCGCCAAACAATGGTCGCAAATAGCCTTTTTGAGCTGGCTCTAACTCTACTCCGAGTGCGTTCCGCATCAACATGATTTGGGCAGCTAGTGGGAGTACTGTTGCCCCAGTTTCACTCCAGGCTAGTTCGGGGCTGGGAGTGACGATCTGTGGCAGTGGGAGTTGGATCGTGCCCATGAGGGTAAATGCTGTAGATGAAGGATCTTTGAGTGAATGCGAAGATAACAACATCACCGTCGCGACTGCTGCAACTAGAATAATTAAGCAAAATTGACAAAACTTTCTCAGATTCGAGATCATCGCTCAAAGCAGATTGAGGTAAAGTTGTAAACTGGCTGGTGAGGAGCTACGATCCTCTGCTTTATCATAACAATCGCAGCTTAGTCTCTCCCATCAATTGCCACTGTTTTTGACCACACACTTCTCAGCGTGCAACTAAATAGCTAGAATTAGAGGAAAGACGCTCTTATTCGATCGCCGGACAAAATATTTTATGACACCTTCACTCGCTAATTTTCTATATAGTCTGCTTGCTGGTGGTTTGGTAGTAGTCGTTCCTGCTACTATCGGTCTGATCTTCATCAGCCAAAAAGATAAGATTCAACGTTCTTAGGCTCGCGATCTCACGATCTGCTCTCCTCAGATCGGTCGCTAGACCGATCTGAGCCTTTGTAATGACAAGATTAGTCTATTTACGGATGGACGAATCGCACCGATCGAGCCAAAATAGAAGTGGTAAAATTTTTGCCACAAGCGGCGTTTTTATTCGGGGGTTCCCCCCGAATAAAAAAAAGACAAGACACAGCAGTTTTTAATCTGGTCAATCGGCACAAGTAATGGTGAATGCTAAGATATACAAAGAATTGAATAGCCTTTGAATATCGAGCATTTAATGTCCCAACGGTTTGCACCGTTCTGTTTCACCCTCGGAGGAAATCACCGTGAATTTTGGCATTCCTGCTCCTCTGCTATTTGGCCTAGTTTTGATTATTGCCTCTCTGAGCCTGTTTCTGACCAGCAAGTTCAAGCCCGATCTGTATCAAGAATCTGACAACATCTATGCGATCGTTGGCATCATCTGTGGTTTGCTGCTGCTGCTTAGCCTCGACTTAGGCGCAGCAATGGCTTTCCAGCAACTGTTGATGATTGGTTCTCTAATTACCATTATGTGGCAATTTATGCAGGTGCGGGCCGAAAATAAACGGCTCAAAGGCGGCGGTCGCAGTGCCGATCGCGAAACCTCCTCATGGAAATCGGGATATAGTGCCCGGATTGATGATGAGCCAGAATATGCGCCAGCCAAACGGGGCAATCGTCGCACCAAAGATAGATTCGATCGGAGTAATAACGAACTCGAAGACCGAGAAGAGTTTGCTAGTCGTCGATCTGCGACTAGAGAATTGCCCGAAGAAAGGTTTGCTCAGACAGCCCCGCGCCGCCGTCTCGCCGACCCGGCTCGCACCGAAGTAATCTCCCTAGCTCGTCGTCCTAAAGATAGCTGGGATGAGGATGACTGGAATGAATCTGAAGAGCTTCAGGTGCGCCGCGCCCTTCCAGATGCCGATTTGGCTAGCGCACAGTCACGGCGATCGAATCGAAGAACAGAGGAACGCCCCGCAGCGGAGCCGCCGCGCCGCGAACGCGAAGCCGCCATAAGCGACTCAGATCTAAATCCCCGCCGTCGTCGTCCCCGCCCTGATAGAGAACAGGAGACCGCCGATGCTTCAGGGGAAAAACGCCACCGACCAGAAACCGGACAAATCGAAGGGACAACAGCCAACTATATCGACTATGAACCGATCGATCCGCCTTCAGGTTTACCGCCATCTGGCTCAGAACCAATCGTGTTTCCCGACCGCTACTAACTAAATCAATCTCGATCGAAAAACAATCTCCATGGCTAAATTTAGTCGTGGAGATTGTTTTTCGATGTGTGGGTACCAGCAACTGCTGGGTGCTGGCATACTAGCGAAGTCCCAGCCATGTGAATAGATCTTGACCCGTTACCAATTCCAATAGCAATAAGATGACAAATCCCATCATCGCAAATCGACCATTGACTAGCTCGGCATAAGCATTCCAGCCAAAACTAGGTTCTACTGCGGAAGTAATCTGCTCTGTTTGTGGTTTTGTAGTCACGATCGATATTTACCTGCTGTTTACGTGTTATTTTAACCGATCCCGATCCGCCAGCAGCCGCTCGAGCTGAGTTTGGGTTGAGAATACCTGCGGCAATGCTCGATCGAATAGTCATCTTTGCGGTGATTGCGATCGAGATCCATCTTAAATGAGTAATAAATAGTACAAAATACTGAGGGTATTTAGCGGGATCTGAGCTTAAACTGAACAAGTCACGACCAGCAAATAATCTAGCCAAAATTAAGCGGTAATTGAGTAATAAATGGTACAAAATATTGGGTAAGCTAGCTAAATACTTCCGTTGGATTCAAATACTCAACATTAATCCCGATCGTAATTTTCTGAGCCAATGTAGACAGGTAATTAAAAAAATACTTAATCAGTTAACTTTCAGCGAATCAGAAATCAAACTCTAATATCCACAGTAGTTGAGATAGACATGTCATCACCTCATGACTGATTTTATCTAGTTTGGATGACGACCACTCTTTGTACATTATTTGAGGATCGATCGCCCAAACTAATATCTTGGATCTCCCATAATTTTATTTCAACTCTTAATTAGACAAATGTCATGACTACCGGTTTAGAATTCGATCTGAAGCACCACACTTTACAACTACTACGCGAATATCAACAGACTCGTAAAGCGAGACTGCGTAACCAGATTGTAGAACTAAACTTGGGATTGGTGCGGAAACAAGCACATTACTGGACTAGTCAGTGTCAGGAAACTTATGACGACCTACTTCAGGTTGGGAGTATTGGAGCGATCGTGGCGATCGACAAATTTGACGTTGCTAAAGGATACGCATTTAGTACTTTTGCTATGCCTTATATTAGAGGTGAGATTCAACATTATCTACGTGACAAGAGTTCTGTATTAAAGATGCCTCGTCGCTGGTTTGCACTGATTCAACAAGCCGGAACTATGAGCAAAAATTTCCAAGTCCAACATCAACGTCAGCCCACAGCAGCGGAAATTGCTCTAGCACTAGATATTCCCCTGCTGGAGTGGCAAGAAATCAAAATGGCGTACCAAAACCGCCAACCAGTTAGTTTGGATTGTCCGGTCGGGAGTGATGAAGATCTAAACAGATTAGCAGATCTATTACCCGATCGACACTACCAGAGTTTTCAACTGTCTCAGGAAGATCGGCTGCGCGTCCAACAGAGCTTGATCGCCCTGGAACAACGTACCCGCCAAATTCTCGAATTTGTCTTCCTCCACGATCTGACTCAGAAACAAGTTGCCGAGCGGATGGACATCAGCGTCATCACGGTATCTCGCCATGTCAAAAAGGGACTCAACGTGCTCAAAGTGATGTTGGGTAATCATGACGCTTAATCGATATTGTTGCTAAAGATTTGGGTAGTCTAAAAGTATCCAAGCCATTATCATCATTTCAACATTTGATGTCATGGCAGCAGAGTAAACGTCTAAATGAGACCTAGTCTTGCCTAGCGATCTGGATATCGATATTTAAAGGCAACGAGGTATGGAAATTAATGAATAAATCTTGGTTCGATCTGGGTGCGACCGCCTTGGTGGCGCGCTTCGCGATCGGGAGTTTGGCGATCCTCATCACTAGCTGTGGTGGCGATGGCGGCAAGCCTCCCACTCCCGCCGCAGGACTAGCGGCGGCGGTTGCGCCAGTTACCCCCGCTCCGGCAATTGCAACTACCACCCCCACCCAAATGGTAGCCGCTAGCACACCTCCAGTTCCAGGTAAAAAATCTGGATCCGTTGGCGTAGCCGCAGGTTTAATTGCGCCTACTAATGGCGATAATTGGGCAAAAACTGTTGCTAAAGGTCGTACCGATCCCTTTGCAACTCTGGCATTGCAACCGATCGAAGTTACCGAACAAAATCCCCTCAATGGGACAGGTAAACCGATCCGGCAGTCAGCGATCGCTAACAGTCCTGGTAGCGTAGTAAAAACTGCCAAAAAAACTCAGATAATTGCTAGCAATTCATCGGCAATTAAATCTGGAGTTAACAAACCATTGCTAGCGGTTGTCAAAAATCAATCTAAAATCGCCGCCACCCCAACTAAGCTCCCGACGGTTTCAGCGACAGGAAAAATTGCGAGTAATGGAATTAATCGAGCTTTACCCAAAATGATCCAGCGACTTCCCGCAGCGAAGCCGGAACAAGCAATCGCGCTAGAAATATCTGGGTTGATCGAGGTAGAAGGGAGAACTCAAGTTATCGTCAAATTACCAAGTGAATCCTTTAGTCGCTACATTGAAGTAGGCGGTCGTGTTGCTAATGGTAAGGTACTAATAAAACGAGTAGAAGGTCAAGAAAGTTTTTCCCCAACTATCATTTTAGAAGAAGTAGGAATTGAAGTCTCCCGCAAAATTGGCGATCGCAAAGTAGCTATTACGCCAACGATGCCTATACCAGCAGCTATCGCTCCAGATCTACCTAAACCTCAATAGTTTTGGCAATGTCTAAAAAATGTCCGATTTTAGGCGATCGGGCATTGTTACTATGGTTAATTATCGAGATGAACGTGGTAAATTGTATGCCCAAACCGGAAACCAACAGCTTGCACTAGCCGATCTAGATCGAGCGATTACCTCTCGGCGCGGCTACGCCAACGCGAGTGAGCCAAAGTTTGCAGCGGTAGCGGATTTGGAGAGAGCTAAACTCCGCGATCGATCCGGAGATCGCGAAGGTGCTAAACTCGATCGGCAACAAGCCGCAGCCATCAATGCTAAAAATATTCAGTTGGCAGCGAAGACCTCTAATCAAATCGCGCTTGCCGCTGCGGGTATTTACAAAAATTGACCGATGCGATCGATGAGCTGCTCGGCGGGTAATACTCCTTCTAAGCGATCGACCGATTGCCCACCTTTAAATATCACTAGGGTTGGTAATGCCTGAATCTGATGATTGGAGGCGATCTGGGGATACTTGTCGGTATCGATCTTCATGATTCTGACTTGTCCATTCAGTTCAATATTGACTTGTTCCAAGATTTTGGACATCATCTGGCATGGGCCGCACCAAGTCGCATAGAAATCAACTAGGATCGGCACATCACTATTGGCGATCGCTTCTTCAAAACTAGTGAACTGTTGTTTGACTGCCATCATCTACTCCGGAAATTTAGTCGGGATAACTCGATCTTAAACAGTTTTAGGTCGATTCGGCTAGCTCTCCTGTGTGGTGGATTACCGCATCACTTTTGGAGAATTTAAATACTAGAGTTGACTCGATCTCATTGCTAACTGTAACAACCCGAGAATTTACCGATCTCAAACCTGCTAAATAAATTACAGTTAGAGAAGGCAATCATATATCGAGATCGTATCAGACGGGGAAAACTGGCTATGCACCTAAGCGACATCACCCATCCAAACCAGTTGCATGGTTTATCGGTTCGGCAGCTAGAGCAGATTGCTCTAGAGATCCGAGAAAAACACCTTCAGACAGTGGCAGCCAGCGGTGGTCATTTAGCCCCTGGATTAGGTGTTGTCGAGCTGACACTGGCACTGTATCAAACATTGGATCTCGATCGAGATAAAGTAGTTTGGGATGTTGGACACCAAGCTTATCCTCATAAATTAATTACGGGCAGGTACAATCGCTTTCATACGATCCGCCAGAAGGACGGTCTGGCAGGCTATCTCAAACGCGGTGAGAGTAAGTTCGACCACTTTGGGGCGGGACACGCTTCTACGAGCATTTCGGCAGCCTTGGGGATGGCGATGGCACGGGATCTCAAGGGTGAAAACTTTAAGTGTGTAGCCGTGATTGGCGATGGCGCACTCACTGGTGGGATGGCATTAGAAGCGATCGATCATGCCGGACATTTACCCAAAACCAATCTCTTGGTAGTGTTAAATGATAATGAAATGTCCATATCTCCCAATGTGGGCGCAATTCCCCGCTATCTAAATAAACTGCGCGTCAGTGCACCGATTCAGTTCCTCAGTGACAATATCGAGGAACAGTTAAAAAATCTCCCCTTTGTGGGCGAATCAATCTCTCCCGAACTCGCACGGGTGAAGGAAGGGATGAAACGTTTAGCTGTGCCAAAAGTCGGTGCAGTATTTGAAGAATTAGGTTTTACTTACATTGGGCCTGTAGACGGTCACAACCTGGCAGAATTGATTAGTACCTTTGAGGGCGCTCACAAACATCCAGGACCAGTAATGGTGCATGTTGTGACCAAAAAGGGTAAAGGATATACGATCGCCGAAAAAGATCGCGAAGGCTATCATGCTCAAAATCCCTTTAATCTAGCAACAGGGAAAAGTATTCCAGCGTCTAAACCCAAACCACCTACCTATTCCAAAGTATTTGCCGATACCCTGATCAAGCTCGCCGAAGACGATCCGAGCATTGTCGCAATTACCGCAGCAATGGGCACGGGTACGGGTTTAGATAAATTTCAGACAGCATTTCCCGAGCGATATATAGATGTCGGGATTGCCGAGCAACACGCGATTACCCTCGCAGCAGGGTTAGCAACCCAAGGCATGCGTCCGGTAGCCGCAATTTATTCGACCTTCTTGCAACGAGCATTCGACCAGATCGTCCATGACGCAGCAATTCAGCATCTACCTGTGTTCCTGTGTCTCGATCGAGCCGGAATTGTCGGAGCTGATGGGCCGACCCACCAAGGGATGTATGATATTGCCTATCTGCGCTGTATCCCCAATCTGGTGCTGATGGCTCCCAAGGATGAGGGTGAGTTGCAGCGGATGGTTGTCACGGGGATCAATCACACCGCTGGCCCAATCGCCATGCGTTATCCACGTGGTAACGGTTACGGGGTACCGTTGATGGATGAAGGATGGGAAGAACTACCGATCGGTAAGGGTGAAATCCTCCGTCGGGGTGATGATGTCCTGATGATCGCCTATGGTTCGATGGTACATCCGACCCTCCAAGCCGCCCAACTCCTGAGCGAGCATGGGATTTCGGCGACGGTAATCAATGCGCGATTTGCCAAGCCGCTAGATACCGAACTCTTTGCACCGCTGGCTCGATCGATCGGTAAGGTGGTAACTGTAGAAGAAGGTTGTCTAATGGGTGGTTTTGGTTCAGCAATTGCGGAATCGCTACTGGATCTCGATGTCGTCGTTCCCATCAAACGCATCGGCGTACCAGATATCTTGGTCGAACACGCTACTCCCGATCAATCTTTAGGTAGTCTCGGTTTGACAAGTTCTCAAATAGCCGAAACCGTCCGAAATACTTTCTTCACGCAAAAGCCTGTAGCAGTTAGCGTGTAAAGACTGATTTATTAACACAACATCCGATCGAGAGTATCATTTAATATCGACGACAGCCCGAGCATTTAGCGATAGATGTTCGGGTTTTGATTATATTTTTTAGTGGGATATTGCGAGCGAGAAATAACAGCTATTAACTATCAGTTTAAATAAATGTCCCAAATTAAGATTGATGGATGGCGATCGCACCTAGATCCGATCGAGTCACAGCTTTCAGATGTGATTTATAGTTGTGTCGTCGATGCACTCCAATATCCACCGCACAAACGCGCTCATCGTCTCTTTCCATTAGAACGTAGTGATTTTTACGATCCGCCGGAACCAGGGCGAACCGATCGCTATCTGATAATTGAGGTGAGTATGTTTGAGGGACAAACTGTAGAAACCAAGCAGCAATCGATCGGGTTATTATTCGATCGCTTGGACAAAGAATTAGGGGTTTCTAATCTAGATTTAGAAATCACCACCTTTGAAACACCAAAACATAACTGGGGGTTCCGGGGCTTACCTGGTGACGAACATAGTTGAGACGATCGGGTAAATATCTAATGACTGACATCATCAAGCAGCCTGGCGATGAGGGCGCGATTCATGCCCAGTCTTGCACCCCCGCTAGTATCAGTACCCAACGTTGGGTCTTGCTGGCGACAATTCTTGGCTCTAGTATGGCATCGATCGATAGCACGATCGTCAATGTTGCCCTACCGATCCTGCAAACCGAACTCAGGGCAACGGTAACTGATGTGCAGTGGGTGGTCGAATCCTATGCGTTATTTGTCGCAGCGTTGATTCTCGTCGGCGGTGCATTTGGCGATAGATTTGGGCGGCGGCGGATATTGACGATCGGGGTGATATTATTTACTCTCGCTTCGGTCTGGTGCGGGTTCGCGCCCAATATTGGGCAACTGATTTGGGCGCGATCGATCCAAGGTATTGGTGGTGCCCTGCTTATCCCTAGCAGCTTGGCAATTATCGGCGCGACGTTTCCCTCAGACCGACGTGGCAGCGCGATCGGGATCTGGTCTGGCTATACCGCGATGACCTCCGCGATCGGCCCTGTCTTGGGCGGCTGGCTGCTCGAACGTGCGTCCTGGCACTGGCTATTTTTTATCGATGTGCCGTTAGCGGCGATCGTGTTGGGTGTCAGTCTGTGGCAAGTACCCGAAAGCCGCGATCTGGAAGCATCACCCAAACTAGATTGGGTGGGCGCAGTATTGGCCGTTGTCGGGCTGGGGGGGATTGTCTACGGACTGATTGAGTCGTCCAGTCAAGGCTTTGGCAATGTCCGCGTGTGGGGTGCGATCTCGATCGGCTCGATCTGCTTGGGTGCATTTATCATCGTCGAATCACGGCTCTCTGCACCGATGGTACCGCTGAAACTATTTCGTTCTCGCACCTTCAGTGGTACCAATCTGCTCACCTTCTTGCTCTACGCTGCGCTGGGAGGTGCCTTATTTTTCCTCCCCTTCAATTTGATTCAAGTGCAGCATTACGCGCCCACAGCGGCGGGTGCGGCACTGGTACCGTTTCCAATTTTGATGTTTCTGCTCTCGCGGTGGTCGGGCGGATTGGTCGATCGCTATGGTGCCAGGAAGCCGCTCATTATCGGCCCGACGATTGCCGCGATCGGACTAGGATTGATGACCTTACCCAGCATCGGTGGCAGCTACTGGACGACATTTTTCCCCGCCGTCGTCGTGCTGGGGTTGGGCATGGCGATTACAGTTGCACCCCTGACTACGACGGTGATGGCGGCGGTGTCAGTGCGCTATACAGGCGCAGCTTCGGGGATTAATAATGCTGTGGCGCGGGTGGCGGGATTACTAGCGATCGCAGTGCTGGGGATTGTGATTTCCCACGTCTTCAATGCTAGCTTGGATCGCCGCATTCTCCCGCTCGATTTGCCCTTGGCAGTCCGACAGTCGATCGATCTCCAGCGCATCAATTTGGCAGCAGCAACAGTACCGCCTGGCTTGAGTGCTGATACGAACCTAGCACTGCGCTCGGCGATCGCACTGGCTTTTGTAGACGGTTTCCGGTACGTGATGTCGATTGCGGCGGGATTGGCGATCTCTAGTGCCGCAATTGCTGCCCTCCTACTGGGCGATCCTGCCCGTCAACGGTAACAGCCTGCGCGAGTGAGTGCGATCTGCTGGGGAAGACTAAGTAGTTCGATGGCATTATAAATTAACTTATTTAAAGGGAATTTATTTCTATTAATTACACTGTCATCGTCAATTTTTTGCTGTTCCGAAACATTTAGTTATTCTTTTAAAGCCCTTTTATACAAACTATTTAGACGATTAAATACTTTTTCTTGGCTTTCAATATGGTGTCCATATTGATGAATCTGAAAGTCGTATTCTCTATTGTCGAGGATAGCAGATCTCCTGATTTTTAGATGGTTAGTCAAATTTCAAAATTTAGTACCGAAACACTCAATCTATCCAGTCCCCAGGATTTACTATCGACTCTGCAAGCACTACGCCAGACCGTTGAAAGCGAAGGAAAAGCCACCTTTGACGAGTGGAACCCGCACATTCAGCAGACGGCATTTATCGATAGAAAAGTAGGGTGGGCACTGCCCACGAGTATACCTTGACGGATCGACGATCTAGGCTTGTTGTGCCGATCGATTTGACATCCTCTGTCTCTACTGTCGATCGTGATTCATTTACTCGTTGGCATCGCCTACCGAAGGTAATCGCAATCTGTGATATTAACTTATACTCGATCGATAGTAATAACTCATGCTGACGATCGAGCGTTAATGCGATGGTGACTCGATCGGATTTACTGGGATCGATCGCTTTGACTCGATCGATTGGATCTGTCTGTCTTTGTTTGCGCCGCAGCCAGGAATCGATCGAGAACCAATTAAATCGACAAGTAGCTATAGCAATCCTAAATCAGATCCGTTGGTGACACTGGGAGGAAAGTATGTATAGCAGTCGCCAAGGCGGTTAGGACATCGATTGTAGGGGCGGGTTTATGCTAGAGATGCCCGAAATTTACCGATAACTTCAGAACAAAACCCGCCCCAACCGCCAAGGCAATCGACAATCGATTGTAAT
>Ga0209390_10005228_pt1 | contig 18596 bp, 11 predicted proteins | sample BON01_FD_187212 | JGI IMG/M metagenome (GOLD analysis project Ga0209390, IMG submission 187212) | Freshwater microbial communities from Lake Bonney liftoff mats and glacier meltwater in Antarctica - BON-01 (SPAdes) (version 2) | ecosystem: Environmental > Aquatic > Freshwater > Ice > Glacier...
CCTCCCCCTCCTCCCCCCCCCCACACCCCATCCACACACAGGTCGGTCAATTCATCGCCTCCAGCCCCACCCTCTTCCCGGAAGAATTCGTCTTGGAATTCCAAAAATGCCTTGATCAAAGCGCGCCCGTCCCTTACAGCGTCGTACGTGAGACCCTCCGCACAGAGCTAGGCGGAGATCAAGCCCTAAACGAGAAATTTGAATTCATTGATCCTATTCCTCTAGCGAGCGCGTCCATCGCACAAGTGCACGTGGCCCGTCTCAGGGGGACAGGGGAGGAGGTAGTTATCAAAGTGCTGAAGCCGGGAGTGACGGAGACGCTGAAAGCGGATTTGGGCTTCATTTATCTTGCCTCGCGATTGCTGGAAACGCTCGCGCCGGACCTGGCACGCACGTCGCTTGGGGATATTGTTGCTGACATTCGAACATCGATTTTAAAGGAGGTGGATTTTAGTAAGGAGCAGGCGAATTTGGAAGAATTTCGCGCGTTTTTGGCCAAGGCGGAGTTGACGGCGGTGGCGACCTGCCCCAGGGTTTACCCAGAAGTGAGCACGAAGAAGGTGTTGACGATGGAGAGGTTGAGGGGGGTGAGTTTGATTGACTTGGATGGGATTAGAGCGTATACGGATGATCCGGAGGGAACGTTGATTGCGGCGCTGAATACTTGGAGTTTGTCTGTGGTGCTGTGTCCGAGTTTTCATGCTGATGTGCATAGTGGGAATCTGTTGGTCTTGGAGGATGGACGAGTGGGGTTCATTGATTTTGGAATTGTCGGGCGGTTGAGCCCAGAGACCTGGAAGGCAGTGACGGAGTTGGGGGAGGGGTTGGTGGGGGGGGATTATCGAGTGATGGCCCAGGGTTTGATTAGGATGGGGGCGACGGCGGCGGCGGTGGATGTGGGGAAGCTTGCGGGGGATCTGCAGGCGCTGTTTGAAAGGTTGAGGACGTTGGATCCGCAGGTGGTGGTGGTTGCGGATGTGGAGAGTCAGACGGCGGCGGCTTCTTTGCAGGTGGACGAGGAGCAGGTGACGCGGTTGTTGTTGGAGATTGTGGATGTGGCGAGTAGTAATGGCTTGAAATTGCCGAGGCAGTTTGGTTTGTTGATTAAGCAGAGTTTGTATTTTGATCGGTATACCCGGATTTTGGCCCCGACCTTGGATCCATTGAGGGATGCAAGGGTGAATTTTCCACGGACGGTGGAGGAGGCGGAGGTGGTGGCTTCTGGGGCTGGAGGGGGGGGGAGGATGGGGGCACGAAGGAGGGGGAGGGAGGAGGATTTGGGGGTGGTTATCGATGTGACTCCGAAGAAGTAGGGAGGGTGTGTGTGACCATGTAGAGCTATAGATAAAGAAAAGAACAGAATAGTTACCGAAAAATACCAATTTTTATTTCAGGAAATGGGAACTTTTGAATTCATTTCTTTAAATTTGTGCGTTCATTCTCGTTTCTACAAATTACATCCATCCCTCCGCCAGCTTCCGCCGCGCCTCGCTCGCCTCGGGGTCTTTGTACATGGCCAGCACCTGCCAAAGCTGTTCGTGCAGCCCGACCACAGCCTTCTTACAGCTGCTGCTGCTGCTGCTGTTGCTCTTACTCACGCACACCACCTCCTCCTCCTCTTTCACCTCCCGACACTGAACAAACACCAAGCCATTCGTCACATCCCTCACGCCCGCCGTTTCCAACGCCTCTTTATACCGACCCACCGCCGCATCCCGCACTAACGCCACTGCGGTGTCCTCCAACCGATGATTATGAATCAAAGCCGCATACACAGCCGGGGACCACTTCAGGCCATGAAAAGCCTTGACCTCCAACTGTTGCTGCTGCTGCTGCTCCTGCTGCTCCTGCTGCTCCCCCTGAAATCGCAACCCATCGCCCCACCATTTCAGTACCCGCTCAGGAAGGGTATCGACATTAACCAGGTTCCCAACGAGATACAACCACCCCTCCCCTCCTTTTTCATTCTTCTTGTGCGAGAGCACCTGCGCGGCCAACGCTACTACTCCCTGCGTAATCACTTCCCCTGTCGCCCCTCCATCCCCGTATTGATGCAATTGCCGAGCTCTTCTTTCTGGGTTGGGAATGTAAGGGGGATTGGATAGAACAATATCATATACAGGCAAGGGTAAATCTGCAGGAGTGACGGTTCGTACGTCCGTTTGGAGCACGGTGATTTGGGTTTGGAGGTAATTGAGTGCAGCGTTGAAGGTTGCGAAGCGGACGGCGCGGGGGTTAAGCTCTAGTAAGGTAACTTCTTCGATAATGGATTCTTGCTGCTGCTGCTGCTGCTGTTGGTGTTGCTGAGCCCGCAATGCTGCCACTATCCCTTGCACTCCACACCCCGCACACACGTCCAAGATCCGTCGAGGCAGAGACATAGTAATATAAGAAGATTGGCCACTCTCCTTCCCATCACTCTCACCAGCACCTGCAGCAACAGCAGCAGCAGCAGCAGCAGCAGCAGCAGCAGCAGTAGCAGCAGCATACGAAGGCATAGCCCCCACCAAGCCCAACGAATCGGGCCCCACATACATAACAGGATCAAAGCCTCCCCCACCATTCCCAACCTGGGCAAAATCCGTCAGAAATAATCCGCAGCCATAACCACTAGAGCAGCCAGCACTCCGAAAGGGAACAGGAGTGATTTGCACTAAGCTTTTGACACGCGTGATGCTGCTGCTGCTGCTGCTGCTGTTGGTGGTGGTAGGGTCGTCGTTGCTGTCGTCGTCGTCTTGGCCCTCCGCGAATAGCAAGCCCAAGTCCTCCAGCCGCTGTAGTAGATCATGGTCCGGGAACATTTGCAGTAACTCAGCTCGGGGCACAGCCATGCCCATCAAGAAGAACTTGACGAGAAACGCCAATGAAGAAGAGGTGGCAGCAGCAGCGTTTACCCCTGCCGTCGAGGAGGAGGAGAAAAAGGAAGAGGAAGCGAAGGACGACGTAGTGGTACTCGTAGCTGTCTCCAATTGCTTGACAAACCCAGCACGCAATCGCGGCTCGCTGATATCCCACACCGGCAGAAGACCCCCGCACGTCGCCTCCAACCCCAACAGAGCATTAATCCGTCCAACATCACAATAACCCTCCCTCTCCAAAAACAGCCCAAGCTGATGCGCCGTGTCAATCATCTCTTCCTCCTCATTCTCCTCTTCCTCTCCTTCCTCAGTACTACTAGCAGCAGCATTCACCCCCTCCAGCACTTGTAATCGAGCCAGACGCGCTGCTTGGCCATGAAATAAGTTATCACACGTCGCAATTTCCCCCTCCGCCACCGCTCGTTTCGGCCAAAACGCCGTAAACGCCTCGTTGGTTACTGGGTGAAAGACCAAGGCGCATCGAAACCCCGCGCCTTTGCTTTCCTTTACCAACTCTTCATCTTTTGCGTGGTCGTCCTCCTCCTCTTCCTTGTTCTTGTCCAGCTTGAGTCCAAGAGACCGTCGAGGAAAGACCTCGCAAAATCGCGAGCCCACTTCATCCATGATATACATGACATCTGTCGCCTGCCCCTCCCGATTCAAGTAGCTATATTTTCCTACTAGTGGCCACATCCTTGCTGCAATGCTTTTGGCGTCGCTCGCTTCCTCCTCCCCTCCCTCCCCCATTTCCAGCAGATCCCGCAGACGCGCTTGGAGTGCTTCTCCCTCCTCGAGCATGGCCTGGGCTTCCGCAGGCGTCGTCGTGCCGGGAAAGCTCCAAAGATGATCGCACAGAAACACATCGCTTTCCATGTCGAGGGCACGCTGGGTGACGAGGCATGCGCGGTGGCTGGGGGGAGAGTCCTCATCGTTGTCCAGGGCAAAGGTGCTGCCCGCGTCGAAGATCTAAAGGAGGAGGAGAGAGGGAGGAAGAGTTGGTGACTTGCGGCGGGCACTCGAGGAGAGGACGCTGTGGATGAAGGGCAGACGGGATGGTCCTTAAAGCGCCATGAGAAGTGGCACTAAAACCCACAGCCACACCGAAACGAGCGCTCTCGGAAGCCCTCTCATATATATATATAGCAGCTAAAGCCGGAAGAAAAGGAGGGGGTGGGTGTGTAGGAGGAGGGGTCAAGGGAGGGAGGGTCACTAAAACTTACCTGGTTCCGAAGCTTTTCTTGCAAAACCGGCAGCAGCGCCGGGGGCACCTCCGAGGCCATCTCCTTCTCGCCTGCCTGTTGTCATGGCTTGGTTGTGAATGGGTAGATGTGGTGCGTGTGATGATGGTGCGTGCCGCGCGAATGACACCTCAAATTCAACGGCTTTCGGCACGACGCCATCGTTCATAACCCAGCCACTCAAATGTCTCCACCAATCAAGCGTGCCCAGCCGTGCGGCAGCCAGTTCGTCCCGTTGGCAATTTGCAATTCACCTTCGTGCTTGTCCAAAACCCCACCATTGCCTGCCTTGGCAAAGCAAAAGGCAAAGCGAAGCACGCCACCCTTCCACAGAACAAATTGGAGCCTCGACCTTGACTCGCTGCTCACACCCATCCCTCATTGCACTCGTCCACATAATACAGGAGGAAAGGCCCTTGACGTCCAGCATGGCGGCCTCGGCGTCCTCGCCCTTCATCCTGGTCCTGCTGACCTTTCTCCTCGCCTTGGCCTGCAGCCTAATCTCCCCGACAGATGGCGTGGAGCTCGTGCCCGACCAATGGCATGAGTTTGAGGTGCCCGTCGTGCCGGAGGACAAGGTAAGGGTTCGGGATAATTGCGTAGGAGTGAGCGGAGTGGCAAGGTGGGGAGCGTGGGGCAAGGGTGGAGGTCTGAGAGCTCGAAGGGGAGGATGATTGCGCAGGTGGTTCGGTGGGCCCCGGCAGCAGGTGGATGGAAGCGCGTGCCCACTGCCACGCCCACCTGCTCCTTTTCTTCTATCTTTCCCTCCTTCTCCCTCCTGTGTCCTCCTCTTCGTCCTCCCTTTTCCATTCCCACCTACCCTGCACTCACTCCCCTCTCATTCCTTCCCTTCCCTCCCACCCCATCCAACCCAAAGGACTACACCCAAATTAAGCTCAACCGATTGCGGGATGGCTACGTGGCCGTCAACACACATACCGACCCCTCCGTCACCGCCGAGCTCTTGGTAGGGGACATGCTGGAATCCAAAGGGTACACCCCCGAGGAAATCTACGCCATGCAAGGCGTGGTCTCCGTCCTCGTCAAGGCAGGCGTCCTGACCGTGCATGCCGAGAAGCTCGAGACGGCGGACCTCTCTGCCTTGACGGGGAGCACCAGCACGACAGGCACTTCCAAACGCAGGCTTCAGGGCATGGATAGCTGTTGTCCTTGCCACGTGGAGGTGGGTCATCATCCCCACCCCACCGGCCCGCCCCACTACAGCAAGGACCAAGCAGACTCTGCTTCTGCTGCTCCTGCCGGCACCACCGCTGCTGCCGATGCCCGGGCCTGCGAACGTACCTTGGCAGGGTGCGCGAAGAAAGGGATTCAATTGGCAGCAGATCGCCGGTCCATGTACAAGACGATGAAAGCGTATGGCCTCGCCTTGCGTCGGACGGCGGCGGCCCGTTCGTATTATCTCTACTTGAAAGAAGAAGTCCACAGTTTCGATGAGTTTGAAGCGTTGAGCCAAGCGGATCAAGAGGAGACGAGGAAGGAACTCGCGGCTCACCTCCTGTTGACCTGCAAAGAGTACGGGCTCAAGGGAGAGGAGCTTCAGAAATATGGAAAGGTATTGGGATTAGAAGTCCCTGATTTGACTAAGACTTCGGACGCGGAGCTCACGAGGTTGGGGACAGAAATGGCTTCCAACCACATGATGGAGAAGGTGGCGAAGACAATGGGGAAGGATTTGGGGGTTCAAGCCTTCCAAAGTCTGAGGGACTCCATGGGCGATGCGGCCTTGAGGAGGATCGGGGTGGAGCCCTCCCCGGCGTTGAGTGTGGCGTTTGGGGAGTTTGCGAGCGAGGCGTCTCGGTTTATTACCTTGTCGAGGCAAGCGATGGAGGCACAGGGGATCTTGGACCCGGAGATAGAGGGGGCCTATACAAATGCCACGGCCATGGCGGATCGTCTGGCGACGACGATGGAAAAGGTGAATGTGACTGATTTACTCGTCACGGCGACTGGGTTGATGCTCGAGGCCGAGCCATACCTCACCGATGCGATCGCCACCCCGGTGGACGAGGAGACGAGGCACAAGACCACGGAGCCGTGGGAGATCATTCTGAAATTGAGTCAGTTGGAAAAGGCGGCGCAGCAGCAACGCAAGAGTTTTACGATTGGCCTGAAGGAGGATAATGCCTTGGATGGGCTGGTTTTATTACACAAGGGAAGCGGGGCGAGGGTGCAGAGCCCGCTGGAGCAGCAGCTGGATTTTGAGAAGATTGAGGCCATGACCGCAGGTAAGTGGTGGTGATGTGGGAAAGGGGAGGGAGGGAGAATGGGAGGGAGGGTGGAGGGAGAGGGGGATGGGGGAGGGGAGTGGTAGGGGGATGAGTGGCTGGAATCATTAGGGTAAGCCTTCAATTAGATTGATCGTGTCCTTGTCAATCCCTTCCGAAGTGTCATCACTCCATGGCCTAATTATCTCTCAATTCCCCATCCCACACAGACCACATGCTGGACGCGACCGAGTTGCGCTACCTCGTTCAGCGGGTGGGGGCGTTGAACGACATCTATACCGTCGACGACTTTGCGGACTTGATGGCCGAGGTGGAGGAGAACTATAGGCAGGTCAAGGGCTTGCCGCCAGTGCGGGGAGGGGGAGAGGGTGTAGAAATGGGGGAGGCCGTGGTGACCAAGGCCAGGGTGTAATCAACAGGAAGTGTAGTAGTAGAGTGCGCGAAAAGCAGGATTGCAGTTGTATGTATGTAAGAAAGGGGGGGAAATGACTATGGATTTGACACAAACCCAAAAATACAAAGTAGAAAGTAAACGAAAGCAAAAACGTGCCTTAGCTATCCATATCGGAAAGCCATGTGAACTAGCACTCCTCTCGGCCTTTGCGCCGTCGCTTTTCGTGTTGTTCCCATCGCGGTGGCTCATACATCCACGTCACTGATTTCACGGCGCTTCCATGTGTTCTGTTCTACGCCGAAGCCGGCCAGCCCGGCCTGCCGTGATTGGCCTCTTGCGACCCGCGAATTGTCCAAGCCTTGACACATTGGTCCCGCCTTGAACCTCATCAAGGCACGATGAGCCGGCCCCAAGAGAATTGATGCTTGCTTTGAGTGCTAGACATCTCCTCCGGAAGAAACTGCAACTTGGGTGCGTGTCCCCGTCTCAAGCTTCAATGCCAGGAGACACGTCCACGGCGCCACACGTCGTCCTCCTTCTCCTTGTTGTTGTGTTGTTTCTTCTTGTGTTTTCCTTGTTCGAGGTATGTTTCTGGCGGCTTTGTGAGCCACCGTGGCCACGCACTTGATGCCACGGCCAGCCCAGTCTGTGGATGGTCGAGATGTCTCGCAAGCCCACGGCAATCCCTCGTTCCCCTCCCAACCCCGAGCGACGAACATGGCTAGCGGACGTAACACCTTGGCATGCGCCGCCGCCGCTCCCAAATTTGCGCCCTGGCCGCCTTTGTTTTCGTGCCGGCGGGCCAGGGCCTGCACGCTCACCATCCCACACACCTAATAGGCCGGGTTTGCGGAGCGCGCAGTCCACGGGCCTCGTGTCATCACCCTTTTGCATGCCTGGCCTTTCAGCAACGTGCCACGCTTGACTTGACGCTCACGCTTCCCTTGCCCACCCCACCCTACCCCACCACAGCCAACACACACAAGACAACAACACCACAAACAAGCAAACCATGAAGCGAAGTCGCAGCAGCTCCAATCTGGTCGAACTCGGCCTCGGCGCTCCCCTCCTCCCCTCCAAGAAACTCCACCGCGCCCTCTTGTCCTCCTCGGCGTCAAGCGAACAACTTGCTGAGCGCTTGCGCTTGTCCACCACGGGCACCCACCCCTTTCACGCAGCCAACATGACAATGCCTACCGTCGCCTGGCGTCCTTTCCTCGCCACATTCATGCCTCGCCTCCGTGCCCTTGACACCATGGGTGCCGGCCAAACCCGCCACCCCGCGATCTGCCTCCCCAAGCACATTATCACCCTCAAGCTCCACGAAGACTGCCAAGAAGACGACGACGAGAACCACGCCCCTCACTACCCTTCCTCCTCCTCCTATGTCCCTGCCTGGGCCCCGCCTCCCGCCCACGACGGGCCGTGCCACGCCCCCGCCGATGACGACGACAAGGACTACCCTCGGCCTCTCATGTTCATGAAGCAAAGCAGTTACAGTTGCCCGAGCCCGACCCGCAGCGCTTCCACCGCCACCACGGCCGCCACCAGCAGCAGTGGCAGCTATGTCAGTGTCAGCGAGTTGTTGGAGAGCGACGGGAGCAGCAGCAGTGGGGGGGGGAGTGGTACTTCCTCTGCTTCGTCTACGCCGACCGAGGCGGACATTATGCATGAATTAGTCCGAGAGATGGAGCGCTTGTACAACACCCAACAACAGCAGCTGCAGCAACAACAATATTACCAAACAGCGCGGGCCAAGGCTTTGTGGGTAAGGAGTATTCCTCGCCGGCCGTTCTCCCTGCATTGCTGGGAGGACGAGCAACACCACTCCTCCTCCACCTCCGCAGCAGCAGCGGGGTGTGGGTCCGTGGGCTTGGCCATTTGAATAATTAGGAAAACACAACAACAGAAGAGAAGAAGAAAAATTGGCTGAGAGAGTGAAGCCATGACAGATCAAGTAAACCATAGAGAGAGAGAAAGGGAAATGCGTGTCGCGCATGCATGCGTGTTTTCCTACCATATTTTTTTGCTGCAAATAATAAGACTGAGATAAATAAAAGAGACGATGAAACAAGAACGAAAACGAAAACGCGAGAATGTTAATCAGGATGCGAAACGAATTTACTGTCGTGTGTGTGAAAGAGAGAGGAAAAAAAGTGTGGGCAAGAGAGAGAGACGAAAGGAGAATGTCGGCAAGTGTGCATGTAAATGGAGCGCCGTGTCCGTAGGAGGGACACGGGATGTGCTGCTACCCTACTATCAACCCAACCTAACCTAGAAATTGATTTTAAAGAACCGAGAGTGAACTTCTTTTATCATGTAAACATTGTGACCTGGAGAAAAAAAAGGGGCGACCAGATCAACCAACCGTGCGTGTATGAAAATCTACTTCTAAAAGATAGATTTGATGACAAGAGAGATTTTTAAAAGACAGAGAGAGAACTAGTGTGTTTATATATATAAACCCGCCTAGGTCTTCCCCTGCATCTCTGTGTGCGCATGCATACAACAGCAACAACAACCAAAACGCCTTTTTTTGGTCTTTCCGTCTTGAGTAGATGGAAAGCAACATTGTGTTAATTTCTTCCACCCCTCTACATGTGCGCGACGACACCGCCCGCCACACCCACCCACCCACCTTCTGTTCAAAACCAACAATAAAAAATCAGAAAACAAGACTGCATGTGTGCATCATGAAGTAATGACAAGCAAACAGACGGCCAGATAAAACGACAAAAAGAAACATAGCATCATTTGATTGACCTTGAATATATTGGACGACTTCGTGTCGGTTGCGATTTGCATATTGCTTTCTTTTCTTTGTGCTTTTCGGGGAAAAGGTAAGGGGGCTGCTTTGGCTTTCCTCTTGGGCAGGGGGGAGGGATCGCTATTTGGACTTTTTCCTTTCAAATTGCATGCCGATTGTTCTCGTTTTTAATGACAGAATATACACGACGACCACCCACACACTGGGCAGGGCGAAAGAGTGAGTGAGCGTGCAGGCCCTGGCCCGCCGGCACGAAAACAAAGGCGGCCAGGGCGCAAGTTTGGGAGCGGCGGCGGCGCATGCCAAGGTGTTACGTCCGCGCTAGCCATGTTCGTCGCTCGGGGTTGGGAGGGGAACGAGGGATTGCCGTGGGCTTGCGAGACATCTCGACCATCCACAGACTGGGCTGGCCGTGGCATCAAGTGCGTGGCCAAGCTGGCTCACAAAGCCGCCAGAAACATACCTCGAACAAGGAAAACACAAGAAGAAACAACACAAACAACAAGGAGAAGGAGGACGACGTGGGGCGCCGTGGACGTGTCTCCTGGCATTGAAGCTTGAGACGGGGACACGCATCCAAGTTGCAGTTTCTTCCGGAGGAGATGTCTAGCACTCAAAGCAAGCATCAATTCTCTTGGGGCCGGCTCTTCGTGCCTTGATGAGGTTCAAGGCGGGACCAATGTGTCAAGGCTTGGACAATTTGGGGGTCGCAAGAGGCCGATCAAAGGCAGGCCGGGCTGGCCGGCTTCGGCATATAAGAGGAAACTACTCATTTGCCATGGCTCTGAACCTGGGTAAATACTCTGGTCTGCCTCTGTGTTTCATGAAGTCTTTACTTGTTGCTGCTCGCTTTGGGGGGTAAAGCAGGGAGGGTGGGGCTTGGATGGGGCGTTGGCAGGTGCTGATCGGTCGTCTTGTCGAGGCGGCAAGTAGGAAGGCAAACTAAGGCACTCACCAACCTCGGCGTGGCACTTTCTTGGCTAATCTACATGGTTTTGTCTTCCTTTCTGCCTTTGAAAAGCGACCTCCCCGCTTCGAAGCAGGCGAAGCCACGCACCCCCGTCAGCTGCCTCTCCTGCTTGCTGTGTGTTGTCAAATCGCAGCCACACGACGCCCACCCACCACCCACCACTCACCACCAACACCCACATACATCAACACAGTCTAAGCTGCCTCTCCAAGCCATTAAGGTGGCCAGGATAGAGTCCCTTCTTACGCAACGTCAAGCCTCTAAGGCACCAGCAGCAACACCAACGTCACCGCACATCAAGCAAGTGCTTCACCACCCTAGCTCGACCTAGATGGCAGCCACCCATGGGACATGGCCTGTAAGGCTACTGTCCGTGCTCTGCTTGCTGCTGATCCTGCTGGGCAGCTACAGGATAGAAGGGTGGGTGGGGAGCAGCACCGGGAGCCTTGGACGACGACAGCAGCATCACTCGCCTCGAAGAAGACGGCCGCCCATGCCTCTCGCGCCTCCCTTGCCTGTACAAGTGCCCGCCTGGACCTCGACAACTAGGCTGGCTACTGCCGCTCCCTCCTCCTCCTCCTTCTCGTCTTCCTCTGTGGATGACGACGAAGCCATCTCTGACGTCCCCGGGCCCAGGGACGACGACACCTCCACACCCACAGTCACGATTGAATTGACGGACTGGATGTCCGAAGGGGAGGAGCTCTGGCAAAACGCCCCCACCATGCGCCGCAAAAAGGACAAGAACAAGCAAGAAACATCAGCAACCACCTCAAAGACAACGACGGCAGCAGCAGCACGAGCAAGGCAAACCGCGGCACCACCCTTCTCCAGCACCAGCACAGCCTTGGGCTTCACCAACCCGCAGGAGGACCCTTCGAACGACGAGCAGCAGCAGCAGCTCCCCGTCAAGCTACAGCGGGAGGTCAATTTGGTGTGGTATGAAATCCAACAGGGGGACAGGATGGCGTACCTAGCCCCAGAGGAACGAGCAAGGTTGAAGCAGCAGTTGGTGGTGCTGGCTTTTTTTCGCAATTTGTTTGAGCATCCCGGGCAGGTTCTCAACACGCAGAGTGCCGAGGATTGTTTCCAGCAGGCGGACGTGAATCGAGACGGACAATTGAGCTTTGAAGAGTTTTTGCGGTGGTACACGGCTAGTCATGACAACAACCAGGAGGGGAGCAGCAGCAGCAGCAAGCGTAGCAGCAGTAGTAGCACCAGCAGTAGCAGCAGTAAGGTCATGGCGACGACGGGGGCGCTGGTGCCGTTCGGGCAAGGCGGGGCGGCCAAGAGCTTGGAGGGTGTGGCGATAAAGGATTTGCTCCGGCAGTTTTTGGTGGAGAAGAAGAAGGAGCAGCAGCAGCAGCAGCAGCAGCAGCAGCAGCAGCAGCAGCAGCAGCAACTCTACGAGCAAGACACCGAGAAAAGCGAAGAAGAAGTATTAGAAGAGTTGGACCGAGTGATCGAAACAACACAAGTGCTCCTTGAGCTGGAAGCAGATGCCGACACAGTCCTTGCCGCCTTGGCCACCTACTTCCTCGGGCTAGACAATAACGCAGGGGGAGGCGCGGAGGGAGAGAGAGACCGCACCGAGAAACTAGCAGTGGTCAGCTCGCAATGCGGCCCGATTGTGCATCAAATCGTCCAGGATAGCTCGAGGCTTGGGGGTCTTTTTCAAGCCCCTCCTGAAGTGACTCAATTTAGACGAAATCCGCGAGAGTATCAAGCTATGCTAGATTTGGATCATCACAACGCCCAGCTGGCCCGTGAATATCTCCTAGCAGCAAATAGTGACGCAAGGGCTTTCGTCGTGCACATGGCGGGGTTAGTCTACGCCTTGCGGAACCAGTATCGTCTGCCGGTCCACGCGAGGCACTTACTCGCTCTCGAAAGCTTGCAGCTATATGTCCCTGTCGCCTCTGCCCTTGGCCTGGGCTCCCGTTTAAAGGAGATGGAAGAACTGAGCTACCGCGCCCTCTTTCCCGAGTCCTACGAGCGCTTTGCTTCCTGGCATAAGAACTTTGCGGATATGGGCCAGGTTGCTCTTTTGGTGGCTAGGAAGAGGATAGCGGCTCATATTGAGGCGGATGTAAATGGCTTGAGGCATTATTTGAAAGGGTACGAGATCCATGGGAGGGTTAAATCGGTGGTGTCTGCGTTTAAGAAGGTGTATCGCAAAGATAAATTACCGGAGGAATTGCATGATATGTTGGGGTTGCGGGTGGTGTTGACCCCGGCGTTGGTGGCAACGGAGACGAGGGGCTTACTGCGTGGAAAGCGGAGTCGGGGGGGGGGTGCCTTGCCTGCTCGTTCAACTGCTGCTGCTGCTGCTTTTGTTGAGCAAGAGGAGGAGGACGACGAGGATAAGAGAAGCAAGAGAAGTGATCTGGTGCCGGCAGGTGCTTTTTCCTCTTCCTCCTCCTCTCCCCCACCCCTCGACTTGGATGCCTGGCTCTGCCACCAGGTGCACGCCGTCGTCACCTCCCTTTGGGAAGAAGTCCCGGGGCGCTACAAAAACTACGTCGATCAACCCAAGCCTAACGGCTACCGCTCCCTCCACACTGGTGTTTATTTGATGGATGGAGGGGGCACGGCCGAGATTCAGATTCGGACGGCTGCTATGCATGTGGAAGCGGAGGAGGGGGTGGCGTCTCATGCTCTGTATAAGGCAGAATTGCAGACTACTGATCAGGTGGAGCAGTTTCAGCAGCAGCTGGGGGGAGGGAGCGTGGCTTCGACAGGTAGCAGCAGCGGCAGTAGTAGCAGCAGTAGCAAAACGGCTGAAGGAAAGGGGAAAGTAATGAAGCAGGCCCTATTGTTGCCTGCGGTGGTGAGTCCGGCGCCGGTAGTGGTGGTGCCGGTGGTGAAGGAAGCGCCTCAACCCTAATTGGTTTGGAAAAACAGCGGCCGTGAGAAGATAAGGACGGGAGGTCCTTGCTCAAGCAGATTGAGCGATACGTGCATTTATAATGTGTTATATATATGTACAAAATGTAAATAGTGCCTGCATCGACGATGATGGATGTGACGGACTCTATCCTTGATCGAATGAGAAGGAACAAGGAAATATGAACATAATCCAGCTGCCCAAAACGATTTGCGTTCGCTTTTCCTTTCATTATTTTCCTTCTTTAGATACACATATGCACGCTTCCTCTAGCAATCCCCTTCTTTCTTCTCTCTTTTCTCAAGGAATCTGAGGCACCACCCCATCCAAAAACTCCAGCGCCTTGTCGGAAAGCCGGGCATCGGCTATGTCCTCGTACTTGATCGTCTTCCTTTTGTTCGCCACCGCCATGGCATGCGAGGCCTTGGCAAGTTTATCCACAAACAATTCCGTGGCCTTAGCCACTAGCATGATGGCGTCCTGCGACAATTGCTTCGTGTCCGGGTCCAGTTTCATGATGCGCTTGATGGAGGCCTTGGGAATAAGGAAAGTCGTTTCCTCGGTCACGTACTCTGAAGTGGCGGAGATGGGCGGGGGTGGGGCGTTCCGGGGCTTTTTAGTTGGTGCGGGTGCTGCTGCTGGTGATGCTGCGGCTTCTCCCTCTGCCTCTGTCTCTGTCTCGGCTGCTGGGCGCTTGTTGTCCTCGGTGGCGGCGTCGTGCGCGTCTGCGTCTGCTCCTCCTGCTGGAGAGGAGTCTGGTGCGGCTGCTTGCGCCGGCGCAGCCTCTGCGGGGTCCGAGGTTGCGTCCTCTTTGGCGGGCGTCGTGGACATGCTGCTGCTGCTGCTGCTGTGGTGGTGTTGTGGGGGTTGTGTGGGTGGGTGTGGTTTGAGTGGGCAGAAAGTTGGAAATCGTGCGTCGGTTGCATGGCCGCGGCAGAGAGATTGCATCGTCGGCAAGAGCTCGTTTGCTCGTGGTGAAGGACGAAGTAACAAGGCTCGCAGCCCCTTCCTCCCACCGCACGACAAGCACCACATCCCCAGCAAAATGATGCCATGCCCAAGCGGAGGTAGAGGCACCACCCATCTCCACCTCCCTTTGACTTTGACCTCGCTCCTTACCCTTCCAAGTACTCCTTCCCTTCCATCTCTCCTCACTCTCCCCACACCAAACCCGCACAGGAGACTCTAAGTCATGACGACGACGGCACCAATTAGCCTGGGGTCGCCACCTCCAGGAGGCGGTGGGACTGAAGCAAGCAGTAACACTCCGTTCTCGCCCTTCTCGACCTCCCCCTCCGCCCTATCGCAAGCCCTCGCTGCCTACTGCGCCGCCGTCGACCCTGCAGCCGGGACCGCTGGGGAAGGAACGGAGCCCCCCCCACCTTCCTCTTTTCTTCCCAGCTCTTCACCAGACGCCTCAATCCCACACCTCAACACGGTCCTGCTGCATGTCCAACGGAGCAAGCGCTTCGAGGAAGTAGTGGCGCAAATGGGGCCTTACCTCACCAGCGAGGAAGGACGGGTCCGAACCCGCGCCGCCGCCTTGTTGGGAGAGGTCTTGAATCGCCTTCCAGCCCTCCCTCTCACCAACGCAGCCGTGCATCACTACGTGGAGTTCTTCTCGAGCCGTCTCTCTGATTTTCCATCAGTGGCGGGCTCACTTTTAGCCTTGCGTGCGTTGCTCCAACACCATGGGGGGCCCGCCCGGAAGGAGGCGGATGTGATTGCCCGTGCTATATTCAAGGACGTACATGTCCCCTCCATGACCCAGACGATACGACAACGGACTTTTGAGGTGTTGTTCGAGATGACAGGTGCCTTGGAGGAAGAGGAAGAGGAGGAGCAGCAGCAGCAGCAGGAGCAGCAAAAAGATGAGGACGAGAATAGTAGCAGTATCCCGACCAGCTTGCTCGAGATGCAAACAGACTTCATCCGCGGCCTGGTTGATTGCGTGGAAGGCGAAAAAGACCCCCGCTGCCTCATCCTCTGCCTCAAGGTCATCTCCCGTGCCCAATCCTCCTTCCCCCAAGCCGCCGACGCCCACATCGAAGTCCTCTTCGACGTCACCGCCTGCTACTTCCCCATCACCTTCACCCCTCCCCCCAACGACCCCTACGGCATCACACCCGACATGCTGGCACAAGCCTTACGAGAAGCACTAACCACCCGTCCATCCATGGCCCAATTCCTCCTTCCCCTCCTCGTCGACAAACTCACCTCCACCCACGTCCCCGCCAAGCTTGAAGCGCTTCTCACCCTTCAAATAGCCGCGCGGACGCTCGGTGTACGTGCCATGCGTCTGAATCTCCCTTCGCTTACGGGGGCCTTGTTTCAGGAGGTGGTTTCGTGCCCGGAAGCAGCAGTAGTGGCACAAGCGTTAGAGACCTGCCGAGTGTTGGCTGCGCATTTGTCGAGTCCCGATGATGAGAATGTGCTAGGGAGGGCGGGAGGGAAGAAGGGCAAGAGCAGCAGCAGCAGTAGGAGTAGAAGGGAGAAGGTGGAGGCTGAAGTAGCAACAGCAGCAGCAGCAGCAGCACCACCAACAGAAAAAAGCGGCAACAAGAAGAAAAAGGAAGAGGAGAAAGACAGCAAACCCGCCACCACCACCACCACAACTCAACCCCCCGAACAAACCGAACGAGCGCTCGCCGAAAGCGACTGGCAAGCCTTCCTCCTCCACCTCGTCCTCAAGGCTGTCTCTGATGTCAAAGGCAACCCCGACTCCCTTAAAGGCCGCGCCTGCGCCCGCCTCCTCACCTCCATCGCCCGCGCCTCCGCCCGCGCCTACTCCGCAGTCCTAAAAAACACCATCCCCATCACCCTCCAACTCGTCATGGCCGGCCAAGAAAACAAGCCCGGGCGAGTCCTCGAGGAAGGGGAAGGCGGGAAACAACAAGCCGCCCTGCTGCTGCTCGTCGACTTGGTAGAAGCAGTGGACCCGTCCCTTGATTTCAGCGCAACAGCCGAAGGCCCCCCCCTCTCTCCGTACGTCCCCCAGCTCCACGCAACCCTCTTGGAATGCCTCGGTTCTCCTGCTTCAGGCCCTGCCCTATTAGCAATTAAGGGGCTCGCTTCCCTTGCCACCCGCTCTCCCTCCGACTTACTCTCCCCCACACAAACCTCCTCTCTCGTCACCTTGTTCACTGCTCGTCTACAAGCGGAGGAACGAACGGTCGGACCTGCATATGACCCTTATTTAGCCCAGGCTTTATTGGAGGGGTTGGGGGCATTGAGCTCTCGAAGAAAGGAGCACATGGCTGCAGTACTGGCGCATACATTGCCGGAGTTGTTGAAGTGGATGGATGAGGCGACTGCAGCAACAGGTGGCGGAGGTGGAGCAAAAGCAGGAGGAGCGGCGAAGGGTATGGTTGCTACAAATGGGGTGAGCAGTAGCAGCAGTAGTACTAGTAGTAGTAGTAGTAGTAGTAGTCCGGAGCTGGAACGATGTTTGGGGGCGTTGGCTTTTTTGGCGGGTCAGGCCGAGGTATTTCAAGCCGTGGTTCCCTCCTTGCTCAATCGTGTTTTAGTTTCTACCTTCACTACTACAGAAGGAGGAGGAGGAGGGGGAGGGATGGAGGGAGGGGAGGGGCAGACGCAAGAGGGGGGTTCGTGTGCGTTGAGGGTGGGGGAGGGGACGACGCATATTTTGTCTTCGTTGGCCACGATTTTTGTGTCGACCAGAGCGGCGAACCGCGCGGCTTTGCCTGCTCTATTAGCATTACCACCACCAGCACTGCCTTCCTCCTCTTCCTCTTCTTCTGTCACATCAGAAGCTATGGATATAGAGGAAGAGCTTTCCGCTACTACTTCCTTCTCCTCCTCCTCCTCTTCATCCTCCTGCCTCTGGTCCTTGCTAATAGCCATCCTCTCCTGCGCAGCCCAAGGACGGATATTAGACAACGCTGCCCTCGAAGCAACCCTCCGTGTATTCGGCGCCGCCACCGAAGCCCTTCCTCCCTCCCTCCAAGACCTCCTTGCCCTCCGCCTCCTCCGCTTCTACTTCCCTTCCTCCCTCCCTTCCTTCTCCTCCTCCTCCTCCATCTTCGATGTCCTCGACCCCCACCCTCCCACCGCCCCTGGCCCCAGCATCCCGAACCTGCAACCTCTCCTTCCCTCCACCTACCCCTCCCAAGCACAAGCTCTCTCCCTCCTCCTTACCGTCTTAGGGTCCCTACATATCACCTCCTCCATCCTCGCCTCTCCAGGAATCAAAGACGTCCTCCTTCCTGCCCTCGTCCGCCTCACCTTGCTGGAAGCAGCCGAAGCCGACAGCAGCAGCAGCAGCAGCAGTAGTAGCACGCCCTCCACTTTACCCGAGCCCGCTTGTTGGGGCGCGGCTCTTCTTGTGAATAAAGCAGCAACGGAAGGAGTAGTCGCAGAGGCAGTCACCACCCTCCTCTCCGGTTTCAAGCTACGACTCGCAACCGTCAGCAGCAGCAGCAGCAGCAGTAGCAGCGGTTTGGCAACAGCAAGAAGGGATGTCGCGTCCTTAATTTGGTTGACCAAGGCATTGGCTGTGCGGTGTGCCCCAAAAAAATCCATGGAGGAAGCCGTCTCTCTGCTTATCGACGTGGCAGGTTGTGCAACCCTCACAAGGGAAGAAGGAGCAGCAGCAGCAGCAGCAGCAGCAGCAGCAGCAGCAGCTGAAACCGAACCATCCCCAGCCCGTCTAGCCCTAGCCCGGCAAGCCGCAGAAGGCTTCGGTCTCATTCTACGGGATGCGTCGCCCTCTTCCTTCCTCCCTTCCTCCTCCTCCTCTTCCTCCTCCTCCTCCTTCTCCCTGACCGATCGCCTGCTCGCCCCTAGTCCGACCACCGCTCGAGTCAATCCTCTCTGGCGCCAACGATTGTACTACCTGTCCTTTGGCCGTCTACGTCAAGCTGTTGACAAGCACCGTGCTCGACCTCAAGCAAAGGCAGCGGCGTTGCTGGCCGTGTGTAATATGGTGGGCTTATTACCACAACCAGTTATCCAGGCGGAGCTAGAACCTATTATGCTGGTGGTCTTGCAAGGGATGTCTTCTGTTTCGAGGAGCAGCAGCAGCAGCAGCAGCAGCAGCAGCAGCAGCAGCAGCAGCATTACGGAGGAGCAGGAGAAGGAGAAGGAGAATGCAGCTATTCTCCGAGCGCGGGCGACCGAGACTTTTGTTGCGTTGGTCAAGGATTCTCTGGAGGCAGTGATGCCTCACCTTGCTACTGTTGTTCCGTTGCTCTATCAACTGTGCACGCCTTCTGAC
>Ga0209390_10005230_pt1 | contig 18590 bp, 20 predicted proteins | sample BON01_FD_187212 | JGI IMG/M metagenome (GOLD analysis project Ga0209390, IMG submission 187212) | Freshwater microbial communities from Lake Bonney liftoff mats and glacier meltwater in Antarctica - BON-01 (SPAdes) (version 2) | ecosystem: Environmental > Aquatic > Freshwater > Ice > Glacier...
CCAAACTCCCGCCAGTCACCCAGGCAAAGGCGACGCCAACGTCACCGACTTCCTCCAACAAGCCTTCCCGCAGCTCCAAAAAATTGCTTCCGACAAATCGCAACGCGAGATGGGGCAGCCTTTTGTCCTCTTCCTCTCCTCCTCTGCGGTGCGTGCGAACGAATTAGCGAAAGACTTACGAGTGAAGCTCCGGAATCTTAAGACGGCAAAATTGTTTGCGAAACACCTAAAAGTAGACGCGCAAGTCGAGGTGTTACAAAGTGAGTTCAATGCCCTGGCGGTGGGTACACCGAATCGCTTGATGAAATTATTGGAGATGAATGCGATGAGTCTGGCGAGGTGTCGGTTGGTGGTGTTGGATAGTAGTTTCAAGGATTCGAAGAGCTTTGATTTGTTGACCTTGCCGGGGGTGGCGAAAGACACGGCGTTGCTGTTGAGGGATCATATGTTGCCGGCCATGTTGGCACGGAAGGAGAAGAGGGACGAAAAGGAGCAGTTGAGGTTGGCTTTGTTTTGAGGAAGGGAGTTGTGAGAGGAGATGGAGGGAGGGAGGTAGAGGGTGGAAAGAGGAGGAAGGCATGATAAAAGAAATTTAAAGCACACTCAATTTTGGCACTCATTCTATTTCTATGGCAATCTGGAGTGTTTTGCTCAACGTTCTCTGCTTTCTCTCTTTTCCTTCCTTCTTTTTCTTCTTGTTTTTAATACGGCTGCGGCTGCGAAATTTTGCTTTGCTTTGACTTTGAGGTGTGTGTGAAAAACCATTCATTCCTATCCCTTTCTCATTCACCTTTTCTTGCTACCAGCAGCGGCCTTCTTCTTCTTATCCGCCGCGGGAGTAGCAGCTGCTGCTTTCTTGGCAGGGGCCTTGGCAGCAGCAGCAGCAGGAGCAGCAGGCGTCGCCTTCGTCTTCTTGGTATCCGCCTTCTTCTTCGGCGCTTCCTCCTCCTTCTCCTCCTCCCCACCACGCGCACGCTTCCCTCCCTTCTTAACCGCAGGTACCGCCACCGCGACAGGCGCGGGGACAACAGCAGCAGCAGCAGCAGCAGCAGCAGCAGCAGCAGCAGCAGCAGGAGGAGGTGCAGCGACCTTCGCCTTCTTCTTACTGCTGCTGCTGCTGCTGCCACTATCAGCCTTCACCACCGCAGCCGCCTCCGCTTCTACCTCCACCTCCGGCTCCGCCACTCTCCTCTTCTTCCCCCCATCGACGGCCTCACGCGTAGGCGCAGCTGCACCCTCCTCCTTCTTCGTCGTCGTCGTCGTCCCCTTCTGCCCTCCCGTCTTCCCCTCGCTCTTCTCCACCACCTTTTTCCCCCTCGCCGCCGCCGTGGGGTCATCCTTCTTCCGCTTCACGTACGCCTCAGCCGCCGTCGCCTCATACCCAGGAAAATCATAAGCGATCCCCTTCGCAGCCAGCTGACGCCGTTTCCTCTTATCCCCACGGACGAGCCTCGACAGGCACTTCCTCGCCTCCCCCTCTGACTTGGGTGCCGTCCGTCGTTCCTTCTCCAATTGCCGCCAAGGGATGACCCGCCACTTCTTATCCGCATCAACAAAGAGCTTCGGGTGAACCTTGTTAGGAGGCAAGACCTCACACACCAGCTTGCGTCCGCCCAAGTAATAGCCTTGCATCGTCTCGGCCACCACAGTCGCCACCTCCGCGTCATCAAACTCCAAAAAAGCATACCCGCGGGACTTCCCCGTCTTCTTACTCCGGCTCAAACGCACGTGCTTCACGCCGCCAAACTGCGCAAAAAATGCCTTCATCTGTTCCTCGAAGAAACCGTGGGGGACGTGGCCCAAATACACGACCGCGTGGGGCTTGCTTCCCTTCGCCGCCGCTGCGGCCGCAAGCGTCTTGGCCTTGCCCTCCTGCTTCTTCTGCTTCAGAGCCTGCGCCACCAGCTTCTCCTGCATCGCCGCGGACAACGCGACAAAATCCGCGCTCTTGGTCTTGAGTGCCTTCTTGGCCTTGCCGGTTCCAGTGGTAGCAGTGGTGGTAGGGCCCTCGGCCTCGCTCCCGCTGCTACTCAGCCCATCGTCGTCCTCCCCCGTGCCTTCCACCATCTTGGCCAGGCGGGCTTCGAGCTTACTGGCCTTGGCGGGGACCTTCTTGGCGGCAGCCTCGGTGCCGGGCGCCATGGTCGTGGTCTTGGTCTTGACCTTCTTGATGGCCATGGTGGACTGTAAAGTATGGTGGGTGGGGATGGGGGGTGGGTGAGTGGGTATTAGATATTAGCTGAATTTACGACTGAAAATAGGACATGCCTTGGCTTGCCCAGGCCCACATTTTGATATCCGTGACAAGAGCGTCCCATTGTAGTAAACGCTTGGGGATTTAGGTGAGTGTGGCTAGTGCTAGGACCATTTGCGGCACGTCCATCCATGGCCATGGTGGGGAGGTTGTTGCTTGCCCCAAGGGCACAGCTGCCTCGTTCACTAATCTTTCTTCCATCCCAACGCATTGGTGACTTTAGAAGCCCCATATACACAGGCCACAACATGGAGGACAACAACGACGACATCACGACCAGTAGCAGCAGCGGTGGTGGCGGTGGTGGTGGTGCCTGCAGCGGCAGCGGCCAGAAGCGACAGGTAAGCATTGCAGGGAGGGGGAGGTCGCTCATGAAGCCACCGACGACGTGTCTGTTACTGCACGCAGCTCTAGACCAATACAAACGCGCTGACCCGCTCCATACACACTTCACCAACGCAGCGCTGTACTCCTACACTTGCTTCGCCCGCCGCTCCCGTCAACGGCAGCTTTTTCCGGTCACCGCCACCACACCAAACGCCGCTCCCCACCCTCCCCACCCTCGAGTCTCTACGCGTCCTGGGCGTGAACGACCTGGTCGACGGCACCATTGCCCTGCAGCAGCAGCAGCAACCACAACAACATCATCATCATCAACAACAACAACAACAACAACAACAACAACAACAACAACAACAACAACAAGAGCAGCAGCAGCAGCAGCAGCAGTCCTGGTCCTTGCAAAACATTGGGAGCTGGCGAGCGAAGGCCTTTGCCGCCGAGCCAGAGAGGCAACTCGTCCAGCAGCAGCAACGGGATTTAAGACGAATGCTGCTTCAGAAAAGCAAGATGGCCAGCCCGACAAAGAGAGCAGCAGAAGGAAGAGGAGGAGGTGGAGGAGGAGGTGGTGGAGAGACGTGACTTGACAGAATAAAAGGCGCTTTTTTAAAACGCTCTTTGAGTATTTACTGAAGTCCTATTGAATGGCTGTCGAATGACTGTCGACAATGCGAGAAACCCACAATGCGCCCTGAGGCCTTTCTAAAGTGGATTCGACACAACTTTTGATGTGGATGAAAAAAGACGGGAAAAAGGCAAATCAGCCTACAAGACTGGAATAGGGACACATGCCGCGCGCAAGGACGCAAGCGGCCAAAGTCGACAAGCAAAATTACCAGAGCAGCAAAACCCACCATATTTCCTCCTCCCTTCCACCACCACCACCACCAACTACAGGATTGACTGAGAAGACAAGCAAGAGCACGCGTGCGGGCGCCCGGCGGCATGTCTTTAGAAGGAAGGGCCTCCTCATCCTCCTCGACCACGAACGGAGTAGAGAGGGAGCGAAGGAGGGAAGTAGGGAAGGAGGGGAGGAAGCAGCGGCGGAGTCGCTGTCCCGAAAGGGGAGATGGTCGGAGTAGCCACGGACAGGAAGGACAAAGGCCGGAGCATCGGCAGCAGCAGCACCATGATAGGGAGGAGGGGGAGAGGAGAAGGGGAGGAGGGGCGGAGGGAGGGAGGGTAAGGGAGGACCACCGTCAACACCAGCAGGAGCAGAATGCTCACCGGCAGCATTATCGTCCTTCTAGTAGGGTGGAGGTTCCGGTGGAGCAGCAGCAGCAGCAGCAGCAGCAGCAGCAGCAGCAGCAGATCCGCGATCACCCCCACGAGCAGCACCAGCACGATCAGCAGCAGCCGCCATACCACCAGAGTCACCAGCACCAACAGCACCAGCAGCAGCAGCAGCACCAGCAGCAGCACCAGCAGAATCATCAGCACTTCACTCACCACTTCCACCACCATCAACAGCAGCAGCACCAGCAGCAGCAGCAGCACCAGCACCAGCAGCTATACCCTCGCAATCATCACCACCAGGAAGGAGGGCAAGGTCATGGAGGGAGGGATGGAGGGTGGGAGGGAAGGTCGGAGGAGAGAATAAGAAGAGGAACGGGGGGAGGTGGTGGTGGTGGAGGAGGAAGAGAACGAATCGAAGACAGACATGAGGGACGGAAGGAAAGGGAACGCAGTCGAAGCAGGGAGGAGAGGAAGAAGGACAAGCAGAAGAAGAAGGAGAAAAAGAAGAAGGAGGAGAAGGACGAGGAGGAAGAGGAGGATGGGCACCGCATGGAGAGGAAACACAGCCATAAAGAGAAAGAGGCCATCTCCTCTACTACTACTACTACTGCTGCTGGTGCGCCTACTGAAAAGAAGGAGGAGGAGAAGAAGAAGCGAGAAGACGCTCCATCCTCCCCCAGCGAGCATAAAAAGGCCAAGAAGGAGAAAAAAGAAGGGGAAGGAAAGAATGATAACCACCACCACGAGGAAGGAAACGAGAAAACAGAAGGCACCAGCAGCAGTGAGAAGAAGCGCAGCGTCTCCCTCAGTTTTGGAGAGGAAATCGCCGAGGAAGAAGCAGGGGCGGTGCGGAAGAAGAAGAACCTTGACAAGGCCACCGCTCAACGAATGAAAGCCGAGCGCATCCAGGCTATGCGTCTTTCTGACAACGCCGCTGCTGCCGCTGCTGCTGCTACCGCTGCTGCTAAACTAGCGGCATCCGCAGCAGCTGCTGCTCCCGCTCCGAGTACTGCCTCTCGTCGTCTTGCCCAGAAGGCCCTTCTGCCGACAAAAGCAGCATTCACCCCTTCCATCAGCACGCCTTCTTCCTCCTCTTCCTCCTCCTCCCTGCAGCTGATCGACGAAGACATTGATGTCAACGCCGTCCTCGTGCATGGCCACACCTCTACCACCACCACCAGAGCCACCACCACCGCTGCTCCCTCCCTCCCTTCTTCGTCCTCCTCCTTCTCCTCCTCCTCCTTACTAATGAAAAATGAGAAAAGGCTTCCTCCTCAGGGCCCTGTTTGTCGAGCCCAAGCAGCAGCAACTCGCGGACCAAAGGCAGACATGGAAGACACGCACGTCATCGTTGCCTCACTCAGCAACAGCAGCAGCAGCAGCAGCAGCAGCAGCAGCAGCAGCAGCAGCAGCAGCAGCAGCAGCAGCAGCAGCGTTTTTGACAAGAAACGAGTAAGAGGGGGAGGAAGGGAGGGAGGAATAGAGGATGATGCAATCCCCGTGTCTTTTTATGGTGTGTTTGATGGGCATTGTGGACCCATGACATCCCAGCTGGCCGCGGCTCATTTACACCTCTTTGTAGGGGCGCGAAAGGACGCTTTTTGGGGTGGGTGGGAGGGACGAAATAGGAAGAGAGTGACGGAGAATGAGTGTGTGGCACGAGCCAGGAGGGCGCTGGAGGAAGCGTTCGCTGAAATGGAGGGGTTGATAATGAAAACCTTGAGGGAGGATGGGAGGAGGCAGGATGGGTCAGCGGCGATTACTGCTGTTGTAGCAGGAGAGAGGCTTTTTGTGGCTAATTTGGGTGATTGTCGTGCAGTGCTCGCGACGCAGACACCGGAGGGGAGGGTGGAAGCGACGAGGTTATCGGTTGATCATAAACCGGACTTGGAGGAGGAAAAGAAGAGGATTGTCAAGGCAGGGGGGAGCGTGGAATTTTCGGGATGTTGGCGCGTGGCTCACTCGAAGATTCCCATGCGTTTGGCTGTCTCGCGTAGTTTTGGGGATCCGACTTTTAAGCGTCATTTTGCTGCGGATGCCCCGTCGTCACTTTTAAGGAGGCATGTGAGTGGGAGGGGGGTGCAGGAGGATGAGGTCGAGGTAGGGGGGGAGGGAGGGCTGCCTACGCCGGTGCCTGTGGGGTTTGAACCGTTGGTTTCGCCGGTCCCGGAAGTGACGTGTCGCGTTCTAACGAGGGATGACTTGTTTTTGGTCTTGGCGTCGGATGGTGTGTGGGATGTGATGAGTGATTTGGAGGTTGTTTTAGTGGTGGCTGAGGTTTTTCAGAGGCATAATACGTTGGGGAACGCTGAGGCGCCCTTTACAGACGTGGCGGTCAAGAAGGCAGCGGAGAGGGTGATTGGCGTGGCCTTGAGTAAGGGGGCGTATGATAATTGCACGGTGGTGGTGGTGGGCTTTCAAGTGCAGTGAGTTTCAAGACGTTGTGTGTGTGGGTGGGTGTTTGTAGGGTAGGGGAGAGGCGGGTACGGAAAGGAGGATAGTATGGTGGTATGGTGGCGGGCGCAGAGGTGGGAGAGGAGGGATGACGAGCGATGAGTGATGGCGTATGCAAGCAGATAGAGTCTAGTGTGTATATATATAGCAACTTTGATGATTTTGAAGCAGATTAAAAGGAAAGGATGGGGGGGTTTGGACAAGTAAATAGGTAGGCTGGTGCCACACCCCTAGAAGAGGGTGTCAATTTCTTCTCATTGTGCATGTAAAGGTGCAGACAACACCACAAAATTAGGAATTAGAAACTCTAGGATAGCCAGCCCAGCAGTTAAACGCACAAACTCTACAGAAATAAACCTAGAAATGCGATGCCAAACGAAATAAAAATTGTTGGGGGGGATGGGGAGGTTTGACTTGAAGTAAAAGTAGGGCTTGCGCGCGCCTGCCTTGCTGCCCCTTTACACACGCACACAACACCACCACAAGCTCGCCATCTCACGTAATTACCACTCACAGTGACAGGCCTGGTCCTGGTGGTGCTGTTGTTGGTTCCCAAGCATTCGTAGCTGTCCCAAGAAATTTCAACACAAGAAACCTCCCACCCCCCAGCTTCTTCGTCATCATGCCAAACACAAGACCACTGCTGCTCCTGCTGCTGGTCATTTCCTTGGCGTTGCCAACTGCGCTTGCCTTCACGCCGTCACCCAGCACGAGCACAAGCACATGCACAAGCGCCAGACCAAGAAGAAAAGCTCCAGCAACACGCGTGGCCGCCCTCCCTTTCCTCACCACCCCCACCCCAGTCTCCCCCTCGGCCCCGCTCCTAACGCAAGACGAAATCGACACCTGCGCTGCTTCCTTCGGCCTGGAACTCCGCCTTTCTACCCTAGGGCCTTTCTATCGAGTCATTGCCCGACTAATAGACGACGCGGAGGGCAGCGAGCCTATTGGTTACACCTCGGGATTTGTCGCCCCGCCGTTCAAGCTCGTGCATTTGGACACCATGGAGGTAATATGAAAGAGAGGGAGGGATGGAAGGAAGAAGTGAGAGATGGAAGGAGGTGTGGCTATATTGTCGGCTTAAAAAAGTACGTGCATGCAGCCGCGCAGTTGTACTAATTTCGTTTAAACCCATTCCCTTTCTCCCTCCCTCCCTCCCATCCTCCCTCCCACCCTCCCTCCCTCCCTGACTCAACAGGTCCGTCGCCGCTATTGGAAGCAATTGGAAGGCAGCAAAAAGTTCCCTTATGGGTGCGGGCTCCTCCTAGGGGCGGCCGCCATGCGTCATGCCTACGACAAGGGCTGTCGAAAGGCAGAGCTGTTGGCCATTAATGACGATGAGAAAAGCCATCGGTTATTGTTGGGGTTTTATCGGACTGCGGGCTTTGTGGCTGTGAAGGAGGTGACGAATGAGATAGGGTGTGTGCCTGATTTGTTGGTGTGGGGTGGGATTGGCACACGGATGGATATGCCCGTGGAGGATTATTTGAGGCGGTGGCGGAGCGTGATTGTGAGTAGGGGGGAGGAGTTTATTGCTGGTGCGAGGACTGGTAGCAGCAGTAGCAGCAGTAGTAGGGAAAAGGAAAAGCAACAAGAGGCAGCGTAAAGGGTCTGGGTACAACGAAATGGTGATTTCAAGATCCTTTTTTCCTCCTCCTCCTCGTCCTCACAACTTCCAAGACAAGCAGCAAAATGTAAACAAATGAAAAATAAATACAAAAACACGTGACAATACAAAAGTCCTTAATGCTGCTGCTGCTGCTACTACTCCTGCTGCTGCTCCGTGCCCTTATCTATTAAAAATCCTGCTCTTTCTTAAGATTTTACCCGTTTACTTGCGACCCCTTCTCCTATTTACTTCTTCCCTCCCCCATACCCACTCTTCCCCTTCCCCCCCACCGCGCCCGGTCCATCCGACCCAGGCCCCTTAGGCAACGTCGTTGGCTTCGATTCCTTACCAAACCCAAACAGTCGCTTCAAGGTATTCCCCAAAGAGGCAGATTCGTCAACGTACCCCTCATCGACGTAAGGCAGGCGGAGGTCGAAGCGTTCGCCCTCGTCATACTTGGTGTTGCCGAACGGGACCTGCAAGGGAGGGAGGGAGGATAGGAGGGAGGGAGGGAGAAGAGGAAATGAGCAGGTGAAACTATGGGAAGGCGTAGTTCCAAATCCATAAAGTATAACTCTCTTGAAATGTACCTGAGGAATGATGATGCCCCGGTTCGTCTCGCCGTACTGCTCGTACTTCTCCCGTTCCCCAATCACGCCCTTCTTCCTCAACTCCATCCATTTCACGGCCGGATCTTGCTTCCCGTTCTTGGACAAGTTGAATTTCTCCTTGAAATTCTGGCTGGCCGTCGCCCGGCGCTTGTTCACGCCTTGGAAATACGCCTTTTGCTTTTCGGGGTTTTGCCTGGCACGCAGGATTTCTTGCTGCTTTTGGTACGCCTCCTCCTTCTCGTTGTCGGACAAAAAGAGGCCGTCAAAGAGCCCGGCCGTGACCACGCCACGGGTGCGCGTCGCGCGAACTGTAGAGGTTCTGGTGGTTGATGGCAAGGTGGAGCGACCGACAAAGGCGAACGTCGTGGCGCAGCATGCTAGGAAGAGCGACGCGAGGACGAGGCATAGGGAGGCCTTCATGGCGGCAAGGAAGGCGCAAGACGAGGAGAGTCTGTTTGGATTGTGGTTTTGGAGGGGGAAGGCGGGCGTTAGTCAGTGTGAAGGCTTGCGACCAGATGCATCTTTTAGGACAAGAGCCCGAGGCAATGACAGAGACAGGACGGCCGCTAGGACATGGACCAAGCAAGTTTACTATGTTGTTGCAAGTTGCAAGAACAAACGCGAGGGGCGACTGCTGCTCGTCAAGGTCAAGGGTCCTCGCATCAACTTGCTTGGGATAGTCCAGGCACCCACTCTCACCATACACTCACCGCACAATACACGCACAGCCAGCAAGGGCTAGAGGGGTGGGCCACGCCCAACGAGAGTCGAGCGGCTTGTGGTGGCTGTGGAGCGAGGCCGGCACCAGGCAACGGGGCAGCAACGCCTCTCAATCAGCTCTCTCAACCGACGTCCAGCCAAAACCGAGCAAAATGTACGTGCTGCTCCAATGCCCTCCGCCCGTGGTGTCTGCATGCGTACAATCCTCCCTTGCCCGTTCACGAGCTTTTGTAAAAATGTGCCCTTGCCCCTTGGTCCTGATTTGCAAGCCTAGTGCCTCCCCCTCCCTCCCTCCCCTCAACCCGCTTGCCCTCCCTCCACCCACACCTACTCCTCGCCCTCCCCCCGTGGTGTCTGCATGCCCACAGTCCTCCCTTACCCGTTCATGCGCTACATCGAAAATGTGCCCTTGCCCCTTCGCCCTGATTCGCAAGCCTAGTGCTCTCCCTCCCCCCACCCCGCTTGCCCTCCCACACCCACACCAATAACGGAGGATCAACAGTACCTTTGGGTGCCGCCCTTTCTTTTCAATAAGGGACGGGCCATTCCGAGGGGTTGTCGGGAGTCTTTTTCGACGCCCCTCAACTTAGCCCTTGTGACTGTCCACCTCCAAGAGTCAACACGACATCATAGTGCATGCAGGTGGCACGGTCCTTTTTTATTTTGTAGAAAAGGCGAGCATACCCCTGTGAGTCTCCATTTAGTCGCGACATTTCTTGTTCATTGTATATGTGAATCTTTTGCGTCTGGACGTTCCTATTTTCGCTAGCCCCTTCTTTTTGCCTGGGACAAGGCTTGGGACGAGGAGCTCTTGCACTCAGAGAGTGAGACATCCACCCACACCACACTCACTTACTCCTCGAACTAACCCCCTCACACACACAGCCTGAGGAGAAGTGCTAGGAGCAAGCATGTGGCGGCGCAGCCAGGGCTGAAAGCGACAGCTTCACGGGGCGCGGCATGCAGGGGTGGAGACATGGAGTGGACGAACTATCCCCTTCGTCTGTCGTCAAGGTAGGTGCTGAAGGGCATCCATGTGTGTGTGTGTCTCAGTGTATCTCTCCCTCTCTCTTCTCTGTCTGTATGTGTCTGTGTGTCTGAGTGTGTGTTAGTACGCTGATTGGCACAGGGATTGTTGCGGCTTACGGTGGGGGGATGGTGTTCTTTCGGGGGCCCTTCAACATCTCATCACACACACACACGCACAACCACACGTAACAGCAGGAGGCGGGAGGGGCTCGCACAAGCTGTCGACGCTTTCCGGGAAGGGAGCGACCGACGCGAAGCAGGTGCTGGGTTTGACAAGTAAAGATTAGACGATCGTGGGCATTGCCGTGGGCACCTTCGTGTGCATCTTCACGGGCAACATCGCCTTGATGTGGAAGGTGGACCGTTTCCACCAGGCGGAATTGGCCCGCATCAAGGCCGAGGCGGAGACGGCGCTCCGCTTGGATATGGCCGAGGTGCAGGCAGCGCACCGCCAGGATATGGCGGAATTTTACGCCCGCCTAGATGCAGCGCGTCTCCAGGATAAGGCCGAAGTGGAGGCGGCGCGCCGCCAAGACGAGGCGGAAAGGGAGGCGGCGCGTCTCCGGTTTAAGGTTGAAGTGGACAAGTTACTACATGCAGGCGTTGGGTACTGGAGAGTACGGCAAAAAGAAAAGAAAGGGCCCAGGCGATGGCGACGGGTGAAAGTGCGGGGAAAGAAGGAAAATAGAAGAAGCGTGGACGTTGGGAAGAAGGCGGGGGCGGGTTCTTTGTCTTCTCTGTGAGGATTGACTTCCCCCTTCGTCCCGTGCCGGCCGTCAAGGAGGGAAGCAAGAGCAAGAGAGACATGTGTATAGACTTAAGAGAGTTAAATGAAAGAAATAAGGCCCCGTCAGCTTATCACTCGTCGAAGCATGGGGGCTCAATCCCACGAGTCAGCCACTCCGCCCCTCGACTGCTGCTGCTCGTCATCTCCAAAGGACATCTTACATCACTCGACCGCACTCATTAGATAGCCAGGCACCCACTCCACATGCCTTACACTTACACACACACAGAGCATCCCGCCCGCCGGCAAGGGCCTAGCTCAAAAGGAGGCGCAAAGAGAGGGCCAAGGGGCTTGTATTGGGGAGGGCAGGCACCAAGCAACGCCTCAACCGACGCCCACCCATACACACACACATAAGGTACGTGTGGCATTTCTAAGCCCTCCACCCTGCATGCCCACAGGCCTCCCTTGCCCGTTCATGAGCTACGTATCAATGTGCCTTGTCCCCGTTCCCTGATTTGCAAGCCAGCGCCTTCCCTGCGTTCTTCCCATCGCTTTCTCACACCAATAACGGAGGATCAACAGTACCTTTGGGTGCCGCCCTTCTTTTTCAATAAGGGACGGGCCATTCCGAGGGGTTGTCGGGAGTCTTTTTCGACGCCCCTCAACTTAGCCCTTGTGACTGTCCACCTCCAAGAGTCAACACGACATCATAGTGCATGCAGGTGGCACGGTCCTTTTTTATTTTGTAGAAAAGGCGAGCATACCCCTGTGAGTCTCCATTTAGTCGCGACATTTCTTGTTTATTGTATATGTGAATCTTTTGCGTCTGTATTTATCTTGATTTTGCCGATTTCCCCCGCTTCCTTGTCATGCAGTTACCTCAAAATTTCTCTCGCCCTCCCCATCTTCCGTTCCGTAGGCATGGTGCCTCCTCCTCCTCCTCCACCCCCGTCTTTCCACGAACGCCAGCGCATGCTCTGCTGCGGTGCTCATAGCCTTAATAATCTCTACCAATACAAATGGATCGATTCGGCCGCCATGGACAAGCTCGCTAGCTCTCTAGCGGCAGCTGACAGAGAAGAGCAAAGCCAAGAGAAGGGGTGGTGGGCGGGCGTAGCTGCTGCTGCTTCTTCCAGTGTGTATAAGAGCTTGATTCCCGGGTTGGGTAGTTATGATGTATCAGTGTTGGTGGAGGCTTTGAAGCAAAAAAAGGCGAAGTTTGCCATGCATTTATTGGGGAATAAAAAGTTGGACGAGGATTTGTCTGTGTTAGGGGCTTGGCTTCTGAAGGGAGGGAAAGAGGGAGGGAGGGAAAGACGGGAGGGACGGATTAAGGGGATTATTTTGAATAGGATGTCGAGGAATGTGGCGATGCGGTGGTTGTTGGATGGGCGGCATTGGTTGGCGCTTATCCCTCGGCATTCCTCCTCCTCTTCCTCCTTCTCTTCAGCAGCAGCAGCAGCGACAGCAACAGCAGCCACAACAGCAGCAGCAGCAAGAGTAGCAGCAACATCAATAGCAACAACAGCAAGCTCGAAAGAGGACAAAGTAGTAATATGGTGGGACGTTGATTCTAAATTGCCGGTGCCGGTGTTGGTGGGTGGAGTGCCGGAGCTGTTGGTGTATTTGAGGAAGAATATTTTGGAGGAGGGAGGACAGGCGTTTGTAATCGCGGAGGGGGAGGAGGAGGGGCAGGCAAAGTAGGAGCGAAAGGAGGAGGAACGAGGGGTGGAGATTGCAGTAGTGAAAGAAGGAAAACAGGAGCGGTGATTTTTTTTACGGAAGAATATTTTGGAGGAAGGAGGGCAGGCGTTTGTGATTACGGAAAGGACGGGGACGAGCAGGGATGAGAGAGAAGTAGGAAGGTGAGGTGTAGAAACAGAAAGAAAAGGAGGGAGGGGAACAAACTAGAGCGAATAAAACGTGTAGGTAGCTAGATATATAACATATGTAAAAGGTCCTAATGTGCGGAGCCATTGCTGTGTCTCTACGATACCGACCCCTTCTCCCCCTATTTCCTTTTTACCCTCGTAAGTCTATACACATGTCTCTCTTGCTCTTGCTTCCCTCCTTGACGGCCGGCAAGGGACGAAGGGGGAAATCACTCCTCAAAGAGGAGACAAAGAACCCGCCGCGCCTTCTTCCCCACGTCAAACGCTCTTCCATTTTCCTTCTTTCCCCCCACTTTCACCCGTCGCCATCGCTTGGCCCCTTTGTCCATATTCTTTTCGCCGTCGGGACATGGCCTTCATCAGAGGCTCGTGGTCCTGAGTCCCAACCGCCTGCACATAGTACTGATACATTTCCACTTTATAATCCGCCTCGCCCTTGATGCGGGCAATTTCTGACTGGTGAAGACGCTCCATCAATTTCGCCTCGCCCTTGATGCGAGCCTGCGCCGTCTCCGCCTCGCCCTTGATGCGGGCAACTTCTGACTGGTGAATACGCTCCATGCCATACCACATCAAGGTGGTGATGCTCACGAAGGTGCCCACGATGGTGCCCCCGGCAATGACAACACCCCATTCTCTAGCACTAAAACCAAGCACCTGCTTCGCGTCGGTCGCTTCCTTCCCGGAAAGCGTCGACAGCTTGTGCGAGCCCCTCCCGCCTCCTGCTGTTACGTGTGGTTGCGTGCGTGTGTGTGTGTGATGAGATGTTGAAGGGCCGCCGAAGGAACGAAGGAACACCATCCCCCCACCCTGAGCCGCAACAATCCCTGTGCCAATCAGCGTACTGACACACAGACACACAGACACACACAGACAGAGGAGAGAGAGGGAGAGAGACACTGTGACACACACACATGGATGCCCTTCGCACCTACCTTGACGACAGACGAAAGGGGTACTTACTCCATTCCCTGTCCCAGGGGCCCCTGCTGCATGCCGCGCCCCGTGAAGGTGAAGGAGCCAGCCTTGGCCGCGCCGCCACATGGTTGATGCGAGTAGAGAGCCGCCCCTGCCTTCTTCTTTCCTCCTACTTCCTCAGGCTACTGTGTATGTGAGTGGGTTAGTTCGAGGATTTGGGTGAGTGTGGTGTGGGTGGATGCCTCTCTCTCTCTGAGTGCAAGAGCTCCTCGTCCCCAAGCAAGAAGCAACCTCGTCCTTGTCGCTCCTTTCCACCGCATCATGTTGAAGGCCCGTGGACGCACTCCAAAGGGCCTCTTACATCACTCGACCGCACTCATTAGCTAGCTATTAGCCAGCCAGGCACTCACCACACATGCCTTAGCCCTACAAACACACACAGCATCCCGCCCGCCGGCAAGGGCCTAGCCTAGCTAGCGTAGGGGGAGGCGCAAACGCGAGGGCCCCAAAGGGCCGAGCCGAAGGGGCTTGCTTGTGGTGGCTTGGGAGGGCAGCACCAAGCAACGCCTCAACCGACGTCCACCCACACAAAAGGTGCGTGTGTCATTCCTAAGCCCTCCACCCTGCGTGCCCACAGCCCTCCCTCGCCCGCTCACAAGCTGCGTAAAAATGTGAGGAGAAGGCGTTTGGAGGAGGGAGGGGCAGGCGTGTGTGATCACGGAAGACGAGAAGGAGCAGGAGGAGAAGTAGGGGGAAAGGGAAGGGGAAAAGTGGTTGTAGAATAGAAAGAAAAGGAGGGAGGGGGAAACAAGGGAGGAAAACAATGTGTAAAGAAACATGTGAATAAATAGAGGAGATGGACGAACAATTTTGAAATGCTCTTCGCACTGTGTTGAGCCGTTGTATTATCGTTACCTCCCGCCCGCTCTACTGGACCATCCAGCTCGCTCGCACCAGCATCATCATAATCATCATCCTCTTGCAGCAGCCGGCGTCCTTCCACTCGCTCTGCTGCGTCTTTTAACTCTGTCGCACCGACGGAAGGTGAAGGGAGACCGCTTCATATGAGGTTGACGGACCGCCATCAGCCTCCTTGTCCAGTCAATTCGCCCTCGGGCGGCGACCTTTCTTGGACAGGGCCTGGCAAATGCCATTTTGAAGCGGCTGACTGTAAAGCAGCAGCAGAGGGAGGAGACCCGGGTGGACAAAAGGACGACCGCCACGGCCAAGCTCCCACAACAGCGCCGGACTACAAGCGCGGGCCAAACGGATGGCCAGCGAGCAGGAGACAGCGGCGCACTTCAACAACGACAGCAGCCGCAGAACGAACAGAGAACGACAACAAAACGAACTCGGCAGCTACCGTGGACGAAACGGTGGAAGAGCAAGCAGAAGAGGAGGAGGAACGCATGATTGGGCATAGGGTAAGCAGGGAATGCCGCGGCGTGAATAGGCAAGGCAGCGGCAGCGGCGGCGAGGGCGAGAACAAGGAGAGGGCGCACACGAGAGACAGCCTCGATACCGCAAGCACCTTGGCAAGGGCGTGCCGCCTTGGTACTGCGACCGCGGCTGCAAATCAAAGAGGCAAGAGCATACAACGAATGGGGAGGCTAGCATAGTGTTTTCGAAGTGAATACTACAACAAGGAAAGAAAACCACGAATTGGTACACATTTAAAGTTGTTAAGTGGTTGATTACAATGCGTTGCAGGCAATGGCCTTCGTCCTTTAGGGGCGTTCTTTTGTTCGCATGCTTGGTCACTAGACGACCGGCCCATCTATGGACTTAGTCCTCGTCCGCCAGTGCCTCTTGCCACACCATGGTCGCCGCTGCCGCCGGTGCTGTCGTTCCACTCCCAGTGCCAGACCCGAGCAAGAAATCGTCGTGAGCCGCCGCGCCTGTCTGTGCTTTCCTCACCGCTGATGACGAGGACGCCGAGGCAGGAGGGGCTAGCAATCCTCCCCCTGACCCTGGAGGGGGAGGCAGCAAACCTCCCCCGCTCGTCAACCCCCCCCCCCCTCCACCGGTCATCCTGTTCTTCCTCTCCCCTCCCGCTGTGGCTCCACTCCCTCCCTCACGGGTCGGCAGCTTGATCGACAACATCTCCCCCTCCTTCAGACTCAAATCTACCTTGGGTGCCCCTCCCTCCCCCCCTTCCTCCTCCTTGCTCACCTTTCCCCCCGCCCTCAACCGCTCCGTGCGCGCCTTGTCCTTTTCGTACTCTTGCATGGCCACGTTGAAATCGAAGGCTTCCTCCCCTTCGTAAAAGGCGACGCCGACAAAGGCGTGGCGACCATTGGCATTTTGGATTTTTAAAACGAAGTACCGGCTGGAGTCCACGCAGCGTTCGACCGACCTTTCATTGACGGGGCACATGGCAAATAGCGAGCCTGTTTGCGAAAGAGGGAGGGAAGGAGGGAGGGAGGGAGGGAAGGAGTGAGAGAGGATGGATCAGACAGATGGAATAAATTTGCTTTGATCAATCTTCGCGTGGCCCTTGCTCGATTCTATTTTTGATAATTAAAACCATGAGACACATATGAGCAGCAGTACGGAGAGATGTGGTACACGCGGGGTAGAAGAAAGATAAAGGAAAGGAGGAAAGCAAGCGAGAAACGGTATTGCTTAAGCCTTGCCATTCTTGGGGTCATTCAGCAAAATGGCGGCGTCCAATCCCTTTTGCACCAGCTTGAGCGCGCCTTGCCATACTTCCTCTTTCCAATCAGATGCGTGATAGCCCCCGGCGCTGACGCGGGGAGGGATCTTGAAGACGTGCACGGACCGGATTTGGCAGAGGGTGCGTTCCACCATGTCTTCTGTGAGGATGGTGGAGGGAGGAAGGGAGGGAGGGAGGGAGGGAGGAGAGAGGGTGTGAGTCTGGGTTGACGCCTGGGGCTAGCAAAACGGTGCAATCTGTCTTGTACTTTGAGCATGTGAGCTGAGAGAGAGGGAGAGACGGCGAATGCAGGAGCGGAGGCAGCAGGCAGGGGGTTGACGTCTAGATGGGCAACGAGCGTGATTGGGGACGGGAGGGAGAGGGGGGACGTAGGGGGCAATGCACGCACGCATAGAAAGCACCCACACAGGGCTGGCAGCTGGGTCGAGCCCTCCATGATCGAATGAACGTACCGTCTGCGTAGGAGGCCACGGCGTGTGGTGTGGTGTGACGGGTGGGTGTCGTTTGGGTTGAGGCGTCCCTCCTTGCTTGCCTGTGCGGTGGCGTGGTTGGTTGTATTAGGAGTAGAGGCAACGAAGAAGAACAAACAGACAACGCCACGGCTATTACAAGGACAAGAAGATCGAGAAGGAACGCTCGAGGTGGTGCTTAGGTCGTAGGTCTTGCACAGACACAAGGCAGGCTAAAACCAAGGACATGGCATCGCATTAGTCGAGTGAGTCGCTGCTCTCGAATCGAAGCCAAGGAAGCTATGAGGCAGCAACCGATGCTGTTCCCTTTCATACATATGCCCCGTATTTACCCTAACCACGCACGCTGCACACACACACAAAGCTACACAGGCACGCCTTGTACGCCCAGCCAGCCCTGCTTGTCCTTGTCCTTCCTCCTCACTTTACGCACCACCACCATCATTTTGCAACAGGTCATGCCAGAGGCATGCGCAAGTCATGCTGACCTCAGTGCTGCGTCCCATTAAGCAATTTGCCGCCTTGGCCACGTCCACGGGCGCCAGGGCGGTGCGGCGACGGACTAACAGCACGGGCAGCCTGTCGTTCTCCACCTCAGGAGCGCCCGCTGCTGCCACGGTGGCGGGAGGCATGACTACCGACAGCAGCACTAGCAACAGCAGCACCACCACCACAATCATCTCGTAGTGAAGGCGTTTGATCTTCTTACCTCATAACCTACTGCGAAAAGGGCCTCCTTGCCTTCGAAAAAGAGACCTCCCGCCTCTGATCCGTTGCTTTACTGCTTTTAGATGTTCTTGTTCTGCGGCCTTTGTCATCACACCCGCGTTCTCAAGCCAAAGAAGAACTTGGTTGCTTGCTTGCTTGCTTGGTCGCTCGCTCCACTGTCGTTTACCACATGCCTGGCCTAGCTGTCTGCCCTGTGGGCACATTTGAAGGCCTGGCTTGTGAAGGACATGCGAGGCGGTGGGATCCGGCCGCTGGCTTGATCATTGGCTCCTCCCTCCCTCCCTTTCCCACCTCACCTCCACTATCCCAAACGCACGAATTCCTCATTCCACGCCCTCTTCCCTCCCTCTCCCCACCTCAGGTGTACGACGCCCAGTGCCCCCGCAAGTGGTCCAGCCAAGCCACAGCCAGCAGCCATGTCGACGCCTGCCGAGAAGGAGGTGCAGGTATGTGTGGTCAGGGAGAGGGGGGGGAAGGGAGGGAGGAGCGAATTGATTTGGATCGTGCGGTGCTGTGCATCACACACCTCTTCTTGCTGTCTGTCCGTGCCACTCACCTCTCCTCCACCCCCACCCACCCTTGACCTCCACAGCGGAAGAAGGCCTACAAGAAGGGCATCGACCAAGACGACGCCCGCCGCCGTCGGGAGGAGACACAGATCCAAATTCGCAAAAACAAACGGGAGGAGTCGCTCAACCAACGCCGGCGCACGGATGACTTTGGCAGCGCCGTCTCGGGGGGCGTGCCGGGATCAGCGGGGCCTTTGACGGGAGGGTTTGGAGGGGTGGGAGGGGTTGGGGGAACGGGGAGCGATGCGTCGGTGCAGCAACGGTTGGAGCATTTGCCGGAGATGGTGGCGGGCATCACCTCGATGGACCCAGTGTTGCAATTGGAAGCGACGACGCAGTTCCGCAAGTTGTTG
>Ga0209390_10005232_pt1 | contig 18587 bp, 18 predicted proteins | sample BON01_FD_187212 | JGI IMG/M metagenome (GOLD analysis project Ga0209390, IMG submission 187212) | Freshwater microbial communities from Lake Bonney liftoff mats and glacier meltwater in Antarctica - BON-01 (SPAdes) (version 2) | ecosystem: Environmental > Aquatic > Freshwater > Ice > Glacier...
TGATTTGGCTGATGAATCAGAACGGCGCGAAGCTGCATGATCGGGTTTATGGCCCGGAATTCACGCGCCGCTGCCTCCAAGATAGCCCCGCGGAGCTGCGTCACTTTTTCTTGGGCGGTTCCGTAAATTGCTTGGAAAAGCTTCTTGCGCGGGTAAAAGAATCCAATCCATCGATCCAGATCGTCGGCGCAAGGAATGGGTATTTCTCGCCTTCAGAAGAAGAAGAAATTATATCGTCGATTGTAAACGCGGACCCGGACTGTATTTGGCTCGGCATCGGTACTCCGAAGCAGCAGATTTTCGCCAAAAGACTCAAATCCCGCCTAAATTCGGGCGTAATTCTATCCGTTGGATTTGCATTCGATGTATTGGCTCAAACGAAAGAAGACGCTCCGGCTTGGATGCAAAAACGCGGGCTCACGTGGGTGTTCCGACTCTGGAAAGAGCCTCGCCGGCTCGCTGGTCGCTACATCAAATACAATAGCCTCTTCCTATTTTACCTCATTCGCGATGCGATTGTAGGAATAAGGAATCGCTGATACGCGAGTTATCACGGCTGTGAGGAAAACTGCGCATGGTGCCGGGCCGCGCAGTGTGAGACTTCTGCTCTCACCATATCCTCAGTCCGCTTTTAATTCTTAAGGATGCTGAATTTTCCCGCCGTTCCGTTCGATAATCGCGATGGCTTCGGCTTTTCTCTCGCCTGCGTCGACTACCAGCGGAACTTTTCCGTGAAGTGTCGAGTGATCGACCCTGACATCGCCAAACCGCAACAAACCCAGCGCATTCAGGCCCACGGGGTAAGTAAAGAAGCTTGGTGTTACAAACCCCTCTGCGCCCCGCATCATCGCGCCTGCCGCAGGAATGTAGTCCAGTCCAGCGGTCTCCGTATCCCCCCGCTCGGATTCTTCGCCCGAAGAACCTAATTCCTGATGAGTGAACCCCTGCGCTTTAAGCTCCGAAGATGCCGCGTCGCCTTGGTCACTATCATTAAAAAGTGCCAACACTGCATTCGGTCCGAGGGCGATATGTTCCGAGCTCATACGAAAAACATACTGCTTCACCGCCCCGTCTGCGAACAAAAATTGCGCCCCCGAAATCGGCAAAATCGGTCGGGTCTCACGCAAGATTTGGGTCCGAACACCAGCGTTTGAATGCCCATTCGAGCCGTGCTACCTCACGGCGTAACTTCCCTAGCTTTGGCCTTCCGAAGTCATAAATCGCAGTTCGATGACAAGAAAGCCAACCTTCAAAATGAATCCAATGACTTGTCAGTGAGACACACTATCACGGCCTTCCGTTGCCTCAGCGATGCCACACAAACGCTACCCTGCATCCTGACAGGCGGATCCGTGTTCAATACAAAGACAGCTGACTCACCTTCATTGACTCCGCTATCAACCCATCCCACATAGCGAGAGATCTCTTGTCCACGATGATCCGGGTCTGAAAAATGGCTGAAAAAAGATGCCCCGATGATTTCAGACCCTGAAGCGGCAAAAAGCGCCACCATTCGATCATTGCAGATCTGAATGACACCATCTCCATCGGCAACCAGGGCCGGCACCGGCAAAGTTATGAGTAATTGATGCAATTCATCCCGCGAAGCTTGAATCCGCGATCGGAGCTCTGCAGACGCGACACAGACGATCCCGCCAACAGCTAAAGTCGACACCCTGATGATAATTGTTTCCCACTGGAAATCCCCTTGAGCGTTCAGCACCAGCAGCCCGAAAAACGTGCAGGAATAAATTCCTGTCCAAACTGCAACCTCCAGTGGACGAAGGACAAATGCGAGGGCGGCGATTACAAGGAGACCCACGAGCCCGGAGACTGTGGTCTGAATCACGACCACATCAACTAACACCGCCATCACCAGCAGTCCGCTAGGAATCCAAAATCGGAATAGTGTCGGCGTCGGAGCCAAAATTTTGCTGGTCATGTCTTTTAGAGGAACGATGACCGTCGTTTTGCCTCAGGTCATCATCATTTAACAGCACATTCTGGCTATTACACTCCATTCCTAATCGGAGCCGCAGTTCAGACCCATGGCGCAAAGATTCAGAGCACCTTCAAACTTTGAGTGCCTTCTCGAAAACTTCGCGCATCTGCTCAAGCCAGCGATCTTTGTTGTAGAACGCAATGAGTTTTTCGCGACCGAAGCGTGCAAACTGCTGTCCAAGTTGCGGATTTGCGATCACTTCGCGCAGCGCTCCGGCAAGTGCCTCCGCGTCTCCCGTGGGGAATTTCAAACCATCCTCTGCATGGGTGACAATCTCATCAAGCCCGCCGACTGCACTGACCACGACACCGACGCCACGATTCCAAGCCTCCAGAACGACCATGCCAAAAGGCTCCTCCCAGATTGATGGGACGACAGACACAATCGCATGGTTCCAAACGGAGTTCTGCTCGCCGGGAGGAATAAATCCGGCGAATTCCACATTTGAGATCCCCTCCTCACGAACTATGTTCTCCAACCGAAACCGATCTGGTCCGTCACCTACCACCTTCAATCGCACAGAGCTCAAGTTTATCGATTTCCATGCTCTCAGAAGCACATCGACGCCTTTTTCCCGCGACAGCCGTCCGATATAAAGGATCGTGTTTCTCTCGAAGTTATTTGCCTCTAACTGCGTCGCATGAAAAAAATGCGGAACAACCGTAATCTTATCATTTGGCACGCCCATCCGAACATGAAGCCGTTTCTGGGCTTCACTGATCGCGATCCAGTGGGCAACCTTGTCAAAGACGCCCAATTCTCGAACCCTTCGTAGCACATTTCCCATGAGTCCGCTCTTTAGGTGGCTATCCTGCCAACAAGCGGTCTGAAGCGCTGGAAAAAAGTTTCCGTCGATACAGCGAGTGCAGGGCTCCCCGTGATTGAGAAAAAAGCCATTCACGCAGGAAAGGCGATAATTGTGCAGGTATTGGACAACGGGTATTTTGGCTGAGAACGCGATTTCGTAGGCGACAGGCGAAATTGTGGGAAACACATTGTGAATCAGCCACACATCGAAGTGACCGATCGCTTGGAAACGCCGTAAACGCTCGGCGATTCGTGTATTCCGATGCACTTTGGCAACCGCAGCAATCGATTTCGCAATCCCACCCTGAAGTTCCCTGCTCGATGTGATGAAATATTCCACATCATGAAGTGCCTGAAGTGAATCACCAATTCGATAGACGCTCCCTTCCTCTCCCCCGTAGTCCAGATAACAATTGAAGATTTGCAGAACTCGCAAACGGCGCTCTGTTCTCGGCGATGAACTACGATCCAGTGGCTTTGCTATCATACCTCGAGCCCCTAGTGTTTCGGCCAATTCCAGCCGAGATTCTTGCCTGATCGCAGAACGCGAGCACCCTTTCCGCCGGAGGGATAGATCATTATGTTAATATCACGTTTTTGGTAGGCACCGCGCGCCCATTTGCGAATCCAGGTTTGTATGCGGCAACGCAATGCGCGAGGAAGACTCGATTGAAGGTTAGCTGTATTCCGGTCACGTTCAGCAGCGCCCGAATTCGACAAGTTTTTGTCGTGAATTGAAAATACCGCATAAGGAATTGGATCAAAATACCATACAACCTTCATTTGAATAAGCTGCTGAACTAAGACCGCGTCCCCAATGGCGCGCAAATCAGCTCGGTAGCTAAGTCCAGCATCGAACAAGCGCCGCCGGAAAAACATTCCGCAAGTAGGCACCGGCAAAGGAATCACTCCGGCTGAGCCGGCTGGCGGCAATACCGAACGTCGATATGATAACGGGTTCCAAGCGGAATCCGAGAGAACCATGTCGCCGCATACAACATCAACGTCGGGCTTTGCTTCGAAAATCCCGCGTACACGGCTCAATACCTCAGGCAAATATTGTTCATCAGCGTTCAGGTGGCCAACAACGTCTCCGGAACTGCGGGCCAAGGCGCGATTAAGCGCATCATACATGCCTGTATCTGCCTCCGAAACTACATCCGTATCAATAAAGCGTAGTATTTCCCGTGTGGCTGCATCTTTTGAAGCACCGTCTTGGATCAGATGACGCACCTCACTCCCTTGATCAATCACAGACTTAATGCAAGTTTCCAAGACAGATCCTGATTCGAAAACAGGCGTAAGTATATCCAAGAAAATCATCGAGCGCCTATGATCGGAAATGACTTAGTATCTGAGTCAATTGCCGTGCTTTCATCCTCTACTTCTTCGCTGTCGGCACGTAGTTTGTGATCCTTCCAACATTCCGTTACCGCGATGAGTACAAGTAACGCGTTCAGCATTCCTAAGAATGAGCCACCAAGTGTTCCGACAACGATCGCATGCAGTCCCATAATCGCTACAATCCAAGCGAAACAGCGCGTTATTGGTGTGCTTCCCGGAGTCCTTAAAATCGCCAACCCTAGTAATATTTGGGAAAAGAGCAGTCCGTAATAGAGAGTCGCTCCGATAATCCCAAAAATAAGCAGCGAGTCTGATAATAATGAGTGTGTCGCACCACGCTGCAATGCGATATCAATTTTTTCATAATAGCCACCTTGCTCATTATCTAGAGAGTCAGTTTCTGAAAAACCCTTGTATCCCCTTCCAACCAATCGGGTGCGCCACGAAACATCCCACTCCTTTAAAGATTCTTCAAAAAGAATCTGCCTCCATCGGGTGGATGCATTGATGTCGCCGCTCGCACTGTTACTTCCGTCCAACACCATCCAACTTATAGAGCGAAGTACATTAGGCGGCGCGAACGACTCGATGCTCCGATAACTTACGTTTACGACAAGTGTCAGCAGGACGAAGAACAATCCACACACAAACAGAGAGAAATAGGCCCTTCGAAGAACCAAAACTACAAGAACAAAGATCACATACAAAGCAATTGAGGCTCTTCCACCGCTCAAAAATGCGCCTATCAGGCCAAAAACGAGAACGAGAGAGGCGAGAAGTCTTGTCGTTCCCGGCAGTCTCTTTCCGTTTGGTAGCCTTGTTGTGAGAAATAACATGCCCGATAGAGCAGCTAAAGGTGCTAAAGCTCTCAAGACATAAATCCCTTCCACGATTAGGATGCCGGGAACTACAAACGGGCCTGCGACTAACCTACCAGTTTGTTCCTCGAGCACCGAACCTCCAAAACTGCTCTGGTAACTACGCAATCCAATGCCCAATATCAGACTGAAGAGTAAAAACATGAGGAACAATTTTGCTGGATTTCGCAATGCAACAATAGTTGTCGGACGCTGGATGAAATAAATCATACAAAACGTCGACATCAGAATACCGACATAGCTTTTGACCACATTCTTCATTCCGGATTCGCCGTAAAAACGAATTTCCAGCAATCTCCAAGCTAGTTCGATTCCGACATATATGATCCAAAAGATTCCCACCCGAACGAATATTCCGAGATAACGTTCTGCGGGCTCGTCTAATCTGGGACGGGTCTCAAAATTTCGCCAAATCTGGGTAAATATCAGCGTGACCATGAGGAGATAGCTCAACTCATCTGACCCCAACGAAATGCCCATCGGGTACCAGGAAAGCCCAAGCAGCGCGATCAAAAGCGACAACCCAAGGACATACTTCCAGAGAATGCTCACGAAAAGTAGCGCGCCAAGACTAATCATGCTCACCAATAGGAAGACGGTGTCGAAGTTGGCAGCAGCGCCGCCAATCATGAATGCCGAAGCGATTCCTATAAAAAGGATGATACCCCTAACCAGTGCCTGATTCATCTTTTTCGGTTCCTTCTATCGACGGATAATCCCAACGCACTGATCGAAAATATTCGACCCGATGATCAGGAATGAACGACAGATAGATGGAGTTTTACAGAGGAACATTTTAAAAGGTAATGGTAGGTTTGAGCAGTGTTTCGTTCTAAAAATTCACAGAAAATTTCGCTTACGGAGCGGCTTCCTCAAGCTAAATCCAACATCGTGGGCGAAACCTCTACTCAAGTTACCATGTGCCTGATGGGACGATGCATTCAAGGCTAATTTTGGACAACTGCGCGAAAAATCGGTGAGAAACCATCGGCCGAAAGGGAAAGTAGAAAGTGAGGATAAACCTTCATTTGTAACTTTTCAGGTCGTTTAACCTGATTCTGGAATGTTCGGCAGGAAAGGCTGTGCGATGGCGGCTTGGAAGCAGGCGTCCCAGAAGATTTCGGCACTGCTTGCGGCAGGTGGAGAGATGTTACGCCCTCGCATGATGCCGGGAGTAAACATGCCTCGGACCATGGAGTAAGAAATTCGGCGAGTCCCGAAAAAAATGAAATATTTTCACAGGTTAGAAAACGGCTTGAGAATTCCTTCCCCAGCAAGACACTAATCAAATCAGTTCAAATGACCTGAATAGCTACCTTCATTTTATTAAGAAGACGTCGCAATCGGATGCTGGCCACGGATGTTCTCTATCAGCGACGCTCGCCATCTTGGCTCCCGGGTCTCATCAAGCAGTGCAATCTCTGCAATCGTTTAACCAAGCTTCAAGCAATTTTAATTCCTGAGCGTCAATCCAGCCATGAGCCACCATCGCTTCGTAACACATTAGTAGGTTATTCGGTATTGACGGAAGCCCCCTTTGGAGCGACAACTCATTCAACACATCCTTGATAGCATTGTTGTGTAGATAGCCCGAAATTTCATCAAAGAAATCAACCATGAGGTCGTGCTCATTTCGTTCCTGATAAACGGTTGCCGTGTGAAATGAGACATTTGCGTCACATTCCCACAAGATTCTCTGAGCGACGAAACTGCGCCAGATGTCTGTCATTCGGAAACTACAAAAGGCAGGTAAATACAGCAGTGGATACGCCTCCCGGAAAAATGTTGTATTCTGACTGTTGAAAGGACACCACTGCCCGACACCTAATACTACGGGAGGCCTTTCGAGAAAATCGAGAGGCAAAGGGAATAGCATCCTGTAAATCGCATCAACATCTGGATTCTGATTGGCCAAACCTTGCTGCACCAAAGATTGCACTAGGCGCTTCGTATCGCCCATTTCATCTTGCAACTTCTTCCTAGCGTGGCTCAAAGGGAACCCCCTCGGGTAAATAAAGGCATCCGAGAAGCGCTCATAGACATTTATCCAGCCATCTCCTTGAATCTGATGGCCGAATACCTCGATCCTCCGGGCACTCCAGAAATCTGGGAGAGGAAAATTATCGTCGTCGGTCTCAACGATGAATTGTGCGCCGTCCCGAATTGCAAAAAGATACGCAAAGTTTTTTCTTGTGTAAGACCTTTCTGGGCAGAGTTCAGCAATGCGAAATCCAGACCTTCTCTGTGATTCAATGTCGAGAAATGTACACCCGGGAATTGAAAAAGCCTCTGGTGATCTTGTATCACCAGCAACATAGAAGCGGCCGCCTGCCTTCTGGCAGCCATCGGCTAATGCTGTCAGAACAGCATTAGGTTTCGAGATTGATGTTACGACTACCGCAGCGCGGGAAAACGAATCTGGTGGACTCATGACAGACATTTGAAATAGATTAAATAGGTTTTAAGAATAGTTTCCCACGAATAACACATCGATACTTGTGACAATGGCTCGTGGAATGACTCGGGAAGAAGCAAATGTTTTGAATCGGGCTGAAATCTTTCCATGTGCTCTGCCAATGCGGCATGGTCGCCGCAATTGAAGAGCAGGCCGATCCGATGCTGCGCAATAAAGTGAACAAATGAGATTGAGCGGCTTGCTAGCACTGGTCGTTTATACGCTGCTGATTGGATCAGCACCACAGAACCGCGATTAAAACCGGGAGGATAGGGCATGATGGTTGCGTCGCACGCGGCAAAGCACTGCGCCACCGATTCATCTGATAGAAAATCGTTAAACGCAGTAATGCCAGTGAAATTCAAGTCTCGAGCGACCTTCATCGGATCGTTTATTGAAATTAACGGTCCCGCGAAAAGCAAATGAACTCCGCCCCCTAAAGAGCGCGCGGCGCGGATGACGGTATGATAATCTTTATCTAGACGATGAGTTCCGAAGATAAGAAATACAGGTATATTTTGTGGCAGACCAAGTAACTTTCTCGCCGCTAATTTAGTCAAACCGGATTCCCGGAATTCCAGCGCAACCGGAATTGTCGTTATTTGGGCTTCCGGGATCTCTGCCAGCCAATCCTTGCGAACCTCCTCGGTTTCGCAATTGCACCCGAATCGTCCGGTTGAGAATGCCATGTTCCAGAACCACTTGGTGAATCTCTCCTTCCAACGCGAAGCTTGTCGTTTTTTAGATCCTGCGGGAGTTGGAAAACCTCCGCCGAGAAGAAGAGTCACGCGAAACGGGAACAATATCACGAATAGCAGCAGGAGATAATGGCGCGCATCGATAAAATGAAGATGAAAGCCTTGGAAACCATACTTCATCGCCGCGAACATACAGCAAGCCGTTTCGATGTTCTGCCGCACGGGATTACGGCGGTATTCGCTACCCGAATCCTTTAATCCAGCCATGATTCCCGCTGCAAAGCGAGGACGCGAAATCACTACGGGAATATTTGGATTGTGCTCAATCCCCTGTATAGGAGGAGCAGAGCTGATGAGAACGACGCGATGAGAAGATCGGTTCAGCGCTTCGGCAAGTTGAACGGCATTCCCCCAATGATGCCCTGGTATGTGGGCGTACGGCGAAAGCACAGCGACACGAAAGCCAGTCATTTCAGTGAATTTAGGAAACGGCGAATCGCCTCCGGTGAATGGGTTTCCGCTATGACTTGTTGATACGCTGAGATCAGTGTTTCCGAGTCATAATCTTTCAGTTTCGAGAGCGCCTGGTTAAGTTCATATTTTGTGGTAGCACATAGCGGTAGCTTGTGGGTAAAAAAATACTCAAAAATTGTCGATGTTTGAGGAGCGTAGGCGAGGATTGGACGCCCAGATGCAAAATATTCAGAGATTTTGCACGGAAATGCGGTTTGAATCATTGTTCGAATTGCCTGATTTTGCGTATCCGAGTATGGAAGAAAACATACGAAGCATTCACTCAAACGAGCAACTAACTCGACATTTGAAGCAGGGAACTCAGCTTCTATAAAAGCATAATTACCAATCAAATCCCGAACCCGTTGAGTATTTGCCTTTCCTAAAAACAATACCTTCCATTTTTCACCCTGCCGATTTCGTTCATCTAGAACATCACAGAGATTACGTAACGCGTGTTTATACAGCGCATTAACTGATCCTGAAAACGCAATAGTTCGCGAGTTATTATCAAAACGAGCTTTTGAGTAATTAATCTTCGGGTAACGGATTGGCAACGGAAGGAGTGATGCGTTGACCCCATACTTCTCTTTCAGTAAGCGAGCGTATCCGGCGCTGATAACACACACTTTATCGACCTTTGGCAGGAGGAACTTTTCGATCGCGCGGAAAAAATGTGCACGAACCCATTTACCCTCCATCAGAGCAGACGCCTCAAAGTCATCAACCATGTAGAAGACGAGTGCAAGACGAGAAAACCGTGCAAGCAAAATAGCATTTATTAAAAAAAAGGGATCGTTCCCGCAAAGGGCAACAATATACTTTGCTCGACAACCTTGAAGCTCACGAAGCAAGGTAGGGATTTGGGCAAGAAATAACAACGAGTCCAAACATGAGCGAAGCACTGGTGAAAGGGCCCGCAGTCCACGAACGCCAGACAAATCAGAAAAAAGGATCGTCCTAACTTTCAAGCCCCCGCTAATCCCTGATTTGACATTTCGCCAGTGATGCTGCCTCGTGAGAATCAATCTGATATCTCCATCCAAAGCCTTCGCTACGCTAAACGCGACAGCAGAATTTCCAAATCCTCCGTTCTCCATCGGTGGCGCATCAGACAAAAAGACAATTGACGTCTCTTGGGCAATCATAGACGCGATGGTTGACCGTTCCCTTTGTGCTCAGTTTCACTAGAATTAGGTAGATGGCGGCAGCAATACACATCTCCAAAGAGTGCCACGTTACTACTAAGAAGATCACAAAGAGTAATTAGTTTTTCCGCAGGAACAAAGTGTGGGAAGTTTAATGTGAAGCTTTCAGCAAAGGATATATTAAAATACTCCATACCGATATCAGCACAGCGATGAACACACTCGCTCAAGCTTGCAAATCGCTCAGGTGTCCACTCAAACGAAAGTGTCTTCAACGGATGGGTGAGACCCTTGAGAGCTTCCGATTCAAATCCTTCAACGTCAATCTTGATGAAATCAGGCGTTCCGTATTTCGATATCTGGGCGTCGAGGGTCGAAACATCCACATCCGAGGTGGAGACCCAATTTGCTGATTGGAATCGTCCAGCTTGTTGCGTGGTTTCAATGAACGATTCAGAAAACGAGGAAAGAACCGAGTCAGAAGCTGTGTGGAAGCTCATTGTTCCCACGCTCGCAGCAATTCCGCACGCTTCAATGCTAACCGAGGGATCACTACCAAAGCGTTCCCGGAGTTTCTGGACACATGCCGTCTGGGGCTCAAACGCTACCACCCGAGCCCCCATCGATCGAAAACAGGCGACCCGTGACCCATAATTCGCACCCACATCAAAAACCAAGTCTCCTGCGGTTAAAAACTGACCATAAAATCGAACCATCTCACGTTGCTTTCGGATGGCGCATCGCCATTCCACGATTCCAAAAGGGCAAGCTTGTTTGAATAAACGCATCATAAAAGACCTTCGTCTGGCTTGATAATCAACTAGCGAAGAAAAATAGAGTCGAAACTAATGACTCTTGAATTAATATCAAGCCCATAGTCGATGACTCCTTGGAACGAAAAGCCCAACGCATGCAGTTCCGACACTAAATCGCTAAACGTGGACTGCCCCTCGTACAACAGTTGCACTGAAGTTTCGACGAGGATCGCGTGAGATTTAGAGATCGTAGTTTCTCCACCTTTTATGACGGCCAATTCCATCCCTTGCACATCCATCTTGATCAACGTTTCTGCATCAAACGATACCTTGGTGCGGGCAACCCATGAATCAAGTTGGTGCACATTGATATCTATCGCCTGCTGTCTGTTTGTTTTCGGGAAGAGCTCAATTTCACGATCAGTACTTCTTAGAAACGAAGAAGACGGACTATGATCTAGGTGGACATTCATCTGTTTTAAACCGTCAAAATCTGCAAAAGCAAGATTCTCAGCGACCCACAGGGGATCTTTCGCCGCTTTCGAAGAAAGCGTCTCGAAAACCGCAAAAATTGGTTCAAACGAAATAATACGCGCCCGAGGAAAAACCGGTCGGATCGCCAGAGCGAACTGACCTTCATTGGCTCCGATATCAAGGATCGTTCGGATCGGCATATCACGAAGTCCGAACATGTGGAAAGAAGGTAGCCTCCTGGCTTCTTTGATGACATATCCCGTTCGTGCCAAGAATCCGTTTATCGTTCGTTTCAGGACACTCATTGCGTTTCTTTAATCCAGGAATTCATTTTAATCCAGCAGTAGACGGCATAGCCGTAATTCGTCAAGAGACCAGCCAGCAGGGAAGCCATCGGAATTCCAGCCAGCCCAAATCTTGGAACGAATGTTAGCATTGCCAGCACGTTGAGTAGGCCAGCCAGTAATGTTGTGAGCACAAACGGGTTTTTACCCGAGGCCAAGACAAATTGCGCGAGCAACGTCGTGAATCCCAAAATTATGTAGTCCAAACCGATCAGGCCAACGGTCAAAAATTGAGGATATGTTTTCCCTGCAAGAAGGATGGGAGCCAGATGCGGGACGATGAACACGAAAATGAACTGCGCTGCTACGATTGTGAAGCCCGCGTATCGCATCGCATGAAGCATTGTTTGCCTGGCATCCTCAGGCTTGTTCTCGCCGAGGAGCCTGCTGAAAGCGACCGCCTTGGGCGCTGAAAACTGCAGGGCGGCTTGAAGAAGAAATTGGCCGATTTTTTGCGCTAGGAAAAATGGTGCTACACTCGCGGGTCCCAGAAGAACTCCAACCATTGGAACCTGAACCGCTCCCACGAGGTAAGCTCCAATGTTCACAAAACCTAACGGGAACGCAACCCGAAGAAACCGCGCCGTCAGCGATCGATCTAATCTGCTTCCGGGAGAATCCGGCGTGTTTCTTCGCAGGTGCCATGCGCAGATCGCGTGAATAGATAGGAAAAACCCGAGCGTTACGACAAGACTTGCCGTCGCCATCGCGAAGAGCGAATGGGTCGTCCAGGCCAGGATCGCAACAACGAGGGATTGCATACCAAAGTAAATTGCCGCCCCCAACCGTGTCAGCCACATGCTTCCCGTGCCGCTCAAGATAGCTGCCGGTCGTGCAGCAAGCAGCAGGAGGCATGGCACCAGCAGCATCATATACCAAAGCCATCTGGCGCTTGTCGCCTCGATCCCATCCATCAGGCGGGTGTGTCGGATTACGAGATCGAACAACGCCACGCCAATTGCAAGCGCTACGAAGCTCGTTATCCGATACACGGGACCAGCATGTTCCGATAGGCAACGGACACCGTCCCAGCCGCTCCCAAAAGGGATAAAGTCGGTATTGCGTGTATCCTGATGTTTTTGGCCGCCGAGACAGTGCGCCGCCTGCCGAGTAATCGCAAGACCGACTCCAAAATCTGCTAATCCCGCGAGCATAACGAACCCCTGAAAAGCCAGCCACACGCCAGTTTGTTCCGCACCGATGTTCGATAGTAGGATCGGTAAGACCATGATAGCTGAGAACCCGGTGACAGCCTGCTGTATCCACCCAGCCAGCGTCGCCGCCCGCACCGGGTGATTTCTTACGAACTCACTGATCATGTTCGTCGGGTCCGGCTATTAACGATGATAAAATTTTCGGTCCAGTTTTCGATCTCAGTGAACCACTCCTGGACCACCTTCCGCACGCTAGCCTGTTCGTTATAAACGGGCATCACAACAATCAGATCTGGTAATCCTTTTGACCGGTTCTCGAGCGCAGGCGAGATCATTTAAAGGGTATGCGCTTTGCGACTCCAATGCGTCCGTCTGCAGTGAGTTTCTCGAAGTGATGACCGAGTTGATCAAATTGTTCAACGATGCCCATCCAGGCTTGCGAAACGTCGTCAAGGATGAGAATGCCACCCGGACGGAGGAGGGCTGTGCAATGGTCCAATTCGCGTTGAAGGTATTGCCCGTCGTGATTTCCGTCTAAAAGGATGAAGTCGATTGAGCCATTCAAAAATCTGCCCAATTGCTCGAGCCCATGCTCGCATGAATGTTCCCGGCTGAATTCGGTATCCGGGTTGTAGACACCGCTGTAATCCTTGCCATCGTTACTGATGGATTTTTCGAGTGAATACGCAGCCACACATAGTGCATTGGATGTGAGCGCAAAATGATCCAATAATGCCATGACCTCGTGCTGGGGACTCGCAACCCCGCGATGAGGGATGTTTGGATCGATTCCAATCAGGAGAGACTTGGGATTAATGGCCCGCGCCGCGTGAACCAAATACGCGAGGGAGACTCCCAAAAAATTTCCGATATGGATTCCGGTTACCGGCTCAGTCCCTTGGAATTCGGACGTGATGATATTAGCCACCAAACGTAAAGATGCTTCAGGCATGGAACCTTGGCGAACCTGGTCTTCCGGTGTGCCGCGTGAGCACAGAAATTCGATTGACTTCTCGTATGAGTAAGGGGCCAAGAGTTGGTCAGCAACTCGTTGACTGTCGAGCTCGTTCCACTTTCCGCGAAGAGATTCCCGATTCCGGCGCTGGATGCTGCTTACAAACCCGTGGGGCAGCAGCGATTTGATAATTTGCTTCATATAATTGCCCGAGTTCGTAGCGGCCTTTTTGATCAGAAATCTGAATCTAAATTTTTCTGAAAGCGAGGAACCTCGTAGGTGAATTATTTCACAGGATGGATAGACCATGCGCCCGAAGCAGCTGCTGTTAGGCGGTCTATTTTTAATTGAGATGGAAGGGCCATGATTGAGCCGACCGGATTAGGCAACTGGCGCACGCGGAATCCTTTGGCGTGAGCCGCAGTGGGCAGATCCAATTCCAGGTAAAGGGGTGAGCAAGACGGGGCGCGGGCGACTTCCTCCCATGCTTCGCGTTTCCAAAAGTGGCCGGTGCCCAACATGCTCAACATCACTTCATCCTTGTGCGGATCTGCTCCACTGGCAAGCCAATGGGGATGCAGGGTGCCATCGATGCGCGCGAGGTGATAGCCGAGAACATCTGCATCTTCCACTCGGAGAAACTCGAGATACTTTGCGATGATATCGTTCGCCAAGGGTATGTGATCACCCTCCATGAAGAGAATGTGCGTGAAATCTTTACCTCGCAGCCAATCGGCCACAGCAGAAAAAACACCGCGATAACTTTGCGCTTCCCGCTGGTGATCGCGCGTGCGCAGGCGCGAGTCATCGACAAAGACTTTTTGAGGAAAAGCGATATTCTCGAATGTCTCGCGCACGCCTCCGTAAGCAATCAGAAGATCTTCGGGAGGACAGAAATCAGGAGCCCAATTTAAAACGAGTTTTTGGATGGTTTCGGGATCTCGATGGTCCAGCACTACCGTGAGCACCCGCGGCGGCTTGGCGCGGAACGGGCTGGTGCCTAGAAGCGTAGCCGCAGGCTCGCTACGTGGGAAATCCACCGCAGGATGTGTCGTAAACCCGATAAACTGCCGCCAGTATGTCATTCGCTTCTGCATGACGGGCACCGGGATGAGTGCAACGTCCGCTCCGATCACGTGAATCGATCCTTCCCAGGCACAGACCAGGCCACGCGTCAGTTTCTTGCCCGTGTAGGCGTCGTAAATGGGTGATCCCATCCATCGGCACACGGTGACAAACACATTGCGGACGATGAGCTTTAGCCGGGAGAACACGGGTTACGAATACGGTTTTTTGACAGAATTGACAGGAATTTTTCAGAATGACCAGCAGGTGGACTGAAATCTGAAATGCAATTTCTATCCGTGTAAATCCGTGTAATCCGTGGTTCAAATGAATTGAGATTTGTGTAGGCGTTTGCGTTTCGAGGAGCGGCCACTTGGGCTCACATGCTGGAAGCGATGACACGTATTTTGTCCGCACCGGAGCGAGCTTTAGCCGGGAGAATACGGGTTACGAATACGGTTTTTTGACAGAATTGACAGGAATTTTTCAGGATGAACAGGAGGTGGGCTGAAATCTGAAATAAATCTATTCCAAACGCTTAATTAACGTGATGAGCGACACCATATGCCCAACCGCATCCCGAAGAGTGGAATAGTCCCCGCCTACCTCGTCCAAATCCCCGCCCGGATAATGCTGCTCCCAGAACTGCTCAGTCAAGCTCTGGCAGGCGGATGAAAACCCGGCGAACTCAGGATTGAAGTCGCATGCGACTGCGAGGAGGTGATTTAAGTCGTGTGTCTTTACAATCTTCGACCCGCAGGCGACCAAATAACCCTTCAGATATCGCTCCGCCGACTCATGAAGCAACTCAACGCCAGACCATGACGCTCCGAACTGGACAAAAAGAGCATCTGCTTTTTCCAAGCGATCTTTCGCTAGAAGAAACCAGTCCGATGGATTTGCGGGGTCGGTGGTCATATCACCCGAAGGCCTCTGCGGAGAATTTCTGCATGCAGCGAGTTTGAGTCAGCTGCCTGCCGGGAGCTCTCCGCAGGCTCTGCAAGCATCAGATCAAAAGAGAGAGGTGGAGCGGCTCGCAGGAGAGGCCACCAAGCCGAGCGGATGGCGATTTTATCCTTGAGCCTGCTCGTTTTGATTTTTTTGATGACCAGAAGGTCCACATCGCTGTCTTCGTCGGGTGTCCCGTAGGCGAACGAGCCGAATAGGATAACCTGTTCGGGATGAAACTGCTCTACAAGCACTTTTAAATAGGGAATGAGTCGGTCGGCAATCCGATGTACCGGATATCGGGTGTCACGGAGAACTTCTTCGTGAATGCCAGAGCTTGTCATGAGATCAGACTATCGCCGCGACAGCGGGAGGTCAATTTCTGCCGAACACAAAAGGGAGCTGTCCAATTCCGTATCATTTGTTTGAATTCCGAGAATCCGTTCAATTTCGGCACGGAATTTGAGAAATCTTGCGCGGTGCGGGTGGTTTGGGTTCGTCCACTGGGTCAACAACTTCCTGCGGCCACGGCCTAGTTTCTCACCTGTGTAGGCGTCGTAAATGGGTGATCCCATCCATCGGCACACGGTGACAAACACATTGCGGACGATGAGCTTTAGCCGGGGGAACACGGGTTACGAATACGGTTTTTTGACAGAATTGACAGAATTTTTCAGAATGAACAGCAGGTGGATTGAAATCTGAAATGCAATTTCGATCCGTGTAAATCCGTGTAATCCGTGGTTCAAATGAATTGAGATTTGTGTAGGCGTTTGAGTTTCGAGGAGCGGCCACTTGGGCTCACATGCTGGAAGCGATGACACGTATTTTGTCCGCACCGAAGCGAGCTTTAGCCGGGGGAACACGGGTTACGGATACAGTTTTTTGACAGAATTGACAGGATTTTTAGGAATTGAAGGAGGATTCAGAATTCTCCGCACCCCAGCGAATAGCGAAGCGAGTTATATTTCCTCTTCAGATATGCCAGCAATTCTCATTTGGGCACGCAGCAGGCCAAATCTTCCATGGGCGACTACCGTGAATTGGAATCACGATGCGTTCTTGGCGGTCGGGTTTGGTGAAAACGTGATGGCTTCCCTTGATTCGCGCCAGAGTCCATCCGTTCTTCTGAATCGCTCGGCACAAATTTTTGCCGGATCCCTGACCTGCTTCAAATTGCCAATTCTAGAATTTTGTCATCGTGGTTCTGGCTGGACACTTCATCCCCTGCTTCGAACCACAACTCAATGGCCTCCCGCAGATTACCACGAATCTCTTCTTCCGTTTCACCTTGGGTGTTGCATCCCGGCAGAGCGGGAACCTCTGCCCAGAAGCCGCCTTCCTCTGCTTTTTGAACGATTGCTCGGAGCGTCATGTTCCAAGCGTATCTTGCTAATCGATGGGCGCAATTTGTTTTTGTCGACCCCGCAATTGACGCGCCGTGTGTGCGAAGCAGTTAGAGTTTTTGAATGAAAATCCTATCCGTGTGATCGGTGGTTTTTTTGAATCCACTACCAATTCACAAAGAAGAAATTTTCACCATAAACGGAATGAAGAACATGAAGCGGCGGATACCAGGGCTGGTCGCACGCCGCAGGCATGTGCTACGATTTCCTACATCGACTGAGTGAACGGCTCAATTCCTTCGCAGGTCGTCGCCGCGCGAAGATAAGCGTGTAACATTTTTTGATCGCTTACCATCCGCACAGAATCTTGTAACCCTTCGGGAACTCGACCGAATCGCGTTTGTAACACCTCAATTACTGAGGACTGTAGCCCTTGCTCAAGTCCCTCTGCGCGTATTTGTTCGGCGATGCTCATGGTTTGCTCCTGTAGTGTCGTGTCTTTAAGTGCCTCAATGTGGCGGGTGAACGCTGTTCTGTCAACGTCACCACTGGTTGTGAAAAGGTATTGCAACGCTGTTCGCACGTGCCCCAGATCGTCTCCACTCGCGAACATCCTCTGGATCGCCGCAAATGCTTGGCTCAATCGTTCCTCGTCTTTGGTAAGCATCACGCTTGCCAGTAACGAAAGTAAATGGCCCACGACCAGACCTTCCAGTCGCTTCTGTTCGGCTTCATCATGGGCATCGACCACGCGGTAACAGAACGTTGGAACATACGATTCCCACGCGGGACCTGCCGCCTCGGGCACGTCGACCAATGCTCGGAGATCAGGCGCTGCGGTCCATCCTCCGAGCCCTTGATATAGAACCACCGGGATAATCAGCGGGAGCTTGGGTGCGCCCTCGTGGCCTTGAAGCCAGCGATCCCAGATCCTGACCATATACCTGAGCAAGCGCAGCGGCATGAGGCCGTCGGGAGTGCTTTGGTGTTCAAACAGGCAATACAACAATGCATCTTTGCCTGACCACTTTGCTGAGAACAACAAATCACTGCTGCGCAATGTCAGGGCTTCATCCAGAAAACTCCCTGCCTCCAGTTCCACACTCTCCCATGCCATTTCCGCGCAGAGCGATTCCGGCAAGACGCGCTGCAAAAATGGAACGACAAGCTCTTTCCGCCCGAAGGACTCTTTGAAAAACTTATCGTGCGGGTCGTGGACAACGGGATCTTTCATCAGCGTTACCAGTTCTACCGGGAGCGCTTGCTCAGACAAGATTATCCGCTGGAGCCCGACTGCCGGAAAGGTTGGTCGCACGCCGCAGGCATGTGCTACGATTTCCTACATCAACTGACTAAACTGCTCAATTCCTTCGCAGGTAGTCGCCGTGCGCAGATAAGCGTGCAACATTTTTTGGTCATTTACGATACGCACGGAATCTTGCAATCCCTCGGGAACTCGACCGAACCGCGTTTGTAAGACCTCGATTACGGAAGACTGTAGTCCTCGCGCCAAACCTTGATCAAGCCCTCGCTCGAGCCCTTGCTCAATACCCTGCTCACGTCCTTGCTCGATACCTTGCTCAAGTCCCTCTGCGCGTATTTGTTCGGCGATGCTCATGGTTTGCTCCTGTAGTGTCGTGTCTTTAAGTGCCTCAATGTGGCGGGTGAACGCTGTTCTGTCAACGTCACCACTGGTTGTGA
>Ga0209390_10005234_pt1 | contig 18583 bp, 14 predicted proteins | sample BON01_FD_187212 | JGI IMG/M metagenome (GOLD analysis project Ga0209390, IMG submission 187212) | Freshwater microbial communities from Lake Bonney liftoff mats and glacier meltwater in Antarctica - BON-01 (SPAdes) (version 2) | ecosystem: Environmental > Aquatic > Freshwater > Ice > Glacier...
TTTCGGAGCTCAGTAGCTGGCCTACGTTTTCCTTCGCACGGACGCTCAAGACAGACCGGTCACCCGATCCGCCCCTCCGCTGAAGGCCGAAGTGGTTGGCTAAACCTTCTTCGTAAGATACTTTCATCCTCTATTCCAAACCGGTTTTATCCCGGCACACCCTGACACCTTAATAATTCGGGGAAGAATATCGGGCAGCGGTGAAGTCAAAGATGCAACGAAAATTATTGATGGACTCAAAGGCGACATCACCAAAGCAATGACGGACGAAGCATTCGCCGGGGTTAAGATGAGCTTCGGAAGTCGGAAAATCGAAGCTGGAATCAATTCCAATGACGACCCTCGGATCGCAATGATGGAAATGATGGGTGAACAAATGCCTTCTGATGAAGACATGGGCGCGTTTAACATGTCAGAATCTTTCGACCTTTCGATCACCGGGCTAACCGAGGAAAACTTTGATGACAAAATCAATCTGATGACCCAGTTGGCAACCGCATTGAATGATCGGCAGATCAAACTTGGTGCTAACAAGGATGCCAATTATTCCCCGTACAACTTCATGGGCTCAAAGGAAGAAAGCTTCCTGCAAGTCAGGTTAAGCAGTTCGAAAACTGCGTGGAAAGAAGCCAGTAAGTTGGCGTTTGAAGATGCCAAAGAAAAGGCCGAAACCTTGGCAGAAATTTCCGGTGGTTCGTTGGGGCGAGTCGTCGCGATCGCTAGTTCGGAAGTGGGAATTAACGATGAACCTGCAATGGCAATCCAAGTGATTCAAGAGATGTATAGCGGCATTACAGGCGGCCCAAGTGGATCAGCCTACGATGAATCCAACCACTCGGTAATCTCTCAAAGCAGACTTGCCAAGATCGCAGTCTCGGTGCGACTAGAAGTTAGATTTAGCTTCACTGCCAAACCGTAGTCGTTGGCATGAAACATCGACGGCTTAACTTGCGGTCGCATGTCCTGAGGGTCGCGTGCCTCAGGGTGTTCACACAGTGCGGTGGTTAGCGGCATTGCAACGCCCTTAGCAAGACTTCTGGCGGTGCTCCGATCTGGCGCACATGGATTTCGCCCAAAGATTTCATAGCGTCGTGATCTTTACTTTCGCTTTGTTCAAATGACCTCTTCATAGCAACAAAGGTGCATGTGATGTCCGCATGGAAAATGACTCCTGCGGTCGGCCCTTGATCACAGTCCCAACCACTAGGAAGGTCGATTGCAAATCGTTTTGCTGCGATTGCGTTTAACACCTGAACGATACTGGCCATATTCGCACGCAACGGACCAATGGCTCCGGTTCCGACCAAGGCGTCGACAACCCAAGTCAACTTACGCCCCTTCGATTGGTTCTGGCTACTTGCATCTTCCTGCGTTTTTGCGTTCACGCTTGATTCGCCGCACGCGTTAGAATCATTGGGTGATGACCAAGCCACACCCGAAATATGCGTGTTAAATTCGGCCACAACTTGCCCAGTCGACGCCTGAATTTGCTGGGTCGTCAAATCAGTAGACAGGACGCGACTAAAGATTTTCGTTTGCCTCAGAATCTTCCAGTTGGCCTCGCAGTCGGGGCTTAATTGATCAGGGTCACCGACCAATACCACTCCTATTGGGACGCCCGCAATATAAAGATGCCTGGCCATCGCCAGTCCGTCCCCGCCATTATTCCCTGGTCCACAGAAAATTAACGCCGAATCCTGGGTCTTATCGGCCAAGTTGAGCCACAAATTTGCAGCGGCCAAGGAAGCATTTTCCATCAAAACCAAACTTTGCATCCCAAATTCACCAATCGCAATGCGATCAACTGCGTTGGCTTGTTCGCGACTTAAGAAAATGGGATTCGCTTGATCACTCAGCATAGGGCACCATGGAGCAAAACGACAAAGATTGATCTAAGTTGAGAAAACGACATCAAAGGGCGACTTTAGGGGTCCGTTGGAGAACGACTAAGCAATGTCAACTGGGCACGTTGCCACCGTGGCCAAGACGTAACATAATGTGCGGTTCCAAACAGCTGAAATTCGCTGAAAAACCGCACCAATACGGCTATTCACGTCTTGCCTGAAGCCAAAGGGTCGGAATTTCACCAAGTTTGAGCGTAAGTCAAACTGAAACCGCTTGCCAACGCAAACGAAAAATTTCCTCGAAAAGCACATCAACCGTAAACACTACCCAACGATCGAACGTCCGCGAAAATTTGATCCGCAGGCCAGGCGCGTGCTAACTCCAAAGAGATAGAAACTGATGAACGACAAGATTCGTGCCATGACGATCACCTTCGACGATGTCCTGCTAGAACCTCGCTACAGCGATGTCATTCCGTCCGAAGTTGATATCAGCACACGGTTAACTCATCGCATCAGCTTGAACATTCCGTTGATTAGTTCGCCGATGGATACCGTCACCGAAAGCGAAATGGCAATTGCTTTGGCAAAAATGGGGGGACTGGGCGTCATCCACAAAAATTTGTCGATCGAAGCACAGACCGAGGAAGTCAACAAAGTCAAGCGTTCTGCCAACGGCATCATCGAAGACCCGGTCACCCTTAGCCCAGAATGCACAATTTCTCACGCCCGCCAAATCATGGAACAGCATAACGTCTCGGGCGTTCCAATCGTAGAGAAAGATGGACGCCTTGCTGGCATCCTTACCCGACGTGATTTGCGGTTCTTAGAAGAGGGCGACAAGCTGATTCGCGACGTGATGACAAGCGAAAACTTGGTTACGGCTACAGGGATTGTAACGCTAGAGGAAGCTGAGCGAATTTTAACGGCTAAAAAAGTGGAGAAACTTCTACTGATTGACGAAGATAGAAGACTGACGGGGCTTATTACGATTAAAGACATCGATATGCTCAATCGCTTCCCCAATGCCTGTAAAGATAGGCAGGGTAGGTTGCGAGCGGGTGCAGCAGTAGGCGTGTTTGATTTTCAGCGCGTCGAAAGCTTGATCAACAAAGGTGTTGATGTCTTGATCGTGGATTCCGCTCACGGGCATTCGTCAAACGTAATTGAGACCGTAAAAGAGATCAAACGGCAGTGGGACATCGACGTGGTCGCAGGAAATGTGGCTACCGAAGAAGGAACCAAGGCATTGATTGAAGCGGGCGCCGACGCAGTAAAAGTCGGCATTGGCCCCGGTTCAATTTGCACCACTCGAGTCGTGTCGGGTGTGGGTGTTCCTCAGATATCCGCCGTTTTGAGCGCGGCCAAAGCGGCCGAAGCTTCGCAAACTCCGATCATTTCTGACGGGGGTATACGATTCTCGGGCGACATAAGTAAGGCGATTGCAGCTGGGGCTCATTGCGTGATGATCGGCAGCTTGTTTGCCGGTCTAACCGAAAGTCCTGGTCAAACGATCCTATATCAGGGTCGAACTTTTAAGGCTTACCGCGGAATGGGTTCCCTTGGAGCGATGGCTCATGGATCCAGCGAAAGGTATCGCCAATCGTCCCAACCCGGCGGGAAATTTGTTCCCGAAGGAGTGGAAGGACGAGTCCCTTACAAAGGGGCGCTTAGCGATTTTGCTTACCAATTGGTAGGTGGATTGCGGGCTGGCATGGGATACTGCGGGACGCACACGATCGAAGAATTGCGTAAGGAAGCGCACTTCATTCAAGTTTCGGCGGCTAGTGTTAGAGAAAGCCACCCCCATGACATCGCAATCACGCAAGAAGCACCCAACTACAGCACCGAACACGGCGGTTCGGACTCGATCTAATTGCGCCAAAACGCAGGGTGCGGTATCCCCGAAAAATAACCCAAAGCGTGGCTTGGGTTGGACGTTGCGTTTGGGTTTGCCGACCCTTGGATTGCTACTTTCGTCGGTTGGATTGGCCACAATCCAGGGACAACAAATCGGGTCCGGTGTTGATTCGGGCGATTCAGGTCAAATCGTCCGTGCCACTGGTTACGCTCAACCGGGCACCCCGGATTCGGCGGCAGATTCATCGTCTCGATTCGCCGGCCGTTCGCAACGAAATAATTCCGGCGGTTCAACACTGGGCACCTTCCTGTTTGGCACCCGCAGTAGCACCCGCAGTAGCAGTAGCACCCGCAGTAGCAGTAGCAGTAGCAGCGGAACGCGAAGAAATGAATCCGCTGCCTCAAATGCGCGGCAACAGCCACCCTTAAACAGTCAAACCTATTCAAGAGTCGAAGGCTATCCAGCCCAACAAGCTTACAGCCAACAACCGGCGGCACGCACGGCCGGTCCGATCACTCCCGCACAAGTTTACGCTGATGCATTTGGACGTGCCGTTGAAGCAGGGTATGCTCAAGCCGATGCCCAATCTTACGCTCGTTCCATCGCTGATCAATACTACAATCGCCTATTAGCCGCTCAACAGGCTCAAGGAGCGATCGCTGCTGGACAACAGCCTGCGCCAATGCATGCTTCGATGGCTCATCAAGCAGCCGAACAAATGCGTATTCAGCAACAACACAGCTTGGCCGCAGCCCAGCAAAACGCAAAACTTTGGAACGCGATGCAGCAGCAACGTGCCGCAATGTATCAGCAAACCATGGCAGCAACCTCGAACGCCCAATACCAAGCAAACCTGCTTGCTCAGCAAGAGAGTAACCGATTCCAAGCCGAGCAAGCAGCTGCTCGAAGTGCTTCCATTGCGATGGCCCAACAAATCAATCAAAACCAAGGGAATACCTACCCCACCACGCCTGGCACCTATATTGAATCTAATGACCGTGATTTGCTAACAGCAAAGGTTCTCCCCAGTCGCTTCACTCGAGCAGAAAATGACTCATCTAACTTGATGCTTGATCCAACGTACGATGATTTTATGCCGGAATTGGCAGAAGAGCTGATATTGAATCCTGAAGCCCAGACGCCGGTGCCAGCGGTCTTGCAATGGGAAACGCCAGAATCGCAGACTCCACAACCGTTGGAAGAAGCCAACCCGCTACGACGTACGCCTAGAAAATTACCAAACCTAGAACCGCAACCTTTGAATAATCCAAGCACGCCTTTGGAATTGGAACTGGAAGGCTTTACCGATCCTGAACTTAGCCAGCATTCGGTTCAGCATGTGCAAACCGTTTCCTATCAGCAACCGGCATTGGCGCAATCGTATGGCGGCCAAAACATGGCTCCTCAAATGATCCCATCGGTCTTGTCAGGAATTCAGCAGCAAGCACCTCAGTTTTACGAACAACAACTGTCGGTCCCACCGCCGATGGTGAACAATAGCCAGAATGCGAAGCAGTTTTCCGTCGAAGCCATCGAGGAAAATCAATACGAAATTTCCAACACGGGTTCTGGTGCGAATGATCTGCAACTGCCTGATCCGTTATTCCAAGATTCCAATCCTAACTTGACCTTGAACCAACAGTGGGAAGCGAACGATGACAGTACTGACCAAGTAATGCCGCCAACTGGAATTCGCGTTACTTCGGTATCTCACAGTAAACCGTCGGACCAACCTGGAAGTCGTTCAACCACTGGATTCCCGACAACTCGACGCAGCGTTTTACAGGACGAAGTGGCGACCGAAAATGGATTGGGACTTTCGGCTCAGGAAGATCTTCCTCAGGGAACAATCCGAGAGAAGCTTCCAGAACCTCGGAGTTTGCCAGATGACGAAGACGAAGGTCGCCAGTCGATTACCAAGTCCTGCGACCAACTTCGGCAAGAACTGTTAAGCAATTCGATTCGAACAATATCGCTGGATTTGAACCCACCCGTAAATTCCACCGTCAATGGTTCCAACGCCGACACTTCAGTTCGAGACTGGATGGACGCAAGCGGCGAGTTATTGGTCCAAGGTAAAGCAATTTCTGCAACGCAGACAACTGTTGAAATTGTTGATCAATCAGGCCTGACTCGAAACATTTCCCTGGCTTCGCTAAGTCCTAAGGATCAACGCTACTCCTGGGAATTGATGGACATCCCGTACGAATGTGAACTGGTTGCGACCAATATTTTCAACCACAACTTCGTTCCTAGCACCGTTACCTGGCACGCATCCAACCTTTGTCACAAGCCGCTGTACTTTGAAGATATTCAACTGGAACGTTATGGACACACCAAGGGTCCAATTCGGCAACCGGTGCGATCAGCCGTTAAGTTCCTGGGTCAAACTGCGTTGTTGCCTTACCAAATGGCAATCAATCCACCCAACGAATGCCAGTATCCATTGGGATTATACCGACCAGGAAACTGTGCCCCGTATCTTCGCACACCATTCCCTTGGGAACGAAGAGCCGTCGGATACGAAGCCGCCGCCGTGGCAGGCGTCTTTTTACTGCTTCCGTAATCAGATCACGATCGAACCATTGACTTAGTTTCGCGAGAGCGATTGGAACCGAACGACTCAGGAAAAATTTCCTTCGAGTCGTTCGGTTATTTTTTTATTAATCGCCGTCGCTTTCATCACAGCCTTGGGACGAAAGCAAATAATAGTCAGATCATCGGGTTTAGAAGGTTCACCGGTTGCGGGTGAAGTCATACGCTGTTTAACCGCATCGATCAGTTTCTGCTGCATCGATTGCATATCACCTTTTCGAACCACTTCTGTGATCTCCGCAGGCAGGAGATTATCAAACAGCCCATCGCTGGCCAAGACTAGCGTGTCGCGGGCCGTCATTTGACTGGGTGGACCGATTTCAATTCGCATCGACTCCGATCCAATAACATTGCTGACCAGATGGCGAAATTCATGATGAATCGCATCTTGTTCTTGAATTAATCCTGCTTCCAAAGCCATGCCAACCGGCGAATGCGGGACCGTCAAATGTTTAATTCTCCCACGATTGCTGGTGTGCAACACCATCGAATCACCCACATGGTAGATACGAAAATAATCAAACCCAATCTCGACAATCACAATCGTGGTCGCACAACCAATCTTTGAATCCAAAACGGCACGATTCGCCTTCTCAATGGCATCCACAATGTCGCTTCGCAAAGAATCAACGGAAGTAGAAATCGAAAGTCGATCAATCAAGGCTTCGATTGCGATCGAGGCAGCGACATCTCCGCTTTTAAGCCCCCCAACGCCATCTGCGACCGCCAACACCAGTCGACCATCGGCAAATGAAATCACAATCGCCGCGTCTTCGTTGACCGTCGTTTTTCTTGGCGAACGGCCGGAAAAAACCAGAACCTGCCCCAGTGAAAAATCAAACGACCTCATGGGTACATCAACATGATGAACGAAGCGAAAGACCTCAATCGCAGAATCGACACCCTGAGGTTTCGCAGTTTCGTCCATTATTTTTTCTTACGCTAAGCCACACAACACTAAACATCACCACCACAAAAACGTGTTCACCATCTTATTGGACATCCACGCCGATTCGCTTCAAAACCTGACGTCCTGACCCGTTTCGCCGACGACGCGGCGACCCTATTTTTCCAAGTTCCTACCTGCCTATGTTTGCAATCGCTAACCTGAAACTGAAGCAGATTTCATTACCAAACCCTGACCAAAGTTTTACACACAAGGATTCACAGGACTTCCAGCGGACCCAACTAGGTCTCGTTGAAATAACGAAGTGATCGGGGCAATAACCGTTCAAATGACGTCAACATCTGAGTGCCGTCGATAAAACGTTTCCGTTGGTCGGGTTCGGTAGCTTTCTGCATAAACTGGATCATGTCGGGATGAATTCGTCTTCGCTTCAATCTTTCAAAACCTTCCAAAGGCCACTCGAAAGGCCATTGAGGCCAAACACCCGTCAGCATTCGATAGATAATTAGACCTGCGGAAAATATGTCGGACCGAAAAGACGGGCGGCCCATGGCCTGCTCGGGAGCCATATGCCCCAAAGTGCCGGTGCCTGACCCCACAATGGATTTCCCGGATACTTTAGCAATCCCGAAGTCCGCCAAACGGATGACATCGCCAGCGAATAAGATGAAATTCGACGGCTTGATATCACAGTGAATGATCTTCTGGCTATGGGCGTAAGCAATCGCCTTCAACATTTGATGCGAATAGTTCAACGATGTTGGCAGACTAATCCGATGGGCAAGTCGATCAAAAAGCGTTTTTTCGCCTAGGATGAACGCGATAACAAACCGCCCATCAATCATGCTGGCATCTTTGAGGGGCAAAACGTTGGGATGATTCAACTTCGCGATCAAACGGACCTCTTGTTTGAAATCTTCCAACAGAGCCTCGGATATTAGGTGCTCATGCGGAATCTTCAACGCCACGCGTAGACCTTCGATCGTGTCCATCGCCCGATAAACGATCGCGAAACCGCCTTCAGCCAATTTGGACTCAATGCGATACTTGCCTAACATTTGCCTGGGACGAAGTACACTCATAACTTTAGAGACGAGGCTTTCATTTCTAGGAAATTCAAACGATCAATTACCATCCTTACCATCAAAAAACCGAACTAGACTATTTTATTTATCGCCCAAACCTTGGTCTTAACCTTGGTCTTAACCTTGGTCTTAACCTTGGTCTTAACCTTGGTCTTAACCTTGGTCTTAACCTTGGTCTTAACCTTGGTCTTAACCTTGGTCTTAACCTTGGTCTTAACCTTGGTCTTAACACTTCAGCAAAATATTTCGCCGCCAGCTTGGCGAACACAAGCTTGGCGAACACACCCAGGGAAAAACCTCATCAAGGTTTTTCAGGGATTTGAGCAGGCTTATCGGTGGGGGCTGGCTGATCGGAAACGTGAAATTCTTCAGTGACCGGCGATTGTGCCAACTTAGAAATCTTGGGATGCCGCCGTTTCTTTGTCCGCGAAGGCACCAGATCTCGCATCGAATCCAGCCGGCCAAAGCATAACAAGCGATCACCTCCAACCAGTTCACGACCGCTTTTAGGGTTAGGAATCACTGTCGTTTCTCGGTGCAATGTCAGCACATTGATATCGCGGTCTCGCAGTTGCGAATCGCCAATCGTTTGCCCGACCAGTTCGGAACCTTCAGGAATATGCAACTCTGCGACTCCGTAACCGCGACTAACGGTCAGACGTTGACGCACGTCCAATTCCGGAAAATCAACCTGGGCCGCAATGTAATCGATAATGGCACCGGCAACATCCAATCGAGTCGCGGTCTCAATACCTTGCAACCCGGGCGAAGAATTCACTTCCATGACCAGCGGACCGTCGCTACTTTCCAACATATCCACGCCGGCAACTTTCAACCCCATGATCTGTGCAGCGCGTACTGCCGTTTCGGCATACTCGTAACTCAAAACAACTTGCTCGGTCGTACCACCTCGATGGATGTTACTACGAAACTCATCTCCTTGTGCTGTCCGGCGCATTGCAGCCACAACCTGGTCTCCCACCACAAACGCTCGAATGTCACGTCCGCGACTCTCTGACACAAAACCCTGAATCAACACATTCTGTTTGGTACTGTGCAGCGTTTCAACAATTGCCTGGGCAACCTTCAAAGATTCGGCCAGAATAACGCCGACTCCTTGAGTCCCCTCAATCAATTTGATGATCACGGGCGCTCCGCCGACGCGTTCGATCGCAGCCGAAACATCGCGTTTGTCACGGACGAACGCAGTGTCGGGTATCCCGATCTTATGACGACTTAGTATCTGCAGCGAACGCAGTTTGTCACGCGAATTGCTGATCCCACTAGAAGAGTTGGCGGTAAAGACATCCATTTGTTCAAATTGACGAACAACTGCCGTGCCATAATACGTAATCGAAGCCCCAATGCGTGGCAACACTGCGTCATAGTCGGTCAGCAGATTGGAACGAAAATACAAATCCGGCTCGCCAGGTTGTAGATCGATCGCGAAACGCAAAGTATTCAGCACTTTTGCTTCATGACCGCGTTGTTCGGCTGCTTCACGCAACCGTCGTGTGCTATAGCAACGCGGGGAACATGAAAGAATGCCCAGCTTCATCGTTATACTTTCCGTTGGAAAACAAAATTACCTGCCGACAACCCCAATAGCATGATCAACGATACGATCTGACACACCAACGTACTACGCCCTCAATTTTTCAACAACCGTATTCATTTGAACGAACTTCTGACTGGTGTTGGATTCCAACTTATGTTTTTCGTTTTCGCTCTTCGGGTACCGCCGAGCAATAAGAGCGAGCGGTATCAATCAAAAATCGACCTTTAACCGATTCTCGCCCCAGCAACATTCGGAAGCCCATTTGATCACGATTGGACAAGGTTAATTCAGTTGTCCACACTTGGTCCATTAGCCTGATTTGGGTCTCAATCACAGGCCGCAATTCGACTTGTCCATTCGAACTTCGAATCTTCCTAAACTCCACAATTTTAGCCAAACATTCGTTAGTGGTTTTCCGATCGCGTTGGAGTGGATGAACCGAAAAACGAATCCACTTTCCATCGGCTTGCTCGAAAATCTTCGTATTGAAGGCATGCAAACAGGACGACCGCGCACCAGTATCCACTTTACACTTGACCCAGGGGACTGCAATTTCCTCCAATTGCACCCATTCCCGCCAGCCAATCGTTGGCCGAGGTCGCGTGCTTCGCTTTTTCCTAATCGGCGTTGTCATTATTTCAGCTGGTTTTCGACTTGGCTTGGTTCACCAAACGAACACCACTTTCTTTAGTCATTGCCACTACAAATGTTTCGACCGAAAGTACGATGTACCGAGCGTAAATATAGCCACTTATCGACAAGTGATATAGAACGGCCAACAAACAAAACCCAAAAATTAACCAGATCACAAAATGGCAGACCCTAGGCCTGTTGTCATCTTTGGCGTCTGGAAACTAATCAACCGCGACTCCAATAAACTGGTAATTTCATGCCGCGATTAAATCAATTTCTGACGCCTAAAAAAGTAAAACATTCCCACCGCAGTGGCAGCCATCAACAACAACACAAATGGATAACCATATTGCCAACGTAGTTCGGGCATGTTGAAAGGTGATTTGCTGTCAAAATTCATGCCGTAGACGCCAGCGATAAAACCCAAGGGAATAAACAACGTTGAAATCACGGTCAAGATCTTCATGATTTCGTTCGCCCGCAAACTGATTGCCGACAAGTAAAAATCTCGCAGGTCGGCACACAACTCACGATAGATTTCAACAAGGTCAATCAACTGGATCGTGTGATCATAACAATCTTTCAAAAAGACTTTTGTTTCGGGCTGAATTACAAAATATTCGTCACGTATCAGTTGATTGACCACGTCCCGCATTGGCCAAATCGTTTTCCGCATCAATAACAGGTCATGCCGCAACAAGCGAATCGAATGCATCGTTCCATCGGTCAAATTCTCAGTAACTTCTTCGTCCAACGTCTCGATGCGTTCGGCAAGTGAATCGGCCGCCAAGTAATTTGCATCGATCAAGGCATCAAGAATCGCGTAAGCTAGAAAATCTGCTCCGGATTCGTGGATTCGACCCTTTTTCGCAAAGATCCGTTGGCGAATCAGTTCCATGAATTCTGACTCCCGTTCCTGAAAGCTGACCAGCACATTGGATCCAACAAACAAACTGACTTGTTCGGACACACAGACATCGTGCACTGAAATCAATCGACTGATGATAAACAATTGCTTTTGATACGCATCGATCTTTGGCGTTTGGTGCACGTGAAGCACATCCTCTAAAGCCAAAGGATGCACCCCTAATTTTTCACAGAGATCGCTTATCAACTGGCCATCTGCTAGGCCAGTGACATCAATCCAAAGATTGACCGATTTATTGTCCAAGTTGGGAAGCTTAGAAAGTTCATCAATCAATATTTCACTGTGTCGACCTTGTCCATAAACGGTCGCTCGGATTCTTGTTGGCTGAGCACCCGCAGGTGATTGAGTAATCCCAGGCATTGAACCCGGCACAGAGTCACCTTGCCCACGATCGCGTCGTCGCATTCTTGTGGTTGGTGTTCTCTTACCAGAGACGCGTTTGGACATAGGGTTACCTTCGAATCTGATACAAGGCTTAAAACAGGCGCAATCATAACATCTAATAACCCAAATACAGATCTGCCAGGTCTGCCAAGGACTTCAAATTTTCCAAACAGCGGATTTTGCCGCAAGAAAAACCGCCATTCTCAATTCAAGGGTCCTCGCTTATTTGACAGATTCTAACAACAACCTAACCTTCCTGGTCAGTGGTTCGTTACCTGTCGAACCGAAATTACCCACCAGCAAACAGCAGGTTGAGAACTCCCATCAATCAACGCTAAATTATTGACGCTACGAGGATTTTAATGAGCGCACGAGTACTAGTCGCGGATGACTCAAGCACAATGCGAAAGATTATCCTTCGATCGTTAGCTGCGGTAGGTGTGCCGACAGCAACCGAAGCAGCCGATGGCATTGAAGCAATTAAAGCGTTTAGCGACGGAGAATTTGATCTTGTCCTAACCGACTGGAACATGCCAGGTAAGAACGGCCTAGAGGTGACCCAAGCGATTCGAAAACTTGACCAAAAAGTGCCGATCATCATGGTCACGACCGAAGCTGAAAAATCACGAGTCCTGGAAGCGATCCAAGCCGGTGTGTCAGATTACTTGGTGAAGCCTTTCACCGCCGAAACCTTGCGTTCCAAATTGGAAAAATTTGGCTGCTAAGGCTTCAACCGACGCCAGAGACTCGCCTGCAATTGCAAGCGGCCTGGAGCGATCTAAGTAGATATTGTCTGCGAAGTTGTGATAATCAATCCAAATTCAGCCAGCCAACTTATTCACTAAGTTGGCTGGTTCTGTTTCTTGCTCCCGACCGCCTGGGTCTGCTCCACCTAGTTCGTTCGACCTCTCATTCGGCAACGTCTTGCCTCAAGCCAAGCTTCCGGTATGCCCGCACAACGCTCCGCAAGTCTCTTACCCAGAAAACCACAAGTTGCGACCGACTGCCAGATGCAAAAAATAGACTTAGCAATTTAGTTCAAACCGATTGAGTGCTTTGGCAGCAATGCTATTCAAGCCCCCGTGGGTTACCTGTCTGTTACAGCACATGTGTCCGGGCACGCGACCACAATGAACAGTCACGATGATCTACAAAAATGCAGTTGACCAACAAAACAGCTCATTAGCGTTCGTGACAGCACTAAACCAGCGTTTGACCCGTTTGAAGGTCAGGCCACTGATTCGTTCAATTTGGGTCCTAATCTAACTACCGCTTCTGGTTTAGAATGGGTGTCGGCAACGAAGTTAAAAACGGGGAGAATTCGCTCGACAATACTTCGTTAGCATGGAAAATACTTCTTCTCAATAGCTAATCTAGTAACGAAACTGGAACTCGTTAAATCGAGTATCTGTGCAGGCAGGTTACGATTTTTGGTTGATTAAGGAACTTCAGTTTGAATCTTTTGCTTTGGAATGGTTGGTCAAAAATAGTCGCGGTCTGCAAACCACCCGCCGTGAATTTAAGACTGTGCGCCAATGTAGCCTTACTGGTCAGTCTGACGATAGGCCTTCTGCAACCGGCTACTAGTGCTCAGACGGCAAACCAAGAATTCCTGACTGTCGCAGAATCGTCGGGCTTCAAAGCCACTTCGAAGTTTGACGATGTTGTTGCTTTTGTCGATCGCTGTGCGCGAGAAGCAGCGCATGTCCAACGAATCGATATTGGCGAAACGGTTGAAGGGCGTCCGATGGTGGCGGCTATCGTGGGGAACCCATTGCCCAATCTTGAAGAACTGACCGAAAGTTCCGCAAATCAACCAAGCGATGACAGAATCGTATGCTTGCTGCTGGGAAATATTCACTCGGGTGAGTGCGCCGGAAAAGAAGCTTTATTGATGTTGTTGCGCGAGTTAGCATTGACTCAGAACTCTCCCCTACTTGAGAAGATGGTGATCATCATTGTGCCCAATTACAATGCTGATGCCAATGAAAGGATTGGACCTGGTGAAAATCATCGCCCAGGACAATTGGGACCAGAACAAGGCATGGGGTTACGTGAAAACGCGCAACAATTGGATCTAAATCGAGATTTCGTCAAGCTAGAAGCCCCAGAAACTCGGGCTTTGGTTCGACTAATGAATCAATACGATGTCGATCTTTTCATCGACTGCCACACAACCAATGGTTCCAAGCACCGATACGACCTAACGTATGATTTCCCGCACAACCCAGCAGTGTTCCCTGATATCAAACAATTTCTGTTAAGCGAATTGTTGCCCAGCGTGACCCAAACGCTAAGCGACAAAGGAATTGAAACCTTCTTCTACGGCAACTTTGACCGCAAACAAACCGAGTGGCGAACGTTTGGATACGAAGGGCGTTACAGCACCGAACATGCCGGGCTAGCCAATCGAATCGGAATCTTGTCAGAAGCTTACTCCTACGTTTCTTACGAACGCCGAATCCAGGCCAGTCGAGAATTCGTGCGTGAATGCCTGCTGTTCACGGCTAAGAACCCTGATCGTATCAAACAGATTCGCAGCCAAGCCAAGGCATGGGGTCGCACCGCCTTTGAAAAAAATGAAATGCTTCCAATGAGCGCTACGCTGGAGGCCTTCCCCGAAAAAGTGCTGGTCAAAGGCTTCCAAGACGATACGCCAGCTGATTTGGAAGTCTCCTGGTATTCAAATTTTCGACCGGCTGAAAAGGCCGGCTTGCCCTACGCTTACCTGATTCCGCAAGAATTCTCTCAGGTGGTCGATCGCTTGGTGATGCAGGGGATCACTGTCCATCAGCTGAATAAAACGCTGCACACAGAAGTTTTAATTGATCGCTGTGCAAAACTGACTCGACCGGACCGCGCGTTCCAGGGGCATCGCTTGGTAAGCCTAGAATCAACGCGGCGCACCGAAGTTCGCGATATTCCGGCAAAGACTTTTGTGGTGCCGGTCAATCAACCTTACGCACGATTGTTAGCGACGTTGCTGGAACCCAATTCGGTTGACAGTTTCTACACCTGGAATTTCTTTGATGACCAAATTGCAGAAGGTCAAGATCTACCCGTCACTCGCCTGGACGAAAAAGTGGATTGGGAAGTAACCGACGTTCAACGCGTGGAACCTAGTGAACTATTGACGCTGGCAAAAATTGACGGCCCCATCGGCCAGATTAACTTGGAATCGGGTGTTCGATCGGCTCCAGAATGGTTCGATAACGATCACTATTTGATCGACTGGAACACCCGTCGCTTCAAGGTCAATGTCGTCTCGGGTGCAATGGAACCAGCGGTTGAAAATACTCCAACGCGTTTGGTCATTAACAAACTTGTAAATCTACTGCAAAAGAACACCACCGGTGCGAAACAACCCGATGACCAAGCCGTCGCGATTCGCAGCCAGGATCTAGTGTTTTCGATTGATCGCATGCAAGCGGTTGTGCAAGTAAACAACGATCTGTACATCGCACAAGGCGAACCCTTGATCGCTCGGCAATTGACAAGCGATGGAATTGAAAAATCGTTGATCGAATTCTCCCCGAATGGGAAATGGATTTCGTATGTCGATGCGAACCATAATTTGAAGGCCGTGGCAACGCAAAGCGAGCAACAATTGGCGTTCACTAGCGATGGAAGCCCTACGATCTTCAACGGCCAATTGGATTGGGTATACCAAGAGGAACTTTACGGTCGCGGCAATTTCAAGGGCTACTGGTGGAACTCCCAATCAACGCATATTTCGTTCCTTCGACTGGACGAAACGGAAGTTCCCAGGTTCGATGTGATCAACCACTTGCCGGTTCACAACGGTGTCCAAAGTACCGCCTACCCCAAGGCTGGTGATCCCAATCCTGTCGTACAGCTGGGCATTGGAGACCTTAGCGGGCAAGTGCAATGGGCGGATGTACCCAACCAAGCAGATGTTGACACTCTAATCACCAGTGTATCCTGGGATCGAAGTGGTCAAAATGTAGTTTTCCAAGTTCAGAATCGGCAACAAACGTGGCTGGATCTTTGCCAAGTCCCAGCATTCGGCGGACCCGCTAAAGTAATTTTCCGCGACCAAACTCCTGCCTGGATTCGATCACCTGGACCACCACACTGGCTTTTGGATGGTAGCTTCTTATGGCTTAGCCCGCGAAGTGGCTGGCAGCAGATATATCATTACAACGCGGACGGCACTCTGCGAACTGAAATCACCAAACCTGAAATTGAAGTTCAAGAAATTTTGGGATTGTCACCTGCCGAAGACCAAGTTTTCTTTTCAGCATGCTACCCTTCGCCGACTGAAAAACATGTACACCGAGTCACCCTCTCTGGCGGGCTGGTCAATCGCTTGACGTCACTGGGAACTTCTCACAAAGTAAAATTCAACGAAACATTTTCTTACTTCATCGATGAGGCAGGTTCAGTAACCAGCCCATCGCGAATGGAACTTAGAAGTAGCGACGGTAAACGCATCCGAGTATTAGAAGCAAGGATCGACGATCGCCTTAATTATTTGAAGGTCAATCCGCCAGAACTGATTAAGGTGCCAACCAGCGACGGAAGTAGTCTGGAAGCGTACTTGATACGCCCCGCCGATTTTGATTCGTCCAAAAAGTACCCAATTTTGTTCCACGTCTACGGTGGCCCGCAAAACCCAAAAGTTCAAAATGTTTTTGGTGGCCGAACTTATCTTTGGCATCAATACCTGGCTCAACAAGGGATCTGCGTTTGGATCTGTGACAACCGCAGCGCAACGCATAACGCCAGCAAATGGGCATGGCCAATTCATAAGAACTTGGGTGAAAACGAATTGAAGGATATTCAAGAAGGTCTAAATTGGTTGAATGCCCAAGAATGGGTTGATCAAAAACAGATTGGTATCTGGGGCTGGAGCTACGGCGGTTACATGACCGCTTATGCAATGACCCACAGCCCTGCCTTCAAGGTCGGTATCTCCGGTGCACCTGTGACCGACTGGCGAAATTATGATTCCATCTACACCGAACGCTACATGGGTTTGCCAAGTGAAAATCCAGAGGGCTATCGTAATTCTTCATGCGTCGAAGCAGCGGCCAATTTGAATGGAAATCTATTGCTGATCCATGGCGGAATGGATGATAACGTCCACATCAATAATACAATGCAATTCGTGAAAGCCTTGCAAGATGCAGGTAAGCCATTCGAAATGATGATTTATCCTGACAATCGCCATTCCATTACCAACGATAATCAAGTTCGACACATGCGGAGCACTATGACCAACTATTTGATGCGGCACCTGAAAGTGGTTGATGGCAAGAACGATTGATCATCCCAAGACCGGGAAAGATGCTGACATGGTACCGTGTGATATCAGAACGCGGCATAGACCGCTCTAGGAAACTGTTAAAAGAAATTGGCCGGATAAACGATTGCCGCAACCGTGGTTTTAAGTAGGCACGATTGATGGCCTCCAAGTTAACGACCAAAAGTTCCAGACCGTCTAGTCTACCAAGTCGACCGGTTGGTCCAAAGCGTTCTTGGTCGCTTCGATAGTTGGGAAGCGGCCGGACAGGAAAAAAGTTTCCCACCAATAGGCCGGACGCATGCACTCGTCCTGCATCTGCAAGCTATGTCGCTTGGCTTTCCGAGTCACCACTTCGATGGTGCCGTCTGTATTCACAGCCGCAACTCGCCAGTACTTGTCCACGCTATAACCGTACTCGTCACCATGGGAAGCCGGTTGAATATTTTTCGCTCTAGGACCGGGGGCCGTACTCCGCTTCTGTTTGCGATAGACAACCAAATCTCCAACATCGTAATGACGATTCAACGACATATTCCTTCAACTGTGGCGAATCGATCTTCAAATCCTGGCCAAAAACTACCGCCCAAATCGAGTAGATTCGCTCAAGATCTCATTCGTGATAGACTATCCTATTAGAATTCAACAAAAATAGCTAGACGATGAAATGAACCTGAGTAAAACGAACTGCCGTTACGTGTACCAAACAACAGTGTTTTCTTGAACAAAGTTCGAATCTTCAACCTTGGAGTTTTCCGAGAACTGGCCAAGCACTCCCCGGCGGCTGCGGGTTTCCAGAACCTGGGAAATCGGTACCGGTTATCCCAATTTTCTAGTCAAATAGATCGCTGCATTTCCCCAAAGAGAACTGGCGAATCGTTAACAATCGGTTAACCTAATGGGTGCTAGCAGGGCGAGAATCTGGAGAGTTCCAGCGACACAGAGTTCCAGCGACACAGAGTTCCAGCGACACAGAGTTCCAGCGACAATGTCATGATGGATCAATAATATGTTAAACCACATTAGTGATTGCAAAGAAGTGCTTCCCAACATTCGCAACGAAGTCAGGGTAGACGCTACGGATTTCGAGACCATGCTGGTCAGCAATCGGCAACTGCAAAGATGCGATTCGCCCGACCTGAATTTGCTGGGCCTGTACGATCCGGAACTTAAGGTTAGGTTTGTGATCGACGAGCATGAACTTTTTCATCACGCCGAGTCGGTCAATGGCCCCCATTTTTAATCTGCCGCAGTGAGCGACAACCAGCGTTTTTCCAACTGATTGATTCTGAAGCGACGTCGACTCCCCTTAGTCCGACTCCCTTTAGTCCGACTTCTTCGGATCCGATTTCTCTGGGTCTGATCGGAATGTGTCAATGACTTTGAGACAACATATTTTTGTAATTAGTGTGTGGTGTTGCATACGCTCGGGGGCCAGCCCCCGAACCCCCGGGATTTTCCAGGTATGGCTCAGGTGTTCAAAGGTTGTTTTGTGATTATGTTGTTGGAGTCCGGTGAAACG
>Ga0209390_10005238_pt1 | contig 18565 bp, 18 predicted proteins | sample BON01_FD_187212 | JGI IMG/M metagenome (GOLD analysis project Ga0209390, IMG submission 187212) | Freshwater microbial communities from Lake Bonney liftoff mats and glacier meltwater in Antarctica - BON-01 (SPAdes) (version 2) | ecosystem: Environmental > Aquatic > Freshwater > Ice > Glacier...
TTGAATATCAATGCGTTGGGAAAGATTCCGGTTTAACGTGAACACCTATTCCGGGATGGTGAACACCCATTCCGGAAAATGCCGGAAAAGTGTTCACGTTCAGCCGGAATGGCTGTTCACGTTCGACTGGAATGAGTGTTCACGTTGAACCAGAATGGGTGTTCACGATGGGCCGGAATATGCACACTGGAGCCACCTACCTTGATTACGGCCTGTGTATTGGATACAAAGGCGTCAACCAGACCCAGTCGATCCAAAGGTTCATTTTCACTGAGTTCAAGTTGGGCTTGAGGAATTTCAAACCCAGTAACCTGATCTGCGTTGAACACAGTTGCTGATCGAATGAGCACTCTTGATCTGGTGTTGTCATGAGATCCTGTCTCAGGAGCAGAGCCGGTATCGTCATTGGTCGACAATGCCTTGTAGATGACTATCGGGTTGCCCTTTTGACCTTTCCTAACTTGAGCACCCATTTGCTGCCACTGCTTGTAGGTAGCCCAGCTATTTGACGAGAACTGCTTGTCCATAGCAGAGACCCATAGAGACAGGATGTTGATCCCATTGTAGGTATTTCTAGTAAAGGAATTCGTGGGTAAGCCAAGACCAGGTGCATTCCAAGGCAACTGAAAATCCTTTGCGTTTTTCATCGCCTCAATAATCTGATCAGTGATTTTTTGATGAACATTTTGGTTAGACATAATATTCTCCTCAGTAAATGGCAGGCACGGCAAAGCCCGCAGCTTTAAGCCGCGCCTGTGAAGTGATAAAACGAAGTGTTACTTAGATATAGAAATACAACAGAGAGGGATTACTTTTCAGGAGTGGGTAGATACTCTAGAAATAGAGGCTTATCACTCCGCAGAAAACTTACTCGCATTAGCTTCTTGAGCAGAAACCAGATACTGATACCTGCTTCTTCAAGCATACAAATCAGTTCCTTGATGGCATTAGCACCGTGGAAACCAACCTTGCTAATAGAGCCCTCCTCATAAATAGTCGTCACAATTTCCCTGTCCTTAATGTGCATCACAATAGTCTTGTCTCGACATTTGATGCTGATGGAGCTTGCCGTACTAAAGACAAGTTTTTCCAGAACATCGGTTATGTTCATTTCATTGCTTTTTTCAGTCTTCATAATAATGACTCCTTCGTCATTGTGATTAGGTTTGAAACATTGGAAACTACAACATGCCCCGTTCAGCCATAGACACAGAATCAGAACCACCGATCACGATATGATCGAGGACTCTGATATCAACAAGCGATAGTGCTTCTTTGAGACGTTCAGTAATGCGCTTATCCGCCTGACTGGGATCAGGAATGCCAGACGGGTGAGAGTGAGAAAAGATCACTGCCGCAGCATTGAGCTGTAAGCAGCGCTTGACCACTTCTCGTGCGTAAACAGATGCGGAATCTATAGTCCCTCTGAACATTTCCTCGTAACTGATTACTCTGTGTTGACTATCCAGAAAGACAACCGCGAACACCTCATGTTCAAGATTGGCAAGCTTCACTTGAAGGAAGCGCCGAACTTCTTGAGGTGAACTCAAGGTATCGGGTCTCAGGTACTTTATCTCCAGTAGACTTAACATCAGGTTGTATACATCATCCAGTGTTGCAGGTTCAGACAGATGGTATCTGCCATCTCCTGCTTCGATCAGACTGGGTGGATTGCTTGGAGTTAATTTCAGGTTAGAATGTTTGCTCATGGGTATTGCTCCTTAGATAAATGAAGGTGTGCCATGCGCTGAAATGCAACGGGGGCATCCGTTAAACGTGGGGCCCTATAGCTATTCAGTACGCACACAACCACCAGGCCAGGAGCTAGGAATTCGTTTCTAAATCATCGAAATCGCGTCCATCAACTGAACGCACCCCAAATAGAGCGGGAAGCCGCTTCAAATAGTTTTATAGAGGCTTGATATGAGAAAAATGGAAGTTCTTGTGGAGTTTTTTTTGCATTACAAGATTAATCTTGCACCGCATGCGTTCACTCTAGATATCAGAACGAAGCGCTTATGATTCCTTCTTGGTTTGTGTTTTCAATCGCCACTTCATTTATATACTCGATCATCAATCACATTGATAAGGGGCTACTCGACAAGTATTTCAAGGACGGCGGGGTTGAAGTACTGCTAATTTTTTCAGCCATATTCGCCTTTTTTGGAATGCCATACGCAATCTTTATGGAACCAAATGTTTTGTCGATAGAAGGACAGAATGTTTTCATTATGCTTGTGGTAGCAATGCTTAATATTGTTTTACTCTACTGCTACCTGAAGGCACTGGAGGGTGATGAGCCTACAGTTGTAATTTTGTATTATCAGCTAATACCGGTTATTGCTCTAGGAATGGGATATTCAGTTCTCGATGAAACCATAAGTAGTAGAGAAGGTATGGCTATGGTTGTCGTTTTATTAGGAACGACACTCGCCAGTTTTGAAAGGACTAGTTTAAATGGGTACAGGTTTAAGCGTCGGACATGCTTTTTTATGCTTATTGCAACTACATGCTGGGCGGCAGAAGTAACGCTTGGAAAAGTTGTTATATTGAGTGAGAGTGTTTATCACTCGATATTTTGGGAATCATTGATGATGGTATTGCTTGGGGTTTCCATGTATTGCATGCGACCTAAGTCTAGGCGCGGATTTAGTTCTGTTTGGAAATTAAATTCAAAATATATTCTTGCACTTATGATTTTTAGTGAAGCGCTATACGCGGTGGGGAATATTTTCTCTGCGCAGGCTACTGCTCTAAAAACTGTAGCTATTGTGCTGCTATCTCAACCTATGCAAACTGTTTTCGTATTCACCTTGGGTATTTTCCTTACGATTTTTTTTCCAAAAATCTATAAAGAAAGAATAGAGCCTCTGGATTGGATTCAGAAGACGCTCGCAATTCTGATTGCAGGTTTTGGTAACTACTTGCTAATTACCTGAAATAGGAATAACTACTTACAAGCAGATATCAAAAACCCTTAGGTGCCTGGTAGGTTTCCATGAGCTCTTCTTTTCTCTTAAGTAGGAGTTACCTAGATCTTCCTGGTCATTAAGATACTTTAGGCCAATGTCCTGCATAGCTTTGGCCGTTTCTATCTCTAGTAACTCTGATAGTCCTACGAATTTCCTTTGTGCTCTACCAAAATGACCAATAAATATATCATCGTTTGATATTTCATTTATGGTAAATCCAATCACATTTCCTTTTTGGTCAAACGCAGAAAACACAGAAAAATAATGGTTTTTCCATATATCTAAACATCTCAGCAAATTGTAGTTATCCCATTCAAGAGTGTCTTTATACGTACAGTTTTTCCCCGCTTTGGATCTACTCCTAATAAAGTCTGCGAATGACGATGCAATTTTAGGCGAATACTCTACTTGCTCAACCCTGATACCAGTATTATTGGCACGGCAATCATTAGCGGATTCATGATTCACTGTGACCGAAGAGCAACTTGGGTTAAGCATATCTTCTATAGAAAAAATGTAATCGAATGCGTCGCGTCTAGGTTCTATTTTGAAGTCGCCATTCAGGCCTTCTAGAGATTCTTCAGGGATGTATCGCAATTTCGAATCTGCAGACATATTCGTTGCTTCAGAAATCAATCCACGAAAAATTTCTTCATTTGAATCGTGTAATAATGGTGAGAAGTATTTCTCACCTGTTATTGGATCTTTTAGAAATAAAATTAAGCCATGTGGTATGAATGAAACAAGTGCATCGGGAAAGCAACACTGAAGAGATAGCCAATTGAAGCAGCTATACGGAGGTATTTTCTCTATAGTTGAATTGAACTGCGTTCTACATATATGCGACAATTTTTCGAACTTTAGCCCACTTATTCCATTTTTTAACTCTGAAAAAACTACAGCATCCTCCTTCTTTTGAAAAGTTATTTGATCGTCATTTGTCATAAAATATCCAACCATCTCCATTTGGAAGCGAAGGTTAAACCTTCATAATCGAGTAAATTTTTGAGATATTTTGAAGGAATCAACCCGCAAAATGTTTACTGAATGTTCTCAACTGGGTACTTTTTCGCCCTTTTGATCAATTGAACTTCCGTCTCTTTAAACAAAAAATAGTTGCTAAATTCTTTCGTGAGTGCATCCGTATCCAGACTGTCATTGCATGTATAGACATCAATCGTTACGAAGCCCCGATTGGGGAATGTGTGGAAACTGATATGGCTCTCAGCAATCATGATGAAACCACTAATTCCACCAGGATCTTTCTTGTTCTTTTCTCCAACCTCCACAACCACTGGATCACTAATAGGATGCATGCCTATTTTTTGGGGTAGGGTGTCCAAAATCTGCTTGAGAGCAACTTTATCTTTGAGACGATTTAGATCCGCCCCGTATCCATCCAACATATAGTGGAGGCCAAAATGGGAGGTTGTGGTTTGCATAAAGGGCGAATTTCCATTTCTGTAAAGTGGTGGCCAAGTACATATAGACTGGGTCACAGCTCTAATTTTATTGTTTGAGTTAATAAGACCTAGCAATCTAGGCATGCAAACGCAACTTATTGATCAAGTATGTTTATCTGCATAGGTATAGTCAAGTGGTCAGGTACGGTAGCCTATGCGCCTTGCACCCCAGTATTTGGCTACAGCCACTTTGTAAAAGCACCTTTTGCCAAAACGCACATCACCACGAATATGCCAATGTTGCCAAGCCCACCATTTTCCCTTCATCAGGTAAATCGGCAACTGGTACCGTAATCCAAACGCTCAATTCATCCGTCAAATTGAAGCCTAGAAGTGGTCCTAGCCCTAGCAGTCGCTCGCCATATAGACCAGCGAACCATTGATGATCAAGTGACCTTTGCAAATGGTACTTGTAGAACCATTTGTTGTTACCGACATCGTCATCAACATACTCAACCCAAACAGACGCTTGGTACAACTGATCATCGTAATACAGCCAGGGGTTTAGGACAGTCCATGTTTCGTCATCATATTCTGCTGGACCCACCCCTAGACCAAATTCGACATCACCAACAGATTTGGATACCCCGATATAGGCACCCTGAAACTCTTCATCATGATATGCGTAAGCATAGAACCCGACTCCAAGGTCTTCTGGATAGTAACTGATGGTGACATTTTTAGCCCAAAGTGACCTTTGCTCCTCACTATCATCTGTTTGATAGCGAGTGAGTTCAGCATCCACATACCACTCAGATTCAGCTATCGCAGGAGGGGCTAGAGCTAATGCGGTGGAAAAGGCGAGTAGAGAAAATTTGGGCGTACCCATTCGTTCTTCCTTGAGTCTTGTTATTGGTTGCCAGCTACCGAAACTTCTCCAGGACCTTGATTAACATTGCTCTCGCCTAGTGCCCGATCTGTTTTGGAACAACTCAGACACAAGCAGTGACCTAAGACAACCGTTCACACAGAGCCCTGAGATACTTTCTGTATGTCGAGATAGTACATCCACGTACAGAGCTGAACAATGCTTCTAATTCGCATATGGGTTGCTAATCGGCCCATCCAGTGCCTTACGATATTTGGCTTTAATCGCTTTGATCCCAAGAGCCGTTTCAAGCCCCCATATCAGATATTCGAGGTCATTCCCGTTTTTCGTAGAGCACAGCAGTCCAGTTATATTCAGAGCCTGCAGCTATCAACCAAGAGAAATTGGATATATAGATGAGAAGTAATAGGTAGAGCCCACAAATTTGCGTTGTCTTTCGGCTATTTAGACGCTGGATACACCAGGGCTGCACAGCCAAAATGAACAGCATCCTCAAAACACCACATAACCGTGCTGTTTTTCTACTGCAAGTCGGTAACTGATTCACATCCGTCAAACCCTTTGCACCTTCCCACTATTAGCCAATTCCCTTGTATTAAATGGCATATTTCCTATTATATTCAATAACTTAAAAGTTTTTATCTTAGTGAGGGGTAAAGAGGCAAGACGCTACAGGAGGGTGGCATCTAGAAACAGACAATAAAAAAATAAACCCCTGCCTACTATGACAAGTTGAGATTCCAACAAAGGTACGTATCAGTAAATACAGGGGCACCTCCTCTAATAGGACGGTGCCCTAAGTACAAACAAATATGAATTAGGAAATCATGCGCTGCTGGTAGTACTCAGCTTTATACTGAAAGTGTCGTGAATATTTAGGGTCCTCAGCTCTGATATTGTCCAACTCATTGAGGTAAGTTGAAATTGATTTCTTGTCAGGAAGGTCATACCGATCAAGGTGATAATCTAACCACTTCTCCGATGACTTTGATCTGGGTACCGCACCCATGAGTCTATTAAATTCTGAGGTCATAACTTTGGTCAACAGCTCCTCGTGCTCCACTGCCACGAGAAAGCTGTCATGCACTGGAAGAACGACAACCCCTCTAGCCTGCATAGCCAGCATGACTGCAATGGCCACCTGAGAGTCCTTATACTGAAGGTACACGCCAAGGTGCTCCTCATTGAACCTGTGAGCAACAGATGCGTGTAGCTCTAAGAAGGCATCAACAACTTTCTGTGCTTCTCCACGTGTCTTATAGGAAAATATTTGCTTAATGACAGCCAGCGCAGATTTAACACTTTTTGCATTGATCATGGCATTGAGAGATTTCTTCAATTTATCTCTAGCTGAAGGAGGAAAGCCAGGAGGCATGTAGGCGTCACCTTCCAGCTCCAGGCCTGCTTCTGCATACAACATGACAATGTGCATGCAGGAGTAGTCGACCTCCGCTGTTACAGCCCCGTCGATGCGAATATACACACGAAACCGTTTAGGTATCCCTTGCCACCACCCGCCATACAACCTTCCTCCCATCTCAAATGAGCTGTTATTGAATACTCGCCGCAGTGACTTGGAGTGCAAGTCAAATGGCTGAAAATAGTAACGCTCTTCCCATGGTTTCAAATTTGCCCATTTTTCTAGAACACGCGATTCAATCACCTTGTAATCATCATTGTCCAAATCTAGACAAAGATACGTGGCAGCTAAAGCTTCATTAATTCTGCACATATCTTGACGCATTTCTTCGGTATTTGATGTGGGCTGGAAATCAACTTTATCCTTTTCGAGGTCTCGCAATACAATAAGGTCAGTCTTGCTATCATCGACAATCATATATCGCATGACCCCATGATCCTCTGTCAGGATATCAATAAGCTTGGCAGTAGCCTTTATGCGTGTTTGCTTACCCTCCATGCGCTCTGGATGATAGTACCCAGGGTATGAATCCAAATAGTCCAGCTCAACCAGGCCATCAAGTACCAACGTCACAAACTCGTATGCCAGTCGTTTTTTTCGTCTATCTATTTTTAGCTTGAACTTAATTTTCGTTGGAGCGCCAGGGCCACGTCTTTTCTTCGGGCGTGGATTGTAGTGATTGCGATTAAGGCTAATACGGACAAACAGCTCTGTAGAAGCTGAGTGAGCAGCAAACACAGACAACACAATCGACTGAATACTGAACAAGAGTTTCTTCAGGTTAGTTGGCCTATTAGCACCAGAGTAACCGGTTATACATATCACCTCCTGCAGAATACTATCGAGCGCAACTTTCACCTCCTCTGTTTTGGGTTCATACGATGTGCTGATTTTTCGACAATACTCTAAGGCCATAACCTTTTCTAAAGGCGTATCCCAATTCATAGCCATATACCCCACAAAAAAGGCAGTGAATGGCAAATAGCCAGACACTGCCGTAACACTTAGTAGAAAAAAGACCATCTCCCAGGCCGGTATAACACTACCCGATCAGATAGACGCTCAGACCCACACAGGACAGCCTAGGTAGCCTCCACCTGCTTATATAGTTTGATGGCGAAATAGTGCAAACCAAGTACAGAGCTGAACAATGCTGCTACATTGCCTACGCTCCTCTAAGTCTGCCATCCAATGCCTTTCGGTACTTCGCCTGTGTAGCCCTGATACCGAGAGACGTTTCAAGGGCCCAGATCAGATATTCGTGGTCTCCTATATTTTTTGGAGAAGTCAGCTTTTTCAAATACTCTTTTTTTGCGCTCTTGTACTTCGAATCTGAGCGTTCTTCACGCTGCATTTCGGTTTCGGTGAACAGGCCATCACGCCATGTCTCTATCAAATTGTGTTCTTCAATCGCTGTTTCGAACAGCTCCATGTAAAATTTGTACATCTTAGTTACTCTTAAAATTGATTATATATTGATCAACACGCAATAAAGTCCACAGTGTTGTGGGCTCCAGTGGTGATTTAGTTTTTGGTAATACCTGGTCTCGGAATGAGACTTGGAAACCTGGCATAAGAGCCAAAGAACAGCGCTCAGAAATGGCAGCATTTCAGCCTCACGGGGATGTTTTTAGGGGGTCTCTAGAGTAGAGCCAGACAGAGGCGGCCATCATGGTGCACATCGAAGCGAGAACCAGACAGCTGACGAGCCTCTAAAATGGCTCAGGTGGCAAAACCCCGACAGGGCGAGGGGGCAACACTGGCCTATATCAAAACGCCACTGAGAGACCGAAAAGGGCCCTCAGTAGCCTCTCTATCTCATGCCTGCCGCTAGTTAACGAGCAGACTGCTTATCGACACCGCAGCCAGAGGCGATACATCACCAAAGAACGAAAAGGGAATGGCGTAGGCTGTAACAGAGCCCACACCCGCAACGTAGTGACGGCTTGAAGGCCGTTGCGTACCGTTGTTGTTCGTATTGTTCTTATACAGGTAGCCCTGCTCATCCAGCAGCTTCAAGACGTCACGACAAGCCGCAACCCCGCAGACCTCCTGAAACTCAGATTTCAGAATCAGGTACCGCTGGTTACGGCTATCCTTGTAGCCAACCAATTTGTTTGCTCCCTTAACTGTCGCGTCATTCGCATCACGAATGCGGTGTGGTGTGGTCTGTATAAACCGCTTGATATTCTCGATGCCCCGATCCACATCTGATATCAGGGCGCAGTTTTCTAACCAGCAATCAAACACCAAACCTACGGCAGCCTGAGCCTCGTCGGGCGAGATATTGATTAGCCCAAGGTTGATGCTGGTTTGCAGTGCCAGCAGTACCACCGCAAAGCGCTTCTGAGCCCGACCTTGCATGTTTTCTAGACCAGGTCGGTCTAGGCTAATACAGGCTTCACTGAAACCCTCTCTGAGCTGCAGGGAGCGTTCGGGATCATTCACTACAGATACCAGATGTTTGATAAGCACCTCACCAGTGGCACCAAAATACAATCCACAGTTGGCTTTCAACTTGTCTACAAAGACTTTGGTTTCCAGCCCTCCAGTGTCTTGAAAAATGTCGTCTGGTAAAGCTATATCCAGTATACGAATGCGCTGTCCACCAGTACTTTTACTAGATTTGGAATTTTCGACCTGCCATTCCATGGGATACTCACCGGTGCTTCCAATCTGTGTTTTCCAAGAGTAGGACTCTCGCATCTGACGATCAGACGTCATCGAGGTTTTACCAATTCCTCCAGCCAGGTTATAGATGACCTGACCCAAATCATTCATCTTATTGGAGCCTACCTCATCAAGTGGAAGAAAGATGTCATTGGCGCTCTGTGCTACTCCCTCCAGAGCGTTTGCCGTGGTATTCCAACGCTGGATTACCGTCTCCGTGGGATTTTCCTCAGGGTCTGAGCCATTGCCCCAGACACTGGCTCCGACCTGAAGCGCTGTAGTCTTACCCATACTGCTGAGCCCATATAGATTAAAACCACCTCCAGCAAGGTTAAGTGGGTTCAGGAATGGTCCCGAACAGGCCAGCCCTCGTACAAATATCAGGTAGGGGTTTCCCTTACACTTGTCGCTGACATAGCGTTTTTCATCTTCAATCGAGCAACTGGCAAAGATTGAATTATGCACAGGTGACTTACACTCGGGCAGATAAATTGTTCTTTCGCCCTCAGTGATGATCTTGGTAGGTAGCGCAAAACCTTTGGCTCCAATGGTATCCGTAAACCAACCAATTCGCTTTACAGCATACTCCGCGCCCTGCAGCTGAAAACTTTGCAAATAGTTCAGGACTTTGATCTTTTTTCCAGGAACCGTGGTAGCGCCCTTGTTCATCAGATCCTTGATCAGGGCAGCCGCATGATCCTCTAGCAGCTGACCCCGTGGAGCAGAATGGTCAAGGACCCCCCCAGTTACAGCGTCAAGAAACTTAATGCGAACCTGGGTAAGCGGGTCATCACGGTATCGAATGTTGGCATCTACCCATATCAGGTCGCTAATACGGGAGGTAGAGGATTGGCTGACTTCGTAGATGCCGTTGGCAGCAACGATATAGCCTTCAGGTTGTTGGATACGAGCTGTACTGCCGTCAGGTAGAGTAATTGAAACTTCCATAATGATTTCTCCAAAATGCCGAGCCGGTTTGGATCGGTGGAGATACTCTAGATTTCGGAGTGCTATATATCTGGGTAGAAGATTTAGAAATAAACCGTTTATCTACCCAAACCGTTTTGGGGCTAATCAGACAGTCCCCATCCCTATTTTTCCGCTTCAAATAGACGCTTTAGATTGCTGTCGCCCCTTAGTTGATTCTTTGCCATCGTAGGACCGAGCTCTCTACTCTGAGCTGTGCAAAAATCCAAACACCATTTGTGCATGCGGGTTTCAGTAACCCTCACCTGATGATCGTTAACGACACTTTCTGAGATTTTGGACTGAAACTGCTCTACACCGGTTGGAACCCAGTCATCGCCGACATACTTAAAGTAGTCGTCGTGCTTGGAAATCCTAACCAACACTTCAGGATCATTGTGAGTCCAAAAACAATCAACTAGAGGGCCTTTTCCGCCAGTCTTTATTGACAACAAATTGTAGCCGAGACGAATCATCAGTATTCTCTCAGGAAGCTCTTTGCCATTTTTACCTATCACTTTAAGCTCGTTTATTTTCAACGACAATTCGTCCTGCATGCGAGCCAGCGTATCTAAATCTACAGATTGGTACAGCTCCAATGGCAACGGTGCATCAGAGGATAAATGTGAACGCAATGTTTTACACGATTCGTCTACCTCAGACAGGTGCCGAATATAATCGTCCTGATGCTTGTTCGGCTTGGAACCAGAGTACCGTTCTAGGTCAGCGAGATACTCTGCAAACAAATACGCCAAACTGCAGTAAGTGTCCATGATGAAGTATTCAGTGAATGGGTATTGTTCGGGCTTATCAAAATCAGCATTCTTTAATAGCGGAAACTCCTTCAGATATCCAATTATTGATTCCTTAGCGGAATCGCTAAATTTCTTCGAAAAGAAATTTTTGTAGACTTTATGCCTCTTGGCCTTTTCGATGTCTGGAGAAATTATTTTCTCGTAGACATCTGATTCAGTCATTTCTGCATACTTCTCTGGACCAATTTCAATACTCGTATCAAAAAATTTTAGGTGTCCGATTTGGTTGAAATCGCGAAACACCAGGCGGGAGATGTATCTGGTCGGATGCTCCCTAGCCACTCCATACCATTCGTTTGTTCTCTTCGGCAATATCTGGCTGAACTCGACAAGCTCTTCTTTCGTGATATCCATTCCTGTTCCCTATCCTATATACAAGATTACAGTTGGGCCTTCTTTTGAGCTAAATGCTCAAACTTCGGTCGACCATTTAAATACTGATCAAGATCGACCTTCCGATACTTTACCAACCTACCAATATAAATAAATGCCGGTGCCTCACAACCACCTGAAAGGCTTCCTGTCTTCCGCGCTCTTTTGAGCCACTCCTCGCTCATACCGAGATAAACTGCGGCTTCACTAGTGTCGTAGACTGGCTTGGCTTGCCCCTCTATCAGAAGCACTTCAATCAATCTCTGTATGTCCTGAAGCGTACTGTTGAGCTGTGAAATGTCGATGTTGTCGTTCATTGTCTGACCTATTTGATTCGCTTGACTTTGAACGAAGAATATTCCAGATCCGCGTTAGTGGTCTGGGTAGCAATCTCATCGAAATGACGGATAACTACCCAAAGCAATCTAGTCCTCCAATAACGCCACCACATCAGCTTGGTGACCTGGAGATAGGTGAGCATACCTGAGTGTCGTACGGATATCGGCGTGGCCCAGTAACTCCCTGAGGCTGTTAGGAAGCGCACCCCGCATCATAAGCATACTGGCGAAGTGGTGCCGTAAGTCGTGAAATCGGAAACCCGTAATGTCAGCGGAGACCAGTACAGCCTGCCATGCCTTCTTAATGTCCACGAAACAGTCACCCTTACTATTCTTGAACACCCATCCCGAACAGAACGACTGCTGCTTACTCCAATTCCCTAACGCTTCCATTGCTCGCTTATTAAGCGGTACATCACGCTTCTTCCCCGACTTGGCATTGGCAGCTCGCACTGTGATCAATTTTCGGTCAAAGCTGATGTCATGCCATTGCAAACCAAGTATCTCTCCCCTTCGTAAACCGGTATTGATGGCCAACAGCACTATCGGTTCAATATGGTCAACGAACTCGCCACCCTCGAACTCGGGATACAATTCATAACCTCGGTCTGTACGCCAGTCGTTACCACGGCTCCTGGCTGCAGCGACCTCATGGTGACGCTTTCGCAAAGCCTCATAAAGCCTCCCCTCCTCCTCACTGGTAAGATGGCGGGCGATCTCGACATCCTCCTGCTTGAGATTTTTTACATCGACCAGTGGGTTGAACTCGATATGCTTTGTTCTGAGCGCACTTGAGAACACAGCCCGCAAGCAATTCAGGTTTCGATTTATCGTCGCTGGCTTCAGCGATTTTCCCTGCTTGTTGGTACGGGCTAATTCTGCAACCTGCCATTTTTCAATCTCTGCTGCAGTAATCAGGGTTATTGGCTTAATCATCAAATGTGCAAAATAGCGATTCAACGTGTAGATGCTTGAACTCCCTCGCTTGTTGTGTTGCAGCACCCATGGCTCATAGTACTCATCAATGAATACTCGCAATGTCATCGCATGATTCCGAATCGCGTTGTCTCGCTTTATCTGTTTCTCTTCCTGTGGATCTATTCCTTTCGCAATGTCGCCTGCAGTGGCTTTGGCCATTTCGCGAGCCTGCGTTAACGAGACAACCCCATGGCGACCTAGTTTTAACCTGGCCCGTTTCCCCGTATTGGTCTTGTAACTGTAGTAGTATGTCTGTTGACCAGTAGGCTGAATCCGAACGAGAAACCCTGGCAGTTGTGTGTCAATCGCCTCATAGGGTTTGGCCTTAGGGTTCAGTGCCTGAATAGTCTTTTCTGTAAATTTAATTTTCATTGAAAACCTCACTAGTCGCTGAAACGGATCAACGAGCCTAAAGAGGAAAAACATTGAAATATGGGTAGCTAAGAGCACCAAAATGCGGATAACTACCTAGGAGGGAAATCCGAACTTGATGCATTCGGGTGACGGCAAACTTAAGTCCCTATTAAGTCCTTAAGTCATACTCTCAGGGACCCTTCAGTACCCACTGCATACACTTCGAACTGTATTCAATTAACAATTAACTGAATATAATCAATGTATTACGGGGTACTGGGAAGTACTGATGCGGTATTAGACAATAGCCCTGAATCACACTCCTAAGGGGAAGGTCCCCCGTTCAAATCGGGGAGGGCGGACCACTAAATCGTTGAAATATAACAATATTATCGCCCAATAAGAAAAATCAGATTAGACAATAATTGCCCGTAAGTGCAATGTAAGTGCAACGGGCACCTTGCCCAATGGATAAACACGACAGGTTCACAAAGCGATTGCTACAAGCCTCTGAGCGTTCCTACTGGCTAGGCGCTGCTGCAGGCTTGGCTGGCGGGTATCTGTTGCGGGGTGATCTATGGAGCGGTGCCACGATTGTGATACCGCTTAGTGAGGGGATTAAGGCTTAACCTTAGCTACACTCTTTTACGCCTCGCTACACCCAGACCGAGAAGGGCTGAACTGATTAGCCATGTTGTTGCGGGGATGGCGACGGCGATCCGGTAAGAGACGGAACTGCCCAGGAGATGGGGCACGGCGTCCGTGTCGTCGACAGGGTCGAGTTCCAGGCAGGCTTGCTCGGCATCCTGCTCCAGCAAGCCCAGCCGTTCCAGGCAACGGCCTACCCGTTGACTGATCAGCTGAACCAGATCCTCCAGCCCTCTTTTGTCCGGTGCTCGCAGTCGAAGGACGTGGAGGAAAAATACTATAGGCTGAAGCCGTCTGAGTTCTTTGAGGTCGGTGGCCTGTCGTATGTTAGCTGCTCGTCATGATTTTTCGAAAACTGATCGGACGGGAACGTAGGACCAGGTGGAGCGTCTTTTGCGATACCCGTCAAAATCGTATACAACAAAGATGGGTATCGCTACGCTCCACCCATCCTGCCGCGCTTGCCTCATTTTATTCGCGAGATTGGCCGTCGGGCGGTGCACGCCACCTTTCTTGCGAAGCAAGTTTACGGTTGATATACAGCATAGACCCATGTAGAGCTTGATCATGATTAAACCATTCAAATGCAAAGATACGGAAGCGCTCTGAGGAGAAAACATGACTAACCAAATGCGTGCAGTAAACCCGGCGCGGCGCAAGATGCTGGGCTTGTTGGGTGCCGGACTGCTGTCGAGCGGCATGGCGTCCGCCCAATCGGTGGTGTCGTCGCGGCCCGCGCCGAGCGTAACCGTCGGCAAGCCCATCGAGATCTCGCGCCAACGCCTGGATGCCTTGGCGGGCGAATTCTTCCCCGCCTTTAACGACGGTGGCATACTGCCGGCGTTCTCGGGTAAAATCCATGGTGCCCGATACGACGTCGAATTGCGCGCGTTGTCGACCCACACGACGGTGCCAGAAACTGGCGAACGGGTGGAGGTGACGGGCCTTCTGGCGGTCCCGGTCGGCGCCAAGGGACGTATCCCGGTGGTGTCCTGGCACCATGGCACCATCCTGTCGTTTGACCAGGTCCCTTCGAATCTCATTCGGCTCGCGGACCCGTCGTACCGCGTCAGCGATGCGGGCGATTCGCTGGAAACCCTCTTCAATCTGCAGCGGCTCGCTGGCCAGGGCTTCGCCGTCATTGGTGCCGATTATCTGGGCAAGGGGGCCCTACGAAACGGTCGAGGCGAGGCCTATGCGGTTAGGGACGCGACGGTTCAGACCTGCTGCGACATGTTGGATGCGGGGACTAACGGGCTGCGCCAGATGGGCCTGCAGTCCTCGGCGCTATTCCTCAATGGCTGGTCACAGGGCGGCTTGAACACCCAGTTCGTGCATCAGGCGCTCCGTCGCCGGGGCGTGAAGATCACCGCATCCGCCGCACAGAGCCCGTTCAACAATCTCGCTGAATCGTTGCGCTATTGGACCGGACAACTGCCGATTGCCGATGCCTCGAGGTATCCGGCGGTGCCGAATTGGGTATCGCTGTGCATCATCGTGGTCCTCGGCAGTTACCGTGAATATTACCGATTGCCCACCCTGTTCGAGACCGCGATCAAACCAAAGTATCAACAGTTCGCCGAGACATACTGGCAGCGGTACGCCCTATCGGAAGACGACATCGCAACCGCACCCACCTCGGCAGATTTGCTCGTCGACGGCTTCCTTGATCGTTTCACAGCGGCCCCGAACAGTCACTTTCTCGAACAGGTGGGCCGGAACTGTTCGACGTTCCACACCTACGACTCCCCGTTCCGCTTCTATTACGGCCTCGCTGACGAAGCATTGCATCCGAGCATGATGCACTTGGCACTCGCAACGGCAGGACCGCACTCGGATTCGGTTGCCGTTCCTGGAGCCAGCCATCGCGGAACGTTTCTCGCGAGCCTGTACGGAGAGGGCGATATCGTGGCCCATAAGGGCAACGTCCCCACGTGGTTTGGCAGCTTCACTTAAGGGGCCAGCCGACGATAATCGAATCGGCCCTGGCTTGATAACCGAGTCCGTCCAGCGACTTAAAGCCATGCGCCCGAGCGTTTAACCTTGTACGAATTCACAGGGACAGGCAAATAATCAAAAAGCACCCACTTCCCCAGTTTCCGTTAGAACACTCCATCATGAGGCACGCTCGAGTCATAAGCCACGGCTTGTACTTTTATCACTGCTATCTCCGTAGCCATCGCGATATCGCTTGATCTCGTACCCGCAAATGTCAGGGAACTCGAGTACACCAGCGCCGAAGCGGGGAATCTGAAGGTGAGGGATTCGAGTATAAGACAGATAAAAGGCCTATAAGGGAAATTTTTCTCCCAGTATCCCGATGCTTTTCGTGCATTGAATCAGGCGATTGGCATCGAACGAGCTGAAATCGAGCTCGCATTCGTCCACTTGGGGCTTATGGGGTCAGGCCTTACATTTCACTCTGCTCCCTCGGCACTATGTGAAATGTAAGGCCTGACCCCATAAGCCACTGACCTTTGAGCCTCGCAGTAGTGCGTTCTCCCATGTCCCGCCCTCAGCAAGTACACCCGCTGCTGCGGCTAGTCCATGAGCGTACCGCATAGGCAGTTCTAGCGAGTCAAATACGAATCCCGTACCATCCCCTGCCATAGCTATGGCTGAGTCCAGCATGCTCGGAGCGGCCATTGCTGCGCCTGTAGCGCCTGCTGTAAAGCTCTCAGGAGCGTCATACAGGCTCCCTGCTGGCCCTTCATAGGCAGGCATCTGGTAGTCGGGTGAATCGCTGTTAGGTGCAGCGTTTATCGCTTCTCGCCCAAACCATGCGTCCTTCTTGTACCCGCCTTCAGCGTAGGCCACCGCCTCATCAATACTGGGAAACTCCAGAACCTCGCCAGACTTTAAACCGTAATCAAGCGCCTGATAGTTATCATCAAACTGGAGCAATTCACCGTCAGGCTTCTGCATGATTGTCGGGAATGCATAGGCTTTTCCGTCTGGCCCAATCTCTGCCGCCATTCTGTGCGTTGAGAATGACCCGTCTGGATTGTTTACAACAGGGAATAGTCCCTCGTTCTTGTAGCGCGTGACGAAGTTAGGCTCTCTCGCATCGCTGTCCTGGCTCGCAGCCATGCCAAGCGCAACAGCACCCGCTACGCCCGCAAGCAGTCGAGGGTCAGCGTTGCCGCGCAGGTTTGCGCTGTTGCGCTTTTCGGGGGCAAATTTGGCGTTGACTGAGCGAATCTGATTGGGGTTTTTTATAAGGAAAAACGAATCCTTTTTACCGTCCGGTGTAGTATAATTACGCATCTCAATTGCATCAAAGCCGTCTTTCCATGCATCCTGAACCTGACCAAAAATATCAGAATTCAATTCCGATCCATCGAGGTCAAAGTGCCCCACGCGATTTGCGCGAAATCTCACCGGCATTATGGTCACGCCTGTATGTCCGTCTGGACTCGCTAGACGACCAAACACCTCTGCAGTTTCGGGCGTCCCACCAAGCGAGACTCCGAGCTTGGAAACTTCACTGCGCACAGTTGAACGAGTAGGGTCCTCTCCCTCCCACAACTTAAACTCATCAAATATATTTCCATCTGGCATCGTGGTCGTTGGTTTAGCTGCAGTGCCATGATAAAACGTCTTAGGGTGATATATAGCCTGCTCCGCAGCCCGCTCCAATCGCCTAGCCTGAACAGCATCCACTATAAGATTTTTCGCAGAATTCAGTGCTACCGACAAATCCTCTAGCCTACCCACGGGATAACTCATTCATGCCGTCCAGCAGCTCCATAAGACCGCTAGATACTGCATCAGTCTCTAAGTCTTGTGCGCGGGTGTCGCTTTGAGTCTTACGCACTTCAGCCAGTGTCTTGAGTGCGTCCAGCTTCACCTTAGCGTCCTCAATATCCAACTTACGCATCTCAACTTCTTGCCGCGCCTTCGTCTCATCGGACTTCACAGCAGCGTTGGTAAGCGCAGATTCAACGGTTGCTTTCGCTTTTGCTGTTTCAGCCTCAGCCATCGAGCCAGTTGTCTGCTTATACTCGTCAGCTTGCTTGAGCGCCATTTCCATATTGTGTAGTTGAGCCATTGCCGTTTCAGCGGGCATTTCAGGATTATTCCAGTAGCGTGATACGTCAGGCTTGCCCATAACCTTAGTCATATCCTTAAGCGAGTTATATAATTTCGTCCAGTCAGCCAGTGGAGCGCCCTTCTCGATCAGCATTAACTGCTGATTAATGACAGCGCCGAGGTTAGCAATGGCTTGCTGTGAGTCGCCAGCGCCAAGCCCTACTTGAGACTGGCAATAGTGCTCATACCTCCACGCTCGCGGGTCAACCAGCATTGTCTCACCAAGCACCATGATCTCGGTGACATCATCCTGGCAGTGTTGGGCTATCCATATAACGCCCTCGTACAGCTGCCGGAAACCCGTCTCAGCGTACACCCTAGAAACAAGCTCTATCTTAGCCTGCTGCGCCTCCTCAACACCCTGGAAGCGGGTGGCGGTTTCTTTGTATAGGCTATCGCTGTTCAGTCCCTGGTTAGCGAGCTGGTTGCCTAGCGTCACCGACTTTTCAGAATCCAGATACTGAATCACCATCAGCGCCTTATCGCCTATAAATGGCGTTACGATAGGCATGATAGCTTCTGAGTTTAGGAATTATAAACCCCCTAATCGATAGATTTCCAGCCTATAGGTGTTGGCTCCTACCGGCACTGAATCTGGATGCAGGGTAATTTGGTGGCTTTTGCGCAGGATTATGGCGTGATAGGAGC
>Ga0209390_10005239_pt1 | contig 18563 bp, 19 predicted proteins | sample BON01_FD_187212 | JGI IMG/M metagenome (GOLD analysis project Ga0209390, IMG submission 187212) | Freshwater microbial communities from Lake Bonney liftoff mats and glacier meltwater in Antarctica - BON-01 (SPAdes) (version 2) | ecosystem: Environmental > Aquatic > Freshwater > Ice > Glacier...
CGTAGATACTCTGTTCGCCGTCAACGATATTTCCCGAGTTTTTTGCATCATGCAGGCAGCGCATAAAACCGTGAATTATCGAACGGCTGATTGTGGGCAAACATGCCATGAATCGCGTGCAGCAGTTTACGCATCACGGCGCACACCCCCTGCATAGGCGTCTTGCCGTTGGCGATCAGGTGTTCGAAGAAACCCTTCACATGCGGGTCATGGGCTTTGGCGCTCAAGGCGGGCATATACAATGCCTGACGGATGTAGCGGTTGCCGGCCTTGGAGATGCGCGCACGCTTGTCCACGCTGCTGCCCGACTTGAAATGGCGTGGATCCAGCCCGGCGCACTTGACCCATTGCTTGTGGGTCAGCCCGGCCGGCAACAGCATCAACTCGCCCAGCAAGGCGATGGCGCTGGTCTCACCGATGCCCTTGACCGTGAGCAGCAAGGCGAACGGACGCGCCAGCGTAGGATGCGCCTGGATGAACGTCTTGGCTTCCGTGGCGAGGCAGGCTATGCGCTTTTCCAGTTGGGTGATAGAAAGCTTCAAGTCGCGCAGCACCGCCTTGGGCGTCTCCGGGCTGAAGGTGAGCGCGTGCTGCTGATTGTTAGCCGCTGCCTTGTCTTTGGTAAGCGTGTTAATGCGGCGGGCGAGTGCGCGTAGCGCCAGGGCTTCGGTGGCAGGCCGCGCCCACGCTTGAAATGGCATGCGTTCGGCGTACTGCGCCAGCGTATCGGCATCCACCGCATCGGTCTTGCTGTTGCGCAGCAACACCTTGGCGAAATTATGCGAGGCCTTGGGATTAAGCACCATCAACCGGATACCGGCATCGCAGAGTGCCAGCGCCAGATCGAGGTAATACACCCCGGTGGCCTCCAGACACACCGTCGCGCCGGGGAGCTTGGACAGCCGTTTGACCAGGCGCTGCCGATCCGCCGGGGTATTGGCAAAGGTCTGCGCCTTCATGGAGATGGCGTTGTTACGGATCACCAGAAACAGCTCCGCGGCACCGACATCAATGCCGACGAAGACCGGTGTGGATACAGTTGTTTTAGTTGCCATAATGACTCCCTGAATGAGGGTGAGATACAATGATCACCGGTTCCCCGACCCTGATAGGCGCCTACCATCCTTGCGAATACAGGCTCGAAGCCTGGGATACTCCGCGGTATCGGCGCATAGGGCGGGGAGCCAATCTACCGACAAGCTCAGACGGTTAGGTCTGTCTTCAGGGTGGGACGGCTTCCCCAGTGAACCGATAATGCTACTTGACCACCTCAACTAAAGTTCATGAAATTCGATCATACAAGGGTGGGCAAAGCCTGTCCTGAGCCAGGGCGAAGGGCGTAGCGTGCCCACCATGTTCACTAATCGGAGCCCGTCCATGTCGTCACCCCGACGAAAGTCGGGGTCCAGGTTTTTCATTTAAACTCACTGTGTCACAAAATTGATTCCCTCCCCTTCCAAGGGGACCTCGGTGCCGCTTGACGGTAGGGCTAGGGAGGGGATGGGGTGGCGTCGCAATAACCCCACCCCCATCCCCGCCTTCCCCCTGAAGGGGAAGGGGCTTCTTTGTTCGATTTGTGACACAGTAGAATTAAGAAAACACTGAACAAGTCCTTCGACGAGCTCAGGACGGACGGTAAGTTATTGATTCCGTTCGTGGTGATGCTGAGCGTCGCCGAAGCACCGAACCATGAGCGGAATCCACTTAGTTTCCTTAACTGGATTACTGCCCCGGAATGACGGACCGGTGTTTTCAGTTAATTCGTTTTGTTCATAGCGGTGCTTGAGAAAATCTTCCGCTTTGAGGCCGATGTCCTTGGCGATTTGCCTGAAAAGAATCGGTGAGATATCGCGGCCAGTGTGGAAGGGAACGGTGGTTGCTCGACCATCCGGATGCCGAAATTACTTGTGGGAACCGCGCTGCCGGACTTGGATGAAACCCAATTCGTTGAGAATCGCGATGACCTCGCGGGGTTTGAGTACCGGGATGCCCGGCATTCAGTCCACGACTACAGTTTGGGTGCCAACGAATTCGGAATCAAGTTTGGGCTCTCCGTCATCAAGCAACATGCCAATCACCTCGCGCAAGTTGGCGTGCAGTTCATCAAGCGTCGCGCCCTGGCTGTGTGCGCCTGGGAATCCCGGCACATAGCCGACGTAGACATTCGTGTCCGTGCAGCGCTCAATCACGGCGGTGTAGGCATGCATGATCTCAATCCTCAGGTCGTTATATTCCGAAGTTTAGCAGCTAAATCCGGGCGGGCGATGCGATGGCTATTCCCGATGGCATTGAAGGGCGCAATAACCAACGGGCATTGCGCCGCATGCTAACGGACGTCGTCACCCCGACGAAAGTCGGGGTCCAGTTTTTCCGGAAATTCCTTGCCGGTTACCGCTTCGGTTTCCAGCGGTAGGCCTTGGCGCATGCACCGCCCATCAACATCGCCCGCTCGCTGTCACTCAGCCGGCCGGTCAGGCGGAAAGGCTCGACCGCCTGCTCGTAGTTGACGACGGCAAAAGCGCGGGTCCAGTCGGCACCCCACAGGCAGCGCTCGAATCCCCAGGCATCGAACACGCGCGCGAGCGGGTCCCAGATGTCCGGAAAGGGATAAGGCTTCTGCGACAACGTGCAGGCACCGCTGACCTTGATTACCAGATTGGGACGCTTTGCCAGTGCCAGCACCTTGGGCAGATCAGCCCAGGGCTCCGCCGCCCGCGCCGACGGCTCCTGCGGCTGCAGTATGCCCAGATGATCGATGATGAATCGCGTCTCAGGATGGCGGTCGATCAGCGTGGTGCCGGCATCCAGATTGCCCCAGCACAGGATATTGACCGGAAAGTCATGGCGCACTGCCGCGCGCAGGATGCGGTCCAGCTTCGGGTCATTGGGGTCGCGCCCACCGTCCTTTTTCAGAATCACGCGGATGCCCACCGTACCCGGTGTCTTTTTCCAGTCGGCGATGACGTCTTCCACCGCCGGGTTATCCGGGTCCACCGGTTTGACGAGGCCGAACCTGTCCGGGTGGGCCTTTTGCACTTCCACCGCATAACTCGCGTCGTAGCCGTACATCGAAAACGAGGAAATGAAAATAGCACCGTCGATGCCCAGCTTGTCAAAGGCCGCCACCATCTCGTCGCCGGTGGCGCTGGCCGGCCAGTTCGGTGTCGTCAGCCAGGGCCGCTTCGGGGTGTTGGCTTCGTAGGCGTGGATTTGTGAATCGATGATCATGTTCGGAAAACTCCTGTGGTTTTAAAAACAAATGTCGTCACTGATTGCGGCGGCGCGGAAATGCGCATCTGCAGGTGCTGGCAGGGAAGACTTCCAAGGGTGGGCAAAGCGTAGCGTGCCCACCATGTTTATCTGTGTTGTGTCTGCGTGGGCACGCTACGCTTTGCCCACCCTACGCTTGCTCTTGGCTATTGAGGGTGCAGCTGATTTAACGCTCACAATGAGGGGCGCGCTTCAGCGCGTCCGCTCGAACTAAAGTTAGGTGCGAACTTTGAGTTGAATCCGGACAAAGTGTCTCCCTGTGGCAGTGGGCGAGAAATCCTCAGGACCCAGGTCGAGCCCTTCGCGCTTGGCCAGAGGATAAAAGCGGTTGTAGGCGACTTCATCGAAAGCATATGCTGCCCCCAGCCTTATGCCGCGCATGATCTCACCGAATCGGGTCTTCTTCAGCGTGTGATTGATCGGCTTGCCGGAGGTCACTGCCGAGAGATATTTCCTCAGATCAGCATCGGATCCTGCAATGATGCACGCGTCGCCATCGCAGACCACTTCGCTCAGCGATGCGTAAGCGAAGTATCCGATTACCTTTGAGTCTGCGGCTGCCGCCATGTCATAGCTCGGTATAGCACCTAACGTAGAAGTGAGAGGCGCGAGCGGCGTTGCCGCGAAGCGTCCTTTTCGACTGCCGAGTTCGGCGCCATCGTCACGCTCTGCGAGAGTGGCGTGTCACGTACTGGCGCAGGACGCCGTCCATGCGCGACTGCCAGCCTTCGCCAGTGGCTTTGAAGTATTCCAGGACTTCCCGGCTATAGCGTACTGACACGAGTTGCTTGGCGTTTGCCGACTTCGGGCGGCCGCGCAGCGCCCGCATCGGAATCATCGACTTCAGTTGGTTCGGTGTGAGCGGTTGCGCATCCGCATCGGCTTTGGCTGCGGCGGTAATAGCCTTGTCCTCCCGAGAGGTAGGCATCACGACAGAAGGACGTTTAGAAATTTTGGACATAATGTTTCACCTCGCGTCGATTGGCGCGGCGCAGGCTGATGATCCTGCGCACTTCGCCACGTTCCACAAATGCCACGAAGGAGAGGGTCTCAGTCTTCGGTGCGAGAGCGATTGCGCGCGACTCGCCGTATTCGAAGCGGTTATCGACCCAGACCAGCGCGGCTTCCCAATCGAGTTCGGCTGCCAGCGCAAGAGAAACGCCGTGCTTCGCACGGTTTATCGCATCCTTGGCAGGATCGAAATCGATTTGCATGCATTACTGTAGCTACAGTAATTGTGTTTGTCAATCGGTCGGCGCGGGGCAATGAGCTTCTATGGGGTCGAACGTCCGCTGCATCGCGTTGTTGGGTGTCAATTTTCATGACGCTTGTGCCTACAACCCGTAGGCTTTGAGAATAAGCGCGAGTGTTCCGTCTCGCTCCATCGAGGTGTAGGCCGCTCGCAACTTCTCGAGGTCGAGCCCTGGCGTATTTTTAGATGCGGCGATATAGAGCGGCGCCGAATCGAGTTTCAGCCCGAACGCTGGTGCACCGGCCAGCCTCAATTCCATCCAGTTGAATGCAATCTCGGGCGCCGGTGCATACCAGGCATCGATCTCGCCGTCGTGCAACGCGCGCGCGTTCTCGGCCGACGACTTGACGATCACGAGGTTGGTATAGCCACGGCCCTGAAGGTCCTTGACCATCGGTGAGCCGTCGCGCACGCCGATGCCCTTGAGTGCGCGGGCGGCGGCGTCGGTTTCGACCTTGGGCTTATCCGGCGCGGTTGCGAAGGCGACGTCCATGTCGAGGATCTTTTGAACCCACTGATAGTGCGGCTCGCGGGTGCCGGTGCGGGCCAGCGGGAAGATGAGGGTGTCGGGACGGGACTTCGCCTCCTCCTGGGACTGTGACCAGTTCTTGCCGTAGATGACGGTGATCTCGGTACCCGAGCGCTTGGCGATTTCAGAGACGATCTCCCGGACGAAGCCGACGCGCGGGCCCTGTTCGATGGAGAACGGTGGAATGTTGCTCGTAAGCGCATCGGCGGCGAACGAGGACGTCGTTCCGCAGAAGAGAACTGCGGCAGCGAATGAAATGACGAGACGGTAGGCCAAGGTAATATCTCTCCCTGTGTAGATTGACCGTAAATCCCCCGATAGCATGGGGGCCATGTGAATAATCACGAAGCGCGCATGTTCCTCTCTCTTGACGCCCAACGCCCCGCTTGAGAGGCGCGCCACTTTTTGGCGCGTCCCTCCAAGCGGTTGTTAGGCTGATTGCTTCTTGGCCACTCCCGCAACGTGGGTTCCCTGGAAGCGGGCGATTTTTATTTCGTTCTCTGACGGTTGACGACTACCATCACCGCCAGCAAGAGTGCTCGCCCCATAGGGCGAACCGCCGGTGATTTCACTCATGTTCATGATCTCCTGGCAGGAATAGGGAACGCCCACGATGACCATGCCTTGATGCAACAAGGTGGTGTGAAACGAGGTGATCGTGGTTTCCTGTCCGCCGTGCTGCGTGGCCGTGGACGTGAATACGCTGCCCACCTTGCCAATCAAGTTGCCGTTGAGCCATAACCGGCCGGTCTGATCAAGAAAATTGCGCATCTGCGCGCACATGTTGCCAAAACGTGTCGGCGTGCCAAAGATGATGGCATCGTAACTAGGCAACTCGTCCACCGTCGCGATCGGCGCCGCCTGATCGAGTTTGGCGCCGGCCTTTCGTGCCACGTCTTCCGGCACCAGATCGGGCACGCGCTTGATGGTGACCTCGGTGCCCTCGACGCTGCGCGCGCCTTCAGCCACCGCTTTCGCCATGGTTTCGATGTGGCCATACATGCTGTAGTAAAGAACGAGAACTTTTGCCATGTTGTATCTCCTGATTTCGTGTGGTCGTGCAGTAAGCCTAACGTAAAATTGAGGGGCAGCTCGCTTCTGGGCTGTCCCTCTCGAATGCAGGGTTAGGCTGAATGTATGATTGCAAGACTTGGCCCCGCGCTTGGTGACCCCGCGCTTGGCGCTTGGAATTGATGTGGCGCTTGGAATTGATGCGTCTAATCAAGAAGTACGGCAAAAGTTACACTGCCCCCAATTACCGCTGAATGAGTGCTTTCGAGCCAAGGTAGACCTGATTAGGTAGGCTAAGAAAACCCGCCGCTAGCCGTAGAACCAACTTTTACGCATATTGCTCATGGTCCAATGACAGACGTTATTATGATAATAGAAATAGATAGGCCCTCAATTTCGAGCAAGGAATATCATGACGAAAAGGCCGTTAGAAAAACACAACCTGAAGTTAAATATCGAGCGAGTGTATTTTCACAACGCGTACGTCGCTAAGACGTCATTTGTTGATCTTATTCAATTCGTCGAGAGGTTCATTCGCTTTGAGTTGTTCCACAGCATTCGTATGTTAGGCGTTTCTGACAGTCGAAACTGGGAGCGCCTTGTTCGCAATTACCTAGAGGAAGTTCATAGTTTTATTGATCTTCAGCGCAGAACGTTTTCCTTAGTTAAACAATTGCTAGGCCAAGATTTTGCAGCAGAACGCAGGGCGATTGTTGAGCCTCTCCCGATAGATTCGTTGATCATTCAGGAACTTCGCCGACAAGTCCACCATGAAAGCGCTCATATAATTTTTATTACTGAGACTGCAACTAAAGCGGGCGACTACCCAGCTATTCCAATTGTCATGCTGCGGTCAACATGGTTTAGCGAGCAAGCGGTAATCGACCGGGTGGTAGATGTTATGACCAATCCTGAACGTCTTTCGCTAGTTTTTCACACTCACTGTGATCACTTCGTAAACTCAAGCAATAGGATTGGCAATATGTTGCTGGAGAAACTAGGATTCCCAAGCTCGAAACCGACACCCAAATACGGTTTCAAGGGATGAAGATGACAACCTGAATTTTTCGACTGAAGCCGAGTTATTGCAATTTTTCACTTCATTATTTAGGTGCCGTTGCAACTGGATAACCTGAACTGAAATATCATCCATAACGCGCCTGCCTGTGAACGCTTGATTCTGGCCGATGGCAGACGCTTATGATTGGTTCCTCGACCTAGGTCAGAACCGAGCAACTGACCTGATGACTGATCGCCGCGGGCACCGGACGTTTGCCAGTCAGCACATCCTTGATCCACCCTGCTGTTACTGCCGCATCGCGGTTTTCCGGTAATTGCGGATTTTCCTCCGGTGCGGCACGCCACACCTCTGCTGTTTTCCCATCCAGCCATTCAATCACCGGTTCCCGCCGCGGATGTGCAACGGCTTCACCCTCGGCGCCGCGCAGCAGCAGTGCATGTGACCCGTATGACGTAAAAAACGCGCGCATACTCTCCAGATATTCGGGATGGGTGACACTGACCAGGCGCACCGCTTTGGTGGTGAAGGGCTGCAGCATTTTCACCAGCGTGTGACCGGAACTGCGCAGGCCGATCTGCCGGCGCAGTTGCAGTACACGCGCGAGCTTGGGTGACAGCGTGTCGATGGTGATGACCGTGAGTTTGCGTTCAGCAAGTTGCGCTTCGGCTTCGGCAATGTCGCGCGCGGGAGTGATGCCCATCGCTTTGAATACTTCCAGCGTGGTGACACGGCCCGGATCGTCGGGCACGCCGTGCACCAGCACCGGCACACCCTCGCGGGCGACGAGTGATGCCAGCAGCGGCGTCAGGTTGGGCAGTTTCCGCGCGCCGTTGTAGGCGGGGATGACCAGCGGCACGGTGCCAGCCGGTGCCTTGAGGTGCGGGTAACTTGCTTCGCAGGCCTCGAGAAAACCGGCCAGTTCTTCGAGAGATTCACCCTTGATGCGCAGTGCGATCAGCACCGCGCCCAGTTGCAACGGCGGAATGGCGTCATCGAGGATGGCGGTGAACAATGCGCGCGCGTCGTCGCGCGTCAGGTCACCGGCGGTATTCTTGCCGCGGCCGATGTCCTTGATGATGCGGATCAGTGCGTCATGGTCCATGCACGGATGATCGCATGGCTGAGGCGGTTCGTGCTGACGGTTCCGCTCAGGCCTCGACCTGCACCATGCCCTTGTCGATGCGTACGGCAAACACGGCCACTTTCACTGCGGGGTCTTCGACGCATAGTCCGGTGGCGAGGCTGAAATGCTGCTTGTAGACAGGTGAGGCGACGACCGCTTCGCCTTTCAGGTCGCCGACGATGCCGCGCGACAGCACGTTCGCTTTTGAATACGGGTCGTGGTTGGCCAGCGCGTAGACGCTGTCATCGTCGAGGCGAAACACCGCAATCTGTTGCTCGCCGACCAAGGCGCATACGCCGGTGGTGGGCACGATGTCGTCCAGACGGCAGACTGCAGTCCATTGTTTCATGTTCATGTCGATATTCTGGCGGGCGGTCATGCGCCCCCTCCGGTGATGTATTGGTGATTTCGGTCGCCAGGGCGTCGGGGGCTGGTGGCAATCGCGGCCGGTCGCATCCCCAAAAAACGGGGCCCCTGCTTCCTGCTCATGCCACGCTCTCAGGTTCAGTTTCAAGTTCGCGTTCATCGGCACGCGCCGGCCGGATCTGGCCGCGCTCGGCGACGAACACCACGTTGCGGTCGGGCTGGTCGCTGTTGACGAAATGGCTGAAGCGTTTCAGCGATTCCGGGTCGTTGATGGTTTTTTTCCACTCGCATTCGTAGGTGTCCACGAGTTTCTGCATGTCGGCTTCGAGCTCGGCTCCGATACCCAGTGAGTCTTCGCAGACTACTTGTTTCACGTAGTCGATGCCGCCTTCGAGGTTGTCGAGCCAGGTGGAGGTGCGCTGCAGCCGGTCGCCGGTGCGGATGTAGAGCATCAGGAAGCGGTCTATGTATTTGACCAGCGTCGCGTCGTCGATGTCTTTCACCAGCAGGTCGGCGTGGCGCGGCTTGATGCCGCCGTTGCCGCAGATGTAGAGGTTCCAGCCTTTTTCGGTGGCGATGAGGCCGACGTCCTTGCCCTGGGCTTCCGCGCATTCACGGGTGCAGCCTGATACGCCCATCTTCAGTTTGTGCGGTGAACGCAGGCCGCGGTAGCGGTTTTCGATGTTGATGGCCATCGTCGTCGAATCCTGCACGCCGTAGCGGCACCAGGTGCTGCCGACGCAGGATTTGACGGTGCGCAGTGCCTTGCCGTAGGCGTGGCCCGACTCAAAGCCGGCTTCAACCAGTTCGCGCCAGATCAGCGGCAGTTGCTCGACGCGCGCGCCGAAGAGGTCGATGCGTTGCGCGCCGGTGATCTTGGTATAGAGGCCGTATTTTTTGGCGACGGTGCCGAGCACGATCAGTTTCTCGGGCAGGATTTCGCCACCGGGCACGCGCGGCACGATGGAGTAGGTGCCGTCCTTCTGCAGGTTGGCGAGGAAGCGGTCGTTGGTGTCCTGCAGCGGCGCGTGCTTGGGCTGGAGGATGTATTCGTTCCAGCACGTGGCGAGGATGGACGCGACGGTTGGCTTGCAGATGTCGCAGCCGCGGCCCTTGCCATGCTTGCCGAGGATGTCATCAAAGGTTTTCAGGTCGTCGATGCGCGTCAGATGGAACAGTTCCTGGCGCGAGTAGGCAAAGTGTTCGCATAGATGGTTTTTGACTTCGATGCCCTGTTTGCGCAGTTCGGCATCGAGGATCTGCTTGACCATCGGGCTGCAGCCGCCGCAGGTGCTGCTGGCCTTGGTTGTGGTCTTCAGCGCACCGATGGTGGTGCAGCCGGACGCCACTGCATCGCAGATGCCGCCCTTGGTGACGTTGTTGCAGGAGCAGATCAATGCCGCCGCCGGCAGCATGTCCATGCCCAGTCCCTTGGCGCTGCCGCCTACCCTTGCCGGCAGAATCAGGTCTTCGGGATGTGCGGGCAGCGGGATGGCGTTGAGCATCATCTGCAGCAGATCGTTGTACTCGGTGGCGTCGCCGACGAGGATGGCGCCCAGTAACTGCTTGCCGTCGGCGGACACCACCAGCTTTTTGTAGATGCCCTGGACCGGGTCGGTATAGATGTAGTCGAGGGCGCCGGGTGTTTTTCCGAGCGCGTCCCCCAACGAAGCGACATCGACACCCATCAGCTTCAACTTGGTGCTCATGTCGGCGCCGGCGAAGCTGGAGCCGGGTCCGCCTGCGACATGGCGTGCCGCGACTTCGGCCATCTGGTAGCCGGGCGCAACCAGCCCGAAGATGCGTCCGCTCCACAGCGCGCATTCGCCCACGGCGTAAATGTCGGGGTCCGAGGTGCGGCAGTACTCGTCGATGGCGATGCCGCCGCGATCACCTGTGGTCAGCTTGGCTTCGCGTGCCAGTGCATCGTGCGGGCGGATGCCCGCCGAATACACGATCAGGTCGGTTTCCAAAGAGGAGCCGTCGGCGAACACCATCCGGTGATTGTGTTCGCTGCTGTCGACGATTTCCTTGGTGGCTTTCGAGGTATGCACGACCACGCCGAGCGCCTCGATCTTTCGCTGCAACAGTTGTCCGCCGGCTGCGTCGAGCTGCACCGCCATCAGCCGCGGCGCGAATTCGACTACATGCGTTTCAAGCCCGAGATCCTTTAACGCCTTGGTCGCTTCGAGACCGAGGAGTCCGCCGCCGACTACAGTCCCGATGCGTCCGCGTTTCGCGGCGGCAGTGATCACTTCCAGGTCTTCGATCGAACGATAGACAAAGCAGCCGCGCCGGTCGTGGCCGGGAATCGGCGGCACAAAAGGATAGGAGCCGGTGGCGAGTACCAGCTTGTCGTAAGGCACTTCGCGATAGCGGGCGGAGCGCACGGTCTTGCGGGTGCGGTCTATCGCAATGACCGGATCGTTCAGCCGCAGCGTGATCGCTTTTTCCTCGAAAAACCGTTTCGGCACCACGCTGAGGTCGATGGCGGACTTGCCGGCGAAGAAGCTGGTGAGCTGCACACGGTCATAGGCCGCGCGCGGTTCCTCGCAGAACACTGTCACGTCGACGGCATCGCTGGCCATGTGGTTGGTCAGTTGTTCGAGGAAGCGCTGGCCGACCATGCCGTTGCCGATGACTACAATTTTCTGGGTTGTCATGAGTGCTTTCAGGCGGCGCGTTGCGCGGATGATGCGGTTGTCGCCGCCGTGGTTTGTGCCAGGCGCACGACTTCGCCGATGACGAGAATTGCGGGGCTGCCCAGCCGGGCGTCCGCCGCGGCTTGCGGTAATGCGGTCAGCGTGGTGAGGACTTCAGCCTGCGTTTCCAGCGTGCCGTTCTGGATCGCACAGGCGGGGGTGTCTGCACGGAACCCCGCGTCCAGCATGCCGCGGACCAGAGTGGCCATGTGTTTGACGCCCATGTAAATAACCAGCGTGGTGCCGGAAGCACGTAATGCCGTCCAGTCCGGACCGCTGCCGTCGTGGGTATGTCCGGTGAGGAAAGTGACGCCGCGGGCAACATCGCGATGGGTGACCGGAATGCCGAGCATCGCCGGTACGGCCATGCCCGAAGTAATGCCGCTGATCACTTCAACGGCTACACCGGCAGCCGCGAGTGCCTCGCATTCTTCGCCACCACGGCCGAACATGAACGGATCGCCGCCTTTCAGGCGCGCGACGACATGGCCGCGGCGCGCCAGCCGGATCATCAGTTTTTCAATGAAGGCCTGCGGCGTGGAGGCTCGGCTGTTGATGCGGCAGCCGCCGCGTTTACCGACTGCGACGATGCGTGCGTTCGCGCGCGCATGTTTAAGTATGCGGCGGTCAACGAGATCATCTACCAGCACGACATCGGCCGTGGCCAGTGCGCGCACGGCTTTCAGCGTGATCAGTTCAGGGTCGCCGGGGCCGGCACCTACCAAGTACACCTTGCCCGCCGTGGGTTTTGAAGTTTTGTGTGCCATGCCGTCTCTATCGCAAGTGGTGTGCCACCTGCGTTGGCCTGGTCCAGCGCATCCGGAAGAATAATAAATATAAATAAAATCAATAGGTTATGTATATAACCTGCGGAGAGGGGCAACACCGGCCTGGGGCTGTCGCACAAGTGCAGTGCGTTTAGACGGGATGCGCACTACTGCGGTGCAACATTGTTGTGCCGGAGCGCTCCGGAGGTGTGATCGCGGTAGTTGATGGCGGGTTTGAAGCTGACCTGATGACGCCAGTTACAGAGGGGAAACCGTGTTCAGCCGCGGTGCGGTGCCAACAGCTGGCTTGGTTATTGCTGATAGACCACCAGCAGTTGATTAGTGGCAGTCCATTGAGTCCGGTGGGCGGATAAACGCATACCGCAATGGCTGGTAAATATTTCACGCACTTAAATTAGGAAAACAATCATGTCTTATTTAGTCCCGTCAGAATTTGTCACCAAGATGGTGGATGCGGGTGAATCCAAGATATTCATGTCCACCAGGGATACGCTGATCCGGGCCTACATGGCCGGCGCCATACTCGCTCTGGCAGCGGTATTTGCGATCACCATCACCGTGCAAACGGGGTCTGCCCTGGCCGGCGCCATACTGTTCCCGGTCGGGTTTTGCATGCTGTATTTGATGGGCTTCGATCTGCTGACGGGTGTTTTTGTATTGACGCCGCTGGCATTGATCGACAAACGCCCGGGCGTAACCATCGGCGGCGTACTGCGGAACTGGGGGCTGGTGTTCACCGGCAACTTTGCCGGCGCATTCACGGTTGCGGTGATGATGGCGATAGTCTTTACTTACGGGTTTTCCATCGAGCCTGGTGAAGTCGGTAAAAAAATCGCCGGCATCGGTGAGTCGCGCACACTGGGTTATGCGCAATATGGTGCTGCCGGCATGCTGACGCTGTTCATCCGCGGCGTGTTGTGTAACTGGATGGTGTCTTTGGGTGTGGTCGGCGCCATGATCTCCACCACAGTCAGCGGCAAGGTCCTGGCGATGTGGATGCCGATCATGCTGTTCTTTTACATGGTGTTCGAGCATTCCGTCGTCAACATGTTCCTGTTCCCCTCCGCACTGATCATGGGCGGAAATTTTTCGGTCATGGATTACCTGATCTGGAACGAGTTCCCCACGGTGCTGGGTAATCTGACCGGCGGACTCGCGTTCACCGGGTTGACGCTGTACAGCACGCACATCAGAACTGCCCCCAAGCGCGTTCCGGGTTAATCACCAACGACATGGAGAGTTCCGGCGCCCTGTGGCGCCAGGGCTGTTTATTTATCTGAATCTGCACAGGAGTTCACGATGACACGCAACGAAGTCACCGAATTGATCATTACGCAAAAGCTGCGCAAGAAACTGACCTGGGGACAGCTGGCGAAAGAGACCGGTCAGAGCAAGGAATGGACTACAGCGGCCCTGCTGGGGCAAATGACCCTTACTGCCGAACAGGCGGCCAAGGTCGGCGCGAGGCTGGAGTTGCCTGCCGATGCCGTTGCCCAGCTGCAGGTTGTGCCATACAAGGGTTCTTTGCCCACTGCAGTACCTGCCGATCCGCTGATTTATCGTTTCTACGAACTGGTCAACGTTTATGGCACCACCTTCAAGGCGCTGATTCACGAAGAGTTCGGTGACGGCATCATGAGTGCCATAGACTTCAGCATGGATCTGCAGCGCGAGCCCGATCCCAAGGGCGACCGGGTCAGGATCGTGATGAGCGGCAAGTTTCTGCCGTATAAGAGTTACTGAGATCAAATCAGGGCTGCCGGAATCAGTGCGGGCGGGGTGATGGGTATCGCCCCGCATTTTTTGAACCGGCGGCATGACAATGGCCACTCAATTAAAAATATCCGCGGGACAGCATACTGATAAAGGCCGCAAGGAAACCAATCAGGATTTCCACGGCATTTATGTGCCGCTGGAGCCGCAGCTGAGCACAAAGGGCGTTGCCGTTGCGCTGGCCGACGGCATCAGCAGCAGCGATGTCAGTCATATCGCCAGTCAGGCTGCAGTCACCGGGTTTCTGGAAGACTATTTCTGCACGTCAGATGCATGGTCTGTAAAAAAATCGGCGCAACGCGTGCTGACCGCAACCAATTCCTGGCTGCATGCGCAGACACTGCAAAGCCAGCACCGTTACGACAAAAACAAAGGTTATGTATGCACCTTGAGTGCCGTCGTGATCAAGTCCGCCACTGCGCATCTTTTTCATGTCGGCGATGCGCGCATCTATCGGGTGCATGGCAATACCCTGGAACAACTGACCATCGACCACCGCGTGCGCGTTGCCGAGGATGTCAGCTATCTGGGCCGTGCCCTGGGCATGAATACGCAGTTGGAGATTGACTATCAGTCGCTGCAGGTGGCGCCGGGCGATATTTTTTTCCTGGCCACCGATGGGGTGTACGAACATGTCAGCACGGAGTTCGTGGTCCATGCCATCGCACAACACGCTGCTGATCTGGACGCCGCGGCCCGGGCGATTGTGGCCGAAGCCTATCAACAGGGCAGCACGGACAACCTGACGGCCCAGATTGTCCGGGTTGACGAGTTGCCGGACCAGAATGCGGGTGAGATTTACCAGCAGCTCACCGAACTGCCGTTTCCGCCGCTGCTGGACGCGCGGATGGTGTTTGATGGTTACAGAATCGTCAGGGAGGTGCATGCCAGCAGCCGCAGCCATGTCTATCTGGCGGTGGATGTTGAATCAGACACTGCGGTGATTCTCAAAACCCCATCCATAGACCTGCGCGGTGATCCTGAGTACCTGGAAAGATTCCTGATGGAGGACTGGATTGCGCGGCGTATCAACAGTGCCTATGTGCTGAAACCCTGTGCCCAGACCCGGCAGCGCAACTACCTGTATGTCGTCACTGAATACATCGAAGGGCAGACCCTGACCCAGTGGATGATAGACAACCCGAAACCGGAGATGGAAACCGTGCGCGGCATTGTTGAGCAAATCGCCAGGGGATTGCAGGCTTTTCACCGGATGGAAATGCTGCACCAGGATTTGCGTCCGGAAAACATCATGATCGACGGCACGGACACGGTGAAGATCATAGATTTTGGTTCAACGCGGGTGGCGGGCCTCATGGAGCTTGCGGCCCCGGTAGAGCGCAACAATCTGCTGGGTACCGCGCAGTACACGGCGCCGGAATATTTCCTGGGGGAGGGCGGCACCACGCGTTCCGATATTTTTTCGCTGGGTGTCATTGCCTACCAGATGCTGACCGGCAGGCTGCCTTATGGCGCGCAGGTGGCCAAGACCAGAACCAAGGCCGCACAAAGGAAATTGCGCTACGACTCCGTGCTCGACGACCAGCGTGAAGTTCCGGCATGGGTCGATGGAGCGCTGCGCAAAGCGGTGCATCCGAACCCCTTCGAGCGTTACGAAGAGTTATCCGAGTTTGTTTATGACCTGCGGTATCCGAACGCGGCGTTTTTGGGCAGGAAGCATCCGCCACTGCTCGAGCGCAATCCCCTGTTGTTCTGGCAAAGCCTTACCCTGATTCTGGTCATGATCATTGTCGCATTGCTGGCAGGGAGGTAATGGGCCGGGGCCGGGGCCGTTGCTGCAAGTCGCCGGCCACGGGTGGCAGCCTGCATGGTTTGTCCGGCGGCGCGCGATATACTAAGCGCCATGCAAATCACCTCCATGCATTTCAAGGCCCGTGCCGGCGAAAAGCTGGCGGACGTGCGGCTGCAGGGTGCGCTGAAAAAACTGCAGGGTAATTTCGTCAAGGGCCGTGCCGACCGCATAACCGAACTCGACAATTTTTCCGACATCCGGGACTCCGCGGCAGCAGGGCGCGACCGGGCGCTGGAACACCTCGACGTGTATCTGGAGACCTTCGAGCGCAACGCGATGGCGCGCGGCACCGTGGTGCACTGGGCGGAAACCCACGCCGACGTCAACCGCATCGTCAACGAAATCGCCGCCCAGCATGGTGTGCGCAAGGTCATCAAATCCAAATCCATGGTCACTGAGGAGTGCGGGCTCAATGACGCATTGATTGCCGCCGGGCTTGAGGTTGTCGAAACCGATCTCGGTGAATACATACTGCAGCTGGCCAACGAACCGCCTTCGCATATCGTCGCCCCGGTGGTGCACAAGACCCGCGATGAAGTCTCCGACCTGTTCGCCGAAAAACACCAGGCACCGCGGCTGACTGACATCCCGGCGCTGTGCCGCGAGGCGCGCGAGAAACTGCGGCCGCATTTCCTGTCAGCCGACATGGGCATCTCGGGTGCGAATTTCATCATTGCCGAGACTGGTTCGACGCTGATCGTGACCAACGAAGGCAACGGCCGCATGGTCACCACGCTGCCCAAGGTGCATGTGGCGATCACCGGCATCGAAAAAGTGGTGCCTACGCTGGAGGATGTGACGACGCTGCTGCGGCTGCTGCCGCGGCATGGCACCGGTCAGAGCATTACCAATTACATATCAGTCACCACCGGCCCGCGCCGGGCGGGTGACGTCGACGGCCCTGAACATTTTCACGTGATCCTGGTCGATGCGGGGCGCAGCAAGCTGCTCGGCGGCGACATGCAGGAGATGCTGCGTTGCATACGCTGCGGTGCGTGCATGAACCATTGCCCGGTGTACCAGAGCGTCGGCGGCCACGCCTACGGCTGGGTGTATCCGGGGCCCATGGGTTCCATCCTGACGCCAACCTATATCGGACTGGAAAATGCGCGCGATCTGCCCAATGCGTCGACGCTGTGCGGGCAATGCCACGTAGCCTGTCCGGTGAAAATTCCGCTGCCGGACCTGCTGCGCAAACTGCGCGAACGGCAGTTCGAGCAGGGCCTGAAGCCCTGGCACGAGGTGGCGGCACTCAAGCTGTGGGGCTGGCTGGCGCAGCAGCCGGCGCTGTATGGTCTGGCGACACGCGTGAAGGTGCGCGTGCTGAAAGCCATGGCGAACGAACAGGGCATGATCCGCAGCTTGCCGTTCGGCGGCGGCTGGACCGACCGGCGTGATTTTCCGGCGCCGGAGGGGAAAACGTTCCGGGAAATGTATCAATCAAGATCAAAGTCAAAGGCTTGAGCCACAGAGGGCACAGAGTTCACAGAGAAAATCTGGACATCAAAAGTCGATTTGGAATGGTTTAAACGATTAGGCCGTGAATATGAAAGCAAGGGTGGGCAAAGCGTAGCGTGCCCACCGATTGATCTCAGTTAATGTAGATACTCTGTTCGCCGTCAACGATATTTCCCGAGTTTTTTGCATCATGCAGGCAGCGCATAAAACCGTGAATTATCGAACGGCTGATTGTGGGCAAACATGCCATGAATCGCGTGCAGCAGTTTACGCATCACGGCGCACACCCCCTGCATAGGCGTCTTGCCGTTGGCGATCAGGTGTTCGAAGAAACCCTTCACATGCGGGTCATGGGCTTTGGCGCTCAAGGCGGGCATATACAATGCCTGACGGATGTAGCGGTTGCCGGCCTTGGAGATGCGCGCACGCTTGTCCACGCTGCTGCCCGACTTGAAATGGCGTGGATCCAGCCCGGCGCACTTGACCCATTGCTTGTGGGTCAGCCCGGCCGGCAACAGCATCAACTCGCCCAGCAAGGCGATGGCGCTGGTCTCACCGATGCCCTTGACCGTGAGCAGCAAGGCGAACGGACGCGCCAGCGTAGGATGCGCCTGGATGAACGTCTTGGCTTCCGTGGCGAGGCAGGCTATGCGCTTTTCCAGTTGGGTGATAGAAAGCTTCAAGTCGCGCAGCACCGCCTTGGGCGTCTCCGGGCTGAAGGTGAGCGCGTGCTGCTGATTGTTAGCCGCTGCCTTGTCTTTGGTAAGCGTGTTAATGCGGCGGGCGAGTGCGCGTAGCGCCAGGGCTTCGGTGGCAGGCCGCGCCCACGCTTGAAATGGCATGCGTTCGGCGTACTGCGCCAGCGTATCGGCATCCACCGCATCGGTCTTGCTGTTGCGCAGCAACACCTTGGCGAAATTATGCGAGGCCTTGGGATTAAGCACCATCAACCGGATACCGGCATCGCAGAGTGCCAGCGCCAGATCGAGGTAATACACCCCGGTGGCCTCCAGACACACCGTCGCGCCGGGGAGCTTGGACAGCCGTTTGACCAGGCGCTGCCGATCCGCCGGGGTATTGGCAAAGGTCTGCGCCTTCATGGAGATGGCGTTGTTACGGATCACCAGAAACAGCTCCGCGGCACCGACATCAATGCCGACGAAGACCGGTGTGGATACAGTTGTTTTAGTTGCCATAATGACTCCCTGAATGAGGGTGAGATACAATGATCACCGGTTCCCCGACCCTGATAGGCGCCTACCATCCTTGCGAATACAGGCTCGAAGCCTGGGATACTCCGCGGTATCGGCGCATAGGGCGGGGAGCCAATCTACCGACAAGCTCAGACGGTTAGGTCTGTCTTCAGGGTGGGACGGCTTCCCCAGTGAACCGATAATGCTACTTGACCACCTCAACTAAAGTTCATGAAATTCGATCATACAAGGGTGGGCAAAGCG
>Ga0209390_10005245_pt1 | contig 18542 bp, 18 predicted proteins | sample BON01_FD_187212 | JGI IMG/M metagenome (GOLD analysis project Ga0209390, IMG submission 187212) | Freshwater microbial communities from Lake Bonney liftoff mats and glacier meltwater in Antarctica - BON-01 (SPAdes) (version 2) | ecosystem: Environmental > Aquatic > Freshwater > Ice > Glacier...
TTCAGCTACATCAGTAAGGTAGCAAATTGTCTTTAGTTGTCTTACGTTTACACTGTCTCTATGCCAGCCTCCACCAGATCCTTTGTTGTTTTTGGCAGCTACTATTCGAGCTCCTAGTGTGTGCCCTATAATATGCTCGTCAGTAAGTTGGTAGTATTCGTATCTGACAGCTTGTATCAACTCATTGTAGTAAAACAGTTTATTTATGGTAGGAGAAACATTGTTAATACCTAACGCTCTATTGTCTGCACCCTCAGGATCTACCCATAATCTATCTTTGTAGTCTATCAATACTCTATCCAACTCTTGGCGTATAGAGGCGATTTCTTCCAATGTAAAGAATGTCGGGATCTCGACTAGTCCGTGGTCTTTTATTTGCTTAACTATACTTCTAGCGTGAGTGCTTACAGAAGTATTGGAGGCATTTATCTTATCTTTTATCTTATATAAGCCTATCTCTAATCCTGATTTTATTAAGTCGATACTTTTCATTTGCTGTCCTCAGAAACTCTTGAACAAATATAGGACTTATAAGATTACACTTGAATATGACTAAGGATATGTTGTTTTTTTTAACTGACTATTAGTTTTAATATTGTCAAACAGTAAGTCATTCGTTAAATACAGCTAGTGAAGTCTATTATAGTAGTTTTAAGACCAGTCTCTATGGCAGAGGCAGAAGAGATTAAAGCAGCAAATCTTGCTGTGTATTCTTTTGAAACTACTAACCTAGATGCTTTCTGCATATCGCATAATGTGATAAGTTTATCTGCTGAAAAATTGAAAGATGTACAGCACAAGAGGCTAAAGTACATTACAGACTTTCCGAGTAGAGCCTATAAAAATGTGACTATAGGAGAGCTCTATCAAGTGGAGGGTGCTAACTTATGGTTCTATAATAAGTTTAGAATAAGCGAAGAATTTGTAAAATCTGGGATAGTAGAAGCTGCTATTGCTCAAGTAGTCGTCGGTGTAGATAGTGTCACCTTATTCTTAGATGCTGACATTCCATTACGAGACTCCAAAGGGCTTGAGGTCCATAAGATATTTCCTCAGGTTAAAAATAATAAATCAGGAATCTCGTGGTCAAATTTATACCAGTATGTCAAGCGAGGCATACGGTCACTTTTTAAGAATGTGAAGTATAAGGAGCACTTACTATTGTATAGTGCAGTTAGGAGGCAAAATATTGTAAGTTTAAAGAATGAGGAAGTGAAAGCAGAATTCACCCAATTACTTTATCTCAAAGAGCAGTTCGAAAACAAGATAACTCCATTAGAAGAATTACCTTTTCCTGAGTTGAAAGGAAAACTATTTGACTATAAATCTCTTATTCAGCCTTATGAAGACTATTCTCTAATGGCTGAATATATTACGTTACGAAAGTTATTTAACCCTTTTGCTTTACTGAGAGTAATTAATGAAGTGAGGGATGTAAAAAAAAATTTATTAGTATGTTATGACGATTTATTAGACCCGAGAGATTTATGGATCATCAAACGTTCTTTACAATTTAATAAAACCAACCATCTTCATTTTCTTAGGTACTTGGGCTATCTTGATTTTTTTAAGAAGCATACATTTAAGAGCGTTATTGCTGTAGATGAAAACTCTAGCCTACAAAAAGTGGTGCTAGATGCGGCAAAGCAATATGGGATAAAAACCTATGGTATACAGCACGGAGTGATACACTCGTTACATCCAGCTTACATTTTCAATCCAAAGGACTTTGAGTTGTTTTCTCCTGTGCCAGATAAGACCTTTTTATGGGGTAAGCATTGGCAGGATATTGCGGTTCAGTATGGTAATTATCCGCTTAGTAAGTTGGCCGTTGTTGGTCAAGTTCGTACAGATATAATTCCTAGTTTCGAGCAAAAGAAGGGTGATCAACCTATGGTTATTTTCGCCTCTCAGCCGCTTTTTGACCAAGAGCTAAAATATCAGGTTTGGAAAACGCTATTTGATGGTATGCAAGGTGTAGATGGACTGCAGCTAGTCGTAAAACCGCACCCCTCTGAGTTTCAGTTAGAGGCTTATTTGTCTGCCCACTTCAGCTCAGAAGCTGGCAACTATACCATAGTGAGAGATCAAGACTTGTATCAGATGCTTGCGGCTTGTAATGCATTAATAACTTGTAGCAGCACTGTAGCTGTAGAGACTATTTATTTTCATAAACCGATCATTGTTTTAGATCCTTATGCGGAAGATATGATGGGTTTTGTAAAAGATGGCTTAGCACACTCTGCCACGAAGTCGGGTGAGCTGAAGTCTTTACTTACTAGTGTGTTGCAAAATGATTTAGAGTTTGATAAGTCTATATATGATGACTATCTGAAACGATATGCGTCAGCTATAGATGGTCAAGTCTGTCAACGCATAATGGACATTGTAGAGAAAGGCTAGTGTATTATACTATCTTCTTTTAGTGGCGTACCCCTTGCTATAGCTACAGCCGATTTTTTACCAATAATGGCCTCAAAATGTTTAGGAGCTATTCCGTCTCCTGGGCGTATTACTCCTATATTTTTAGCAGTAAATTCTTCTCCTTTTACTATGTCCTTTATTACATAGATAGATCGTTTGAATTGCCTACTGGCTTGCTCGCTTTTTTGTGAATTGAGTTGAATTTCTCCCAAGGATAAAAATGCTCGTTCGGTCTCCACTACCAAAGATTTAAGCTCTGCAGGTTCTAAGGAGAATGCACTATCTACTCCGCCTTCACTTCGTGCAATTGTAAAATGCTTTTCGATAACCCGGGCACCAAGTGCCACCGCAGCTATAGATGCCCCTATACCCATAGTGTGGTCCGATAGTCCAATAGTACAATCCGCAAAAATATCTTGCAACTCTGGGATGGTCCTTACATTCGTATTTTCTGGGGTCGCAGGATAGGTAGATGTACATTTAAAAATGACGATGTCTTTTGCTCCACATTCTTTTAGATAGCTTACAGATTCTTGTAGCTCTTCTATATTGCTTGTGCCAGATGATATCAGAATAGGTTTGCCTGTTTGAGCTACTTTTTTGAGCAGTGGGAAATGGTTAGATTCAAAAGAAGCAATCTTATATGCAGGGACATCTAGAGTCTCCAAGAAATCCACTGCTGTTTCATCAAAAGGAGAGGAAAAAGCCGTCATGCCCAGTTCTTTGGCATAGTCAAAGATCTGCTTATGCCACTCCCAAGGGGTATGTGCGGTTTGGTATAGTTCGTATAAGTTTTTACCATACCAAAGTGAGCTTTTGTCTGTAATGTTAAATAGGCCGCCTGTGTGATTAATGGTAATAGTATCAGCAGTATAGGTTTGTAATTTCAGAGCTTGTGCCCCAGCATCTGCAGCTGCCTTTACTAGTTTTAGTGCTCGTCCTATATCCCCATTATGATTGCCAGACATTTCTGCTATGATGAATGGTTTATGGTTCGCACCTATAGTAAATTCGCCTATTTTGAAATCTCTACTCATTGTATTGGTAGTGTAAATTTAAATGAATCTGCATATTCCGCAGCTTTTGTTTTAGTGAATAGTAACTTTTCAAATATGCGTAAAGAGGCAATGTTGCTTTCCTTTACAAATGCAGTAATTTGTGTTAGGGACCTTAATTGCTTCACTTTTTTAATGCTTATTGAAACCATTTGGCTTGCTAGCCCAGCTCCTCTATATTCTTTATCTAGAGAGTAGTTAATGGTAGCGTTTGTTCCCTCTATTGTATATCGTGTTACCCCTATTGGTATTCCGCTTAGCTCACAGATTAGTAAGAGTGCGTTCGAGTCTTTTAATCTAGCATTGAACCAAGTAGTGTGCTCTGCTATTGGGATTGTGTTTTTATTGAATGACTGCGACCTAGTATCCTTGTCATTAGCCCAATCGAATAGCAACTTGCAATCTTCAGAATTCGCATCTCGAGTGTCTAAAAATAAGCCTAACAAAGCACTGTTAATTCGTCTAGGATTTTTGCTAAAATCTATTTTCGATGTTTTATCTAAAGCCTTTGGAATATCACTCTCTGGAAGTTGTGCTGCCAATTTACTCTCTGTTAAATAATTAAATAGCCTATGCTGATTATCCGCAGTTTGCACTATATATAAATTTGGGTTTTGAGATAAAAACTCCAATGCCATAGTGCTGGCAGAGGTTATCCCAAAAGTGCTATCGGCCATCAATGGGGTGAGCTCTTCTGCTGTTAAATTGCTGTGTACTTCTATTCTTGCGGCACTTTGCTGTATTGTATCTTGTAGCTCCTTCTGATGTTGGTAGTGTAATCCTATAACCGCCTTTATGACCATTGCAGAATTATTCGCAAGGGATTTTAAAATTTTATTGGTGAAATTATAGGGGTCTGATCCACCCAATCCAATGAAAATATAGGGTTCGTCTATCTTAGATACAGGCTTATTCAGAAAAGCAGACTGCAATAAGGTATACTCAGCACCTAGGCAGAATTTTGTGTTGGTATTATGAATGTAATCGCTTGCTTTTAGGTCTCCGTTATTCGATAGCACTATTGTGCAGTTTATTTCTTGCGGGTAGTCGCTTACTAGGGCAACCTTATACCCTGCCTGCATAAGTCTCGTTTGGTATCCTATATCAAATGTGTAACCGTCTAATACGATAATGGTGTTGTCCTTTGACCAACGGCCTATTTCTTCGAAATCCTTCTTTGCCGAAGTTATAGATTCAAATACAGCTTGAAAAGCAGGCGATAAGTTTTCCGAGTTTGTAATAAGATGTGCAGTAAATCTTTTGGGGTCTAGGTTCTGAGCCAATGCTAGCATTCGCATAAGGTGACCCAAACCTATTTGATGAGACCCGTCAGCACGACATATTATATTAAGTTTTTGGGTCATTCAATAGTTTGAATTTTATTTCTGCAATAGCCCAATCTTCTAAAGTATCTATATCTTGTGTCTCGGTTTCTTTCAGCTCTATTATACTGGTGTTGTCAGTCCACAGCTGCTTTTTTATGGTTATAGCTTTAGTTTTTACAAAATAAAAGATTCCAACGTCGTGGTATATTTTTTCTAAATCCTGAGAACGAGTAAATTGATGCTTGGGCTCACGCATTACTACTCTTCCTTGCTTGTTTTGTATCAAGGCTCTTTGCACAGGATGGCTATACTGTACGGCAGGAAAAATACAATCTAATGCTTCTGATATTAGTATGTTGTGTGCAGATTTTAGTAAAGAAGGGGATACAAAAGGAGCCGTAGCGTATATACAGCAAGCTAAGTCAAAGTGCTGCCCATTGGCTTCGTAAGCACTTAGCACCTCTTCTATCACATCTATAGTGGTGGCATAGTCATTTGCATTTTTCTCTGACCTTAGAAACGGGATTGAAGCTCCGTATTGTTGGGCTATCTCAGCTATTTCTTTGTCGTCTGTGCTTACCATTACTTCATCAAAGAGTCCACTCTCAATAGCGGCCTCTATACTGTAAGCTATTATAGGTTTGCCACAAAAGAGCTTAATGTTTTTGCGAGGTATACGTTTGCTACCTCCTCTTGCCGGTATAATACAAAGTGTCTTATTTTGCATAGGCAAGTACCTTATTGATTACGTATTCTTGCTCTTCCAAAGTAAGAGTGGGGTACAACGGTAGACTAATACATCTAGTATAGTAAGCCTCGGCGTTAGTTAAATCGGCACTTTGGTATCCTATTTTCTTATAGTAAGGCATCGTATGCACAGGGATATAATGGATTTGAGAGAAAATGTTATTTTCTCTCAGTCGGTCATATAATTCTTTCCTATTATTTACTTCTATTACAAAAAGATGATGAGCATTTACATGTCCATTTGGCAACGCTTGAAATTTTATTTTCCCTTCAAATGCTTTTTTATATCTGTCGGCAATCTGGTTGCGAGTTTTTACACCATCTTCATTGCGAGCTAGTTGGGTGATTCCCAAAGCAGATTGAAAATCTGTCAATCGATAATTAAAGCCTAATTGTTGCATTTCGTAAAACCATCCGCCGTGGTTCTCCTCCATATTTTCTATGGTTATGCCGTGAGTCCTTAGTTTTGTTAGTTTCTCATAAAGGGTTTTTGAGTTTGTGGTTAACATTCCTCCTTCGCCACATGCTATGTGTTTCACAGGATGGAAAGAAAACACAGCTATATCTGCATACTCGCCGTTTCCGCATCTCTGTTCTTTTTGTAGTGAGTCAGTAAAGGAGCCTCCAGGAGCGTGGCATGCGTCTTCTATGATCCATAGTCCATATTCGTCGGCCAGTTTTCTAAACTCTTCAGTGTCTAACGGTAATCCGGCAAAGTCTACGGGTATTATTCCTTTGAAAAATCCTTTGGGCTTACTGCTCAATAGAGATCTTACGCTATCTATGGACAGTAGATAGGTATCGGGATCTATATCTGCAAACCAAACTTCTCCTTTTGCATACCGCACACAGTTGGCCGAGGCAACAAATGTGATAGGAGTAGTTATTACTCGTTCTCCGGGTTTTAAATTAAGAGCAAGTACGGCTATATGAAGGCCAGCAGTAGCATTGGTTACGGCTACGGCATATTTAGCACCTATATATTGAGCAAACTTTTGTTCAAATTCTTGCACCTTGGGTCCTTGGGTCAGAAAATCTCCTTGTAGCGTTTCTAAAACCGCATCTAGGTCTTCTTGGGTTATGTTCTGTCGTCCGTAAGGTATTTTTTTCATAGTCTAAAAGTTTCATCCACGTGATCCACAATAAGTTTTCGCAAGCTATCTACTGTTTCCCATTCCGTATTATCCCCAGAGTTATAGCTGAATCCTGCTGCTACATTTTTGGCGTTAAATCGAGCTTTAAATTGAGCAATATCCCAATTGGGCATGCTTGGTAATATTACATAATATTTTCCTAAATCGAAGGTATAGAAAGAGTCAGAAGAGGTAACCATTTCTTCGTGTATTTTTTCACCAGGTCTTATACCAATGACTTTTTGAGGTATTTCTGGTGCTATGGCAGTAGCTACATCTGTAATTTTATAAGAAGGTATTTTTGGTATGAATATTTCACCTCCCCAAGCTTCGTGAAGAGCGTGAAGGACCATGTCTACACCGCCATCTAAGGATATGTTAAATCGAGTCATATTAGGATCGGTAATAGGTAAAAACCCTTCTTCTCTTTTCTTTAAAAAGAAAGGAATAACGGAACCATTAGAACCCATAACATTTCCATATCTTACTACTGAAAATCTAATTTCTTTTGAGCCTCTAATATTATTAGCTGCCACAAAGAGTTTGTCAGATGTAAGTTTAGTGGCACCATAAAGATTGATCGGGGCACACGCTTTGTCTGTACTCAGGGCTACTACTTTTTGTACACTTGTTTCTAGGCAAGCATAAATTACGTTTTCTGCACCATTTACATTTGTTTTAATACACTCGGAAGGGTTGTACTCTGCCAAGTGTACGTGCTTCATAGCCGCAGCGTGTATTACATAATCTATTCCCTGAAAAGCTCTTAGTAGTCTATCTTTATCTCGTACATCACCTATAAAGTAACGGATAGCAGGGTACTTTTCTCTTGGGTACTCCATGGCCATTTGAAATTGCTTTTGCTCATCTCTTGAGAATATGACCAAACGAGCTACATCAGGGAATTTATCAAAAATACGCTTAGTCAGGGCCTTGCCTAATGAGCCAGTTCCTCCGGTTATTAATATGGCTTTGCCGTTTAAGTCTAAGTGGTTTTGCATTCTTTCTATCTTTAATAACAAAACTAACAGAAAAGTAGAGATTGAAGTCTCTATAGGCTCTAAAATAATGAATAAGACGACTAATAGCGAAACATTAAAAAGTGGGCGACTTTAGAGGATGCAGTTAGTCTTTGTGTATGATATTTTAATCAAAAAAGGTTTGCATTCTTTTTATAGTCTTTGTTATTGGATTAACTTCGCTTTCTTTAGATGGGAGTAGTAAAAAGACAAGGGCTTAAATTGAGTATAGCATCTTATGTAGGTGCACTTATCGGGATGCTCAATATTTTTATATTCCCAGGTATTTTTACCGATAGACAAATTGGTTTATTTATGTCAGTGATATTACCAATCGCTGCATTGGTTGGGCTTTTTATGTTGCTGGGTTCTAATGTCGTTGCACTTAAGTTTTTTCCTAAATTTAAGAATAATGAAAACGGACACAATGGTATGCTTTCGGTCATACATATTTGGGTGTTGGTTGGGGCGGTTTTAGTAGTTCTTTTTAGCCTCATTGGCTTGCCCTATCTAATAGTGGCTTTTCCTAATTTGTCAAACATACTAGAATATAGACAGTATATCTTACCTACTACCTTATTCTTAGGCTTGGCATCACTTTATAATGTACTTTGTCAAAATTTTCATCGCGTAGTAGTGCCAGGCGTATTGTTGCGTTCTGGCATTAAGCTTACCTTGCTGGGCGGCGGTGCTTTATACTATTTTAAGCTGATTGATTTTTCGCAGTTTCTGTGGTTAGTGCCGCTTAATTATTTTGCAGTTTGTATTGTGCTGCTTTTTTATGTGGTTAAGGTGGGTCAGTACAAGTTTAGCTGGCCTGTTTCTTTTTTGCAACAGTTACCAAAAAAGGAAATAGTTTCCAATGGTATGTTTGGACTTTTTCTAGGTATTGGATCTACATTAGTCTTTAGCATTGATTTGCTGATGGTGCCCATGCTTACTACCTTAGAATCTGGGGGACATTATGTTATAGCAGAGCGAATGAGCCAGATGGTAGAAATACCTACAATTGCATTACTGACCATTGTGGGGCCCTTGCTTGCTACTGCATGGAGTAATAAGGATAAAGCAGAGATTCAAAAACTGTACTCATCTAGCTCTTTGAATCTATTAATTCTTGGATTTTTAATGGCGATAGGATTAGTTGTAAATCTCAATAATCTGTATGATATAATGCCAAATGGCGAAATCTACAGAAGTGGTTACTATGTGGCTATTTTTTTAGTAGCAGGTAAACTAGTCGAAATGTCTACTAGCTGTAACCACAGTATTATTTTGCTTTCAGATAGGTATAGAATAAACTTTTATATTTTAGGGGTGCTTGCAGTTTTAAATATCACTTTAAATCTAATTTTGGTTCCAAAATTAGGGCCAAAAGGAGCGGCTATTGCTACTGCTACTTCTCTAGTTTTAGTTAATGTTTTTAAGACAATATACATTCATAAAGTATTTGGGTTTAGTCCTTTCAGCAAGCAAACGCTGTATTTGATAATGGTAGGATTAATTGTGCTGGCAATTGGATTCTTTTTACCTAAAATTTCATCCTCTTTCGTAGATTTAGTAGTAAGATCTACAGTAGTATCTATTGTATACGTTGTTACAGTCTATAAAATGAGAATATCTGAGGATCTAAATCACTTGTTAGATAAATATACAAAAGGTCTTTTGGCTAAAGTATCAGGGGGCAAATAGGCTAAACCGTTCGTTTCTGTCTCCAATTGTTTTGCAAATAATATAAGGGTTAACCTAAAATTCATTTTACCTTTGCACTCTAAATTTAATCAGTAGCATGCTTAATATTATTCTATTTGGCCCTCCCGGGGCAGGGAAGGGCACACAGAGTGCAAAGCTTATTGAAAAATACAACTTAACACACTTGTCTACGGGCGATGTCTTTAGGTTTAATATAAAGAATGAGACCGATCTTGGTGTGCTCGCTAAGAGTTTTATAGATAAAGGAGAGTTGGTGCCAGATGAAGTGACTAATGATATGGTTGCTGACTTTTTGGACCAAAATTTTAATAAGAACGGATTTATTTTTGACGGATATCCCCGAACAATTCAGCAAGCAGATGCATTAGCAAAGATGCTTGAGGATAAAAATACTGCGATCTCTTTAATGGTAGCTCTAGAAGTAGAAGAAGATGAGCTTGTGAAACGCCTACTTGAGCGTGGTAAGACAAGCGGTCGAGCAGATGACCAAAGTGAAGATACCATTCGAAATAGATTAAGAGTATATCAAGAGGAAACTGCTCCTGTGGCTTTGCACTATTCTAACTTAGGAAAGTATAGAGGTGTGCAAGGTATGGGCTCTGTGGACGAAATATTTGTCCGTCTTTCTCACTGCTTAGACTCCGTTTCAGAAACTGGCGAGTAGTTTTTTCTAATTTATTAACTTAATATAATTCTTTTGCCATTATGAGTAACCAAAATTTTATAGACTACGTTAAAATTAACGGTAAAAGTGGAAGAGGTGGTCCAGGAAGTCATAGCTATTTTAGAGATAATCTAAATGCAAAAGGGGGTCCAGATGGCGGAAATGGTGGACATGGGGGCTCTATAATTCTGCGAGGTAATTCTCAACTGTGGACTCTACTGCATCTCAAGTTTAAAAGACACATCAAGTGTGCAGATGGTGCTCCAGGTAAGAAGAAGCACATGACGGGTAAAAGCGGTAAAGATGAGATTATTGAAGTGCCTCTAGGTACTGTAGCTAAACATCCAGAAACATTTGAAGTGTTAGGAGAGATTACAGAAGATGGTCAAGAAATAGTGCTCCTAAAAGGTGGGCTAGGTGGACTGGGAAACGCTAATTTTAAAAGTGCTACAAATCAAACTCCCCGATATGCTCAACCAGGCCAGCCAGGGAAAGAGGAGTGGTTTATTCTAGAATTAAAAGTATTAGCAGATGTAGGTTTAGTAGGATTGCCAAATGCTGGCAAGTCTACTTTACTATCTGTAGTGTCGGCAGCTAAGCCGGAGATAGCAGATTATGCATTTACTACGCTTACGCCTAATCTAGGTATCGTAAAATATAGAGAGTATAAGTCATTTGTGATGGCAGATATACCCGGTATTATAGAAGGTGCAAGTGAGGGTAAAGGTTTAGGGCATAGATTCTTACGCCATATAGAACGAAATGCAGCCTTGCTGTTTATGATACCTGCAGACAGTGTAGATATAAACGCGGAATACAAAATATTACTCTCTGAGCTTAAAAAGTTCAATGAAGAGCTCATGTATAAGCAGCGAATTTTAGCCATTACCAAAAGTGATATGATGGATGATGAACTAGAAGCAGCTATGCGTGAGGAGATTGACGTAGATTGTGACTTTATCTTTATATCAGCAGTGTCAGGTAAAAATATAACACAACTCAAAGACAAACTTTGGGAAATGATGCAAGATTAGTGAGTTGTAAACTCGTCAATTCTTTATAAACTCTTCTACAATTTCACTAATACTAGATTGATTGCCATCTATTAAAATTAATCCCATGCTAGAGTCAGATTCTATAATGTTATAGCTGAAATTGTTGGGTAATTTTTTAAATCCATAAAGAGCAACGGTGTCAAACCTTGTCTTATTATATTCATTCATTAACCAGGTTCTGCGTTCATAAGCTGGCATTATAGTGATAGGAAAATCATCTAAGAGGCATTGACAACCGTAGTTGATTATTTGTTCCTTAGAATTAGCTTCAACGGCCATTATCAAAGTTGTTTGACGCTGAGAAAATGATAAGTATTTTTCACAATTTTGTTTAAGCTGATCTACTTTCATGACCTCTACTACGCTGTTTTTGCTGCCTCGTAGTGCGTGTGAAGTCAAAGAATTGAAAAGTGAAACCTTTATCATTAATGAAACTATAGCTGCTACGGATAAGCATAAGGTAATCTGCTTTTTTAGTCTGTCAGAGAAGGTCTGTAATAACGCAATTGATAAAACAATAATTATAAATGGATATGCCAAATACATTCTTGCACCTGCAAAAAATACGGAGTTAGTTCCGTCGCTTACCTTAACTGAGAAAAAGGATAAGAATATGATGAGAATGGTAATTAGTGTGACTATGGCTGCGAGTCTATCTCGTTTGTTGAACCAATAGATCAAAGGGAACAACAGTACTAAGGTAATCCATCCACCTCTCCAAAATATAGGTGTAACAAAGTCAAAATAAGAACTAAGATTATTGATAATGCTTTGGAAGGCATCAGTGCTTAATGTAAGCATTGGGCTGCTGTGTATTGTTAGTTCTGGATGTATTGAGTAGTAAAGTGCCGATAATAAGATAGGAATTGTGCCTATACTGAATCCAACTATAAATGTAATAATGGGGGTCCTTAAATTGCGAGTAAAATTTGATAGTGGCAGCAAGAATAGAGGCAAAAGAAGGACGCAATTCAAATTGCAATAAAAAGCAAGGCCAAGGGAAATTCCACTTAATAAAGCTGTTACTTTATTGAACAGTTTAGTGTTGTTTTTGTACCAGAAGAACAATGCGATAATACCAAAGAATATGCCAGTGACAAAGCCGCGAGGAATGCTTGCCAGCATCAAATATTCCTGAGAAAGTAGTAAGGATATAAGTAGTGGCACTACGCCCAAAAGTGGACCGTGTACTTTATAAAAAAAATGAGTTAGAAGCAATACAGGTAGGGTGCTAAGTACAAGTGTAACAAGGGGCAGAGAGAAAGCGAGGTTGCCTGTTATCCAATAAAGAGGTACCGCTAGTATAGACTCGATAATAGGATTATACGATTGGCCATAAAAGCATGGCCCGTGAAAAATCCCGTTGGACAAATCCTTTGTCATTTGCCACATCACAGCTTGGTCACTATCAGTATATTCTATGGAAAACCTAAGAAATGTATTTAGTCTGTCGAGTAAAAACAGAAGGTAAAAGCAAATTAGACCAATCTTCGAATTTAGAAAATTTAACATTCTTTTAAAATACCTCCTTCAACTCACGTAAATCTTTAAAAGAATGACAATCTGGGTGCTGATATTCAGAGTCATTATGTGTCAGCCAATAGGCTTTCCATCCACTGGCGATAGCTCCCTTTACATCAGCCTCTAGATTATCTCCTACGTAGTGACTTGTCTTTAAATCACTTTTAGCATTTTTTAGAGCCGTTTCAAATACCAATGGATGTGGTTTTTGTACACCTACTTCTTCTGATATAGTGAGCGACTGGAAGTACTTTCCTAAGTTAGAATGATTTAATTTCCTGCGTTGTACTTCTGCAAATCCATTGGTGATAAGGTGTAGCTCATATTTGCCTGCTAGGTAGTCTAGTAAGTCGCGAGCACCGTCAATTAAGATGGTCTTTGTTGGGCAAATTTCTAAATATTTCTCCCAGATATTATGAGGTATTTGGTCTTCGTCTACTTCCATCTCTCGGAAAGTATCTACAAAACGTTTACTACGGAGCACCTCTTTAGTTATTTTGTTTTGTCGGTAGAGCTTCCACATTTCATCATTGTTTCTTACGTAAATGTCTAAGAAGTCTTGTTCACTTCTATGCGAGAGGTAACGGACTTGGTATATTTGGTACAACTCTCTTAAGGTCTCTTCAGCGTTAGCGTCAAAATCCCAAAGTGTGTGGTCTAGGTCGAAAAATATGTTTTTTGGCATGTGTTTTAAATTATAACATTAAGATGTTAGAGTGTAATCACGTAAAGTATCGTTATTGAGTTCCATTTTTCGCTAGTAGCTCTATTTTTTTTATAAGATCATTAAGATTTAAACTTAAGTTTAAAATTAGGTGGGCAAATCCTCAAATATGTCATTTGCCAAGTGTACAGCATTTTTTGTTATTTTTTCGCAAAAGAAGTTAATGATTATTCCTTTAGGGCAATTCAAAAGTCTCATATAGCTTAGTGCTTGGGCATGATGAATGGGGTGAATCTCGTTAACGGTTTTTAGCTCGACTACAATTTGATTGTTAACTAGTAAGTCTGCTTTTATTTCAGATTCTAGGACTATATCTTTATAGGTGATAGGCACTTTTAATTGTTGTTTTACATCAAATCCTTTCAACTTAAGTTCGTGAACTAAACATTGCTCATAGACAGACTCCAACAATCCAGGACCCAGATAATTATGAACGGTAATAGCACAAGAAATAATGTCGTAGCTGAGTTGGTTCAGTTCTGATTTCGTCATTTTAGTTGTATGTTTTTTTCAATGTTTTGTTTTCTGCTTGCAGAAATCTTAATGTACTTTTTGGAATCTTGTTTTAGCACCCCTAGCTACTCCCTTAAATTATATATTCCGACTTACTTCTGTTATTTATCTTAATGTTTAAACTAAATTGTCATCTAGTATGTAATTATGCTTCGAAAAACGGAATGCCGTATAATTTTTTTTGTTTTCATCTCGCAAATATCAGAACCCCTAGTGTTTGGTCTTATAGTTTCTCACCGAAAGACAAATCCCCTGCATCACCTAGTCCAGGTACTATATACCCGCTGGCATCTAGTGTCTCATCTATCACGCCTATCCAAAGATCGGCATTTGGGATGTTTGCAGTGACGTAGTCTACACCTTGCTGACTACCTATCACGCTTACTAAGTACACTCTACTAGGCTTTCCTTTTTTCATGAAAGCTTCGTAGGTCTGCACTAGACTTTGGCCAGTGGCTAGCATAGGGTCACAAATGATAAGTATGCGATTATTTATATCTGGAGTGGCCACATATTCTAATACTATTTCAAATTCTGTATCTGCAGTATGTTTTCTATATGCAGAGATATAGGCTAGGTCTGCTTGGTCAAACATATCATTTATACCTCGCTGAAGTGGCAGTCCGGCTCTGAGTATAGTTGCCACAATGGGCTGCTCTTTCAGTTTTTTTACCTTAGCTATTCCTAGTGGTGTAGTGGTGAAATGGATGTCACTCTCCATTTTTTTGCTTATTTCATAAGCGGCTATTTGCCCTATGCGTTCTATGTTTTTACGAAAACGAGCTCGATCCTGCTGTATGTCTTTATCCCTTAGTTCACGAAGAAATTCGCTTACCAAAGAAAATTCTTTAGATAGTATATGTACCACCCTTCGAAAATAACACTCAATAATTCTATTATTCAATTACTCAATCCTTAATTTTGGAAAATGAATTTCAATGATCCATTTGTAAAGCAACTTATAGACTTAGCTATAGCAGAAGACATAGGAGATGGGGACCATAGTAGTCTTGGTTCTATTCCTGCTGGCACACAAGGTCAAGCTCGCCTCCTCGTAAAAGACGAAGGAGTCCTCTGTGGCATGTATTTGGCTATGCATATCATGGAGCGTATAGATGCAGACGTGGTATTTCATCAGCTGATAGACGAAGGAGCGTGGGTGAAATATGGGGATATAGCTTTTACTGTAAAAGGGAGTGTGCACAGCATACTACAAGCAGAGCGACTAATGCTTAATTTTATGCAGCGTATGAGCGGAATAGCTACAGTTACCAAACGATTGGTAGATGAAATAGAGGGAACAAATGCTAAGTTGTTGGATACACGTAAAACTACTCCTGGGCTACGAACTTTTGAGAAGTATGCAGTAACAGTGGGCGGAGGAGTAAATCACCGTTTTGCACTTTGGGATATGGTGATGCTCAAGGATAATCACAATGACTATGCAGGTGGAATAACAGGAGGAGTGACGCGAACAAAAGAGTACCTAAACTCTAAAGGTAAAAATATTAAAATAGAAGTAGAAACACGTGACTTGAAAGAAGTGCAAGAAGCACTTGATACAGGTTTAGTAGATCGTATAATGTTTGATAATTTCAGTCCAGAGCTAATGGTAGATGCCGTAAAACTAGTGAATGGTAAATGTGAAACAGAAGCCAGTGGAGGCATTACATGTGATACTATTCGCAGCTATGCAGAAACGGGTGTAGACTATATTTCAGTAGGAGCTCTTACTCATTCCGTGAAGAGTTTAGATTTGAGTTTAAAGGAGTTTTAAGGGTAGATTTGAGTAGTGAGTAAAATGAGCCGGTTTAATAATATTGTAAGTATGTTCTTCCTTTCAGCGTTAGTTGTTTCTTGTATAAATAAATCAACCAGCGTCCAAAATGAAATTATAGCTAGGCCATATAATGCAGTTAAGGTTGAGTTTTATGACGAGTGTAGTGAGAAGTATTTGGAGAATGTAAAGTTATATAAAAAAAAGTTTGTGGGTTATGAGGCTCAAGAGTATTTATATTATAATTTTAGTAATTCAGAAAGAGTAGAACCTATGGTAGGGTTTTCTAATTTTTACTCTTTGGACTCCTTGAGAACTTATAGAACTTACTATTTGTGCATTAAAGGGAATAATTTGAATCAATTAAATTTAGGTATTGATTACATGCCTATTAGGGTTGAAAAAATAAATCGAGATACAATAATTAAGCTAAATAGGATAGGTGAAATCACTATTGATTCTAATTCATTTCTTACATTTATAAGTCAGTATGATACTTGGGAAATGTATGTTCAGGATGCGGAAAGGAGCACTCATCATGTTCTAACTGAGATTGGAGGTTATTCTACAGGTAACTTAGTATTTGACAGCAAGAGTCAATTTGAATTATTTATTTATAAAAAACAAAAGAGTAGCAAAAATTATCATCATAAAGATATCATTTACAAAAGAGTATTAAAAGATTTAAAATGTAAAAATAACATTGTATACATTGATTGACTTAAATGTATGTCATTACTAATTGCTCAACACCTCAGTAATCCCTTCCACAAAAACCTCGTGCACACCGTCAAAATTTACTAGGTCCATTTTTAGCTTGCTACTGGATACCGCATCGTAAAATTCTTGGACTGATGCTTCTGTTCTATACGGGTCATTCACACCACTGAAGTAGGTCATCTGAATGGGGTCAAAAATGTCTTTTTTAATGTGTAAATCCACATCTGGGGGTACTAGTCCGCTGCATATCAGAAATTTAGATGGTTTTATATCTCTTTCTGCAAGCCATCGAAATGCGGTAGCTACTCCTTGACTAAAACCGAGGATATTGACTTCTTCCCATTCTTGCTCTTGACTTATCTCTGTGTGAATAGCATCTAAGTAGTTGATATAATTCTCTATATCTTGCTCTCTATTCTCTTTGGTCATCCAGCTAGCACCTACTCGGCCGCTTGTGCCTTCTAAGTAAAAATAGTGTTGTCCTTCGGGAGCTATTATGGTGTATTCGTCTCCAAGTGGCTTAAACTTACGGATAAAGAATTTAGCTAACTGACCGTAACCATGTAGAACGTAGAGTAGTTTATTGCCTGTGCCATCTCGGTAGTAGGTGGCTTTTTGCTGATAGGATACTTGTTGACTCAATACAATGCAAAGATAGAATCCTAAAATCCGAAAATTTGATTTATTCTTAAACTTATATCTTGACTTAAACTTAAATTTGCTGCGATGACCATTTCTCTTATAGTAGCCCGAGCTCAGGATAATGCCATAGGCAAAGACAATGACCTTCTTTGGAAGATAAAGGACGATTTAAGGCTATTTAAACGAACTACTGCTGGACATGTGGTGATACACGGACGCAAGAGTTTTGAGAGCATAGGTTTCCCATTGCCCAATAGAAGCAATATCATTATCACTCGGAATAAAGACTATAAGGCAGAGGGTGCTTTCGTGACTAACTCTCTAGAAGAAGCTATTGAGCTAGGTCAAAAACTAGAGATGAATGACGAGATATTTATCCTAGGAGGAGCAGAGATATATCGCCAGTCGCTAGATGTGGTAGATAGAATGTACCTCAGTGAGGTGAAGGGAGAGTTTCCTGATGCTGATGCTTACTTCCCAGAGCCAAACCTACAGGGTTGGAATCAAGTGAAATGTGATACATACGAACAGAGTGAAGCAAATGAGTTTGCTTTTGACTTCTGTGTGTGGGAGAAGGGTTAGTACAATCTCACCCCAGTTTCAGGTTTTTTTAAATCTATCCAAAATATATGAATGGCTTTGTTTTTGTCCATTTTTGTCTAGCTTAGCTCGTGCCTCGCTTTAATAGCTCATCCCTTAGCCAAGTTAACTGTGTGCAATGGGCTTTTTGGCAGATATCCCGTTTTAATCGGGGCATTATTTGCAATGAGTGTACTGGCTAATCGTTGCTAATGAAAATTATTCGTTGAATTTTACGCACCGAATAGGAAGGCTAATAGTTGCAAGAAAGTTTTATTCTAGGTATTGAGGATTCTATAGAATTCCTTCTTTGAAGTTGTATTTGTTGGAATGGCTATTTCTCTTTACCATCAATGACTTTACCATTATTATAATAGAGGTAGCCATCAACCTCACCATTGGCACCGTCATAGATAATCCACCTTCCTTCTTGTTTGTCATTTAGAAAGAATCCTATTATTTCTAAATTGCCATTCTCGAAATAACCGAATACAGAATCTTGCACCTGATTCTCTTTCCAATTTTCTACACTTTCCAGTTGACCACTTTGATAGTAGGTTTTCCAAATTCCTTCTTTTGAGTCATTAACTAAGTGTCCCTCTAAAGATGTAGGCTTCCCTTGTTTAGTACCTTTTATTAATTGAATAACAAAGTTATTCAAAAATCATCTAGGGGTACCCCTAGATGATTTTTGGCGTATAAAATTGGAGGTATACCTCCAAGTGCATCGTGTGGTCTTTTATTATTATAATCCTCTACCCAGATATCAGTTTGCTCTCTCACTTGATGTATGTCCTCAAATAGGTATGCATCTAGGACACCTCTTCTATAGCTGCCGTTAAAACGCTCTATAAATGCATTTTGAGTGGGTTTCCCTGGTTGTATATACAAGAACTCGATTTGGTGCATTTCACTCCACTCTGCTGCTAAT
>Ga0209390_10005246_pt1 | contig 18534 bp, 18 predicted proteins | sample BON01_FD_187212 | JGI IMG/M metagenome (GOLD analysis project Ga0209390, IMG submission 187212) | Freshwater microbial communities from Lake Bonney liftoff mats and glacier meltwater in Antarctica - BON-01 (SPAdes) (version 2) | ecosystem: Environmental > Aquatic > Freshwater > Ice > Glacier...
AGCGCATCAAGGTAGAACACAGTATCGGAGGGATGAAAAGGTATCGAATCTTATCGGAACGCCTCCGTGTACATGATTTCGACCTTTACGACGACATTCTGGGTGTCTGTGCTGGCCTCTGGAATTTCTATTTAGAGCATAACTGATTGATTTACAACACCACAACAAGTCTAATAACAATAACCTCCTCGTAAATAATCTGGGTACTCTACCGAAAGGACTATATTTTATCCATTTTGAAGTTAATAATCAGCCTTATACTGTAAAAGTTCTCAAAAATTAGTGATATGAAATACAGCGCTGGCAAAGTAAGGCTGCTGCATATCTATTATCTCCTTTCTCGCCAGACAGTGCCGTTGGCCATGATTATCCGCTACCTTGTTGCCCCAGATCATAAAAAACAATGGCTATGAAAATTCTAATCATTTGGATCAGCTTTTTGCTGACTGCTACCCGCTTATTTGCTACCGATTACTATCTCTCCAACGCTGGTAACGACAACAACAACGGAACCTCCCCCGCAACACCCTGGCGCACACTGGCCAAGTTGAGTGCCGCACTGGGCGGTACCTCGGGCACCTGGGGCACGATCAGCAACGGCGACCGGGTCTATTTCCGAAAGGGCGATACCTTTCGCGGTACCATCGCCTTTGCCGCCTTCAACAACAATGGCATCACGTTCGATAGCTACGATGTGGGCACAAACGCGGTACTCAAAGGCTCCCGGCTCGTCACCAACTGGACGGTACACAGCGGCAATATTTGGAAAGCCACGGTAGCGGAGCAGGTCTATTTTTTATACGCCGATGGCGCGCTGCAAACCCTGTCGAGAGCGCCCAACACGGGCACCTGGAATGCAGGCGCGGCCACCTCGACTTCCCTGAACAGCAGTTCGATCGGCAGTGCGGGCAAAAATTTTGTTGGTGCCAATGTGTGCGTCCGGGAGTACGACTGGCGGCTCAATCGGCAAGTCGTCACCGCGCAGTCTGGAAATACGGTGAATTGGGCAACCTCCATGGCAGCGGCAGGTGCGGACGCCAACTTCTATTTCGACAATAAACTCGAACTGCTGGACACCGCAGGCGAATGGTTTTACAATGCAACCAATCAAACGCTGTACTACATGAGCCCTACCGACCCCGATAACCTCCCCATGGAGGCTTCGGTCAACTTGTTGGGCATTGCAGGCAACGACAACCGCTCGGACAACACCTTCCAAAACCTCGAATTCCAGCACTATGCCCAGGAAGGTATCCGGCTGATGGGTGCTGCGAACAATAATGTTATTCAAAACTGCGCGTTCAGCCATAATTTCCAGGGGATGTTCGTCAGCGGAAGCGGCAACAATATTCAGCACAACAGCATCACGGACAGCTATTATCAGGGAGCGGTGCTCGCAAACATGGGCAATGGTGCATTTTCCAACAACAGCATCACGAACGCCGGTATGACCTTTGGGCAGCATCGCCCAAACTTCACGGGCGATTTTTACTCGGGGGGCATCTGGCTTATCAACGGCAACGCGGGCTGCACCATCGGCAACAACACCGTAACAGATATTGGTAACATGGGCATTCGCTTCAATGGCAACGGCATCACCATCGAGCGCAACGAAGTACAAAACACGATGGTTAATATGGACGATGGCGGCGGTATTTACACTTGGGGCGGCAACAATTCGTCCTATGATAACATCATCCGCAACAATATTGTCAGCACCATGGTCGGCAGCCACAACGGCTCGGCTCCCGGCAACATTATCAACGGCATCTACATTGACAACTTTGCCTACAATATCACGGTCGAAAACAACACCGTTCGCGATATCACTGCCGGCAGCGGCATTATTATCAATGCAGGAGCACATAACTGCCCCATAACCGGCAACGTGACCTACCAATGCAAACAGGGCCTGGGCTTTTATGACTGGCAGTCGGGGCCAAGCATTTACGACAATACGACTTCCGGCAATACTTTTTATGCGAACCTCGCAGGTGCGATACCGGTTGAAATCGCTTCTAACGACAACAACCACAACGTTATGTCCACGTGCAACCACAATTTTTTGTGCAATCCTTACGGAGCGTCGGTCGGTCGTTACCTCTGGACAAATGCCCAAAACTTCACTTTGGCTCAATGGCGCGCAACGACGGGATATGATTTGGCTTCGGTGGGTAGTTATTACAATTGGACTTTCCCGACCGATCATTCTTTTTTAGTGGTCAATAACACCGACGCTGCCGCCACTTACACGTATTCAAATGTTGTGGACCTGAACGACTTGAGCGTGTCGACCCTCACGTTGCCGCCTTTTACGAGCAAAGTACTGATTACTTCCATTCCCTTGCCCGTCACGTATCTCGCCCCACTCCAAGGCCGCGCCGTGCCAAGCATTGGCATCGAGCTGCGCTGGGCAACAGCCTCCGAACGGGACGCTGCCCGCTTCGAGCTGCAGCGCAGTGCCGATGGGGTTTCATTTGAAAAAATAGGCCAGCTAGCCGCCCACGGCACCAGTTCCCATCCCCTGAACTACCGTTTCTGGGACAAACACCCGACGCTGGGCAAAAACTACTACCGTCTACGGCAAGTTGATTTTGACGAAAAATCTGCTATAAGCAATATCGTATCGGTAGATTGGAAATCGTTTGAAACCAGCGTTTTCCCAAATCCCGCCACAGGTGTTTTTGAAATAAAATCTGACTTCGACTGGGAGCGGGCACTGCTGCGCAACGCACTGGGACAAGTGGTGCGAACCTTCTCCTATGCCGAAAAAACAACATTGAACGGGCTACCTTTTGGTGTATATTTGCTGGAAATTTTTGAAGCAAACAGTGGCGTACCAGTTGTACTTCCGCTGTTAAAACAATAGCCCAATTTTCATTCAGCACTGTAAGACCAACTACATATTGATCTGCTCGTTAAAAGGAAGGGACGAACGCACCGTTCGATTATTGTCAAGAGAAGGATATGCCTTCAAAAGAGGCAGAAAAGGGACACTAATTATTGATTGAATTCAAATGAGACATTGACAGAATCGAATAGGGAGCGGCTAGCCCGTTTGCCCCGCTGGCGCAAGCGAGAAAGTTATCGAAATAATGCCTCGTCCCATACATTTTATACAAAACAAAAACATGAGAATACTGCTGGCCGAAGACGAGGTTTCCATCGCAAATTTCATTCAGGAAGGGTTGGAAGAGGAGGGCTTTGCTGTGGACATGGCCCACAACGGCAAGGAAGGCCTCCGCATGGCCCTCGACAACCTTGAAGAATACGATATCCTGCTGCTCGACTGGATGCTTCCTGGCCTGAGCGGCATCGAAATTTGCCGACAGGTGCGCAGGGTAAACCTGAAAATCCCCATCATTTTCCTGACGGCAAAGGACAGCGTGGACGATGTGGTGTTCGGCCTGGAAGCTGGCGCAAACGACTATATCCGCAAGCCCTTTGCCTTTGATGAACTGCTCGCACGTATCCGGGTGCTGCTCCGCAATCCGGCTGGAGACGAAACCGTTTTTCAGGCGGCGGGCATTGAGCTCAACCTCGAAACCCACCAAGTGACCAAACACGGCACTTTGGTGGAACTGACGCAAAAGGAATTTGCCTTGCTCGAATTTCTGCTGCGCAACAAAGGGAAAATCACCCGCCGCACCCGAATCATTGAGAAAATATGGGACGTAAACTTCGACCGGGACACCTCGGTCATTGACGTTTACATCAATTTCCTGCGCAAAAAGCTGGATACCCCCGGCCAGCCATCTTTCATCCAAACCATCCGGGGCGTGGGCTACCGGGTGAACGACGACGCATGAAACTTAGGTTCAAAGATCGCATTGCACTGTACAACCTCGTAGCGGCTGCCGCCATTACGAGCCTTGTTTTTTGGGTAGTGTACGAGGTGGTTTTTCGCACCGCCTTCGCCCACCTCGATACCGATTTGCGCACTGAACAAGCAGATGTAGTCAAAAGTATTGGCTTTGTGGGGGATTCCATCATCATCACCAAAATGTCGGAATGGGAGGAGCAAGAGCACCTTCAAGAGGAGGTTAATCCGACTTTTTTGCAGTTGGTGGACGGCCAGGGGCAGCTGCTTTTTAGCTCCTCCAACCTCCTGAAAGATCGTTTTCCGTTTGACCCAGCTATTGAAAAGCCGCATTTTTTCAACACCATTTTGAAAGACCAATTGGTGCGGCTAGGGCGGTTCCCAGTGAAGAACCAAAAGGGCAAAATCCTTGGACAACTTTCCATCGGCATTTCACGGGCAGAATCCACCGCCGTTTTGAAAAACTTGCGCACCACGCTGTTCGTTGCCTTTCCGCTCACCTTACTGGTGCTCTTCCTTGCCGTTTCGTTGGCGGCATCAAAAAGCATCGCCCCGGTGCTGGAGCTTATCCGCAGCACGGCCACCATCAGCGATACCAAAATAAATACCCGCCTGCCGCTGCCGCCGCATGCGGACGAAGTGCAACAACTGGCGAAGGCTATCAACGACTTGTTGCAGCGCATCGAAAACAGTTTTAACCGGGAGAAACAGTTCACCTCGGATGCCTCGCATGAACTGCGCACGCCACTCACCGCCATTCGTGGCACCTTGGAAGTTTTAGCCAGAAAGCCAAGAGAAACAGCCCATTACGAAGAAAAAATAAGCCAAGTGATACGGGAAGTGGACAAGATGAACCTGCTCTTCGACCGCTTGCTTCAGCTTGCCCGGCTGGAATCGGGGGCAGTTTTATTGAAAAAAGAAGCGGTGAATCTGGCGGCAGTTTTTCAGGTTTTGGCCACCAAAAACCAAGCTGCGCTGGCCGGGACAAATACCAAATTGCTCCTTGAAATACCCCCCGAAACCGCAGTGCTGGCCGACCGCACCTTCCTCGAAATTCTGCTCAGCAACCTGCTCGGAAATGCCCTCAAATATGGTGTGCAAAACGGCAACATCCACTGTGTTTGGGAGGAGCCAACCCGCACGCTGACCATCAGCGACGACGGGCCGGGCATTCCGGCCGAGCACCTGCCGCACCTTTTCAACCGCCTTTACCGGGCCGATGCCTCCCGCACCGCTCAGGTGCCGGGCAGCGGGCTAGGGCTATCCATTGTCCAGAAAATTGCCCACCTCGAAAATATTGAGGTCTCCGTTAAAAGCGGAGCGGGCAAGGGCACTGCATTTACGTTGCGCTTCCCGCAATAACGCCCGTCCACGGCCTCCCATCTACCATCCATTTTTTAGCTGATTTTAAGAAAACCCAAAGGTTGCTTAAACCCTGGCAGGGACACCTTTGCAGTATCGAATTCAGTCGATATCGTGATACACGCTGCTGCTGGATTATCAGCGTTTAAATTCAACAAAAATGAACTCTACACACCTGCATTTGCTGCTCAATCACTTCCCTATTATCGGGACACTCTTGGGCGTGGGCATTATGCTCTACGGCTATCTCACCGCCTCCGACCAAGTAAAAAAAGCAGCCCTTTGGACTTGGGCTGCGATGGCAGTCATCGCCATCCCGGTGTTCCTCACGGGCGAGCCTGCGGAGGAGGCCATTGAGGGCCTGCCTGCTGTGTCGGAGTCGCTCATAGAAGCACATGAAGACGCTGCCACCGTGGCCATCTGGCTCATGGAGGCACTCGGTTTGCTCTCCCTTTTGACGCTGGTTTTGGGCAAAACAAAACCAGCCATGTCCAAGTCGCTTGTGCTTGGTTCGACGTTGCTGGGGCTGGTCGTTTTCGGCGCAATGGGTCGCACAGGCTATCTCGGTGGGCAAATCCGGCACTCGGAAATAAGGAGTGGCACCACGGCTACCAATGGAGGCGAGGCAAATGGAGGCGGTGCGGCAGCAGGGGAAACGGATAATGACGACTGAACGTGGGCAATGGGGTTGACAAACCTTCAACCCCATTGTTTTTTATTATGATAGCCTTGGCTAATAAAAGTACCTGTAGATATCTGGGCTTTTGCCAAAGCCTAAATCATGAACTTACTCCATTTGATGCCTGTCAGCGAAAAAGCCGTTTCCGCCAAGGCCCTTTTCGTAACTTTGCAGCGTTTAAAGCCTAAGCGCCCAAGCCATGAGCATCATATCCAACAACATTTCCAAAGCCATCGAAATCCTCAACCAAGACGACCTGGTCGCCATCCCAACCGAGACTGTGTACGGCTTGGCTGGAAATATTTACAGCGAATCAGCCATTCGGAAAATATTCGCGCTAAAACAACGGCCCCTGTTCAATCCACTGATTGTCCACATTAAATCGATCGAACAATTGCCGGAATTGGCGCGGGAAATACCTGAAAAAGCCCGGCGATTGGCCGAAGCATTCTGGCCGGGGCCGTTAACATTCGTCTTGAAGAAGCAGCCCCGCGTACCCGATCTGGTTACCGCTGGCAAAGATTCCGTCGCAATTAGAATTCCCAATCACCCGGTAGCGCTGGCATTGTTGGAAGCGTTGGACTTCCCGCTGGCGGCCCCAAGCGCAAACCCATTTGGCTGTATAAGCCCTACCTCGGCAGCGCATGTGGCAGCCTATTTCCCCGACAGCTTGAAAATGGTACTGGAAGGAGGCGACTGTAAAAATGGCATCGAGTCCACCATTGTTGGTTTTGAAAATGGGACGCCCGTTTTGTACCGGCTTGGTTCCATTTCCGTGGAGGATATTGAAGCGGTAATTGGGGCGATCGAGGTGAAAAACAAAAAAGAGGTCGCGCCGGATGCCCCTGGCATGTTGTCGCGGCATTATGCCCCGCGGACGCCAACCTTTTTAACGGACGATGTTGCGGCTTTTATCCAAGCTTATCCTGCTAAAAAAATTGGGCTGTTGCTTTTTAAGAGCCGTATTGAACACCCTGCTGTGCACGCGCAGGAAATACTATCAGAGGCTGGTAGCCTGGCAGAAGCAACGGCCAATTTGTACGCGGCCATGCACCGTTTGGATAAACTTGGCCTGGATATGATTGTCGCGGAGCGCTTTCCGGATCACGACTTGGGCATGTCTATTAATGATCGATTGGAGCGGGCTACTAAAAAATGAATGGATTGTTGCAGTACTATTGGATGCTGCACTATTGCCACGTCCACTGGTTGCAGGATAGGAAGGAAGACCTTAACTTTGTAAAAAATTCAAGTGTATGCTCACGCGCGAAAATGTCATTGCTCAAATCAAACAGATGCCATAGCACTTTCCATTGATGATCTCATGGAAAAACTCCTCTTCTTATACAAACTCGAAGTCGCACTTGACCAATCAAAAAAAGACCACGTGCAATCTCATGAAAGTGTAAAAGAAAAACATAAAAAATGGTTGCAGTAATCGTTTGGACAGACAAAGCGGACGAAGACTTAGAACAAATAACTGCCTATTGGTCTTCTATATCTAGCCATAGTGCCCGACTCCAAGCCCAGCGCATTTTTGAAAAAATTGATATCATTCAAGCCTTCCCAAGAAGTGGTCGCATCGTCCCTTAAACGGGCCATCCTAACATAAGGGAGCATATTATTGGGTATTATCGATTGGTTTATTACATTGTATCCAAACCAAGAATTGATATTTTAATGGTACACAATTCAGCCAGACCACTAGATTTTGGCGATTTTAATTAAGATTTCCTCAGATTTTAAGTCGAAATCAAAATTTCGAATCACCAATTGGCAGTCCCGACGATACGCATGGCTCTGCGTAAATGCATACTGCCCTTATAGTCTCCTTTAAGCTTCAAATAAACCAATAACTGTTCCCTGCAGCCCGACACCTTTGCCTGTTCGGCGTAATGGAGGCAATGTTTTGAGCAATTAGCTGCCGCTGTATCAATATTGCTAGGGGAATACTACAGGTAACCAGATCGTTTTTCAATGATATTTGGATGGTACCAAATCTATTAACCATGAGTTTCAAGCGGTCTTTTTTCCCGGTTAATTTGTCCTCGTTTTCAAAATCATCATCCCGGGGCTTGGAAAAAATAGTGTAGCAAGCTATTTTTTCCAAAACTCCGAGATGATGCATCTTTATTAAAAAATAATGAGTGGCTCCTGTTAGGTGGTTAAACGGCTCTTTAATCCAGCCCCAACAACGTCATTTTCAAGCTCGTCAACGCCTTTCCATCCGCAACTATGGTGCACACATAAACGCCCGCTGGCAAGCCCAGCAATGCCACTTCCACGCTGCTTTTGCCGCGCGCTTCCAACGCCATTTGCTTCACCTGCTGACCTGCTCCGTTAAACACTTGTAACGTGGCCTGGCGCACCGTCAGTGCCAACTCAAAATCAACCGTAGTGGCGTTTTGGAAAGGGTTGGGACGATTGCCTAATACTTGGTTGTCAGTGGTATTCTTTTCAATGACTTTTTCAATAGCATTGCCAGTGCGGTTGTCGACCAGGCTATTCACCAGGCGTTCCAGTCGGCTGATGCGTTCTTCCAGGGCATTTATTTGCTTGTCTTTCGCTTCAATATCGCGCTGCTGTTCCTGCATGCCCGCGATGAGCACGGGCACCAGTCCATTGTAATTGACGGCTTTGAATTTGAATTCATCCCGGTCTGAGGCAGTATGTGGTGTGTGCTCGCCTTCCCCTTCGCTTTCGTTGTGGTTGCGGTCGGCGGAGACTTCCTGTACCAATTCAGGGTACACCATTTCCAGGTCTTGCGCCAAAAGACCCAACTGCTGGCCCTCCGGCAAGTGCAGGAATTCATATTCCGTTGATTTGAACGTATAAGATGCTGGTTTCAGGAGTTTGATTTTATCCAAAGCACCTTGAATGGCTTGCACGTTTTGTTTTAGCCGGGCATCAGAGGAAAGGTAAGAACCTGATGCATAAGTATTTCCATAAAACATCCCGGCATAGTGGGCGGGATTGCTGGAAATGCTCGTCGCGACAATACCGTGCGCGTTGCTGGCCTCGAAATAACCTGCTTCGGCACCATTGCCTTTGGCGTGAAGGGAGTGGAAGCTATTGGATTCAACGTACAACTCGCCAACACGGAAATCGCCGCTAAACAATCCGCCTTCAAAGCGGCCTCCAATGCCTGAGTACGGCCCCGTGATACTAACCCCTTTTACCGCAATGGCATTGTTGGCACCGGTGCCTGTCACCTGCGCGCCAAGCACAACGGTCTTGTCATTGTTCGGCGCGGCATTGTAGAACATCGCCGTGGTATCATTGCTGTATTCCCGCACATCAAAGAGCGATTTGGGTGCAGTGGTACCAATGCCCACATAGCCGTTTGGCGCTACCGACAGCCGGGGAATAGCTTGGGTGACTAGCTGCATACGGCCACTGGTATTGCCAGAGGAGGTGCCGATATCCATGGAAGTAGAGCCATTAAATATGCCTGCATAGCCGACATTGGTGGTGCTGTAACTGTAAAAGGAAAGGTAACCGCTGCCCGTGCTGGAGGAAATACGGGCGATGCTGCTGCTGCCCGCCACGTGCAATTTGACAGCCGGAGTTGTGGTGCCCAACCCAAGGCGATTACTTGAATTTGTCAGGTAAACATTGGTGCCGCTGGTGGTGAATTGCGCAAAGGCGGAAATGGTGGAAAAAAGCAAAATTGCAACGGCAATAATCGTTTTCTCATAAATGTTCTGATGGGTACGCATGTCTTCAAAATTTTGGGTGCGTGAAATAGTTGTGTTTTCAATTACCCATAATGGTGCGTACGCTTCAGGCGTGAACAGTGCATAATAAAATTCTCTGCTCACCCCTACCAAAATGCCACAGGTGGTGGTCAATCCTATTTTATACCAAAAATGGGGCAAAAAAAGCATCGCAAATCAGCGTGGTTCTAAAAAGCGGCAAATACCACCGATATTCCGCAAAAAAATACCTATAACTTTTCCAATTCAAATCGAACCTGCGCAATTGTATTGATCAATATTTTCAAATGGTCTTTCTGAACCCAAATTCGTTGCGGCATAAAATCCCACGCCTCAATATCCAATTCAAGCTTTTTGCCATCTTTGCCTTTCTCAATCCCTTGCATGATTTTTTGCGGGATTCCATCAATTTTCTCTTGCAGGGGCAAGGCCAGACTTTTTTGAATCTCCTCTTTGAAGGTGCTGTGCAACAACCAGTCCGCACTTAGCACCAAGGTTTCCTCCGTGTTTACGTCGAAATCAAAATTTCGGATCACCAAATGGGAGTCTCGGCGATACTCAGGAGTTCCGCGCAAATACACACTGCCTTTAAAATCGCCTTTTAACTTCAAATAAACCAGCAACTGTTCACCACATCCCGACACCTTTGCCTGTCCGATGGTGATCTTGTGTCCCTGGACATCGAAAGTTTGGCCTGCAACCCTTTTTGCGAGCAATCTATTCAAATCGTGGTAGGAAATTTCGGCGAGTAAATGGATGGATGCCGTATCAGGCAAATGGCCTGTTCGGCGGAGTGGTGGCAATACCGAGTCGATCACATAGGACGGGTTATCACCTATATGAGTTTTGATGAAGGATGTAAGGCGGCTTTCAATGAGAATATCGGTGCCTTTAGCCCGGATGCTACCAACTTCGAATTGAATTGGTTGAAACTGTAGCCATACCATTCTTCGCTCCTTGTTGAGGGGTATGGGCTTTTGTATTTTTACCCAAACCCGTCCGATCGCCTGATCAAGGTGGACTTGCTCATGAATTTTTTTGTCAATTGAAGCTGCGATTGAGGGCATCCTTTCCAGGAGTTTTCTCTGGATCAGTTTTTTCAAATTAATCCGCCCTCCAAAAGCCGTTGGTTCTTTTAGCCATTTGAGCCCAACAAAAGCTGTTTTGGGGTTTAAATGCCAGTTGGGATCAATATCAAGCTTCAGTGCAAATGTTACGACCAGGTCGAATTCAATGTCAACATTTAGGGCCTTGGGCGCAATGTTTTGTGCAATAAGCTGCCGCTTTACAACTATTGCCAAGGGAATACTACAGGTAGCTCGATCGTTTTTCCATGTTATTTGGATAGCGCCCAATCTGGTAACCAGGATTTTCAAGCGGTCTTTTTTTCCGGTTAATATGTCAATATTATTAAAATCATCATCCCGGATAACTTCCTGTTTGATTGCATCATTGATTTTGTCTTCCAGCAACTTTTGTGAAATAACCAACGGAGTGCTCACAAAAGAGGTGTCCTGTTCAATTTTGGCTTCCGCAAAAGTGTTGCACGCATCAGATGTAGGGTTTATTTCCCGCTGAGAGCATGCTACAGCAAAAAAAATATAAAAGAATAATAGTTGGCGCATGAAATGAAGGTAAATGGCTGCTTAAAATATTAAGTACCCGGACTGAATTAGGTGGCATTTAAGGAGTCTTGGTAAAACGCTGTGCCATTTGACATGAGCAAGTATGCGCATTTTTCACCCCAACTATTACCACTTTTCCCTTAGGTGCATGGGTATAGGATTGGCATGTTTTTTTTATTATTCAAGCATCAATCAATTTAAATAACATAACCATGACAGCACAACATAAAATGAATGAAGCGGATGTAGTGTCCCTTCGTCAACTCATCGTCGCCCAAATGCAAGATATGTACTGGGCAGAAAACAAGATCATTTCCGACTTGCCGGGAATGGCTAAAAAAGCGCACAACCCTAAACTCCACGAAGCATTTACGATGCACTTGGAAGAAACGAGGGTACATGTAGATCGCTTGATGAAAGCTTTCAAGAGCATCGATGCTCCAGCAACGGCCAAAAAATGCGAAGCAATGGCTGGCATCAGTACCGAAGTGGAGCATCTTATTGGTGAAACCCCTGAAAAAAGCGCGGTGCGGGATTGCGCCCTCATTGTAGCGGCTCAAAAAGTGGAGCATTACGAAATTGCCACTTATGGATGCTTGCGCACGCTTTGCCGAATGGCAGGTTATGACGAAGCGGCCGATTTACTGCAGACTACCCTGGATGAAGAGCATGCTGCCAATGAAAACCTTACCGATTTGGCAGAATCCTACATCAACATGCAGGCAAAGGTTGAACAAAACTAAGCACTTGCACAACAGTGCATCGCTGCTTTTAACAAGCGCCCTGTTTCGAGCAAAATCTATGCGCGAAGCAAATTCAATGTAAGATAATGGCAAAGCATTGGGCCAAACGTATTCGGTGAGCGAAGGGTACACCTATCCTTCGCTCACTATGCGTTGCGAAAGGGCATCCACCGCTTACTCGATCCTGATACCATTCCAAACCTGCCCATCCTGACAGCTTTCCGGCAGCGTAACAATACCTTCCCGATCAAGTGTCAACCGTGCGCCCGGTTCCAGGATTATCAGCCCGTCTGGCGGCATTTGAATGCCACAGCTGATCCGCAGCTCGGCGCCTGCTTTGATGCGGACACTCATAAAAACGCGCATGTTCAAATCCCAAATTTCATCGCTGCTGACCACCCGTTCCGGGTTCCCGCGTGCACCCGGGCCATCGAAGCGTTCACCGCAGTCGATGCATTGCCAAAAGCTGGCATTGGTGGCCAGCACCCGCTGCATTTTCCCTACCTCGTCGGGGCATAGGTAGTCGCGGTTGCCGCCGGAAGGGCTGCGCATCAGGCAATGAAGGTATTTGTTGCCCGTATGCGACAGCCCCATCAAATGGCCGACCTCGTGGGCGATGCTGCGGCCAAACTCATTGATGAGCCATATTGGAGGGTCGCCCGTTACGTTTTTAAACCACCATAGTTTCAGCCAGGCATCAGGCAAATGCACCCGCAATGCGTGCGGATTCAAATCACCTACCGATCCAATTTCACTGGCGCAGTGGTTGCTCAGGTATTTGTGCTTTTCAAATTCGGTCACGGTCTTTTGTACCACCATGTCGTCGTACAACTTGCCGTCGGTGCTAAAATAGATGTTGACCCCGTGTGGAATGTCGCGGTTGGCATAAATGGCATCATCCAATGAATCAAGATACCAGGCATCGCCCCCAGGGCATCCCGCGGGTGCCCTGTCGTTCCGATTGTTCCAGCCTTTTTCGTCCTGAATATAGATCATGTTGGGTTTAAAACGGTATTTGGCATCCTCCCGGAAAGGCAACCCCCCACGGCAATAGTCATATTCCCGGTCAATCATCATCCCGACCGCATCATTGAGCCGTTGGGTAAAAGCCTGAATAAATTCCTGATCCTCTGTATTGTCTTCTTTGAAATTGCCTTCTCCCGCTTGGTTTTGTAGGAATATATAATTCAGGCGAATGGTGATGGGGGTGTATCCAGGTTCGGGCAGGTGTAGTGCGTTTTTGGTGTAGTAGGGGGAGGTGTGGGCACACAGGTCTTCAGCTTGAGTTATTGCGTTTTCAGGGTTTGAACTGAAAGCAGTACGAAGGGTTTGAACGCCTGATTGGCTGTGCGATAGCGTTTGTAAACAAAGGTGTAAGCAGATAAGAATGGTGGTTCGCATACCCAAAGTTAAGCGCTTATTCGTCAAACAAAATTGAAGACCAAGTAATTAGTCCTATTTTTTCAATGAAAAGTGCAACGGACAGCGCTGCATAAACACAGAGTTTTGCAGCAGTCTTTTATTTCATCTTTCAAGGATACTTATGTCACACCATCAAATTGTCATTATTGGCGGCGGCAACGCAGGAATCTCTACTGCTGCTCAATTGTTGCGCAAAAACCGAACGCTGGACATCGCGATCATAGATCCTGCAGACAAGCACTACTACCAACCAGCCTGGACGCTGGTGGGCGGCGGTGTCTTCGATATTAAAAAAACAGAACGCAGCGAAGCATCTGTTATGCCAAAAGGCGTAACATGGATTAAACAAAAAGCCGTCGCTTTTAAACCGGAGCAGAATGCTGTGGAACTCGACAATGGTGTGCTTACCTACGATTACCTCATCGTCTGTCCAGGCATTCAACTCAACTGGAGTGCCATCAAAGGACTGGCTGAAACGATTGGAAAAAACAATGTCTGCAGCAACTATTCCTTTGAAACGGCACCGTATACCTTTGAGTGCGTCAAAAACTTCAAGGGCGGTGTGGCGCTGTTTCACAACCCTTCCACCCCTGTAAAATGTGGTGGAGCGCCGCACAAAATCATGTATTTGGCCACGGATTACTTCCGAAAACATGGTATTCTACCTAAAGCAGATGTGCAGTACTGGAGCGGGGCTGGAAAACTCTTCGCCGTACCACAATACGAAAAGACATTGCTGGAAGTGGTAAAACGGGGCAATATCAAACTCAATTTCATGTATAACCTGACGGAAATTGATGGGCCTAATAAAACAGCCACATTCGTCGGATTCGGTGAAAACAACAAGGATGAGGTGAAGACCGTCAAATTTGACATGATACACGTCACGCCGCCACAAAGCGCGCCAGATTTCATCCGAAACAGTCCGCTCGCCAACAGCGGCGGCTGGGTGGATGTGGATAAAAGCACCTTACAGCACGTCCGATACGCCAACGTGTTTTCACTCGGGGATGCTTCAGGCTTGCCCATTTCAAAGACAGGTGCTGCCATCCGCAAACAAGCGCCTGTTGTCGTTGAAAACCTGCTCAACTTGATCGCCGGCCAACAGCCATCCGCCACGTATCTGGGCTATACTTCCTGCCCTTTGGTAACCGGATATGGGAAACTGGTTTTGGCTGAATTCGACTACGACAACCAGCCGATGGAGACTTTTCCATTCGATCAATCCAAAGAGCGTTGGTCTATGTACCAGCTTAAAAGAGAAGTATTACCAAGGATGTATTGGTCGGCTATATTGAAAGGGTTGGCTTAGAGGGCACTTGTGACTTAAGTCACGTTTTATCAAGTGTATGTTCCGCACTTTTGCAATCAAACACTGCAAAAGAATAATATACCATGCAAAAAAACGCGGGGCCATTCAGTGCCATTAACGATTGGAAATTTGTTGGAGTAGCCTGCCTATTCCTGGGACTTGCGCCCTTTGTTCCTGAACCTCATATTTGGGGAAAACTCCGCTGGGTAGCGGGCGGTGCCGTTGGCATGCAGCTCATGGATTGGCTTGATCTGGCGTGGCACAGTTTGCCATGGCTGCTGCTTGTCCGATTAATCGTTATAAAAGCCCGGACGGCATTTCAGTAGGTTCATGCATGCAGCGCAAACATCCCTTAAATTATCTGTCGCATGGAAAAGAAAATGCCCACATTTAGCATTTGCAACTTACTCGGATCTGACCGTTGCATGACGGAGGTGTTCGTCACCCGCTTGCGCAAATTTGTGGATAAGCACCCCGGAATGCAGTTTCCGCACCGCCACAATTTCTATCAAATCGTATTGTTCACCCAAGGCGGTGGGCAACACTCCATTGATTTTCAGCAGTATGAAGTACAACCCCATCAAATTTACTACATGGCGCCCGGACAAATCCACACCTGGGAGTTTGACGATGAAACGGACGGTTACCTGATAAACTTCAATGATTCCTTTTTCACCTCAGTGGTCAATAGCCCGCAATATGTGCGGGATTTTCCCTTATTCAACCATATCACCCGTTCATCTGTCAACACCCTGGACTTGGCCTGCTGCACGGAAGTTGAACAAGCGTTTGCGCAAATGTTGGAGGAGTTTGAAGCAGCGGACAATTACCTTAAGATGGAGCTGTTGCGCGGCATACTCACCATCATACTGGTGCGGCTTTCCAGGGCGGCGCCGCTTGCTTTCAAGGATGGTACGTCCAAACACCATGTGGCCCAATTGCGTCAATTTGAGCAGCTCATAGAGCAGCATTTCCGTGAAAAGCGATTGCCCAAAGACTATGCCAAGATGATGTTTGTAACCCCAAACCATTTAAATGCGCTCACCAATAGTGCCATTGGAAAGAGTGCTGGGGAGATTATCCGGGCGCGCACACTGCTCGAAGCAAAACGCTTGTTGACGAACTCAGACCTTATGGTTGGTCAAATTGCCGAAACCTTGCATTTTGAAGACAATGCGTATTTTACGCGATTTTTTAAAAAACACCTCGGGATTACGCCGGAAGGCTTTCGGGCTGTTTCTTTGCAAGCAGAGGCATAAAAATCCGCTTTTGCACTAAACAACCCAATATGGAATACCCACAAGATTTCTGGAACCAACGATATTCCACGGCAGAATATGCCTACGGAACGGCACCCAACCAATATTTTAAAGCACAGTTGGATGGTATATCCAATCCTGGGCGGATTTTATTGCTTTGTGAAGGCGAAGGCCGCAATGCCGTTTATGCCGCCCAAAAAGGCTGGCAGGTTACGGCGGTGGATTTTAGCGAAACCGGGCGGCAAAAAGCCCTCAAGTTAGCGGCGGAAAACCACGTCAGCATTGACTACCAGATATCGGATGTGGCGCAGTTTGCATTCGAAAAACGTGGCCCTTGGGATGTTATCGCACTCATTTATGCGCATTTTCCGTCAAGCATCCGTGCTGGTATTCATCAGCAAAGTAGCCAGGCGCTTGCGCCAAAGGGGCAGATTCTGTTGGAAGGCTTTAACAAACAGCAATTGGGTCACGCGTCTGGTGGGCCCAAAAACGTGGACATGCTGTATTCCCAAAGTATGCTTGCGGAAGATTTTGCCGGGCTGGACATTTTAGAAAACTCGGAATTGAGCATTATGCTGAAAGAAGGAGAAGGCCATGCTGGCTTGGGGCATGTGGTCCAGTTTCAAGGAAGTAAAAAATAGAGCTGTTTAGGGGTCAAAAGTCCCTTTGAGATATAGCTGGATTAATTGCAGCAAATAATTATTGGATTGAGCGGAGTGAGAATTGGTCAACTTTTTTCCAAGTTGACAAATTTGACTTAATTCCAAAATATAGTTTGGCATTCTGTTTTGGGCAATCCTGGCAATTTACTTTTGACACAAGCCCTTAGCCCCCGAACAAAACATCCATCGTCAAATCATTTTGGACAATCGTCTCTGACCAATTGTTCCGTTGCAGCCCTTTGCAATCATTTCAGTACCTAGCGGATACAACTGCACCACATGCCAAAATAACGACCGCCCATAAACAGGTCGGGCTCGAACTGCTTGAGTTCCTGGAGAAAAACAGGGTCTTCAACATTGCGGCACACCTGCATGGGGGCGATGTTCATTTTTTTAGGTAGGAAGGCCTTGTTACCTGATCAAATCCAACGCTTCAACAACCGTGCGCACCGGAAATTTACAAACCTTTTTCCGGCAAACATAAATATACGTTTCTCCAGCTACTGCCTTGTCTTTCAGTAGCGCGAGCCCCCCTACCCCACCTAAAAACCAGGCATTGGGCAAATATTGCGCCTGTAGTGTTCCGCTGATTTCCGGCCAATTATCGCCCACGATGGCCACTTCGTAGGGCTGATTCAAGTGCTGTAAAAGCAATTGACCCCAATTCGCATGAAAAAAGGGTTGCTCGAGCATATCGGTCCCATGCAGCATGGTGCTGAGCATTTTGGTGCTGGTTTCAGCGTAATCGTTGCGATCGAGCAGGGCGCCCATTTTCCAAAGTACTTCGGCAAACATAGAATTTGAACAAGCAATAACATTGTCCTGAACTTCCATCCTGCGGCTTATCAAGGGCGGATCGAGATCGGAGGTGTAGAAGAAAAGCGTGCTTTGAGGGTTGTCGAAATGCAAGAGCGCATAATCGCACAATTTGGCCGCCCGTTGCAACCACTTTTCGTCAAAGGTCGCCTCGTATAAACTTATAAAGGCTTGGGCCGTGAAGGCATAATCATCCAGAAAAGCATTGATGCTCGGCTTGCCCGCTTTGTAATTGCGCCAGAGCCGGCCATCAGCCTCCATCGCCACCTCAACCAGGTAATCAGCGGCTTTGATCGCGCGGGCCAGCATGTCTTTATCCTGCAACTTGGTCGCCGCAACAGCATAGCCATGGATCATCAGGCTGTTCCAGGTGGTCAGCAGCTTATCGTCCAGTGCGGGACGGATACGCTTGTCCCGTGCTTGCATCAGTTTTTGCTGGGCCGTCGCCAAGGCGGCATTGGCTGTAGGCGTTGCCTTGGGATCCAGGTGCAGGATGTTTTTGCCATCCTCCCAATTGCCCGAAGATTTTACGCCGTAATAAGCCGTGACTAGTTTTGCTTCCGCTGGCGTTAATAAAGTGTCGATTTCACGGGAAGTCCACACATAAAACTTGCCCTCTTCGCCCTCGCTGTCCGCATCAAGGCTCGAATAGAATCCACCTTGTGGCGAACTCAATTCACGGTTGACAAAAGCAACGGTTTGGCGCACCACGGTGGCGTAGCGCTCCTTTCCGGTTTGTGCGTATGCGTTGGCAAAAAGGCTGATCAGTTGGCCGTTATCGTAGGCCATTTTTTCAAAATGTGGCACAAGCCAGTCGGCATCCGTGGAATAGCGCGCAAAGCCGCCGCCAATTTGGTCATAAATACCACCCGCGGCAAGGTGATCCAGTGTTGTTTCCCAAAGGGCCAAAGCTTTCTTATCCGCTTTGTAAAAGGCATAGTTTTGCAGAAACTGAAACACATCGGGCATAGGAAACTTGGGTGCCCTGGCCCCCAGGGCAAACGCATCGCGGCTTTTCTTCATATAATTATTGCGGTATTGACCCTGCGACATACCTTTGAAATTTAAAGGTAAAAAATGGAATCAGAAAACAGTTGCAATTTGCTGGTGGGAGCATT
>Ga0209390_10005247_pt1 | contig 18533 bp, 16 predicted proteins | sample BON01_FD_187212 | JGI IMG/M metagenome (GOLD analysis project Ga0209390, IMG submission 187212) | Freshwater microbial communities from Lake Bonney liftoff mats and glacier meltwater in Antarctica - BON-01 (SPAdes) (version 2) | ecosystem: Environmental > Aquatic > Freshwater > Ice > Glacier...
AATCACAAATTATGAGGCGCAGCAGTATCGCTTATTCATAAATACTTCAAATGTCTAGCTGCTAGGCATTTTTAATGCTCAAAATGAAGGCATTTATTACTGTTAGAAAAAATTTGTTATGCACCCTCCTTGTGTTAAGTGTTACCTATGTCCTTGTGTCGCACCCCCCATTCACCCAATCTAACTGGTTGGCCTGTTGGGTTCACTTCATCAACGCTTTTCTACTCCCCAAAAATAGAGTCGAAGTCCCGTGCAAAATCTATGTTATTGATTCGAATTATCTCTTCCTCCGGAGCTAGCTTCATGTAAGGACTTTCTCTTCGGAGTATTAGCGCAATACGTCCTGATTTCTCGCCAATTGTTATGGAACGTGGAAGGCCATCATCATTAACAACGAAGCTTATGTTGTAAATATTGCCTTGATCAATGTAGTAATTAATTCCGTCAGACTGATTAGTAGATACCATAAATATTATCACATTCTTTAGTCTAATTGATTCTGACATTACCTTCTTATCTTTGTTAGAATACTGCGCTCGAAACATAAGATCCCCAGAGGAAAGTGTGTAGGTAGTTATATCATTTCTAGGACTAGGTATATACTCCTGAGCGTAATTTCGTGTAACTTGACAAGTTACACATAGTAAAATTAACCATATTTTCATTTTGTACGCTCCCTTAAAATTGAGTGAACTCCTCTATTGTAAATAAAGTCTATCATAGTGCCATGTTGCTCATTATTGAAAGTTACATGATTCGGACTGTTCCGGTTGTTCGGACTGGATGAAAAAACTGTAATTGCTCCATTAGGAGTTGCAACACCAAGGACTACTTTAGCATTTAATTTGTTCGCACGCGCTTGAGTCCACGTCAAATCTTTATCCGAGAAATATATCTTTTCTAAGGCTAACCAGTCATTTGTAGGATGCGCATGCATATATGTCGGACCACTAGTGTCCAGTTATAAGTCATTGAAAATCAATTGGTTAAAAACCTCCATTCCACCCTTTGTAGTGCTAAAATCTCCAAGTAGCTGATTGACAGTGACTTTCTGAAACACGTTTACGCTCAAAATTTGCAACATTCGACTCATACTTTCGTCAATTCCATGAACCTTATTGAGACAGGCGACCAGCAGATAAACGCAGATCGCGATCCAGATTTGGGTGCGCACTGCGTTTTCGCTCGTTCCGTAGAACGTTTTAATGCGAAGGTTTTGTTTTATCCATTTGAAAAACAGTTCAATCTGCCATCTGCGTTTATAGATCGCCGCAATTGTCAGCGCAGGCAAATCGAAGTGGTTAGTGAGGAAGATCAGACGTTTCCCTGTATTTGTATCAAAAAAACTGATACGCCTCAGTTTCATAGGGTAGTCTCGTTTAGATTTTTTTGTGCTCAATCGAATAACCTGGTCGCAACGCAGACCGCAGGACTTATCGACAGGGCGGGACTTGCAGACGGTGAACTTGGTATTCTTTTTCTGTCGTATCACAAAGTAGGCATTTGCACTCTCAATTCTAAAGAGTCGCGCGAAGTCAACGTATCCACGATCAAAGACATAAATGCTTCCGGCTTCAAAGAACATCTGATCCATAAAGTGAACGTCGTGCACCGATCCGTCTGTAATCCGTATAAACACAGGGATCGATCCGGTCAGATCGATTTGAGTGTGAAGTTTTATCGCAGCTTTGGTTTTCCGGAAATGAGCCCACGGAAACATCGACAGACACAGATCAATCGTGGAAGCATCAACGGCGTAAACCATCTCATCAATGTCGAGTCCGTTGGAATCCTCGCGACACAGTCGCCTTGCCTTGCGAATCAGAATTTGTGCGAGCGCTTCATAGACGCGCCAATCTCGGTGTTCGTTTGCGTAAGCCAAATTCGTGCGCGTGATGTTGCCACGAACCCCCATGGCGTAAAGATGCGAACATCCTTTCAAGCATGCTTCGATATCTCGCAGGCTCTCTCTAAATGTGATCTGAGCAAAAGCCATTGCGAGGAATTGATCTCGCGCAGTCATGCCTTTGCTCACTCTCGGCATCGGATGCAAGTCTATGCATCGGTGAAACTCTTTGCGATCCAGAAGATCCATGACTTGTGTGAAGATAAGGCGACCAGTGTTCATTCCTTATTGAGAACGAGCACTCACTACTTAGGCCAGCGCGTTCAAATGCGTGACACCTCTTTTTCTTCATTAGCCGCTTAAAATGAACAACCTACAGAAACTCAAAAAGCCCTTAACTGGACACTAGTGATATTATGTAAAGAATGTTTTCAAACGATTCACATTCTTTTTCAAGTATTCTTCAGACCATAGGAATCAATGAGGACTTACTCATCAAAAAGGCGATTGAGGTCGGATGGCTGGTTCGAAAACCCAGAAAGATAACTCCATTCGATTTGCTCGATGCCATCTACGAAAAAAGCCACCAGGCACTTGCCAGCTACAACAATGTGGCTTCGAGGATCGACGCAATGCAGGGCGACGGTCCCGCCAGGCAGGCAGTGGCCAAACGCATGAACAAAGAATGCCAACGACTTGTCGAATTCCTGATAGAAAAAGCTTTCGAGTATAAATTGACTGCGGCATTGACCAAAGAACCTGAAGGATTTCTCAATCATTACGGTCGGGTACTGGTACAGGATAGCACTGTCATCAAACTTCCAGATTGGCTCTATGAAGTATTTTCGGGCGTATCGAACGGATCATCTAAAGTTTGCAATTCAAGGATACAAGTCACCTACGACATTAAGAGCATGACTTTGATCGATTTCTCAATCGATTCATACAGCAAAAACGACTTGAAGGCGGCACCCGAGCTCGAATTATTGCCGGGGGATCTCGTGCTGCGCGACAGGGGCTATCTGACGATGGGAGAGATTCATCGTCATATCCAGGCGAAGGCGGATTGCATTTACCGTCATAAAACGGGAACCACTTATTTGGATCCAATCACTGGCGAAGTGGTCGATTTATTGGAATTACTTCAAGGAAACGACTACATCGATCAAATCGTAATGCTCAACAATTCCGAAAGAACCAAAGTTCGTTTGCTCTCGGCTCGCGTGGATGAAGAAACGGCAAATTTGAGACGCATGAAGGCAAAAAAAGAAAACAAAGGGCATAACCCATCGCGAGCGGTTCTAGCTCTGATGGACTGGACTATTTTTATCACCAACATTCCAAAGGAAAACGCCAACTTCAGCACGGTACTTGCGATTTATGGCCTTCGCTGGCGCATTGAAATTATCTTTAAAGCATGGAAGAGCCACATGAACTTTGCTTGTATCCATCGCGTTTCGCAGACCCAGTTGATGATCATACTGAAAACGCGTTTACTTCGAATTATGATTTTCACCAATCATTTATACCGCAGTTGCTACCTGATCGTACTACGCCTACATGGCAGGCAACTGAGTCTATTGAAATTTTTCAATGAACTAAGCAGTAATCCCGAGAGAATAGGAATGATCTTTCGATCTTTGGCTGCGCGGGTTCTTGATCAATACGATCCGGTGTGGGCGTCTTTGAAGAGATATTGCTGCTACGAGAAAAGAACCCGACTCAATTATCATCAGATTTGCGATGCCTTGAAATTCAGCACTTTGTTTCAGGCAGATGCAGGCTTAAGTTGACGCGTATGCCCGAAGGGGTGACTGAAGCGGGTGGTGCCCTTTGGGCGAGCGAGGAACAAACTCCTGGGTGCCCCTCTGGGCGATGAAGGAACAACCGCTGCGCGGGAACCGCTTAACCACGCTTAATTTACGCTTAACCAGCACACTGCATCTTTGAAGGTTTCAACTTTAATACCCCTGCCACTTTAACACCTTCCCACACCAGCAACGCTGGTTTCATCAACAATCAGAGTCAGCTTAAGAACCCATCGGATGAGTTAAGCGTAATTAAGCGGTGAAAAAAAACGTAGCCATAGTCCGGGAGCCGCTGCGCGGGAACCGCTTAACCACGCTTAATTTACGCTTAACCAGCACGCTGAATCTTTAAAGGGGTTCAATTTTTACACGTTCCCACACCAGCAAGCTGGTTGATCAACAATCAGAGTCAGCTTAATAACCCATCGGATGAGTTAAGCGTGATTAAGCGGGGGGAATTTTAGGGACAGGCTCCTTCCTTGTGAAGATCTCTGGGATCAGCTCTGTGCTCCGCGTGAGGAATAGCGTCGTGCTGGTAAGTTATCATAGAACCATTAGGAGCAGAGTTTCACTCGGAGTCACAAGACACGGAGCTTGGGTTCTGTGCAGTGGTCGTGGCCTCCGTCGTGAGACGGGGGTTCTGTGCAGTGGATGAGCCTCTGTGTCCAGCGCAGCGGGTGGTTAAAACTCAGAGCGCTGATCTCCTCGGAAGGCGACTAGATGAAAGCAGGGGAGGAGTCTTTTGAGGATCCACAAGTCTCTGGGATCAATATAAACGTTTATAAACGTTCATTAACGGTTCAACTACCCTTTTAGGTTTAAGGAAGATGCAGGAAAATCGAGATACTGGTTGCATCGGTTGCAATAGTGCGCAATAAAAGAGGGGCCGTTTACAGCAAAGCAGTCAAAATCATACTATACTGCCACGCGTCATGATTTGTGATTTTAGTAAATTTGGAAACAGCTTTTTTTACACGGAACCGCAGAGACAGAAGATCACCAAACTCCTCACGATGGAGTCTCGCGCAGAGGCGCAAAGGCGCGGAGTTTTCTAAGACGAAACAAACCAAAACTGGAAGATCACCAAAGAGCTGCAACTGAGAAAAGTGCCCCAGTCCACCAGCAATTCTCATTATGGCGGCTCAAGCCAGCACTTTAGGGGCTATGTGGGCGGTATTTGAGGTCGTTACTCTGGTCTGAGAAACTTTTTTTAATTTTTTTCTGGACTCAGTTTCCGATTTATTGTATTTCTGTCTTCAATGAAGGCAAAAAAAGTTATTCAAGGGCGTTGCATCACGCCGAGTGATGTGGCGCTGATTATGGGGCTGCTGGCAGATTATCCATCATGGAACCGCAGTCGACTCTCACGTGAGCTGTGCGAAAGATGGGATTGGCGCAACTACAAAGGGCGGCTGAAGGATATGGCCTGCCGCACGCTTCTGCTGAAGCTGGAGCGATTGGGCGAAATACGGCTTCCGCCCAGGCAAGGCACCGCTCCCAACGCCAGTCGTAATCGGCAAATCACAGAGGTACCTCATGACTGTAGTCCGATTGAAACCGATCTGAGAGCGTTACGACCTCTGAGGATTGAACCTTTGGTGGCAGCCGACAAAGACATACCCTTGTTCAAGTTCCTGCTGCATCGCTATCATTATCTTGGCCATCGCAACTGTGTGGGAGAGAACCTCAAGTATATGATTCGGGATCAGACGGGTCGACTGCTGGCCTGTATACTGTTTGGGTCAGCGGCATGGAAAACGAAGAGCCGCGATGTTTTTATTGGGTGGGATACAAGTAGTCGAAAACGCAATCTCCATTTTCTGACCAACAACACCCGCTTTCTGATTCTTCCCTGGGTGCGTGTTCCACATCTGGCCAGTCACCTGTTGTCGCGGGTCTGTCGGGAACTGCCGGGACACTGGATGGAGAAGTACGGCCACCCGATTCACTTGCTGGAAACATTTGTAGAGCGGGATCGATTCAGAGGAACTTGCTACCGCGCCGCCGGCTGGAAGCATGTTGGTGCCACCGTCGGGCGTAGCCGCAATGATGTACATGCGACCATGAGCGTGCCAGTTAAAGACGTGTTTCTCTACCCGCTCAACGTCGATTTCAAAGAAAGGCTTTCTGCATGAGTCTGAAACGTTTCGATCAACTTGTCTGCGAACTTCGACACACCTTAGCTGGTCTCTCCGACAAGCGTAAAGGAAGCAACACGCAGTACAGCATGGAGGCAATCGGACTGAGTGCATTTGCTGTGTTTTTCACCCAATCGTCCTCGTTCCTATCACATCAGCAAACCATGGAAAAGAACAATGGGCAAAGTAACGCACAAACACTTTTCCAGATTAAAAAGACACCCAGCGATAACCATATTCGCGATATGCTCGATCCTGTCGAACCTGAGGCCATCTATCCGATGTATGATCGCGTCTATGAAGCCTTAGACGAGCAGGGCATTCTCGACACCTTCCGTAGCGTACATAATACCCGTCTGATTGCACTTGACGGCACATGGTACTTCTCCTCGCAATCCGAGAACGTGAAATGTAAAAACTGCTCAAAGATTGAACACACCAACGGCGAAGTCACCCACTACCACAGTGCGATCACCCCAGTCATTGTCGGCCCCGGCAAACCGTATGCTATTCCACTGCGCCCCGAATTTATCGTTCCGCAGGACGGTGACACCAAACAGGACTGTGAGATCAAAGCAGGTAAGCGCTGGCTGGACAATAACGGTGACTTCTACAACACAGGCAATGATACGATACTGGGCGATGATCTTTACGCCCATCAGCCGTTCTGCCGTCGCACACTGCTCAACAACTATCATTTCATATTTACCTGCAAACCCAAATCACACACATGGCTGTACAAATGGGTAGAACTGTTGGAGCCGGGAAAGGATATACATACGCTTAAGGTGCGCGTGAAAAACAAGAGCAAGTGGGAATATCACACTTATCGCTACCTACCTAGCTGATTCACTCAAGTAGTTAGCATATCTAGTGAACCTAAAAAAAGGAAACAGCATTTAGAACCACAGATGGACGCAGATGCACACAGATAAGTAACTAACCTTAAAAACGTAGTAATGTAGTTAATTCCTGTTCGTTTAATAGTGGAAACTATTGATCTACATAGCATTGCGATGACATATTAAGCCCTCTCTGGTTTTAATTAACAGCAAAAGTAAATCATATCCGTGTTCATCTGTGTCCATCCGTGGTTAAAAAATCCGATCCGAGGTCAGAGTAACCAAACACTAGATCTAGGGGGAACTTGAGTGAATCAGCCAGGCAGGTATCGCTATGCCAATAACGTTCCTCTTGTCGAAGGTGACGGAGCTCTAAAGGTGAACTGGTGCGAAACTACCATCACCTCCAAACGGAAGCAGATATATCATAATGCATTCATCACCGACTTCAAGATTACCGACAAGAATGTTGCTGGTATCGTCGTCGCCGGTCGGGCGCGCTGGAAAATCGAAAACGAAAACAACAACACGCTGAAGACTAAAGGCTATCACTTGAAGCACAACTTCGGCCACGGGAAAAACCATCTCTCGTCGCTGTTGGCAACGCTAAACATCCTGGCCTTTCTTTTGCACAGCTTCCTAACCTTCTGCGATGACGCTTATCGGCTGATCCGCGCCACCCTGCCCACGCGCAAAACGTTCTTTCAGGACATTCGTGCACTTATGCGCTATCACTGTTTCCCTTCGTGGGCGGTCATGATGGATTTCATGATGCGCGGGCTGGAAATCGGGCCATACGAAGCCAAATGAATCCTACAGGTGAACTGTGCCCTGAAATATTTACCGCATCATTTTATAGCATCAAGTGACCAAAACAACTGAATTTACAGCCCAAATGGAAGTCTTCAGCCCAAATAGGGTATGCGACATATTCCGGCAACCAAAGAAAAAACTGAAAAACACATTTACCTCTTGCAATCATCAGGGAGATGCACTTATATAGCACCACAGTTGAGGTAAATAAGGTCATAATGAGAATTGCTGCCAGTCCACCGTCTAACAACTCTGCGCCTTGTAGCGAAAACAACAGATCAACAGGGATCACGATGGAGTCTCCCGCAGAGGCGTAATCGGAGTCTGATACTCGAAACGAATTCGTCGATCCGCTCTACTTTGAAAGCTGCTCCACTCATTCTATTTTCACAAATCTTCATGCGCGGCAGTATATGTCATTCAAATCATACTTACGCAGCTTCAATATGAATCATCCAAAACGTTTACTGTTTCACTGGAATCATGGGCTTAAAAGAGTTGTGCTGGCCTTTGGGCTACTTCGTTTTATGGCGGTTGTGGCATCCGCATCGACGCCGAACATTCTCTTCATCATGGCCGATGACTTGAATACTGATTTGGGTTTTATGGGCGACACAACGGCTATAACACCCAATCTCGATGAGCTGGCGAAGGAGGCTACTGTATTTAACAAAGCGTATTGTCAGGCGCCCATCTGTGGCCCATCGCGCAATAGTCTATTGACGGGGATCTATCCTCATAACAGCGGTCTTTATAGTCTGAACCCACGATACGATGAGGTGCCTGAATATGCTGATTTGGTTTCGCTTCCACTGCTATTTCGTAATAATGGATATTCAACAAAAACAGTCGGGAAAATATATCATACATATGCTGACCCTAAAGCATTTGAAAATAACTATGGATGGTTCGATGGGTTTGGTCCCTTCCAGCGCCTATGCAAACTTGAGAAAGCTCATATTTTGGCTTTTTTAGCGATAATCAGCGAGAGCGCTCGTCGGTCGTGATCTTCACTCATGTGTCCGATAAAATCAGTAGTGGTGTGATGCTCTGGTTTTCTCTGCTTGAAGATCCACTCGCAGCATAGGCTGTTGGCGATGCGAGTGAAGATGGCATGCAAACGCAGCGGCTTATCGTTTCTAAGTCGGCAGCGGTCATCGTGCCTAGAAGCATCTAGGCGTGCGTGAAGCCCGGTTTCAATCCCCCAGTGGTTGATATTATTTTCTAACCAAAATGCTGGGGATAGCTCTTTTTCGGTGCAACTGGTGACTAGGCAGACTGTTTCGATTTTCCTGTTGGGTCTTTGTCGCGAGACCCGAGCGATCTGAGCTGCCATCGGGAAGCCTAGGCGCTCGCCGCTGGTCGGTTCGGCAATGAGACGGCGAGTGATGTCTTTGCCTTTTTCACGACTCTTCAGTTCGGTGTATCGAGCAGGCTCTTCAGGGATAAAAAAAAAGCACTGGGATCGGGCAGACGCCCTTCAATGTATTCGAGCATGTTTGGTTGGTTGGCTTTAACTGTAAAGAAATAGTCGCCTCCATGCTCGAGGACCACTTCGCGTGCAGTCTGGCGCTGAGTGTGTAGAGCATCTAGACTGACCAATTTATCATCGAGATCGAGCCGTTTAAAAAGCTTACGTGCGGCGGGAATTTCGTTGGTTTTATCTTCGACAATCTCGCTGCCGAGGTAATGCATGCTTGGAGAGGTGACGGCGGTGAGGACATTCTTACCGCCGCTGTGTTTCGGGATCTTGCCGTCCAAGCAAATTAACTCATCTTCAGGCGGCTTGCCCCTGAGTGCAGTTTGCCACTCTATTAAGACCGCCTCAGTCGCATCAATGTCGACTTTAGACATCATTCGACTGAAGGTTGATTGATCTGGGCTGGGATAATATTTGCTATTGGGTTTACGCCGTATACCCAATGCACGTCGTTGTTTCTGCGACAGACTGGCCGCGAATACTTCTAAATCTTTCTGTCCACGCGGCGCACCTGCTAGGTGCGCCATGGCCATAATGCCGAGCAATGCGTAAACTGGATAGGTGCAGCGTTGCTTGTGGTATTCCGGCACCGCTCGCTTAAAACGTTCTTTCAAACTTTCCAACTCTGGGCTGTTATACGTGCAACGTTTCGGAGCTTCTTCATCCACATGCGCCAGCGCGGGCTTGAGCTGTTCTGCTTGTAAACTACGACAAGCTCCACGCTGCAAGGCCTTGACAAAAAGACGCTTCGGGCTGGCATTGGCTTCGTAGTAGTCACGCCCTTTACGCGAGTTACCTTGCGTCATCCCCATCTCTTCCCAGCCAGCAGCCGTATACACCGTCCCACTGAATCGAGAGGGATCCACAAAGGTCTCTAACGCTAAGATCGGATGCCCGTAGTGCCCCTGCCAATCCTCACTTAAACGTGAGCAAACACGTTTCAATACCGCAGAACCCAGATTAGGCACTGTGCGATCAGGTAATAACAAAAAACGTGCATTATTGGCCACTAGCCGTAAACGCCGACGACGCTGTTCATCCGTCCAACCGATCCAGGCGTCTCGGTAACGTAAGCGACGAGCAGCCGAAGTAAAAGCCATCACCCCTAACCAGTTGCCGTGCACATCACGAATTGAATAATACAGGCGCTCGCCTACGGGCGTAAGTTCCCCCAAATAGTGATGCTTTTTAAGAAGTGCTTGCGCCTCGTCATGGTCGGAGGACTCAGTGATGACCTCCACCTGAAGCGTTTTTAGCAAATAAGAGAGGTCGTTGGACAAAGGCTGTTCTAAGGATATGGAGGTGAGCATTCCACTCTTATAAAAAGTTTTAGACAAACCACCAGTTTTATTTTAAGTCTTACTGAAAATCAGAGGCTTAGACTTCAACCTGCATTGGCGCTGGGTCCCTTCCCTGAAAAGAAGATTCATCTTGACCCAAAACTTCCAGTCCACCCATTTTTTGACTGGGGTCCATACCTTGAAGAGCCTGAAACAACCGATTACAAAGTTGCGCAAAAAGCGATAGAACTGATCAGGGCATCAAAAGATTCAGACAGACCATTTTTTATTGCAGCGGGCTTCTTCAGTCCACACGCCCCGCTATACGCACCGCAACGCTGGTTTGACATGCACCCAATTGACTCAATTCCACCACTGGAGGATCAGAGCGAGGACATGAAGGACATCTCTCCATACACTCATAAACTTTTGAGCTATTACAATAAGCAGAAATACGGTAACTGGATACATGAAAACAACCTAACTTCAAGCTACCTCCAAGCGTACCGCGCCTGTGTCAGTCTCACTGACCATTGTATCGGGCAGGTACTGGATGCTCTGAAAGAGGAAGGGCTTGAAGAGAACACCATTATTGTATTTTTAAGCGACCATGGTGTTCAGAAGGGGCGCAAAAACCTGTGGCACAAGCGTACACTTTGGGAGGCAACAGCACAGGTACCGATGATAATTAAGGCTCCGAAAAACGCACGTCCTCTAAGAGTCGACGTCCCAGTCGGAATGATCGATATCTATCCGACCTTATGTGATCTTGCTGGCCTAGACAAACCGGAGCACCTTGAAGGGCTGTCTCTAACTGGATTGATGAAAAGCGGTAAAGCATCAAAACAGCGCAAGCCCGTTCTTACCTCTCACGGCCCGGGCAACTTCGCTCTGCGTGACTCACGCTGGCGTTTCATTCGCTATGCTGATGGATCAGAAGAATTATACGACCATAACGTAGACCCGGACGAACACACAAACCTTGCTGGAAATCCGGAATATGCGCCTGTAATTGCAAAATTCAGTCCACTCATTCCTAAAACATTCAGACCTTTTGCCCCGGGCAGCAAAGGGCTGGGCAGCAACGCATTCCCTGGTCAATAAAGAGCCTTTTTCAAATAATAGAAATACAACTGTAGAATGAAATTAAAAACAAATATTATCTTGGTTGCTGCGTTATCCTTTGCCGCCCTATGTCAGGGGGACCCTGAGCGTCCCAACATCGTTATCATCATGACCGACGATTCGGGCTACTCGGATCTCGGCTGCTATGGTGGTGAGATCGATACGCCCAACCTCGATCGCATGGCGGCAAACGGGCTGCGCTTTCGCAATTTCTATAACAACGGCCGCTGCAGTCCGACGCGTGCTTCGCTGATGACCGGGCGCGATTCGGCGCATGCCGGATTTGGTGCTGGCACGCTGGGCGGTTGGAATCGGGAAATGAAGCAGCCGGCCTACCGCGCGCGGATGCCCTATGACTTGCCGACGATCGCCGAAGTGATGCAGGCGTCAGGTTACCAAACCATGATGACCGGCAAGTGGCATCTGGGTGGCAGCCATATGAAAGACGGCAAAGGCTGGCAGGATTGGTGGAAAAAGCAGCACCCCGGCTGGGAGTTGACGGATGCTGAGATCGAGGCCGATTTTAACGCGCTGCCGCCGCAGCGTGGCTTTGATCAATTCTTCGGCCTGATCGAAGGCGAGACGCACCAGTTTTTTACGCCATCGGACAAGCATGAGTATTTCGAAGGCAATCAGCACGCGACGCTCAAGTATGAGCAGACCTACAATATGCACTGCTATTACACGGATGAAGATCGCTATCCTTATACGCCGAATCACGGGCAGACCAGCAAAGCATTTTATGGCACGGATGGCATGACCGACCGTGCCGTCGAGATGATCGAACAGGCTTTAACGAATCCAGAGCCCTTCTTTTTATACATGGCATACCGAGCCCCGCACTTGCCGATCCAGGCACCGCAGGAATTGGTTGATAAATACCTGTCGCGCTATGCCGACCTGAACCAAGTGGAAGCCGATCGCGTCGACGGGCTGGTGCGAGCAGGATTGTGGGAAAAAGACACGCCCTATCGGAAATATTTCACCGCCGCCCGGAACATGTCGGAAGCAAAGAAGAAGGACTATCAACTGCGAGCGGCGATTCACGCGTCGATGATGGAGAAGGTCGACGACAATATTGGTAAGGTTTTAAAAACGCTCGAACAAACAGGTGAGCTGGATAACACGCTAGTGATCTATCTGTCTGACAACGGTGCGGCCTCGCACTTGGGCGACTTGATGAACACGCCATACTATGGTTGCAAGGCGCTGATGTGGGAGGGCGGCACTAAGACGCATTGCATCATGCAGTGGCCGGAGGTGGTTCAGCCGGGAACGATTACCGAGAGCATCGGCTGGGTCGGCGACTTTCTGCCGACTTGCCTCGAGATTGCTGGCGGCACCTATCCCGCGGAGTTTCGCGGCACCCAGACTGCGCCGCTGGATGGGCGCAGCCTGCTGCCAATTCTGCAGGGCAAACAGATGGCACCGCCAGAGTATCTATTTTCAAACGATAAGGGCCAACAGGCCGTGATTTACAAAGGTCGCTGGAAACTGCTGATCGAGCCGGGCTGGTATATCCAGACCTCGAAACAGCCCGGAATTGCTTACGAACTCTACGATCTGCAAAACGATCCGGCGGAGAGAACGAACGTCTCGAAGCAGAATCCGGAGATGGTCGAACAACTGGCAAACGCCTGCGAAGAGTGGCAGGCGCAGAACGGAATAATTGACTACGCCGATATTTTGAAGATTCGGCCCGACCACACGAAATGAGGATGTGCGCGCTCACTTGATTAGCGAAGCGACCTTGATGGGCTGGGGTGGCAGCGATCTGCTCAGTGCGCTGTGCAAAGCCTCCGTGTCTTGTAGGTCTCCGCGTCGCAGCACAGCCGCGTGAGACGAAGTCTTTTACGCGGTGTGAGAATAGCGTCGTAATGGTCATTGAGCACAGAGCCAGCAGGAGCAGAGTTTCACACGGAGCCTACAAGACACGGAGCTTGGGATGCGAGCAGTGGTCGTGGCTTCCGTCATGAGACGGGGGTTCTGTGCAGTGGATGTACCATCGTTGAATTGCCATCGAGCAGTACTGTGTATAGTGTTTGTTTGTGCCAAGATCAGTCAGACATGAATAGGCGGGTGCGGTTTATCATGCGATGTGCCGCAGTAATAACGGGCAGCCGATATTTAGAGCCGATAAAAAATTGAGGACACCCACGTTTCCGGTGCCTTAAACATGGGTGTCCTCAAAATCCCTGCTCTGCAAAACTGCGGCTGAAGCACGCAGCGACGGCTTTGGTAGCGCGGTGCTTTAGCCCGCGTCCGCTCAACACGTGCACTGGCAACGCAAAACTGCGGCTGAAGCACGCAGCGACGGCTTTGGTAGCGCGGTGTGAGAATAACGTCGTGCGAGTCATTGAGCACTGATCCCCTCTATCCACTAAAAATCGCGAAGAACCGATTACGATTAGGAGTAAGATTAGGGCAGCGATTGTCGCGGTATGAAAATTCGCCTAATCCCAGAAGATTGTTTCATTTTTGAGACACTCTCCAAGCTCGGACACTCGTTTGCGAGAGGCATGAACAAAAGTTGAGATATGTATTGCATTCTGTGCAATATTAGGAAATAAAAAAAATGGCGATTTGAACATGACGTTTCATCGGGGCATCCAAATCAATTTTATCTGCTGAGAATGGGGCGCGTGGAAAGAATGATGAAATAAAAAGTAACTTTGATAAAAGATATGAAAGCGGGAAAAAATTCAGGAATTATGAGTCTTACGAAATTAAGTAAACTATTATTGAGGGTAGGCTGCCTGCTCTGTGTATCAATGCCAGCGCAGGCGGCTGGTCCGGTTCAGTTGCAGGTCAATCTAGATACAGTGTCTTTTGAGGACTTCCTCGGGGTCAATGCGGTCTATCAGGCCTTTGCATGGATGCCTGAGAGCAAAGCAAAGGGGTTCAACGAGGCAGATATTCAGCGTGAGCTGGACCGGATCGAACGGATGGAGTTGAACATCGCGCGCACCTGGTATCGCCCTGACTGGGCCGTCGGTGACAATACGATCGCAGGCCCCTTTGACTGGGAGTCTCCTAAGATGAAGGCCTTTTATACATGGCTCAGTGCGATGCAGGAGCTGGATGTGGATGTCGCCTTGCAGGCGGGCTGGGGTTTTACCAAAGACACGCACACTGGTCGCGAATTTTCAGATCCGGATAGAGATCCCGCAGAGTATGCCGCATGGGTCAGTGAATCTGTGCATCAAATCGTCAACGTGCGCGGTTTTGATAATGTCAAATATCTGATCTTGATGACCGAGCCGACCACCAGCCCGTGGGCTGATCGGCCAGAGGAAAAGCCCTGGCCCAAACATGTCTTGGCGAAACGTGGTGAAAACGAACCAGAGGATCTGGAATTGTGGCCTTACTATGTGAAGGTGATGCGTGGATTGCATGAGAAAATGGTAAAGGACGGCACGCGTAAACTGGTTCAGTTCGTCGGGCCGAATAATCATGCGGTGAATTCGTTTGATGACCTTCGTTTGAGTGAGTCCGTTGCTGAGCTGGCAGATATACTGGATATTTATGGTGCGCATAGTTATCTCCCGCCGGAAAATGCTTACGAAGGTTGGCAGGGGTTTATGGACAAGGTGCGCACGGCCTTATCGGCCAAACCAAAACCGATATGGCTGGATGAATATAATGTCTTAAAAGAATGGGAACACCATGTGCGTGATCAACCAGCGCACGGCACCTATATTGCAGAGCTGATCGCAGCGTCTCTGGATGCGAAGATACAGAATACCATGATCTGGTCACTCTTTGACCAGCAATACCCAGGCCCTAGGTCAACCACTGATGGTGAGAATTCTTTTTACGACGGCGTGCATCGCTGGGGCACGGCAAAGTTTCCGTATGATACACAAGAGAATCCGACGGAGCCGTATCCAGTCTGGTATGCATTTTCCATGCTGAGCAAATATCTCGGCGGCGGCGTGGGAACGAAGGTCTATGAGTGTCAGGGCGCGGATGGCATCCGTATCAATGCGATTGAGCAGACCGACGGGACATGGCGCGTTCTAGTGATCAATTCAAATGCCGAAGCGAAGTCATTCAATATGCAATTCTCGCGCGACTTCGGCGGATCGCTGCAACGACACCTCTACGATCCTGCAAAGGTGCAAGTGAGTGAAGCAGCGACGATTCCCAGGGTTGATAAGACTTTTCAAAACGTAGCCAGCAGTCTTGTAGATACCTTACCGGCAGGGGCTGTTGCCGTTTATGTCGGGGTAAACAGATCAACGGCAGGGGGAGCCGATTAAACCGCTTGAACGGATCGGGGTTAAGCCGGGCCTCAACGGAGCGGAATTTGTTCTCAAAGATTCTGGGGCCCCTTTTTATGTGACGGGCTTCAACTATATCCGCCTGCGCTCGGCGGACGGGCAGCCCGGCGGTGATCATTCCACCTTTGATGCCGATACGGAGTTCACCAAGGCCGACTATGATCCCGACCGCGCTGAAGCCATGTTCCACACCCTAGAAAAAACGGGCTACAACACCGTCCGGGTGTTTATCATTGGGCGCCGCCCCGGTGTGAATCCCGGCATCGGCGGGGAATACCACACCACGAAGGGGCTCTATGAACCCTATCTCGAAAACGTGCTAGATTTCCTGCGGCGGGCGACCCGTCATGGTATCCGCGTTTTTCCAACCTTTGGAGACGGCGAGCTTCCGGCGAATGCCTACTTCATGGATCAGTTTAAAGCCGATGAAGAAAACAAGAACGTTTTTATCCTCACGAAGGAGGGAGTGAATGCTCGGGTCGAATATATCACCTCCTTCCTTTCGTATTTCAAAATGAAGGAGCCTGCGGTGCTGCCGACCCTGCTGGGGCTTCAGTGTCAGAACGAAGCGAATCTCGAGGCCGACCACTGGCCCTTTACGGACAAGGAGGGAACTTTTAAGGCGGCGAACGGAAAGCGCTACGATCTGTCGGATACAGACGAACGGCAGGCCCTGATGGATGAAGGCTACCGCTATTACCACAAGCGCGTTGTTGAAGCGGTGAAGGCGATTGATCCGGAAATGCTGGTGGCCGAGGGCGTGTTTGTTCCGGCTGCGGTCGGCAAGGATCCGAAAGACGCGGCCGGTCTGTGGCCGGGGAAATATAAGGACGACCGCTATCCGCCCACGCTGGCGAGCCTCGGCAATGGCGCGCTCGATTTTCTCGATGTGCATTTTTACCGGCACAACGGCAAGGAGACCGTCAAGGAGGCGTTTAAAGACAACCTCGCCTCCACCGGATTCTTTGCGCCGGAAATGAAAGAGATAAGGAAAACGAAACCAGTTATCATTGGCGAGTTCGGTGCCTTCGATTTCATGGAAAAAACCTTCGAGGAAGCGGTCGATCACATGGTGATTGTTCGCGATCTGGCGCTGAAGGAAAAGGTGAACGGCATGCTGTTCTGGACCTACGACTGCCAGGAACAAGCCCGGCTCTACCACGCTACGGACGGCTGGGGGTTGTTTGTCCGCAAGCTGGGCACCTTTGGGGGACCCGAGTCAACAATCAAAGAATAAACGGAGAAAGAATATGACACAGAAAAAAGCCATTATTGTCAGTGCGGTAGTCGCCTCATTGGGCACTTTGTTGTTCGGAGCGGAGGGGGCTTTGGGGGGAGCGACACGCTCCTCTGCGGATGCTGTGACACCTCGGCCAACCATTGCATCCGTGTTTCGGGATAACGGCTATACCACTGCATACTTTGGCAAGGTGCATACTGGATGGGGCGAGCCGTCTGAAGTGCGCAAGCACCGTCAGGATATCGACTGGAATAGTGAGCTGCCGCGCGGTGTGCTGGAGATGGGCTTCGATACTTATTTCGGAACACCTTTCAGCCACAATGAGCCGCCTTTTGTCTTTGTCGAAGATCGGCATGTGATTGGCGTCGATCCCGCCGATCCGATTGTAATTATTCCGAAAACGGCAACCCAAAAAGGCTGGGGCTGGGGGATCAGCACAGGTGGGAAGGCTGCCCACGACGCGCGGCCAGAGGATCAGATCGATCTGATTGTGATGCAGAAAGCAGTCGACTTTATCGACGCTACAGCCGGTGGACAACCGTTCTTCATTAATTTAGCATTAGTGGCCCCGCATGTGCCTTTATCACCGGCAAAGCAGTTTCTGGGGCGCAGTCAGTTGGCGCAGTCCGGAGGGCCGGATTGGCATGGCGGCACGTATGGCGATTTTGTTGAGCAAATGGACTGGTGCGTCGGGCTGGTATTGAACGCATTGGAGAAAAACAACCTGACTGAGAATACGCTGGTTATTTTTACCAGTGACAATGGTGCCATCTATCATCCATCTCCCTATGAGCAGGGACACCGCTCCAACCTGGATTGGTTGGGGCAAAAGACGGATGCCTGGGAAGGGGGACTGCGTGTGCCGTTTATCGTGCGTTGGCCTGGACTGATTCCTGCCGGAACGACGATTGAGCCGCTCATCTCACTGATGGATATTTCAAAGACCGCCTGGGCCGCCGCAGGGATTACGCCTCCGGAAGGTGCCTCCGAGGATGCCCTCAATCAACTGGACGTCATGACCGGTAAAACCTCCACGGCGATTCGCAGCGAATTACACATGATCGGTATCACCGGCCAAGCACTGCGTTCAGGTGATTGGGTCTATATGCCGCAGTCAGGCTCCCTCGGGGTGACGACAAACCCTGCGCATAGTTGGGCGATGCAGTTTGAAGAATTAGGCCTGGTGAATTCCGATTTCGATGAGCAAGGCAGGCTCAAGCCCGATGCGCCCAAGGCACAGCTTTATAACCTGAGGGCAGATCCACGACAGGCAGAGAATGTCGTCCTGAAATATCCGGAGAAAGCTCAGGCCTTGGCAGCCCGCCTTAAAGAAATCAGCCAACGCTAGAAAGCCGTTGCACATGAATGAAATGGAGAAGATGACGTATGTATAAGCTATTGAAAATGAATGTGTTGAGCAAAGTCGGGGTGGCCGTAGTGCTGCTGCTTGCTGCGGGTATTGTTTCGGCGGCGGATCGCCCCAATGTTCTACTGCTGACTGTGGATGACATGAACTGGGATTCCTTGGGGGTGACAGGTTGTTCTATTCCCGGCATCAGTCCGAATATTGATGCGCTTGCCTCTCGCGGCGTGCGCTTTCATCACGCGCATGTCACCAGCACGATTTGTGGGCCTTCTCGTAATGCTATCTTGAGTGGCCGTTATCCGCATGGTTCGG
>Ga0209390_10005248_pt1 | contig 18531 bp, 19 predicted proteins | sample BON01_FD_187212 | JGI IMG/M metagenome (GOLD analysis project Ga0209390, IMG submission 187212) | Freshwater microbial communities from Lake Bonney liftoff mats and glacier meltwater in Antarctica - BON-01 (SPAdes) (version 2) | ecosystem: Environmental > Aquatic > Freshwater > Ice > Glacier...
GGACGGCAAGTGCTCGTGACATTCTGGAAAAAGTCATGCGGGCGAAAGCAAAACTCAAAACAGTTCAAACAGCTCGAAACACTACACTAGCGGGTTCCAAGCCAGTCAATCAATTCGGATTTCTGCATCTTCCCCAGGGCTGCCTTGGGCAGGCCGTCGCGGAGCACCACTTGCCACGGCGTGCGTGTCGAGGCGCAATAGGACATCTGGCTGGCCGACAGCGACAGCGACAGCGACGCCGACTCGGACTCGGACTCGGACTCGGACGAGGCGTGCAGGCTGGTGCATCGCACTGCACCGCTGCCGGGCAGGTGGTGCGCTGGCTCACGAGCGGATGGCCATCGATGCCTTGCCGCAAGGGTGGCATCAGCGCAAGTTCAACTTTATCGAGCCGATGCAGATATCGTTCGTCGAGAAGACCGGACGCCCGGCGATGCGCCTGCAAACGCATGACAGCGCCTCGATGTTGATTCATGACGTCAACATCAGCTTGGACCAGCGCAACATCCTGAGCTGGGGTTGGTTTGTCGAACAACCCGTGGTCAGCGCTCTCGACGAATTGACTGCCGAAGGTGATGACCATCCCGCGCGGCTGTACTTGAAGTTTCTCACTGCCGAGGGCGTAAGTCATTCCATGGAAATCATCTGGGGCAATACACAATTGAAGGCAGGCGATTGGAAGTATCTGAAATCGTTTTGGCGTTCACAACCGTTCCCGCATTACGTGGCACGTGGCGGGCAGGCCGAGGTTGGCCGATGGCACGACGAACGCGCCAACCTTCGCGAGCTTTACAGAAACCAATGGGGAGACCCGTCCGGCGTGCGGCTGCGTGAGGTCGCATTGTTTTGCGATACCGACGAGACCGGGGCGTCGAGCATCGCCTATTTTTCGACGATCAAGGCCGAGGCAGGAGAGTCAATGTGATTGCTCCATGGCGTATCGGCACGCAACGCCCAGCTACGCTGGCTGTTGGTGCCGGTGCATTCTTGAACAAGTCTTGTCTCCTGGTTTGATTGAATCCTCAGACGCCGAGGGTCCTGTTGACCCGCGCCCTTCTAGGACTTCAAAGCCTGCGAAAGCGTTGCTGTGGCAATCAGGTGTTGCAGACAACGCGCTTTGCAAGCCTCATGGTTTTCTTTCGGTTCGTTCATGGCTCGATGGGTCGCGGTTGCGGTACTGGTGCAATGCCTCCAGCGCTTCGGGGGCTGCAGTCCCGTCCAGATCGATCTGGCTCCATACCGCAAGGTCGTGGTCCCGCAGCGCCAGTTCGATCTGCGCATAACGACCCAACAGGCGATCCCGCCGAACCAGCAATGCCTGGATCACCGGTCGATACAGGCGCACGAAGTGCGTCAACCAGACCGCGGAAGCAGGCTCTCTATCACGCGTACGAAAGATCGTGCGGCGCATGAACAGACGCGCACCGCACGAGAGTCCGTCGACTATTTCCTCCTGGTACTGCCCTTGGCGCCACTGGCACCCCACATGGCCACCGCCAGCGCAGCGCCGTATTTGCGGCCGCCGCACGCGTGGCGCATCATGCGGCGGCTGATGAGCGCTGTGGCGGTCACGACTGCGCAAGCCAGGGTCTTGGACATGGTGGCTCAGAGGTTGGACATGGCTGGCGGCGGCCTGGGTGTCTCCGGGTTCAGTTGTGCACCGGCCGCAATGGGCACCGACAACTGGTTGATCCGGTCGTCCGGGCAAGGCTGGGGTCGCCAACCATATCGACCCTGCTTGAGCAGTATCGTGGGCGGGTTCTGGCTGCGTTGCGGGCCGACCATGGTGCCGGTGAACTGCACCAACGGTGCCGGCCATGTCCATCCTCCACAATGGCACCACCATGACCGACAATGCTGTCGGCATCACCCGCAGCTGCAACCAATGTGAACACTTCGGCGGGTGGGTTCCAAGCCGGATTGACGGCCGGCGCAGATGGATTTATGGGTGGTACTTGCGGGCGCGGCAACGGTCCACCCAGCCCCTTCAGAGTCCCAGGTACGATGCGTCAGTTTGTTTCAAACGGGCAAGGTGTTATGTTGGTCCGACGGACACGCCGAATTAGTTCAGAAAAATATCAGGAGACACCTTATGACGACGCCGACCACCATTGTCGAACTGCGCACCCATCTCCTCCAGGTGCCGTGGAACGGTCCGCCTCCGGCTGCCGGGATCCTGGCGGCGCCCTTGCGTGATATCTACGTGCTGGAAATCGAGACTCAGAGTGGGCTGATTGGCATGAGTTATCTGATGCCGCTCCGCGGCGGCCTGCACACGCTCGATGCCTGCATGAAGGAGCTGGTCGCGCCGCATCTACTCGGGCGCGACGCCACCGAGATCGAGGGTATCTGGCAGACGCTGTACAAGAACAACTTCTGGCTGGGCCGGATGGGCGTCACGGTCTTCGCCCAGAGCGCCGTCGACATGGCGCTTTGGGATATTGTGGGGAAACGCGCCGGCCTGCCGCTGTTCCGGCTATGGGGCGCCGCCCGGACGGAAATCCCGGCCTACGGCTCGGGCTGCTTCCGCGGCCTCGGCCGCGACGGCATGATCGCCCGGGCGAAGGAGTTCACCGCGATGGGCCTGTCGGCGATCAAGATGCAAGTCGCCCATATCCGGCCGTGGCGGGAGGACGTACGCAACGTCAGGGCGATGCGCGATGCCCTGGGCGACGACATCGAGATCATGATCGACGTCAATATGGGTTGGGACGCCGACACCGCCATCCAGGCTGGCCATCGCATCGACGAGTTCGATCCCTACTGGCTGGAAGAGCCGGTGGTAGCAGAGGATTTCGCCGGCTACCGCCGCATCTCCGCCGCACTCAAGACCCGTATCGTCGGTGGTGAGAGTCACTTCACACGGCAGGACCTGCGGCCGTTCTTCGAGACCCCCTGCGTGCCAATCCTGCAGCCCGACCCAATGCGTGGCGGCTTTACCGAGTTGCGCAAGATCGCCGCTGCCGCCGAGCCCTGGGGCATCCGTCTCGCCCCGCACCTGTTCCATGAGACGATGGTTCATGTGCTGGCCTCGATCCCCAATGCCAGCTATCTCGAATACATGGACTGGAACGACGATCTCTGGATCGAGCCGATCCTGCCCTCGAAGACCGGTACGATGTCGCCACCCGAGCGGCCGGGCCATGGGCTCGCCTTCCGGCCGGAGATCCTGAAGGACTTCCGGATAGGCGGGCAGAGGATCGCGGAGTGAATCGCAAGCATCCTTGACATCCCGGGGCGTGACCGCCAGCGACGCCGCAATTCCGGCAACAGCGGGCGAGCGTGGGACCAGACTTGTTGCTGCACGCGCGGCCGGGAACGCGACCCGTCGTGCTGCGCAAACTTCCGCTATGCCTGGCGCGCGCGTTGCAGAGAAGCCACGACCAACAGTAACCGGTTGCCAGGTAGCGACCTTCTGCAGGGCCGCGACTGAGTCGTGACATCTGCAACGGTCGTTGCGTTTTCTCGTTGTCATTTTGTTTGTCTTTGCAGCGCCAGTCTTATTCGGCCAATCGTCTCCGGCATCTGCGCATCCACGGACACTTCCAGCCCCAACTGCCGAGCGATGTCGTTCACCCGAGCCGGGATCAGAGGCAGGCCGCCCGCGTCGATGGCGACGATCAGGTCCTGGGCGCGTCGCAAGGGCGGCGGCGGATTGTTGCCGCGCAGTTTTTGCAGGAAGGCGATGGTTCGGGGGGAGGGCATGGGAAATTCCTTGTGGCGCTTTGCGAGCGCGACTGATCTTGATCTGTAACCACTGTCAACAATGCTGCGATGGCAGCTGTTCACCAGCAAAACCGTCACACGCAAAAGTAATTCAATACACAGACCATTTTGGATGACAAAGCACAGTCGGCCACAGGCCGGTCCCGGCAGCCGGAAGTCAGAGGGAAGTGGTGGATTCGATATCGGGAGCAGCCCCCGTAAATCGACCTGGCCGCCCGTGATTTGAATCGCGATGCGGATCCTGGCTACTGTTTAAAAGAAATTCCGGACGGCAACGTAAAGAAGAAGGTCGTCCGTATCCCTATCCCTATCCCTATCCCTATCCCTGTCCCTGACTCGACCCAGATACGTCCGCCACGGCGCTCCACAGTCTTCTCGCACAGGCCAATGGTATGCGTTCCGCGAACCCACGTTGCGCCGGCAACGGCGACTGTGTTATCGGGCGGCGCTTGGTTCGGCGTTGGCAGGCACTGTGGTGGCCACGGCTGGGACAACCGGCGCTTCGGCTTTGTCGGCAGGTCGCCAGTTGTGCGGCAGCAGCAACTCGAGGTCGCGGTTCTTCAGCGTGGGCAGACGCTCAAAGACATCCTTGAGATAAGCCCACGGATCGTGCCCGTTGAGTTTGGCCGATTCGATCAGGCTGAGCATCACCGCGGCACGCTCGCCAGCTTGTTGAGAGCCGACGAACAACCAATTTTTGCGACCAACAGCGAGGGGTCGGATGGAATTTTCCACCGCGTTGTTGTCGATGGGCACATTGCCGTCGTCCAGGTAGCGCATGAGCGCGCGCCAATTGCTCAGGCTGTAGTCGATCGCCTTGGCCGTGATGTCGGCCTTGGCCAATATCTGGCGCTGCGCCAGTAGCCAGGCATGCAGTGCATCGGCAATGGGCTTGGCGCGGCTGTGGCGCAGCTCCAACCGCGCCGCGGGTTCGAGTTCGCGCGCATCGCGCTCGACCTCGTACAGCTTGGCGATCAAGGCCACCGCCTCACCTGCGATCTGGCTGCCATTGAGCTTGTGGGCTTCGAACAGTTTGCGCCTGGCGTGGGCCATGCACAGTGCGCCGGTAATGGCACCCTGGCGCTGGAGTTTGTGATACCCGCTGAAATCGTCAGTGACCAGCGTACCTTTGAAGTCTTGCAACACGCGCTGGGGGTGCTCGCCGCTGCGGCTGGTGCAGAAATCGAACAACACCGCACGCTGGGCCACGAAGTTGGTCGTGCGGTATACCCACACGTAAGCCTTCTTGGTCTTGCCCCGCCCCGGCGCCAAGAGCGATACCGGCGTCTCATCGGCGTGCACCACGCAGTGGCCCAGGATGAATGCCTGCAAGGCATCCGCCAGTGGTTTGAGGCGTACGCCGCAGATTCCAATCCACTGCGCCATGCTCGAGCGCGCGATATGCACGCCAGACCTGGCGTAGATCTCCTCCTGCCGATACAGCGGCAGGTGGTCGTCATGCTTGGCCACCGCCACCTGTGCCAGCAGCCCGGGGGCCGGGATGCCCTTGTCGATCATCTGCGCGGGCATGGGGGCAGCAGCAATCGTCTGGCAGCACGCGCAGGCGTATTTGCCGCGGATGTGGCGCAGCACGAAGAACTGGGCCGGCACGCAGTCCAGTTGCTCGCTGACCTCTTCGCCGATGCGTTTGAGAGCCTGGCCGCAGGCGCAGTGGGTCTCGGTGAGTTCGTGGCGGTGCTCAATGCGCGGCAGGTTGGCTGGCAGCGCCTGACGCACGGCCTGGCCCTTGGCACGCTGGTTGGATGCAGCTGGCTTGTTGGTGTCCTCGGCCGCCCGATCCTCGATCGCGGTGTCAGCCAGGATGTGGTCGAACAACACTGTCTGCGTGCTGGTGTCCAGGCTCTCGCTGGAGGAGCCAAAGCGCCAGCGTTTGAGTCGCGCGACCTCGAAGTTCAGCGCGTCAATTCTGGTCTGCTTGAACTTGAGTTCGCCCTGCAGTCGCTCGAGCAAATCGCGCAGGCCCTGCACCGTATCGGGTGCTCCCGAGTCATTGATGGTCTTGGTGTCCGCGCTCTCAAGCATGGCCCAAATTTACCTCGCGCACGCGCGCGCGCGAAGAGGGACTTTCCCCCATAGACAAACGCAAAATTTGCAGGGTCAAATCGCTCGGTGCGAGATGATCAATCTGAACGATCAATCCAAACTCGATCTGCCCATCAAACCGCCGTGATGGCGTGTCGCTGTGGCGCACTCATGCGTTGCCAGGGCAGGCCCGCCACGAGCCAGTCGAACTGCTCGCGGGTGAGGGTCATCGAGCCCGTATCCTCACGGGGCCACTCGAAGCTGCCCGACTGCAGGCGCCGGGTGCACAGCCACATGCCACGGCCATCGAACACCAGCACCTTGAGCCGGTCGGCGCGCCGGTTGGCAAACACGTAGGCATGGTGGGCCTGCGCGCCCAGCGCAAAGCCGTGCACCACCTGGGCCAGCAGCTTGTCGATACCCCCGCGCAGGTCGCTGGCTCCCAGCGCAAGCCAGATGCTGTCGACGCGGATCATCGGCGCAGTTCACGCACCAGCGTGGCAAGTTCGATGGTGTGGGCCAACGGCCAGTGCAGATCGAGCCGCGTGCCGCCACAGGTCATCTCCACACGTACCGTGGACGACGTAGCACCAGGGGCCACGCGCGCGGCCACGAAGCCGATGGGTTTGGACTTCGGTGCGTCGACCACGCCGTCCAGCCGTGCCTGCCAGCGTCGGGAATGGGCGCACCAGCTCGCCAACGAACGCTCGGGTACGCCATTGGCCAGGGCCCATACCTTGCCCTTGTGGCCAGAGGCCCGGTACGCCGCCACCACTTCCAGGCAGCGCTGCATTTGTTCTCGATTCATCTTCGTCTCGTCCTCTTGGTTGATTGCCGAGGCACGAGGTTCGCAGTTTCAAACGGGAACGGGAAGATGGGTTGCCGGAACGCTTACGGCCAATGCCGATACCGAGATGTTCGTTGCAGGTGTGCAGGCGCATAGACCTACGATGCCTTGCCTGGCGCAGATGTCTTGCAGCAGCGCGCTGGCGAGCTCCGCACTCTCGCAGTCATACACCTGCCAGCCCACGATCTTGAGCGTGAAGGCGTGAAGGGGTCAGGCGTGAAGGGGTCACGTGAAGGGGTCAGGCCTTGTCTTTTGCCCCCTCCCGGCGTAGCCTATTTGCATGGCCCGTCCACTACGCATCGAATTTCCTGGCGCTGTTTACCATGTCACCGCCCGCGGTGACCGGCGCGAGGACATCTTCGTCGATGATGTTGACCGGCAGGCGCTGCTTGAGGTCCTGGCGCAGGCGCTGTTCCGCTTTGATGCGCAGGCCTTGGCCTACTGCCTGATGGGAAATCACTATCACTTCGTGCTTCACACACGGCAGGCCAATCTCTCGTTGTTGATGCGTCACGTCAATGGGGTCTACACCCAGACCTTCAACCGCCGGCACCATCAGGTGGGGCACTTGTTCCAGGGGCGCTTCAAGGCGATCCTGGTGGATCGTGATGCCTACTTGCTGGAGGTGGTCCGGTATGTGGACCTCAATCCGGTCAGGGCTCGCATGGTGAGAAGGCCGGCTACCTGGGCCTGGTCGAGTTATCGGGCGCATGTTGGAAAGATCCCGGCGCCCGAGTGGCTGGACACGCCAGGCTTGCACGGCTACCTGCTGGGCCGGCCGGCCCGGACAGTGGTCGACCAGCACCGTGCGGTCGGAATGTATGAGCGACTGGTGGCGGCGGTGCCCGATGCAAACCTCTGGGACAGCGCGCTGCGCCAGCAGATATATCTGGGCGACGAAGGGTTTGTCGAGCGCATGTTGGCGCTGGCCAAACCGAGGGGCAAAAACGACCCTGACATCCCGAAGGTCCAGCGTCAAAGGGTGCGCACACTCGGCCAGTGGCTGGCAACCACCGATAAACGGGAAGATGCGCTCTACCAAGCCCACACGGCAGGAGGAATCAGTATGACCGCCATCGCCCTGGAACTGGGCTTGTCGGTATCGCGTGTGAGCCGGTTGATTGCCCGGGGGGAGGGGGCAAAAGGCAAGGCCTGACCCCTATGGTGCTCTATGGTGAAAGGCAAGGCCTGACCCCTATGGTGCTATGACCCCTATGGTGCTATGGTGCTTGACCCCTATGGTGCTTGACCCCTATGGTGCTAGGGGGCCTATGGTGCTATGGGTAGCAGGGCCTGCCGCTGCTCAGCGCAAACTTGGCGATGCCGAAGTACCCTCATGGGCCACCCCGGATCGGGCGGGCCAGCATCGGCGCGCCCGGAAAAATCGCTCTTGAGAAACCCTATTCCCTTCCGGTGGCGCATTCCCGACAGATGCCACGCACGGCAACATCCATGCTCAACCCCGTGTAGCCGAGGGCCTGCAACGCGTCGATGGCTGTGCGAGCCGCTTTCTCCAGGTCGCGCGAACTGGCCTTCACCGTGCCATCGAGCGGACTGTCCTTGTGACAGCTTCGGCATTCGAAATGCGGCGTGGCCTGCACACTGGCGGGCATGGCCTGGTAGCGCCGCACCCGGTTGACATCCACCCGGCACAGCAGCAAACCGACCTGTGTCAATCGGTCGATCAGCCGGTAGAGCGTGACCCGATCCAGCCCCTGGGCGGCCTCGTCCTGAAGCGCCAGCTGCAGTTGCGCATGGGTGTAGCTGGTATCGGGATGGGCCAGCATCCAACGCAACACCAGCCGCACAGCATGCGTGCGGCGCAGGCCGTGCGCTGTCAGCAGGGCATCGATCGGGTCATCGGGCAAAGGGGCCATGTCCGGTATTGTCGCAGCGAGCGATCAGAAGAAAAAATAGCGCAAACGGCTTCTAGTGCAACTTAGTTGCGTTAGACTATATTGCAATTCAGTTGCAATACTAACCCATGCATTCAGGAACGCCCCTGCGCCCAACCAAGATTGCTCGATCTATGGATCCCATCAGTCATCCGAAATCCAGACCAAAGCGCCGTAGCTTTCTCGCCTGGCCAGCCTGGCAGCGTGTGCTGGCCGTGCTGCCCGTCGTGGGCCTGCTTTGGCTATCGGTCCTTTGGGCGCGAATGGTGAGCCTGCCATGGTGACCCTCGACAACCTGACGGTCAGCTACCAGCAGCATGCGGCCCTGCACCATATCAGCGGACGTTTCGAGGCAGGATCACTGACGGCGGTGGTCGGCCCCAACGGCGCCGGAAAGAGCACTTTGCTCAAGAGCATCATGGGGCTGGCCCCGATCGACGCCGGTAGCATCGCTGTGTCGGTGCCGCGCGAGCGTATCGCCTACCTGCCTCAGTTGGTCGAGATCGATCGTGGATTTCCGATCGATGTGGTCGATTGCGTTCAGCTGGGCTTCTGGGGCCAGTGCAAAGCGTGGGGCAGCATCACGCCCCGGATGGCGCAGCGCACGTCCGAGGCCTTGTGCGAGGTCGGCCTGGAGGGCTTCGACAGACGCGCCGTCGGCTCGTTGTCCGTTGGTCAACTGCAGCGCGTGCTGTTTGCCCGCCTGATGGTGCAGGACGCAGATCTGATCCTGCTTGACGAGCCATTCAATGCCATTGATGCGCGAACGACCGCGGCACTCATCGCGCTTGTGCACAAGTGGCATGCGGGGCGGCGAACGATCGTTGCGGTATTGCATGACGACCAGCAGGTGCGGGCGCATTTTCCCGACACGCTACTTATCGCGCGCGAACTCATTGGCTGGGGCTCGACCGCCAGCGTGCTAACGCAGGGCGCCGTTCACCGCGCTCGCGCTATGGCCGAAGCCTGGGACGAATCTGCAGATTACTGCCACAGCCACAGCCACAGCAAGCCTCTAGGCAGGGCGTCTGCATGACGATGCCCGGCGCGTTGATCAGCGACCTGATGCTGGGCCCGTTTCTTGAGTTTGCATTCATGCGCCGGGCGCTCGTGGCCACGCTGGCGTTGTCGCTCGGCGCCGCTCCGCTGGGCGTGTTCCTGACCCTGCGGCGCATGAGTCTGCTAGGCGATGCCTTGAGCCACGCAGTGCTTCCGGGCGTTGCGATAGGCTTCATGGTGTCGGGCCTTTCGCTAGTTGCCATGGCCACCGGCGGTGTCATTGCCGGAATGGTGGTGGCCGCATTGGCCGGGCTGGTGAGCCGCTTCACCAAGCTCAAGGAGGACGCGAGCCTGGCCGCGATCTACCTGCTGGCCCTGGCTCTGGGTGTCACCTTGATCTCGCGGAACGGAACGCAACTCGACCTGCTGCACATCCTGTTTGGCAGTGCATTGGGCGTGGACGAACAGGGCCTGCTGCTGGTCGCCGGCGTTGCGAGCCTCAGCCTTCTGACCTTGGCCGCCGGTTATCGCGGACTGGTGCTCGAGAGCTTCGATCCGGTGTTCCTGGCCGCAACGGGACGGCGCGGCTGGCTCTGGCAACAGGGATTCCTGATGCTGGTGGTGATCAATTTGGTCGCCGGATTCCAGACCCTGGGCACGCTGATGGCCGTGGGACTGATGATGGTCCCCGCGGTATCTGCACGTCTGTGGCACGAGACGCTGCCGGCCCAACTGGTGAACGCCGCCGTACAGGCGATGCTGGCCAGTGTCACCGGTCTGCTCCTGTCCTACCACCTGGACGCACCTTCGGGGCCCACCATCATTGGCAGTGCAGGTGTGCTCTACGCCTTGTCACTGCTGTTTGCTCCCGCCGGATGGTTGTCGCGTTGGCAGCCAAGGCGGCACAGGGGTGCTTGAGGCCTTGACGCGCCCCGGATTTTCAACAACTGCATAGAAAGAAATTCGAATGCCCGATGCCTCCACACGAATCAACATACGCTGCACTGTCCTGGGCCTGCTCGCGTGTCTCTGCTTGCTCGCAGGGCCGGCACATTGCACCGAGAAACTGCCAGTCGCCGCCAGCTTCAGCATTCTGGCTGACCTGGTGTCGGTTGTGGGCGGCGATCGGGTTTCGGTCAGCTCGCTGGTCGGACCGGACGAGGACGCGCATGTGTTCGAGCCTCGCCCTGCGCACGCGAAGCAAATCTTGCGCTCTCGCATGCTGGTCATCAACGGTATGGGCTTTGAGCCATGGGCCGTCAAACTTGCGAAATCTGCCGGATTCGAGGGCTCTACCGTCCTGGCGTCTGCTGGCGTGCGCGCCCGTGCGTTTACGGGGCAGGATGCAAGTGCAGAAAAGGGGCATGACCACGACCACGCGGATCCCCATGCCTGGCAAAACCCGGTCAATGTCATGCAGTATGTGCGCAACATTGCCGCGGCGCTGAGCAAAATCGATCCTGCCGGTGCCGACAGCTATGCTGCGAACCGCGATGCGTACCTGAAAGAGCTGACGGAGTTGGACAACTGGATCGACACGCAGTTTTCTGCTGTACCGGCTGCAAGGCGCAAGATGATCACCTCGCACGACGCTTTTGGCTATTTTGCTGCCCGATACCGCTTGAGGGTCCTGGCCGCGCAGGGTGTTTCCACGGAAAGCGCAGCGAGCGCGAAGCAGATTGGTGAATTGGTTCGTCAGATCAAGCGCGAGAATATTCGCACCGTCTTTCTGGAAAATATGTCCGAGACCCGGCTGATCACGCAAATCGGCAAGGACACGGGCGCCACTATCGGTGGAACCCTTTACATCGATGCGCTTTCCAAGCCTGACCAACCCGGTGCCACCTATCTGCAAATGATGCGCCATAACGTGACGCTGATCGTGCAAAGCATGCGCGCATTGTGATGCCGCACTGATATCCTGGTCGACAATCCGCAATCCGGCGGCCTCAATTATCAAGTCGTCTAAGTCAGCGCCCTCCTGTTCGTCGGCTTCAAAAACTCGGTTTGCGACCGGCACCAGCAGCGCGTAGCCAGTCTTGATGCGCGGCACCATGTTCAGAGCGGGGTACGCGATTCGACTCCGCTGTTGGCGACGCGGTACCAGGCGTTTATCGCTGTGCAGGGCACGTGCCGCGACTGACCCATCGGCCCCGGCACACCCCGTCGTTGATTGGTTGGGCCTGACCCGCCGCCTGCGGCGCGCGGGCTGGCAGTGTTGCCGACAGTGACATTGAATGCCGCTGTCACGAATCGCGCGCGGGATGCGACTACCTGGAAGGCTCTCTTTTTTTCTGCGATTGACATCGCAGGTCAGATCGTTGTGCTGGCCTTCGCGGGCCTCGCCGGAACCAAGGGCTGCGCCAGTTTGGACAGCAACTTGAAACGATGGGTGTTCTGAAGTACTATTCAGATGATCAAACGTTTCTTTTGACGATGGACCGCCTTTCGCTTCTCCTGCAGCGCTTCTCACTGAGCGCCGGTGTCTTCTATTCGGGGCAGATTTGTGGCGTGCATACCTTCGAGCGCGCCACCCAGCGCGGGCATGTGCACCTGGTGAAGCGCGGGCCGGTCAAGCTCCTGGGCGGCCGCGATGGCATGCTGAGCATCACTGAGCCCAGCCTGCTGTTCATGCCCCGGCCCGACACCCACCGTTTGGTTGCCAATGATCGCGACGGCGCCGACGTGGTGTGCGCGGCTATCCAGTTCGGCGGCGGTGGCCACAACCCGATCACCGACTCTCTGCCGAACCTGGTGTTGGTGCCGTTGTCTGCGTTGCCCGGCGCGCAGGCTTTGCTCGAATTGCTGTACGAAGAAGCGTTTGCGGAGCAATGCGGCCGGCAGGCCGCGCTCGACCGACTGTGTGAATTGCTTTTGATCCGCCTGCTGCGCCACTGCATGGATCGAGGCCTCACGCAGGGCGGCACGCTAGCAGGCCTGGCCGACGCCCGGTTGGCCAAGGCGCTGGTCGCCCTGCACGAGGATCCGACGTGCGCCTGGGAACTGGTCGACATGGCAGCGCTGGCTGGCATGTCGCGCGCGCGCTTCGCCGTGCATTTCCGGGAAGTCACTGGCGACACGCCAGCCGACTATCTGGCCACATGGCGCATCACGCTGGCGCAAGGGATGTTGCGCGCCGGGCGCCCACTCAAGCACGTGGCTATCGAGGTTGGTTACGGCAGCGCGAGCGCGCTGACGCGGGCATTCATCCGCAAAATTGGTCAGCCGCCGACGCACTGGTTGCGCCAGTGCGAAGCCGAAGAATCCGCCGCTTCCTGACCCTGCGGCCCGCCGTCCAGCGAGCACTGCTGCTGCAGACGCGAAGTGAGGGGCCAGGGCACCGTGCCGGTCCCGCGCAGCAGTTGCGCACCAAGGCGACCTGCACGTTCCCGATGCGACGCAAATTGACCCACCAAATGGCGTGCGCCGGTTTCGACCTGGAAACGAACGGTCACCAGGATGCGACGTCAGGTATCCACCAACTGCACACGGCCCACTACGATGAAGGTAGTCCCGACGTCTCGCGTTCTTCCGGTCGTGAGCCCGGTCCCCGTCCCCATTAGAAGGAAATATACCCATGTCCTCCGAACCCATCCTCCACACCCTCAAATCCATCACCCCAGACACCGCTGATGCGGCGCAAAAAGAGGTTCTCGCCCAGGCCTTGAAGGCGGCGGGCTTCCTTCCCAACATGTACACGAACATGGTGAACGCCCCTGCAGTCCTGAGCACCTACCTGCACGGCTACGGTCTGTTCCGTTCGGAGTCCGGTCTCAAGCCCGCCGAGCAGGAAGTCGTCTTCCTCGCGGTCAGCCAGGTGAACGGCTGCACCTACTGCACGGCAGCCCACAGCATGATCGCCGACAAGAAATCGGGCGTGCCCGCAGACGTGCTGAAAGCTATTCGCGCTGTGCAACCGATCCCGGATGCGCGCCTCGCGGCGCTCTATGCGCTGACCGCCGAGATGGTGAAGACCCAGGGCCGACCGAGCCCCGCCACGGTGCAGAGCTTCCTTGACGCAGGCTTCCAGGAAAAGGACATGCTCTACATCGTGCTGGCGATCGCCGTGAAGACCCTGAGCAATTACAGCAACCACGCCTTCGCTACGCCGGTGGATGCAGTGTTCGCGGCCTACCGGGTGGACTGAGGATGATCCCAGGCACACCATCGCAGTGATGGCTGGGCAAGCGCTGATGCATCTGCAGTTGCCATGGGCGGTCAGCCCTTGCCCTGCCAGCGCGCGTCGTTGCGGGCGGCGTTGTAGCACGATACAAGGAACGGAGCCAGGTAGTTCATGCCGACATGCCACCAATGCACCGACTGGTCGGCCCACAATTGTTCGCCGTTGTTGAGAATATTCAGAATGGTGCCGACCACGAACGACACTTTGAGCGCCGAGCGACACACGGACCACTGGGTCATGAGTTTCAGAAAACCTGGCGACGGCTTTCGGTCGGTCACTGGCGCGGGCAATTCATGGTGGCGTATCTCTGCCATTTTTATGACCTGACCTGACCTGTTGTGATATGGCTCACTTTAATGAGAAGAAGTCTAGCGCCAATAGGAAGGAGCCAGGCCCCTGGCTAGACGCATGGCGCAGTCGGTTCCTTACACTCTTGGTGGTCGAACCTGTCAGGATTCATGAACTTGAACCGTCGAAAAAAGTAGTTCATGACACTTGTCGATGCTGTGCTTCGACGCAGTTTCATTCACGTACGAACGGGAAGTTCATTCAACCTGAAAGCAGAGAAAATGAGAATCAAGGCAATCGCATTCGACACTGGTGGAACGGTGCTGGATTGGCACAGTGGCCTGGTCGGCGCCATGGCAAGTGCCAGTGACGCGAACGGCATCGCTGTCGATTGCCACGCGGCAGTCAACGACTGGCGCCGTCGCTCCATGAAGGGTATTGTTGGGCAAGTGCAGCCGGCATTCAATATGGACGACGTGCACCGGATCACTCTGGATGAAACGCTTGCGGCATTCGGACTCGGCGGCATCGCGCTGATCGAGCGGCAGGCCATCTTGCGTGCCTGGCACCAACTCGCCACATGGAGCGATTTTCCGCCTGCACTTCACCGATTGCGCCAGGTACTGCCGGTGGTATCGCTGACCATGCTGCCGACTGCGCTCGTTGTCGATGTGTCGCGAAAAAATGGTTTCCACTGGGATGCCATTATTTCTTGTGAAATGATCGGCGTGTACAAACCGCACGCCCAGGCCTACCTGACTGCTGCGCGCTGGCTGGCAATGCAGCCCGCGGACATTTTGATGGTGGCATGTCATAACTTCGATTTGAACGCGGCACACGCTGCCGGATTCAGAACCGCATTCGTGCGACGGCCTGACGAGTGGGGCCCGGCTGGCCCGCCAGACCCGAATCCCAATATGGACTACGACTTTGTTGAGGATGGTTTTGCCGCATTGGCGAGCCAGATCGAGCGACGACTCGGATCATCGGCATAGGCCTTCGCCTACCGCGCCGAATACGCGACCGCCACATTGCCAGGATTGTTTAACAGTGGGTGGTCCGGGATGCCCGGGTACGCGTACCGGTGAAGGTGGGCACGAACGAATGCACCATCGCTGGCTTTTTGATTGCAATGCTAGCCGCCGTTTTCATTGCCATCGACGCATATGTTGCGGCAGGCGCGCTGGTCTTCGTATCGAGGCTGTTCGACGTGCTTGATGGCGCCGTTGCCTGTTATACCTTTTCCGATTTATGTCGAGTCGCCACCTGGCTTGTCCGATGGCGAGTTTCGCCGCCAAAGTCTCTTCATCACCAGTGAAATGAAAACGACGCAGCCTCCGACGACGAACCAGATCCACAATGGCAGCTCCAATATGCGATCGCCCATCACGGCTAACAAGATTGTCAGAGGAAGTATTCCCAATCCGGTCGTCCAGATGAATGTCCACCACGTAACTTCAGCCAGAGCCGCAGCGTAGTTGACCAGGTTGAAGGCAATAGCCGGTATGAGACGCGCGACCAGTAGGGTGAGTCCACCACTTTCGCGCGACCAGTCGCCGAGTTGCTGTACCTGATGGGCCGGTAGCAATTGGACCAACAACGGCCGGCCAAACTTGCGAACAAGGGCGAAAGCGCTGATGGCGCCCGCCATGGCCCCGGCCCAGGTTATGACCGAACCCCACACCGGACCATAGACCATGCCATTCGCCACTGCGACGATCTCGGCTGGAAATGGCAGGAAGGAATGGGCCATCATCAGCGCGATGGAACCGGCCACTCCCCAACTGCCCAATGAGCGCACCCAGCTCTCAATTCCTGTCACTGTGCCGTCGAAGCCGGTGCGCAATTCAGGCTGAAAAAGCCACCACAATATGCCCGCCAAGGCGACGAAGAGCGCGCCAGTGATACCGAGGCCGGCGACGATCGTTTTGCACGGTATGAATCTGGATTTTTCACCGACACGGTTGCGCATATGGACCGATTTACTGGCATCGCTTGTGGGGGAGGGCGTCTTCTGTCGTGCCACTTGGCAGTCCTTCAACTTCTGGCCCGGACCGGGCACCCGCCATCGTGAATCCCTCCAAACCGGCGCCGTCGTACCTTCCGGCTGTTGCCGCCGCGCGGACAGCCCGGGTACTGTGAGAATTGCAGGGGGTGGCGCGTTTACTCTTTGCGCAATCACAGTATGCGCGTCTATGCTGGCGTTCGGGTGACCTCGATGCGAACGGCATTTCGATCCTGCTTTGGTGGGATCGGCGCGCACGGGGGGAAATGCGGTTCCTTGGCTGCCAACGAGCCACAGGCAATACCCATGCGCGGTCTAATCGATGCAATCGCAAACTGGCTCGGGCAGCGCCTGAGCGGCTATTTCAGCCAGACAACCTGTGGGGACAGCACTGCCGCGCCAGCCGGTCCCATCACGCTAATGGCTTGCATCCAACCCGGTGACGGGTTGCTGGTCGCAGGGCAGTCACGGGTCACTGTGGCCATCAAGTATCTGACGCAGTCGACATGGTCACACGCTGCGCTGTATGTGGGTGACGCAACCGGGCTTGTCGACGGCCAGGGCCGGCCAGGCAGCTTTCTGGAGGCCGACATCGGCGAGGGCGTGCGCGCCGTCAGTTTGGCGGAATTCGAACACTTGCACAGCCGCATATGCCGGCCGGCGGGTCTCGATTCGGCGGAGATCGCCGAGGTTATCGCTTTAGCGCTTGCACGCCTGGGCGATCAATATGATCTGAAGAACGTGATCGACCTGGCGGGTTATCTGCTGCCTACCCCTCCGGTTCCAGTGCGATGGCGCCGCCGCATGTTGGCACCGGGTAGCGGAGACCCGACCTGCGCGATCTGCTCGACGCTGATCGCGCAGGCCTTTCAATCCGTGCGCTACCCGATCATGCCCCGCATTGAGTTATTGTCTTCCGACGATCCCCAGTGCAGGGAATGTGTGGCGGAGATTCTCGACGTGCGTCACCATAGCCTGTTCGTGGCCCAGGATTTCGACGTATCGCCTTACTTTGCAATCGTCAAGCCGACCCTGGAATACGGCTTCAAGCACCGATCGCTGCGTTGGCATGGAAATCACACCCTTGCGCAGGGATAGGCACATCCGCTGTCGTGGAGGTACGACCCGATAAGCTTATGCATCGAGGAAACCACGATGACCAGCGCTACTATCGCACTTGCCAGGATTGCAAAAAGAGAGAGCCCACTGGCGCGACAATCATCTGCTTCATCTTCACCACACGTAGCAACCCATGCATCTTTTCAATCTCGAAGGCCAGGTCGCCGTCATCACTGGCTCCTCACGCGGCATTGGTCGCGCTATTGCAGAGCGGCTGGCTGAACATGGCGCCCGGGTCGTCATTTCATCCCGCAACGCGGTGCCGTGTGACGAAGTGGCCAGCGGCATCAACGCGGTGCATGGGGCCGGGCGCGCAGCCGCGGTGACTGCCAACATCTCGCGCAAGCCGGACCTGGAGCGCCTGATCAGCGAGACGCAGCGTCTGTTCGGGCGCATTGACATTCTGGTGTGCAACGCTGCCAGCAACCCCTATTACGGCCCGCAGGCCGGCATCACCGACGAGCAGTTTCGCAAGATCCTCGACAACAACATCCTCTCCAATCACTGGTTGGTTCAGTACGCCGCGCCGCAGATGATCGAGCGCCGCAGCGGCTCCATCATCGTCGTGTCGTCGATTGCGGGCTTGCGGGGCAACGGGATCATCGGCGCCTATGGCATCAGCAAGGCCGCCGACATGCAGCTGTGCCGCAACCTCGCCGTCGAATTCGGGCCGCACAACGTGCGCGTGAATTGCATTGCGCCGGGCCTGATCAAGACCGATTTCGCACGCGCGCTTTGGGAGGATGAAGCCCGACTCGCCGAACGCACGGCAGGCACGCCGCTGCGGCGTATCGGCGACCCTGACGAGATCGCCGGCGCTGCTGTGTACCTGGCATCGCCCGCCAGCGCATTCATGACCGGGCAGACGATGGTGATCGATGGCGGAGTGACGATCGGCTGAACGTCTGTGCGGCTGGCCCGGGCATCACGGACGCCGGCGTTGCGCTCAGCAGCCCAATGCCTTGGCCAAGGCCGACAAGTCGTCCACTTCCCAGTGCTGGTGTCAGGCCTTGCCTTTTACCCCCTCCCGGCGTGCCATGATCGTATGGCTCGGCCACTGGAGCATAGCAGTGAAGGGGTCAGGCCTTGCCTTTTGCCCCTGCCCGGCGCAGCCATGATTGCATGGCCCGTCCGCTGCGCATCGAGTTCACTGGCGCTGGTTATCCTGTCACCGTATGCGTTTCGCCAACCCACCTTGCGCCAGAGCAGTGAAGGGGTCAGGCCTTGCCTTTTGCCCCCAGTGAAGGGGTCACCAGTGAAGGGGTCAGGCCTTGCCTTTTGCCCCTGCCCGGCGCAGCCATGATTGCCCCCCGTGTCAGAAGCGCCGGCAATGGCTCGCGTTTGGGCTGGCGACGGGGTTCGCGCTTTGGCGGTGCAGGCTGCTGGCCCGCTTGTGCTTGCAGCGCTTGGAGTTGCTCCTGCAAAC
>Ga0209390_10005250_pt1 | contig 18529 bp, 26 predicted proteins | sample BON01_FD_187212 | JGI IMG/M metagenome (GOLD analysis project Ga0209390, IMG submission 187212) | Freshwater microbial communities from Lake Bonney liftoff mats and glacier meltwater in Antarctica - BON-01 (SPAdes) (version 2) | ecosystem: Environmental > Aquatic > Freshwater > Ice > Glacier...
CGTCCGACCAACAGCACGTCTGTGGGTATGGACCACACCAACTGGGGCGCGGTCGAACGGCGGCACGGGCGAGGCACGACCGCACGGTGCCCTTCGCCCTGCGCGCGTTCAGGTGGCTGAAGGAGGCGCGGCGCACCTGGAGCCAAGCGAGCAATGCGCGAGTCGCGTCTGGGTCGCTAAATTTTATTGGCGCCGAGATTTTTGAGAATTTTCCTTGCCAATTCTTCATTTGGAAGCTCTAGACTTTGGTTTTGGGGGCGGGTGAAGACACCGAGAACGGCGCCCGCCGAACATGCACAACGTCGGGTCAAACCCGATGACAAGTTCAGCAGCCTCGATGGCAAGTTCAGCAGCATCACCGCGGTGGAGACACTCTCCGCGACGGTGGGCAGTGCGGGGAGCGGGCTCGTGAAGAGGGTGGATGCGCTCGAGAAAGCGCCCTTGGGGGAGGTGGTCGTGCCAGTGAACAACGTCAGGCCGATCCTCCGCGCGGTGGTTGTGGTTGGGGCCCAGGTGTAAATGACGGCGTGCTACCCCGACAAAGAGCTGCGCGAATTTTTTGAGGCGGATTGCAGCGGCGTCGGTTGGAGCCACGGCCGTCATGGCACATCGGTATTCGACTGCGCCAGCGTCAATAAAACAATGGCGGCACTCTCGCCTGATGTTGTCGAGAAGCTCAAGGCGCTCTGCCCGGTCGGTGCCGCCGTTGACTACTCTGCCGCGATCGCAGAGCATCTTCCCAACCCAGCCTCTCTCGGCAGCCTCTCCGACTACGTCTCCTGCGCTGGCGAGGAGCGAGCTGAGGAGATCAGCCTCTTCCGCCGTGAGGTCAATGGGTTCACGAGACGGGCCGCGCCAGGCCCTACTGACTGGCCTTTGCCCTGAGCACCTAATCTTCCTTGCGGAGGGCAGGCTCGCCGTCCAAGCCGCCGCCTACCGCAACGCCATCCGCGCCGGGGCCATTCCGCCACTGCAAACGACCTCTTCGACGTCAACTATTTCTATGGCGACGTTGTTGTCGCTCAGGTAGTTTACGAGGAGTGCGTCTTTCCACGGGTGCGGTGCACAGACATACGGATCGAGGAATGCGTCTCTAACAAGCCCGCAAAGAAGCGCAAGATTTGAGGGTTCAAGAATGATTCAATCCCCAGTGGAAACACACAAACCGTAGAGGAGTTCAATGAAGAGCGCGCGCGCATGGCAGACGAGTTCAAGGCATTTGAAGCACGCGGCTCCAAGGACGCCCACTGCCCCCGCGGGGTTGCGAATTGCGCGGTCATGCCCCCTCCAAGCGGAAAGGAGCTTGCTCAGATCGCTTTTTTCGAGGCTTGCCGCATCCCGACGGAGACGCTTCCGAACGCGCGGCCAAGGCTCTAGAAAAGGAACTTCGCGCTCCCGCCTGAGGCGCTCTATTTCTGGACTGTTGTTTGTGTCTGTGTTGGGGGGCGGAGATTGCAGATCCATTCTTCTATGACAAAGTCGTTGGAAAGTATAGCTCTGCTGCACGCGAGTCTGGGAGGTCTTATAGCGGAGATAGTTTGCGTCATTATGCCGTGTTGTAGAATGTAATATCCTCCAAATTGTATCAAAATAGCGTCGTCTGTGCAAGTTGTATCATAAAAATATTCTGAAGTATGATTAAGTGTCATCGCGATAATGGTGAATGTTACGTTCACGTGTATGACCAAGACGGAGAAGTTTGACGTTGTGGACCCCGAAGTCGTCGTGCTGAAGAACGGCCGGTTCGCGTACAAGTCGCGCTGTCCATGGGAGGGAAAGGACAATCAGACTCTGCACGCATTCAAGTTTTGTGGGCGGGCCGACCACGAGGCCTACATCGCTCGAACCGCCGATCCTGAAGTTGAAGAGGCCGATCCAGTCGAAACGCAGCCTGAGGCAGAACCAGCCGAAACGCAGCCTGAGGCAGGCTCACCTGAGGAGGCTTGAATTACGATACAAGTTCCAACTTTTATGGTACTTAGTACAGATGCCACGGAAACCTACAAAAGAGCAGAAGCAGAGTGTCACAAGACTACTTTACAGAGTTAACGAGTATCGCGCGCAACCAATCGCAATGGTGAAGGCCAAGACCTCGGTGCGCATCGCGGGGGAGACAGTGGACTTCAAGAGCAACGTGATCTCGAAGAATGACCAGTCTTGGAAGTACAAGGGTGGGCTCGTGGATCGCGCACCAAGCGTCATGCTCGGTGGTGCGCATCTATACGACCATAAAGTTGATAGTACTGGTACAAAGGTGCCGCGGAGGCGCCAGGAGAGTAATTTCTTTTTGACTATAAATCCAAACCTCGCGCCGCGGAGTGTGGATGACGTATACAAGGTGACCGCCGCCGTTGAGACTATGGCAAAGGAGCTTGGCACAGACACCGGAGTTGCGAATATCCTCAAATACGGCCCTAAAAACCCGGAGGTGTACGGAGCCGATTTGTACGCTCAGGTCATCTCTGGCATTGAGTGGAAGGCTGGTGTGGAGATGGGCGGCGTGGCGGGGCGCACTCACATGCATGCGTGGCTGACGGTTACGCACTACAGCCAGGTCCAGATCGACGTGCATAAGCTACAGTATCTGGCTCGGCACTTGTACAACGAAGCCTACGCGGGGAAAGACGTCAGCTTCCCAGCTGCGTCCGAGCTCACGAAGCGGTGCCATATGAGAAGTGACGACAAATTCGTTATTACGAAGCTTCCGTACGTGCACGTCCGCCTGCTACCGCAGTCGAACTGGACGTCTATTATGCGGTCTTATATTCAGAAGGGAATGAGTGTATAGTATAGTATTTCTGAATGTGTGCATACAGATGAGCACAAAAGCACGCGTCGTGTTAGCACCGCTAGGTGTGCCGGTCTCTGAAGATGGCAAAAAAAATATGTCTACGTGGGAAGCAGCGCGAGAGTCGTTTAAAAAAGATCCTAAAACGTTTCCAGATACAATCGGATTTGAAGCATGGTGTTCCCTTATGAGTTTTGACATAAACAAAGTCGACGGTGGGTTACATTTTCAAGCGCTTATGGCGTTCTTACTAAGCGATAGTAGTTCACCGACGCTTGGAACATTAGAAGATGCTATAAAGAAAAAGGAGCATTTCACAGACGCGTACTACGATGTCAGTATTGGATGGCCACGCAATAGTACCCTAAAAGTACAAGATGTAGGCGCCGTCGACAGAAATCAAAATAAGGCGTACTATGTATCCGAAACGGCGCGGTCTACAACTTTAAAGTTTCGCTCTGCTACTCTTGGAAATCGCAGCAATAATACGACGCCCATTTTCGAGTACCATGGAAAGGCCCAAGACAGTGCAAACTCGAATCGGATAGAGATAAATGTATCACACCATATTTATTCTCAAGTATCCTTCCTACTAGCTTCTGGCGTAACCCCTACAAATGCTGGAGGAGAGGGCGTGCATTCCAGCGCTATGTCATTTCTAACAGACGGCACCTCGAGCACTAACAAGGCTAACATGGGCGAACAATTTGGAAAACTTGCAGTTGGTAATTTATGTGCACAACTATTCGGGCTATATTGGTACAAAGGCAGCAACGATAAAGTGAATAACTGGTCTGTGAATGGAATCAGAACGCGTATGTTCAACCCGAGCTACAGCGGCCCGTCCTATCGGATGCTGCTCAAGTTATCAACCACGGTGTCTGCAGATCAGCGAAACGGAGGAGGTGCATACATAGGCGGAGATGTCGGTATCGGCCTTCCTAAAGTGAAGAAACACGAAACCAGCGTAAGAAACCTCTTATTCATAAACAATAAATTTCGACTGGTTGGGTGGATGTGTGGCTGTGACAGCCAGTCGAAAGTCTAAGGTTCTAGGGCTACAGCTACTAGTAAACATCCTATGGGGTCTGGTGTTGACCTTGATTATTACATACCTCGAAATTTGATTGGGGGTTCTAGTACCCGGAGTGCTACAATGGTTACTGCTTTTGGAGGGTCAGTTTATCATCCGCGCGATGACACGGATGGGAGTCGAACCGACTTAGATTTTGGATTTCAGGTGGTGCTACATCGCAATAGCCCACTGAACCAAACTACTACCTTGGACGATATATCACAACCAAACCCTGTTTACATATCTTACCCAAAGTGGCGCGGTATGCCGCCAGACGTACAAAAAGACGTTAAAAAGGCTCGAGTATGGGTGCGCGTCCAGCTCCAAAAGTGGACCAAAACGTTGTTAACAGACAAAAAACTTACAACAGAGTCGCTGTTCACGTTTCAAGACGGTAAAGACCGTGTCTATGACGCACCGGCGCGTCCCGTGATTGTGGACGTAGTAATGGACGGCGACCAGACCGACACAGATAAAGGAACAAACGCGCTTACAGAAGAGATAGAATTCGTAGCAAACTCGGAGTATCTAGACGGAGTGGAGGGCGCGAGGGACCAGCGTGTTGGATAAACTGCAAATGCGCACAAAGTAATCGAAATTGCAATCGCGTTCAAGGAAGATCTTGAGGACTTCAACGGTGAGAAGCATACTAAACTTAGTGTGCGTCCAGGCGCTCAAACTACATACCCGGGCTCGAACAGTCATTTTCATCCTAAATCGAGCCCGTTTTCTCGTGATAAGCTATACACAGAGGCGAGATTTGCGGTGACTACGCGCGCTATGTCGGATGCAGAAGAAGAGGAGCACTCCCAATTATACGGAAGAGCCAATATGATGATGCGCCCAGATGTAATTGACCGCACCGGAAAACCACTGAAGGTTATAGGCGTACAGAATACCGTAGGGCGCCCGAGAAGCGACATCCTAAATAAGAAAATTAACGCATTTCCTCGTGAGTTTGTTCGCGTACTAGGTAGATTCTTCAACCAGCAAGATATCAAGCATATAAGCAACGACCGAACCATGCTGCTTACTGATGAACAGAAGAGAAATGGGATGCAGCTCGGCGTCTGGCACATAAAGCAGGGTGGTAAATTTACAACAATTTATCGACATCGAGGAGGCGCAGAGGAGATTTTTGGCCCTGTATTTAAATGTGGAGTTGCAACTTCTCCGGCACAAAAGCAGAAAATTGCGCCTATATTTAAATGGGATTCAGTGAGTGGATTCGAGACACAAGACGACACTGAAGATTTCACAGAGCACCTGCGCGTGATTCGGGAATTCAGAATCACCTCCACTATGACCGTGGGGCAGTACGTTAGTACACTGTGGCACATAGCATACCTACCGATCTCAATGGAGCAGATGCATCTGCAGCACTACGAGAGTTTTAGTATGGGATGCAGGCGGTGCGCGCGCGCCTTCTACGAGTACAAAGAGATGCACGCGAGTTATAGCGACACCCCGATTGAGTATAGACAACACCCTACTCGATTCTGGAAACGAGTGGGTAGTAAGGCCCACGAGGCAGCTCAGCCGTTTCACGAGGACTACTTTTAGATAAAAAATACTACGCGCAACGATACGCACAACCCCGCTCGAATCTCAAGAGTCCGTGCTGAGGACGTAGGGAACCGCTCCTCGCTTCCGCGGGACGTACCTGGCGGGCATCAGAATTGGGAGGTAGAGCTATTCGACGTTAGTAAGACAGACAGTACACGCGCACACAATAAAGCTGAGTTGAGATTCAAGGCGCATTCCAACCACCTTTATGAGTATGCGAAAAACGCATCTATAGTACAAGGACGTCCGAATACTAGAGCTAAAGTTGCTCTATATGATACTAGATTCAAGCTACGGCGCGTGTCTGCTTACAGCAACGTGTGCATGGACTGCGCCGCTGATATGGACCGCCTCGGGCTGCTACAACGCTCGTGGAAGGGGACGAGGCGCGTAGCTGGCTCTGTTGCTGCGAACGAACAGATGCAGAAGGAGATGCAATTTGGGATGCGTATGAGACGAGGGCCTCTAACAGACATCAACCGCGATGAGATACAAGACGTGTATGATGAAATGATACAAAACCTTAAAACGCCGTTCGAAGAAAAAAAACGCACTATGTTCAAGTCACCGGCGGAAATATACGTCACAAAAGACCTGAGTTTCGCGAACAAAAACTCAAAGACAAAACAGGACGATAGTAAGCTTATTCGAGAAGCTCTAGACACACTGGGTGTGTTTCTCGACACTGGGAGGGATAAGGATAAAAAGAAACGGATTTCCCAAGCAACTAAGTTTGTAGAGGCATTTACCTCCAACCCTGCTCTATTCGACATACTGACGGACGCATACCATAAGTATACACACGAAAACGGCGCCGAGTATAAGCGTAGCGCATCTGCGTTCGACAGCGATATATTCCGCATGAAATATCGAACACCAACCGAGCTCAGAATACACAACTTTGAGCCGAGTGTTAAAGCTTTGTCTGCGACTCAATCTGCCACTACAACGCGGAAAGTAGAGGGGGCAACATACACAAAGGGTAAGAGTCAGTGGAAGGGCGATCCGTGGTGGAAGGATTAAAAATGAAACACCCCAGCGCCGCCGAATGACACAGACGCGGCTTTTTATTACATGGGCCCTCCATTCACCTGTTACTGACCCGGTAGCCGCGCGTTTAATTTTGGAGAAAATGGCAGACGCGACTCGCGTTGTATTCTCAGATAAATATTTAAGCCAAATGCTGCGTTTCGGACAGAAATTGTACGGTATGGAAGCTGGTGCCAGAGGAAACGCCGATAGTATCTCAAAGGCGACATGGGTGGATATACTGAAGCCGCAAAAAGCAGACGCTGTAGACAGTTTTTACGGCAGTGACAAGGGGAACAATACGGGCTGTTCTTACCTGTATGACACATACGAGACGCATGTGGAGCAGGTTCAGGTAGATGCGGGCATGGAGATCGGCCCGAAACGAAAGCATTTTCATATGCACGTGCTCCTTACAGTCGACCACTGGAGCTACGTCCAGCTAGATACATGGCATATGAGCAGCCTGTTCGAGGAGATGTTCCGTGGAGTAGGCGAGTGGGGGACTAAATTCAAGCTTCTAGACGCGTTGGGGCTTCCGCTGTACACAGACCAAGAGTTTCCGTACATGAACGTCAAATTATACCCACAGGATAACTGGCAAGAGATCCTTGCGAATTACGTCCGCAAGAGTGCCAACTTAACCGGAATCATCGCCAGATCAGGGGCCGGCGGCGCGCGCGATTAATTCTGACACACGTGTATAGAACGATGGCTGGTATAGCACCCATACAGCCTCCGTCTCTGCCCCCTAGTCTGCCCCCCTTTATGCCCCCGTATGCGCCCCCGGACGCGCCGGAATACGGATCGGGTCTAATTCCCCCCCCCCAAACAGGAAAAGGAAAGAAGAAGTCTGCTACTATCGCTGTCGATACTAGCAGCAGCGATCCCGTGTCTGGCGGCGCTTTTGATACTGATGCACTTCTTAAAGATCCTGCGATTGAAGCGCTTGTGGCGGACGTGCAAGGCGCGGATCCTTCCTTCAACGCGTTGATTGAGCCGTTCAAGAAGCCGGTTGTGACTGTGAAAGTAGAGAAACTCGAGGCGAAGAAGCCGCCTCCGCTCGAGCGCCAGAAGGCAGAGACCGTTCGCGAGCGCCCGCTGCCGCCTATGGTGCCGCGGGTAGCCCTCCCACAGGAATGGATGAAGACTCTGTGTGACGAACCGGACGTAGAGGTTGTGGAGCCGCCCCAACCCGTTACTCCCCTGTTTACGCCTAGCGACGTGTCTATTCCGCTGTTGGTGGCTGTTGTGTGTACGGGGTACGCCGCGTGGCGTGTGAGTCGGTCGTTCACGGCGGACGCGCCTGCTGTGCCAGCGCTCGTGCCGCAGGTGTCTACGTAATACCATTATAATTTTCTTACTTTACTATTAAAAAATGACGCGATCCCTTTACAACATTACAGTAAATGTCGACCTACACGAGCCAATCACAGACGAGAATGATTATAATGATAAGGCAAACATGATGGCAAGCGCCATGCATGACGTACTCGCAACGCGCGAGTCTCTGTCATCTCTCACAAAGGGAACACATATGACCGTCGCACACGCAGAATGTGAGATTGAACTCGTTGGGAAAACACTCTGCGGGTCAGCACTATTCGACGTCGAGGCGGCTGATGCTATACTGATTAATAAGCCGAATCTGACGAAACTGTTCCGCGATAGACTTGCGTATCTAGGCAAGGTGAAGGTTGAAAAGCGATCCTTGGAGGTGCCGATGCCGATGATTGAGGCATAAGCGCATTAATTAATTACTCTTCAGTGTCCGAGTCCGGGGCGTTGGCCGCGTCGATGGAGCCGCGGTTGACGCACTCATCCATCGTCTTGGAGTACTTGCGCAGGATCTCGGAGGGCTGCGTCGCCGGGTCGAGCGGGTCCCAGCCAGTAGTAGGCGTGTGGATGTCGCCGTAGCCGATCCACGCCGGGTCGTGCACTAGCTCCGCGAACACGTCGCCGTTCTTGAGGCATATCTTGTTGATGACGTCCTCCGTGACCTTGGAGGCGTCCTGCGTGGTCTCGGATGCGATGAGGCTGTCAAACCACTTCTTGGAGATGACGTAGCCCGCGAATTTTCCGACGTACTGATTGGGCGGGAAGTCCGCCTCGGTCATGAGGTGCTCGGTTTGGAGGCCGACGTCGACGCGGCGCATCGAAATCGGGTACTCGGCGATGTTGTGCCAACGCCCGCGCACGGCGGAGATGTTGCCGATACGGTGCGGGCCCTCCTCCTTGATCGAGCTGATGATCTCGCGCGCGTTGTACTTGACGCCCTGGCGCGAGATAGCGTTGATGACCTGGTCCACCTTGATGTAGACGTATTTCCCGCTCTTGAGAGAATCCGGGTCCTCGTCGTGGAAGACGTTGCGGACGTTGTGCGGGCCCAAGAACATGCTGCCGGCGGACATCGGGTCGATGCTGCACATGAACACGCTCATGTGCCGCATGAACTGAGCTAGGATGTTGTTATTATCGGCGTCTGCCTGCTGGACAGAGGCGGAGCAGATTTCGTTCGCGAAGTAGAGCAGCGTCGGGACCTGGAAGGTGATCGAGAGCGGGGAGACGGTGAACATGCGTTTGAAGTAGAGCGTCGCCCAGAGCACGAGCGCGGCGTTCGCGTCGGAACGCGAGCGGTGGAGGCCGGTGATCTGGGAGACGAACTCGGCGCAGTCGCGCACGCCCTGCGAGTTGACGAGGAAGTTGAGGAAGTCGGGGGCGAGCATGCTGAGAACGCCCGTAGCGTTCTGCGGCGGCTCATCGATGTCCTCATGCTGATAGATCTCCGGATCGATCTTCTTGAAGTTGAGTAGGATGAGGCGCGAGCGCGACGGCGGGTCGACGGGGACGTGGTTGGCCTGTAAATAACACACGGGGGTGTGTGTATAAATAATATAATACAAATAATACAGGGGGGGGGCTATTAAATAGGTGTGTTAATACTAAATAAATAGTATAAATATACGTACCGAAAACGCATATGCCGTCTGTCGGTTGCCGACGTACGTGCCCATCGTGTTGTCGCGCCCCTCGTCGCCTACGCCGGCGACCGCGCGGATGAACACGGCGAACTCCTCCATCTTCGCCGGGGAGTAGTCGTCAAGCACGACGACGCTGAGGCCGCCCGCCTGCCCAGCGCGGACGCGCGCGTGCGGGATCGTAGAGCCCGACGTCATGATGAGCTTCGTGCCCATGCACAACTGGCCGAGGTTGAGCGCGGTGGTCTTGCCCGTGTTGGCGAGGGTCGAGTACAGCCATCCGCACGGGAATAGGTTCACGACGGACACGCCCCCCGAGACGATCTCCGTGTAGTTGTGGCCGAGGAGGGTGACCATCGCGACCGAGATCATCGCCGGCACCGTGTTGTTCATCATGAGGTGGGGCAGGAGCGTGTTCACGAGCATGTTGCCGATCTTGAAGCGAATCGCGGCGTCGTTCACGATGAGGTAGGAGGGCTGCAGGGCGCGCGAGAACAGGCACATCGTGTTCCCCTCGAACACATCCGGGTCGACGACGATGTCGATCTCCTCGTGCGTGCAGGACGTCGCAAACACCGGGCCGGTTTGGACGGCGGCGTTCTTGTACACGAAGACGCGACCGGTGGCGCCGGACGCCGCCGGCTGTAGACCGAAGTGCGACACGAGCGCGTTGGTCACGAGCTTGGGCGCCGCCTGTATAACAAAGAAGAAATCCGCGACGGAGACGTGGCGCTCGTTTATGGTTAAGCCGTGTGCGCGCTTCGAGGCGTAGATGTTGTGCAGGACGCTATGCTGCCCGATGTTGGAGGGGATAGTGAGAGAGAACTTGATGTACTTGACGCCAGGCGGTGTATCTTGACCGCCGCGCAGCGCGACCTCGCCCTCGCCATTGACGTTGACGCAGCGCCGGAACGTGACGTTGAAGTTGTTGACGTTGTTGATGTCGATGACGGAGAAGCTCTCGACCATCGCGTTCATCACCTCGATTTCGTCCTTGCGCGTGAGCTTATGCGTGATGGCCAGCTGCTCGTCGCGCTGGAACTCGCCCGCCATCTCCTCCTCCGCCTCGACGCCCACCGGAGATAAGAACGCAGACGGATCCTGCGAGGGCGAGGGCGCGGACGGCGCGACGTTCAAGGCCCGCGCGGACAGCGTGATGAGGAGCTTGCGCCATGAGGCGGCCTTGAAGAGCGCCGCCGCGACGGCTGGATCAGCGAGCATGCAGGTGTTGTCGGGCGTGAAGGCGTCGCCAGGGTCGGGCCGATCGCCCCACGCCACGCGGATGGAGAGGTCGTGAGAAGCCGACGCCCGCGCCGCGGAGAGCTTGATGCGCACAACCTCACCATCGGAGAGCTACATGTCGATGAAGATGTGCATCGTGAACCAGGCAGCGCGGGTGTCGACCTGCAGGAGCCATGTCTGCTGGTTCGGGTTCCAGACCGCCCACTTGACGCGCTCGCGGCAGCCGAAGAGGCCCGTCCACGCCTTGAGCGTGAAGAGGTTGGACGGCGTCGGAGGGTCGAAGTTGATGCCGCTGTGGTCACAGAGGTCCTCGTACTGGATGCCGGCGAACGCCGTCATCTCGGAGGAGGCGACGACCTCGCGCAGCCGCTGGCCGTTCGTGACGTTCTCGTCGATGCGTGCGAACGTCGTGTTGATGGCGGTGTTGAGGTAGGCATTGAAGCCGGTCGTGGTGACGGCGTACACCTGCGACGGGATGCACTGGCCAGCACCCTTGAAGTGCTCGAAGGACGGGTGCTCGACGGTGACCGGGAGCGGGTTGCGCAAGAGGAAGTTGGGCTTGTTGCGCGGCACAGCTGACTCGCTCATCACAGAATCCACCTCCATCTCGGTCATTCCAGACGACATACCTGTTGCGCAGTGAGCAGGCACGTCGGGGTGAGCGTGGCGTGGTGGCTGGGCGTGCGGCACGGCGCGCCGCTCCGGGCAGTGCCGCATGGGCAGCAGCCGCAAAATGTCGGCTGACATTACCCACGAAAAACTGATTACCCACGAAAAACTGATTTTTTCTGGCGCCAAAATTATATAAATAGTTTTGGAATTAATCATAAGTACTTACAATATACAATAATAGGATGTGTTACTCCAACTTGGCAGTTCGCGCCAAATTCAAATTTGGCAGTTGGCGCCAAATTCCCGGAATAAATACCAGTAAAGGAATCGAATCCCGGTAAAACTACCAGAACCACGAGAACTGCACCACGGGCCTACCTACCCCCCCTCCCATATTCAAAGTGAAACACACAAAGACATCAGAGTATAATCTATTAATGTAACATGTTAATATTAGTATTAGTCATAAAACTACCAGAACCACGAGAACTGCACCACGGGCCTACCTACCCCCCCTCCCATATTCAAAGTGAAACACACAAAGACATCAGAGTAGAATCTATTAATGTAACATGTTAATATTAGTATTAGTCATAAAACTACCAGAACCACGAAATCTGCACCACGGGCCTACCTACCCCCCCTCCCATATTCAAAGTGAAACACACAAAGACATCAGAGCAGAATCTATTAATATAACATGTTAGTATAACTAATACTAATACTATTATATATATTTATAATTAGTATTAGTATTATTAATAACTAATACTAATACTATTATATATATTTATATTAGTATTAGTAACTAATACTAATACTATATATTATATATATTTATATTAGTATTATTAATAACTATAGTATTAGTATTAGTTATTAATAATACTAATACTAATTAGAAATATATATAATTATAATAGTATTAGTATTAGTTATACTAACATGTTATATTAATAGATTCTACTCTGATGTCTTTGTGTGTTTCACTTTGAATATGGGAGGGGGGGTAGGTAGGCCCTTGGTGCAGTTCTCGTGGTTCTGGTAGTTTTATGACTAATACTAATATTAACATGTTACATTAATAGATTCTACTCTGATGTCTTTGTGTGTTTCACTTTGAATATGGGAGGGGGGGTAGGTAGGCCCGTGGAGCAGTTCTCGTGGTTCTGGTATTTTTATGACTAATACTAATATTAACATGTTACATTAATAGATTCTACTCGGATGTCTTTGTGTGTTTCACTTTGAATATGGGAGGGGGGGTAGGTAGCCCCGTGGTGCAGTTCTCGTGGTTCTCGCGGTTCTCGCGGAAAATCAACTCATACAGCATGAAACACAATCGCACGAGATTGACATTCATTGATCAGTAGGACACACACTCGCTGAAGACAGTTGACGCACACCGAGAGAGAGAGTCCTTTATAGCCTCAGTTGAAATACCCATCCGTGTACATTTCTGCGGCAAACGCCAGCGAGAGCGCCTGCGCGTGAGTGAGCGGCGGCGAGGAGGGTGGCGGCGAGGAGGACGGCGACTGCGAGAGCGGCTGCTCATCGCACATCAGGTCGGACAGTTCTTCCATGCACGCTGAGTCGCCGATCGCGTTTATCAGATCGGTGAACTGGCGCTCGTTGGCGTCCATCTTGACCTGCGCCTTGATCTCCTCGATGCGGTCCCTCTGCTTGGAGATGTGGTCGAGCGCATCGTTCATCTGAGCCATCAGCGTGGCGACCTCATCCGTGTTCACCCGCTTAATGCGCTTCAACTGGACGTTCTTCAGCACGGTCGACATCGTGCCCAGCACCACGTTCACGCACGAAGAGGCGATGTTGCCCGACATGGTCTCGAGGATGCGCGCAGCCTCAGCCTTGGCGAGGACGACGGGTTAACCCTGAACCCCCTCAGGATATATGCTCCAACCCGAGTCGCTCATACTGCATAACAGGGACGTAAGAAAAAAGGAATGACACTAAAAGAAAACTCGTTGAGAGGGTTTTCCGTGCCAAATCCATAAATAGAATAGTTAAAAATTTAACACAAGTTAAGCGTTTGAGCAACTCTTTGTACAAGGCTATAGAAAAGGAAGTTTCCGATTGTGGAAAAAGGAAACTTCCGATTTGGTGTCTTTGCGTAGCAATGACTTCTACCCCTTAACCGCGTTAACTTCTTTAACTTTCTTCTATTATTATTTCTTTAATAAAAAATATACTATAGTCTATTTCAATATAACACTAAAATAAAACACATCCATAAATAGATAGTCATTAAATCTAATGAATAGTGTAAGTTTCATGGAACGTTCCTGCTTCGAATACCTTCTCCAATATATCCGGGGAGTAGCATTATTCTCGTGCTGCATGCCCTCGTATCTCGCGCGTGGGGCGCACCCTAAAAAACCCATGACGTGCGTGTGTGGTACGCAGGCGAGCCCGCGCAGTGCTACGAGTGCAGATCTATCTATAAACGCAAAAAGAAGGGGCGCCAACGTCGCGTATAACAGCCGGCTTATTGTGCGGCACGGGCATGTGTGGAGGCTCGGCGTGTCCGATATTACGAACTATCGCATCAACTCCATTCCCCCCAGTCGCAGTAACTTTCTCTGTGAGCACCGCGACTTTACTGGCTGGTAGTCGCCACACCCGCGCCTATGAATCGTCCGAACTTCAGTACCACAGGGGCAATTGTAGCGCGTTTCGCGGCTTCTGTCAGTGCCGCTGCGTGCTCCGAAATAGCCGCGACTGGCGCAGCTACTAGCTTTGATACCTTTGCAGCGCTAGTGATCTTCACTGCGGAAGTGGCAGCCTCTGTGGCTATGTGTGTTACTACACTGCCTGTACGCGCGGCGCCGAAAATACCACTGAACAGGCTCTTCACCCCCCCAAAAATAGTACCAATCCCCGGAATACAACTCAGTGTAGCGCCCGTTGCCGCGAGTGTCAGATTCACTGCCCTCCACCCAGCGTCAGGGGTCTGTAACTCGCCACCGCATAGGAGTCCACTCTCCTCTGCTGTAGTGAGGCCCACGTCTGCGATTGCAGCGCCACATCCCACAAATGGCACCATGGACGTAACTGCTAAAACTCCGTGTGTACCGAGAGATGCATAGGCGTCTGCCTTTGGATTGCCAGTGCACCCTTGATCTGGTGCAGATGCTCCGTTCCCCATGCTATACCGCTCTCTTAGAAAAGAATTTAACGCCGTCTAAGCACGAATAATGCTGCTACAGCCCCAACAATTAGAACCGTGTTCCCGTTCTCACCCACCCACTTGAACATTCCAGCTCCTAGACCGGCGCCGAGCCCAACCCCCACCGTCCCCAAAAAACCGGTCTTTTTAGCTACTTTTGCAATCTTATTTCCAGTGTGGTTTGACACCTCACCAATCGCGTGCCCCGTAGACGATACAATCTTGCCAAAATTCACCATACATATAACATAAAATTTAGAATTATATTCACAGGTCGCTGTGCGCGCTCGACACATCCGGCGCGAGGTTCATTCGGACGAGTGCCGACTTCACGCGCGGGTCGCCCGTGTTCGCGGCGTGCACAGTCATAACCAGCGCCCCCACCCCTAGAATCAGACGCGCCTCCGGAGACACGTAAATCCCGGTCGTATACTTGATGACTAGCTCGTCGAGAATGTCCTTGAACTGGGTTAAGGGTTAGGGGTTCAGGCTAACCCTAACCCCCCTAACCCTAACCCCTGAACCCCGTTTTCAGTCGCGATCTTGCCGAGGCCGCCGAGCTGCAAATTGAGCGGGTTGAACAACTGCGTGGACATCTCTAGGCTGTTCATGGCAGCGCTGAAGAGATTAATTCCCACATTGCTATCGGACGCGGCCTTCGAACCGAGTTGAATCTCAATGTAGTGCATTTCGTCGAGGAGGTCGGCGTCTGCAGACTTCGCGCTGAGCGAGCCGTTGCGCTTCTTGAGCCACGTAAATTTCTCGCGGTAGGCCATAATTTTATCAAGAAGCGCGCTCTTTTGGTCAATAGCCATCTCCTTCTTAGGCGCCGGTGCGGGCACGGGCATAGGCGCAGACTTCTTTGGCGCGGGGGGTGGCTTCGATGCTGCAGCTGCCTTCAAATTTCCAGCGCGTGCGACGCCCTCGCGCGACACAGTGCTCAAATCAAGCGGATCGACATTCTCTGACATGGTGCACACTCATCTATGAATTGGAAATTAAATTCAATTTACGCTACTTCACACATCAAATCCATATACCGCCAGAAACACTCGTGCATCTCTGGACGCGCGCGCACACTCTCAAATACAGACACAAATCCCTGAAACATGGGATACTTCCCTGCATCCGATCAGGGCGCGGGCGCACGGCTTGTGACCCATTGTGGAAGCGATCATGAGCGCGGTCATGCCATCCTTCGTAGTCGCGTTGATGTTGGCCCCCGCCTCGATCAGGGCGCGGGCGCACGGCTCGTGACCCTGTGCGGAAGCGAGCATGAGCGCGTTATAGGTATCCTTACCAGTCGCGTTGATGTTGGCCCGCGCCTCGATCAGGGCGCGGGCGCACGGCTCGTGACCATATAGGGAAGCTTCCATGAGCGCGGTGATGCCATGCTTCGTAGTCGCGTTGATGTTGGCCCCCGCCTCGATCAGGGCGCAGGCGCACAACTCGTGACCGTCTGATGAAGCGAGCATGAGCGCGGTCCAGCCACCTTCCTTAGTCGCATTGATGTTGGCCCCCGCCTCGATCAGGGCGCGGGCGCGTAGCTCGTCGCCCTTGCTGATCGCGAACATCAACTCCCTGGTGTGCTGATCCATCATCTCCTCAGCCTGCGCGGGTGCAACGGGGACAGCGTGGTCAAAGCGCGAGCTTGGGCAACCCTATCCCAAGGCGCTGCCGTGGTGCGACCCCCCAGCGGCCGTGGTGCAACCCCAGTGGCGCGATCTGGCCGTTGTACGACGCGGCCGGGGCCGCAATATCGTGCGGTCCACATCTAGTGAACAGCACAGCGCATGCTTGCCCCCCCCCCCCCCCCCCGACGTCCGACCAACAGCACGTCTGTGGGTATGGACCACACCAACTGGGGCGCTGTCGAACGGCGGCACGGGCGAGGCACGACCGCACGGTGCCCTTCGCCCTGCGCGCGTTCAGGTGGCTGAAGGAGGTGCGGCGCACCTGGAGCCAAGCGAGCAATGTGCGAGACGCGTCTGGGTCGCTAAATTTAATTGGCGCCGAGATTTTTGCGAATTTTCCTTGCCGATTCTTCATTTGGAAGCTCTGGACTTTGGTTTTGGGGGCGGGTGAAGACACCGTGAACGGCGCCCGCCGAACATGCACAACGTCGGGTTAACCCCGATGACAAGTTCAGCAGCCTCGGTGGCAAGTTCAGCAGCATCACTGCGGTGGAGACACTCTCCGCGATGGTGGGCAGTGCGGGGAGCGGGCTCGTGAAGAGGGTGGATGCGCTCGAGAAGGCGCCCTCGGGGACCTCCAGTCGGGAAAAAATGACCAGAAGTGGTTCTACTTCGACACGCACGCGCAGCTCTTCCTCTACCTCAGCGGCGCGATCAATACCAAGTGGACCGAGGACTACGGGGTCGCCGAGCGCATCTTCAACTACCAGTGGGGGCTGTTCATCAACGCGCAGCTCAACGACGGGCTGTGCTATCCGACCGGCGCAGTGAAGAAACTATTTGTGGAGCGCCACAGGCAGGAGTGGTGTGTGGCATAGTCACAGACTGCATACAAACATACATAAGAGTAAGTAAAAATGGAGCTCTTTCTTATTTGCGAATGTGGCTCGAAGGAGGACGACGTGCGTGTGTGGTACGTGGGCGAGCCTGCACAGTGCTACGAGTGCAGATCTATCTATAAACGCAAAAATAAGGCGCGCTCCAGGAACAGACCGTGCCGCGACTGCTGCCGCCGCGTACCCCCGCCCAGACACAGACAATCCTCTACTATGTGACTCCTGCTGGCAATCTCGAAACGTCACAAACACCAAGCTCACGTGCGCAGACTGCAACCGCGAATACACGCTGGGCGGCTGCGACACACCCCACTACGGCTCCCGCAACTCATGCGGCGAGTGCCGGCCCGATCGCGCACACAGGTGCCAGAGGTGCAAGTTCCCCCTCGTGCTCGAGCGGCCCCGGGCTCTCCTCTGGCAGTCTCTCGTCGATATCGGGGCCGTCGAGGATAGCCCCGTGCCCACGCTGTGCGGCATGTGCGAGAACTTTGTCACTTCGGCAGATATGAGCGGGTATAAGCCTGCTTGATGAACATGTAAAGGATCGCGGCTGCTTGGATGCGCAGGTCTTCGTCGCGGATATCCTGTGCCGATTCCCTCAGTCTAGCTGCCTCTCTAACAGCATTACTTTCGGTGATAGCGTCCATTTTTTTGGCGCCGCACTCTTATGTAAGTACAGTTACTTTCCTGTACGTCTACTACTAGAATGCATACCCGTCCCTGGCGACCCCAGGCGTGAAGTCAGGGTTCTCTGCACAGTACTTTGCGACGATAGCATCGTGAATCGATTTAATATACGCTTTCCTGTCTATCTTAGCCTGTTTGGTGGATTTTTTGAGCTGCGCGGCGGTCTTCTTGTATGCCTGTGTCTTCGCCGCTGCCTCTGCAATAAGGTTACTCTTCCTCTGCTCCATATCCCGCTCTATGTCCCGCTCCTGCCGTCTCGCTTTCCGTTCCATCATTTTGGGCTGTCTGTCGAAGAGATGCTGGTTGTCTGGATCCCTGCGGAACACCTGCTTCTTGTGGCTTAACCCGAGCACGCAAGCCTCGCATCGAGGGACTCTGTTCGGTCTCTCTGATCCCTTGCCCTTCTGGCGGAACACCACGTCGTCCGCTTGGATCCTGCAGTCGAGGCATGTCAGAAACAGCATTTTTTTGGCAGTATAGGTCGTGTGTATGTCGAATGTAGTCTTGTGTTTGTCTTGTGTTTGTCTCTAATATTTTTTTATTTTACATTCACACTCAGCACAGAGTCAGTGTCTATATAGAATTTCATTTTCACGGGAATTCCTGGGATCGCGCGGTCGAGTCGGGGGGGCAGGAGCCTTAAAAAATATTTCGAGGCTCCAAATTCTTGTCATGGTAAGATTGTGAACCCCAGTGTGAAATTCCTCATTTTTTTTAAACACACCCCCCAAAAATGTCCGTCGGGGTCCTCGATCTATAATTTTGCATTTTCGTCCGCCCATAAAATCGCGCGGGGGCCTGTACACTGGCAGAGTCGGTTAGTATGGAGGCGCGC
>Ga0209390_10005258_pt1 | contig 18497 bp, 15 predicted proteins | sample BON01_FD_187212 | JGI IMG/M metagenome (GOLD analysis project Ga0209390, IMG submission 187212) | Freshwater microbial communities from Lake Bonney liftoff mats and glacier meltwater in Antarctica - BON-01 (SPAdes) (version 2) | ecosystem: Environmental > Aquatic > Freshwater > Ice > Glacier...
GGATGCTTTAAGACACTGCGTGGGGTTCTGCCTGCAGCGTGTGGGGCGTGGTCTAGGAAAGCATGTGCCGCTGTTCTAGTTGCTGTGCTCGCGGAGGAAGGGGGATGGGGGAGGCAGAGTGAGTAGTAGTGATTTGACAATCCAAGGCACCAAAAAGTGCACGTCCCTGGCTGGCAATCCTCCAGGACACTGTGCCCAGGCTTGTTCTCCTGCCGAGGAGGGGCACGCTTAAGTTTTAAAAGGAGGAAGGACCTTGGTCGCCCGTGACATTTTTAGGGTTCGACGGTTCGACAAGCGAAGAAGACAGCGAGGGATCGTGGAGAAGCGGGCGGGCACGTGATCAACAAACATCACGGGAGTGGGGAGGTTGAGTGAGAGAGCCCGACGCTGTCCGAAAGGAATACGATTACGAAAGCTCCACAAGGGTCGTTTAAGTAGTTGGTTGGTTCTAGTATTGCGTGTTCTTTTCTATTTCTTTTCCAGTCAATGGATTTCTTTCTTCTTTCTCTGCGTATATTGGGTTTGCCTGTTCCCTTCCTCACTTCACTCTTTCTTTCTGTCTGTATGTACGCGCTCTTCGTTCCCGCCTTCCGTTCTTTCGTTTGTTCTTTTCTTTTTGACTATGGTCACAAATTCAAACCAGATTCACACACGTGTTTTTTGAATACTGTATGTATATACCATAACTTACAAAAATGATCGTATCTCCAAAAACCTACTACGTATAAAGGGCTCTCTTACTCTCTCTCGATTAATTCTCACGCATGCTTCTTCCTCTCCGACCGCACACCTCCCTACCCTTATCGCTCGCTTTAAACAAGCGCTTCGCACAAGATTTGATTCGACATGGACACTTTCAGGGGGCGATACATATGTACATGAACTCTCTTCTTTCCTACCCACATTGCAACCTCTTCTTACTTATTCTTCCTAACAAAAGGGAGCACTCACTCTCTGTTGCCAACATCCACGGAGAAAAGGCAGAACTATCAGCAGCAGCCGTCTGATCGCTCCCTTTCTTTCCTCCTTTTTTCGTTTCCAACACCATACCTAGTAGGCCATGCTTCGAAAATTGACGCCCTTCTCTCTTCTCTAACACAGCGTAAACGCCTAAGCACCAACCACCATTTCCTCTCTATCTTCTCTCTCTCTTCTTCCGTTCCTCCGCCGTTCTCGCTACATTTCTTTCGTAAAAACCAATCCCAAATGAGGAACTTCACCAGATTCTATTTACAAACAGTCAAGCCCTGACCTCTTGCCAACCAAGAAACGGAGAACACCATCCTCCTTACCTCCCTCCCTCCCTCCCCTAATCCAACCGCTCCCTCAATTCGCCCAGCGTCATAACACAGCCATGCTTCTGGACCCACTTCAGATACGCGCCCCAATGCGGGTCGTGCCTCAACGTCCTCGGATCCCCCAACACAATCAACCCCCTCTTGGCCCTCGTAATCGCCACATTTAGCCGCCGCCAATCCCCCAAAAAACCGACCTTCCCCTTATTATTGCTCCGCACAGCCGACATCAAAATCAACTCCTTCTCTCGTCCCTGGTACGCGTCCACACTCTGAATCTCCAGCTCGGCCGGCTTGAAATTACGCAGGCGATTCTGGGCTAACTCAGTCACATGCTTAACCTGAGCAGAGTAGGGAGTGACGATCCCCACGTCTGTGCTGTGCACTTGCCCTCTGCGCAAGACCCCCCCCAGGACCTCCATGAGCACATCAGCCTCCTTTCGATTCAGATACGAAGTCTGGTTGCCATTCGTGCGCTGTTCGAAAAAGGGGGCATAGGGAGAATCATCCTCATCTCCACCCACCGCGACAAAGGCCACGGGCAAGGTAGGGTGGGGCCAGGGGAAGCCCTCGGGCCGCGGGCGCTTGTGAGCGTTGGCAGGGTGGGACTGCAGGAGGCCGCCATAGAATCGCTGGGAGGGGAATTGAGCGATGAAAGGGTGCATGCGGTACTGAAGAGTGAGGAGGGAGGGTTGGATGCCGGCCATGGCGAGGCGGGTGAAGAGGGATACGCCTAGGCCTTGTTGGGCGGCGCGCATGGATTTGATGGTGGGGGGGAGTTGGTAGTGGTCGCCGACAAGAACAAGTTGTTCGCACCCTTGCGTGAGGGGGACGAGGGTGGCGGGTTCGGTGGCTTGGGAGGCTTCGTCGATTATGACAGTGGGAAACTTGATAGCACGCAAAGGGCTGCTCGAGAAGGAGGACGAGGACCTAGACGAGGAAGAGAAGTCGTCATCCCATTCTCCTCCCCCACCCCCACTCCCCTCACCTCTGCTGATCCCCCCCGTGACACTGGCAGCATTGATGATCACCTCGTTCGCAGCACCCACACACGTAGAGACCACCACATCGGCATTCCCCAAAATCGAGACGGCGGCCATGAGCTCCGCGTCCTCCAAATCCCTTTTCGCCGCTTGCACCTCCCGTGAGGTCGACCCGCGGGCAGCTTCCAGCTTCTTCTTAAAAGTGCTCACGCTCTGGTGCTGCATCAGCAAAGCGTCCAAGGTGTGATTCCGCAGCTCCGGGCGCACGGTCGCCGCACGACCCACACGCACAGCGTTCAGCCCCAAGCGTAAGCAACCCTCCAGCAGATTATCAGCCGCGACATTACTAAAAGCCACTGCTAAGACCTTGCCCGAATCCCGACGCTGGCCCAGCTTAACAGCGATATTGACCAGGTGGCAGGCCGTCCTAGTCTTACCCGTACCAGGGGGGCCTTGGATGAGGGAGAGTTTGCGACTGAGGGCCATGCGCAGGGCTTTTTCCTGACTGTCATTCAACTTGAACCGAGACACTTCCTGCGAGACCATCTGCTCGGCGTCCTTGCGGGCAAACGACGTTTTGGGCACAGCGCTCGCCAAGGCCTCCCAGGACGACTTGCGGACAGGCGACGAACCCTCCTTGCGCTTCCGCGGCGTGGTGAAAGTAGTGGTGATGGTGGCAGCGGTGCTGCCGCTGCCAGTGCTGCTGCTGCTGCTGCTGCTGCTGCCCTTGGCCTTGCCACCCCGCCTGCCACGGCCGGCGTCCTCGTCCTCCCGCATCCGCTTCGCCAACGTCTGCTGCTGTCGGGCCGCCTTCTTGTTCGCCGCCGCTGCCGCCGCGTAGGGAGACATGGCCAAAAGCGAATGATGGCTATGACTACCCTGCCCTCCTCCACCCCCTCCTCCTCCAGCACCACCGCTCTGATTGGGGAAAACCACATCAAAACGCTCCGCAAAGCTCTTGACCAAAATATCCCTTATCTCCGGCGAGACCGTGTAGCCCGTCTCCAAGCCCGTCACCTGATGCACAGCCGCCACCATGCGTTGAAACGAGATACGATTCAAGTACAAATCGAGCCGAAATCTCTCCCCGCCCGTCGGGTCCCCCCGCCGCCAGACCACCCCAGGCGGGATTTCCTTCACTACCACATCCACATAAAACGCCCCCCGTTCCAAGACCAACCCCTCAATCACCTGCTCGGACCCCAACGGATTCTGCTTATCGGGCGTAATACTAATGATATCCCCCGGGCCCAAACGATGATACTGCAGCGGAGGCGCGCGCGGATAAAGACCAGCAGGACCACTCCCTCCCTTCTTGGAGGAAGGAGGGACGCTCCCCCTCCCCCTGCTGCCTTCCCACTCCCGGGAAGCCGGACCCTTCTTGCCTGCGGCACCAATCTTCTCTCCATTCGATCCAGCCCCAGCACCGCCACTATCACTGCTGCTGCTGCTGCTGCTGCTGCCTTTCCGCGCCGGGAGAGTGAATCGCAAGATGTACTCCTTGAAAAGTTTGCCTCGCGGACGCGCCACCACCCCAAACACCGCAAGGCCCTCCTCCATTAACCGCCCTCTGGGCCAGTACCGCAGCCGCTGCATCACCTCGGCCTCTTCATACACCAGCTCTTCTTCCAACAAGCGGAGGAAATGCAAACTGTACGAGCTCAAGGCATGAAAAGTCGCCGCCTTTTTCGCCCCGCGCTGTCGGCCCCCACCTTCCTGCACGGGCCGACGCCCGCTATATCGCTCCTTGACCGCCTCGGCCTGCTCCATCAACTTAGAATAGCCGTCGAGCAAGCCCATGCCCATGGGTCCCCCACCGAATTTGCCCCGAAGACGCACGGCCTTGCCAATCGACGAAAACGAGTTGGGGGCCCGCCGGCGCAAGCTGCTGGTGCGGCCGTCGCCACCGCCATTGCCGCTCTTGGCCGTCCGCTTCACGCCCTCCCCAAAGCCACGGCCACCTTTTTGGGTGCTGGTGGTGGTGCTGCTAGAGGAAGAGTCGTCGCCCGCCCGCATCACAACGTCGTGAGGGCGTCGGCGAGACGAGGAGTGGGAGACGCGGGAGGTGGGCAAGGGCAGCCGCGTTTGGAAGCCGGCCACGTAGGTCGATGTGGACGACAGGACCACGACGACGAGGGCGAGGAGAAGGAGGAGGGCCGGCGGGAGGCGTGTCGTGCGCATGATTTGTGAGGCAGGGGTGTAGATGGGACTGCAGAAAATGGCGGCGGTTTAGCGCTCTGGACGAAGGAAGGAAAAGGAGCGAGTGGCAACCGACAACAGCGCGCAAGTCTCCCGCCCTTGGCAGCCGGCGCTCAAATGTGCCTTGAAAGGGTTGAGTGGGCGGAGGACAAGGCGTGCGTGCCTGTGTTGTGTGTGGTGTGGTGGGTGGGACGGGGTGAGGGAGGGAATGTGAAGAGGTTCGGCCTTGGCACTACTGTGTCAGAGAATGAAAAGTGCTGCTGCTCTCGTGTCTTTGCCTGAAAATAAGCGCAACGCTAGGTCAAGACCTGCGCCCACCGATGCCTAGAAATAGGACGTGATGCCTGTGCGATGCTGCTGGGCGGGCTTTGCGTAAAGTATTGCAAGCTGCAGTAGAGTAGGGTCACTTCACACTTGCGCAAAAGCAAAGACAGCGATTCCTGGGATCTGAGATCGTCATCAAGCGCCGGCAGGTCGTTCGCGCCTTCGACGACAGAACGAATGCAGCAGCAGGCGTAATCCAAAGTCCGTAATCCAAAGTCACAAGCCACACACAACAAGCCTTTGCACACAGCATCTCACCCCCACCGCCTCCACTTTCCCCTCCCTCATCACCGCGACAGGCGTTTCGTGTTGTGCATGCCCTCAACCCGCAAGACACACCCTCCTCGCCAAAGCAGCAGCAGCAGCGCGTTTCTTCTGCTCCTTCTCGTCGTCTCTATCGTTGCCGTCGTTGCCTTCGCCTCGTCGTCCTCGTCCAACGCACCACCAGCAGCATCGGCGGCGTCATCCCTCGCACCAACAGCAGCAGGTAGGAGTGTAGAGGCATGTGGTGGTGGGGTGGGCGGACGGGTTGAGCAGGCGAGCGGGTCCTAGTGAGGACGAGAGGACGAGAAGGAATGGATTCCTTTCAACCAATGAGCCTCTCTATGCGCCGTGCCCGTGAGCAAAGCAGCTTTGTTAGTCTGTGCCGGGCTCGTCAGCCGCAGCCACAGGATACTTTATTATCTACATCGCCTCAGCTAGCGCAGAGGCATGCCCAACCATGCTTGCGACCACCACAGCCTCTCAAATCTCTATCTCTTGGCCCCCCCACAAACAAAACGACAGGCACCCCAAACGACAACCTCATCGACAACATGGCCGACAAGGACAGCAGCGACAGTGGCAAGGGCACCGGCGCCACCTTTTCCGCCAAAGATTTAGGCTTCAAAGTGCCTGGGACTGGAAGCGACCCGATGGACGAGCGAATTTTCAACCAACCCCCCAAGAGCTGGCCCGAGCTTGTCGGTAAGTAATTAATTGGGAATAGAAAGGAAAGAGGGAGCAGGATCTGGGTCTGTTGATTGGAGAGACGTATGGAACTCTTTGATTGATTTCTTGATGGTCGTTGGTTCCAGAGAAATTGCGGACGTGCGGCCGCAGAGAGGCATTTATAGTAAGAAGGGCGGGGCGGGAAGGGACCCACGGAAAGACGTGTTGCTGTTGTTAATGATTACAAAATAAGTCTGACTTTCCGATACAATATTGCGAAAGAAAACACATGACAGAAATAACAATGCTTTGTCATGAAACAACACACACCAACACAAGATATATAAGGAGGATTCGGGAAAGGGAGGTTTAGAGAGGAGGACGAGAGAGAGAGAGAGAGAGAGAGAGAGAGAGAGAGAGAGAGAGAGAGAGAGAGAGAGAGAGAGAGAGAGAGAGAGAGAGAGGTGGGGCATATATTAGCTTGACGCAGAGACAGGGCGAAGAGCCAAAGAGAGTGTATACCACACCCTGGCACAAAGAACTCACTCATTCGCCCATTCTTTTTTCTTCTCTGTCTGACAAAGGCGTGGACGCGGAAGAAGCCAAGGCCCGCATTAACAAGGACATGCCGGGCTTACACGTGATTGTCCTTTCAAAGGTACGCACAGAGAAAAAAAAGGGAGAGTCAGCCTGTGTGTTTTTAATCCCTTCTGTCTTTTCTAAGAGACGAAGTGCGCCTGCTCGTGTGTGTGTTGATTGTGTTTTCAGCCTTTGTCTGTTTGTCTATCTCGGCTCTATGTGCGAGAGTGTGACCTTTTTCTCCCTGCAGCGATAATGGCAGCCAGATTATTTGCGTGCGAAAACAACTAGAATAATCACAAGAAGTTCGGGTGCAATGCAGAAACGCAATCTCTCATCAAATCACTTCAAACGCACTCATTCCTTTCTAACCCTTCTCTCCCTCGCCACACACCCCCTCTACACATAACACACGCACAACACAACCCCACTCCACTCCTCCGCCCTATCAGAATGCGCCCACTACTCGCGATTACCGGTTGGACCGGGTCCGCGTTTTTATTGAAGAAGACAAGACGGTGGCCCGTACCCCGGCGCAAGGCTAAGGGTGCGCACGCACCTCCATCACTACCACACTACCCACACCTCTCCCATACACCACAAGAAGAGCCATTATGAAGTATCAACACCAACGTCATCCAACACAAACATGCACAAAAATTACAGAATAGCCCAGTCACGATGGACTATCGCCTGGAACGAGTTCGGATCTTTGTGGAAGAGGACAACAAAGTTGCGATGGCGCCCGCGCAAGGCTAGGGAGGAAGGACAGCGCTATCTGTTAGGGAAAGGAGAGGGAAGACAGCAAGAAGAAGTAGAGGAAAAGGGAAGACAGAGATGGTAATGCAAGAGTAGGGTTTAGGGTGTGAAGAGCAAGACGGGTGTGAAGTGGGGTTAGGGACATAGGGATGTTAAAGCACGGGGAGATGAAAATAAGGACAAAGAATGTGTGCAAAACATGCCTGGTCAAGACAAGGGTTGATCAAAACTAAAAGAAACAAAACAAAACAACTGGGTGTGAAGGAGTGGGGTAGAACACGGTTTCTCTGTCTTGAATTTTTGAATGCTCGTCGGCGGCCGTTCGTTCGGCGTCGTGTGCTTCCCCAGCCTCCTTCCTTCGTTGTGTCAGGTCGATCGATGCCCGTCCATTTTTTGGCTTGTTGGCCCTGCTCCACCTCGAGCTTGAGGTGCAGGGCATTAATAATGCCAAGCTCTCTTTGTTGCCGCTTGTCTCGGTCGTCTGTCTTCCCCACAACCACGCGCATTGGCCCTCGTCCACCAGGGACGTCATAACTTCTCGTCCAGGCGCCGGCGTCTTCCTTCGTTTACATCTTACTTACGCAGGCACTCACCTCGCGCTTCACGACCCCCCCCCACACACACACGTACACAGCATACACACGAGCCATGGCTGCCTTAATGGCTTTCCGCAACAAGGACGAGGCGCTGGAGGAATTGGTGACCAGTGAAGAACGCTACGTCAAGGCTCTCAAGACCTTTCGCAATGTAAGTACATACACATGGGAGGGCGAGGTGCCGAGGTGACACTCGTAGGCTAAGGCCGCGAGTGATGTCTATGTGTGTGGACTGGTCAGGGCCCCTGCCCTTTCCCAAGCCTCTTTCTGTCTGCCTGCCCGGCCTGTAGCATACCCATTCTCTTCTGGTCTGTCTGCCTTCCCGCCTTACTCACCTTGGCCAAAACCCATCCCACCCCACACCCACAACACACACCCCACACACAGGGCTTCATCCAAGAGATCCGGCACCGCGACACCGAGGACCGACGCAAACTCTACTACGGGCACCGTGCCGTCTCGGTCGCCTGGGAGATGATCCACATCCTCCACGCGCACAACCACCAGCTTCTCAAGTCCCTGCAAGTGGCGGGCAACGACGTCGAGGCCGTCGCCCGGGCCTTCCTCAGCTTCGCCGCCGCCGAGAAGGCCTACTCCATTTACTGCGCCAATCACGCCGAGGCTTTGCTGGGGCTGGACAAGGTGCTGGGCCCTACCCTGATCAAGTACACCAAGGACCACCCCGTTGCCGGGGGTCTCACCGTGAGTCGGTATCTCAACCTGCCCTTTGAGCGTTTCCCCCAATACGTGGAGTTCCTCCAAGCCGTCAAGGCCCTGACTGCCACCTCTGCGGGCGCCTCGGACTCGGAGGAGGATGGGATGCCTGCTGCCGCGTCGTCGACGTCGGCCACGCTCGAGGCGGCCATTCAGGCCATGGAGGAAGGGCTGCGATGCGTGACCGTGGCCACTAACGAGTTTGCGCGCCAGAACGAGCTAGTCAGCCTGCAAGCCCAGTTCATGGGGTACGTGGATTTGTATGCACCTGATCGCTGCCTGGTCAAGGAAGGCCTGCTCACCAAGATCTACCTGGACGGGAGCAAGCGGAAGCCCCAGGAACGCTACACCCACCTGTTATCTGACGCGTTTATCTATTCCAACACCTTAATGGGGCCTTACAAGTACAAGCTCGCCAAGATCCACGGCCTCCACCTGGTTGCGGCCGCCGTGCCCGTCGCCGAGGACCCCACCATGTTTGATCTGACCAAGGCCGCGGGGGAGGGGGAGACGATCCGATTCCAGGCTCCCGACAAGGCGACGGCGATCGAGTGGATGGACGCTATCAATGCGCAAGCCACGGCGCAGAAGGCCAAGGCTGCCCTGCAGAACGCGGCCGTGCATAAGGCGGCGGCTGCCACCGAGCCGCGGGAGGCACGGGTGAATGCCTTGTCGTTCCTGAAGAAGCATGGAGCTGCATTGGAGGGTTTGCCGGATCGCTCCAAGACGATTGCGTATGGTTTGAAGGCGGATTTGACGTATTGCGAGTACCTCAAGGTCTTTGCCCGCGTGGTGGGGGTGACGCTGGACGAGCTTTCCCGGGGGATTGGCGCTGTGGGGGGCAAGCGGGGGTCGGTCGAGAATGGGGACGCGGAGCGAGCGAATGGCCTGTTCGAAACCAAGACCAAGACGTTCAACCAGCTGACGGAGGGGACCGTGAATCGGGTCAAGGCGGCGCATGCCGGCAAGCCGCTGCAGTCGCCCGAGATGGCCGTCTTCCTCAAGGTTTTGCCGGTGCTCGAGTCCTTGTCGCAGGCACTGGTGGAGCGGTTGGAGGAGAGGCTGACGGCGCATTCTCAGACGGGCGCGGAGTTTTGCATTGGGGATATCTACCTCGACATGTCGGCCTTGTTTGTGGCTTACCAGAGCTACGCCTCGGTGATGGACGAGGCGGAGTTAGTGTTGGGCAACCCGGCGCTGGTCGAGCTGGCCGAAAGCCTGAGCGATGAGCTTTCTCCTTTGACGATCCAGCAGCACCTGACGGCTCCTTTGGAGGCGGCCCAGCGCATGGCCATTCAGATGAAGGCCGTGTTGGAGATGACCCCCGAGGAGCACCCCGACCACCAAGCCCTAGCCCTGGCGACGTTGATGATGGAGCAGACGGCCACGGGCATGTTGTCGAACCAGCAAGACACCAAGGATTATTGGAAGCTGGTGTCCATCCGCGAGGCCATTGGCTCGATGGAGTTCAAGGACTCCCCGCTTGAGACGCTCGTCACGGCCGACCGCAAGCTCATTCTGGAGGGGAACCTCCTCAAGGCCTGCCGCAGCAAGGACAAGGCGTACATGTTCTGGCTCTTTACCGACGCCCTGCTCTATGCGACCCAGCTTGCGACGAGCCACCTGTACCAGCTCAATCGCTGGATGGCCTTGACGGAGATGAACGTGCAGGCCTCGGTGCAAGAGGCGACAGGATTAGACATTCTCACGGCGGAGAAGAGCTTCACGGTCTTCACCAAGGACGTGGCGGAGCGTGACATGTGGCTGGAGCGGATTTCTGAAGCGGTCAACCAGGCGAAGGAGGCTGCGGGGATGAGCACCGACCCGGCCAGCCTGCAGGTGGCCCCCATCCTCGTCCAAACCTCGGACAGCAAGGACTGCGCGCTGTGCCACACGGCCTTCACCATCTTTATGCGTAAACACCACTGTTTGAGTTGCGGCAATGTGGTCTGCGATAAGTGCAGCCCATCCCGCATGATCTTGCCGAATATTCACAAAACGGAGCGGCAGCGTGTGTGCAATGCCTGTGTGGCGGGGGAGACGCACCATATCCGTGCCGTCAACACGGCGACTGGCGAGCTTGGCATTCACCCTGCCCTTGCCCCCGTCGAGCCCAAGGTTGCCGCCCTGGTGGAGGAGGAGCACGAGGGGGTGGAGGAGGAGAACGAAGCGCCCCAGCGCGTGGCCCCCCTTCTCTTTTCGCCCGGTGCCGGCAATGCGGCGCCTTCTCCCTCTTGGTTGACCTCGCCACAGCATTCTATCTCTCCAGGAGGCCTTGCCTCCCTCAAGAATTCCCCGACGGCAGCAGCAGCTGAACCGGTGTACGCCCCCGTGATGGTCGATGGTTGGACGGCTTCCCAGGCGTATGAGCCCGAGGACAATGCCAATCCTTTTAGTGGGGATGGAGAGGGGCTTGCGATGCCTGAACCTATTGCTGCTGCTGCGGAAGCGGAGGTGGAGGTCGAGGAAGAGACGGAGACGCCCGCCGTTGAGGAAAAGACCGAGGCAGCGGCGCCTGTGATTGCCGTGGAGACGACCGTTATCGTGCCGGCGCCCGTCGCTTCCTTTGCCATTGAGCCCGTCGTCGTCGCGCCTGTCGTAGAGATCGCTGCGCCTGCTGCGGAGTCTACGCCTTTGGATTTCGAGCAAGCTGCGGCGATCGAACCTGTCGAGGAAGTGAGGGTGTTCGAGACCAACGTCCCTTTCTTTGAGGCGGCACCTTTCGAGACCCCTGAGCCAGTTGTGCAGTCGGCGGTCCCAGCCTTCGACACGTTCGATGCCCCCGCCCCCTTGCCCTTGAGCCTGACGTCTCGCAAGCTCTCCTTGTCTGCCTCCGCTGGCGTCGCGCCTTTGGCGGCGGCCGGGGAAGGGGAGGCGGCAGTGGTGAATGCGCCGGCGCGTGAGGCCGTGTCGGCGGTGGAGTTCAATGACCCGTTTGACATTTAGAGAGTGAACGAGTAAAGAAGAGGAGAATCAGAGCCAGTATAGAGAGAAAAAATGCGTGTAGGTGCAGCGTATGTATGGGGAGGGAGGAGAACACTGATATGAGAGAGGCTTCACAAGATGTATGTGTATGTACATGACAGAAATAGAGAAGCGATGAGAATTAAAAGCATGCCAGGAAAACAGTAGAGGTAGAGAGAAAGAAGACATATCGCTTGTACATGTTGAGTGAGACACGATATTAAAAGAGGAGAAGAGACAGCAGGAGAAGAGAAGAAATTTCACCCCAACCCATTTCACCAACCACACAAGAGAGAGAGCACAAACAAGAGAATATCGATGAGATTATTTATATTCAGAACCGAGAAGGCGACGACAAAGAAAGAAGAAACACGATGCCATGTCTACAATAAAAAATTGCTTTCTTATATTTGTCACATACTGTTTCTCTCTTTCCACCTATGCCTCTATCTACTCTTCATCAGGCGCAAACGCCCAAGGCACCAACTTTAGATACGGCGCCTCATCCACCACCTGATTCATCTTCCAATCATTTCTAAACAAAAGCACCGGCCTCCCCCATCGGTCCTTACATTTCATCGCCCCAAAAATCAACCCCTCCTCGTCCGCCTTATCAATCTCCTCCCACGTCGCTTCCGACCACCGCGCCGCCGTAAACGTCAAGGGCTCCAAGCGCGTCTCCACCCCATACTCCTCCTTCATCCGATACGACACCACCTCAAGTTGCAACGGCCCCACCGCCGCCAGAATCGGCGACGTCTTCCCCTCATCATTCCGCTCATACAGCAACTGCACCGCCCCCTCCTCCAACAACTCATCCACGCCTTTCTTGAAACTCTTATACTTCCCCGCCGACGGATTGAAGATATACGCAAACACCTCAGGAGAAAAGGAGGGAATCCCCGGAAACTTCACCGTCTTGGCCCCCGTAAAGATTGAGTCACCAATAGCAAACAAACCCGGGTTATTCAACCCTACCACATCCCCAGGATACGCCTCCTCGATCGTCTCTCGATCCTGCCCAAACAACATCGAAGCCTGCGCCAAATTGACCTGCCGCCCCTTCAAACGCGAATGGGAGACCTTCATCCCCTTCTCGAACTTCCCCGAGCAAATTCTCACATACGCCACCCGATCCCGATGCTTCGGATTCAAATTCGCCTGCAACTTAAACACAAACCCAGTAAACTCCGGATGCTCCGGTCCAATCAACCCTGCCGTCGTCTCTCTCGGCGCCGGCGGCTCCGAAATCGACAAAAACTTATTCAAAAATAACGCCACCCCAAAATTCGACATGGCCGACCCAAAAAACATGGGAGTCTGCTCCCCCCGCATCACCTTAGCGATATCCAAGGCAGGCATCAACGCATCCAACAGCTCCACATCCTCCTTCAATTGCTTAAACAAAGCAGGACCCAACAAATCAGGTAACCTCGAATCCCCCAACGGCAGCTGCTCCAGCTCCGTGGCCTTCTCCGTGCGCCCCTGCCGTTCAAACAGATGCACGACCCGCGTCTCCCTATCATATACACCCTTGAAATCCTCCCCATCCCCGATAGGCCACACCATCGGCACCACCTCCAAGCCCATCTCCTTCTCAATCTCATCCACCAGGTCCACAGGACTCTTGGCCGGCCTGTCCATCTTGTTGGCAAAGGTATAAATAGGCAGTCCCCGCAAGCGACAGACAGTAAACAGTTTCCGTGTTTGCGCCTCTAGACCCTTGCCGGCATCGACAAGCATCAGGGCGTTGTCGGCGGCGGAAAGGGTGCGGTAGGTGTCTTCTCCGAAGTCGGCGTGACCGGGGGTGTCGAGGAGGTTGATTTGGAAGCCGGAGTACTGTTTTTGGAGGAGAGGGGGAGGAAGAGGAGGGAGGGGGAATTGTGAGGAGGGGCGGTTTGCGTTGGTGGTCAAGAAAAGCAAATAAGAATACTAGATGGTCCAATTATCAGAGGCCGATGAAAGAGGCATGAAAGGGAAAATCAACAAGCAACCTAGCCATCCACCCCATCTCATTCACCTAATCCCCCCTTCCTGTCTCCCGCACACGCAATCACCAATCACATACACCACGTACATCGAAAGTCATGACAGTGGAACTGATGGAAATCCCACGCTGCTTCTCCATTTCCATAAAGTCTGACTGGGTCTTGCGTTGCGAGGCCCGGGAACGGACAGCGCCGGCTTCGTTAATGGCCCCGCCGTACAGTAGCAGCTTTTCGGTCAAGGCTGTTGATTTAAGGCAAGGTAAGGAATGGCAATGAGGGAAGGCGCGGAGGGTGATTGATATATTTCAAGCACTCAATTATTGGACTGGGTGAGTGAAAGGATGTGCCTCGCCTTAAATCCTTCACAGGACAGAGCTCACGCAAGACGCCCAAGGCGCAAGGACATAACCAAATCATTGCACAAACGGCTTAAGCAAGAATAGAACACGCACGTCGATGTGCCTCAATCCTTGTCTCTCCTCTTGTATGACCTCATTGTGTACGTACTCGTTTTGCCCGAATCGGGGTGGGAGATAATGGCAAAGGTCCGGCGCTCCAAGATCTTGCTTTGCGTGGTCTGGACTGTTTTGGTCACGGTTACACCTGTATCATAATAGAGAGAGGTGTGATTAGCTTGTGGGCAAAAGGGGCGCCAGCGTACCACCACAAGAACTATTATTACTACGCACCATCGTCTTCCAAGGCCTGCGTCGGCGCCTCTTGCTCCAAGGTTTCCGAGGCGTAGGAAGGCCGCGACCGGGGCAGCGAGACGGGGGCAGGTCTCAAGGGGATGAAGCCCTGGACGCAGCAGCACGACAATGCCGCAAGGAGCAGCACGGGGGTGGGGCGGCGGCGTCGTGGCGCCATGCTTTCCCTAGGGCACACCTTGTTGCTGTTCCGAGGGGGTGGGGAGGTCGGAGTGGGGGAGGAGAGGGCGGAGGGGTGGGCAAGGAGCTCGATGTTAGGCCGTCTGCAGGCCTCGTGCACCTGGAGGGAAGGAAGAGGGGGAGACAAGAGGTGTTTGAGCAGCTATCTAGGGGTAAATGCGATGCGGCAAGGGCATGGACATGGCCGGCCAGAGCAACTGAAGCAGCACGAACGCGTCGCTGGTGGAGTATGCGCAGCGACGACCCCTTCCTCTGTGGTTCTCCTTTGCTTCCCTTATCGAATGCCTTACACTAACTAGACCTGCATCCCGACCATATCAAGCAGGCAGTGATAGCTCCAAGGCCTAGGACAGGCGCGGCGTGGGACTGCGGCCCCTGCAAGCTCGTCCAATCCCTGCCTGCACGCCCTTCATCATCAGCAGCCGCACAGGAGGAAGAAAGCAGCGATAGGAGACTCATTTTGCTACCCATCCCACCCACGCATAAACCACACAGCCAAAACCATGAACGTCGTGGCCTCGTACTTGCTGCTCAAGCTGGCGGGGAAGGACCCCAAGGCCGCGGACATCTCTGCTTTAATCGCTTCTGCAGGTGGCGAGGCCGATGAGGCCAAGGTGGAGCTTTTGATGAAGGAGATGGAGGGCAAGGACGTCGAGGAGCTGCTGAAGGAGGGCAAGGACAAGCTCAAGAGCGTCTCCATGGGCGGCGGTGGCGGTGGCGGCGCGGCCCCGGCGGCGGCGGCGGCTGGTGCCGCTGCGCCCGCGGCTCCGGTAAAGGTGCGTGTTTGTGGGGTTGGGTTGCTTATGGAGGGAGTGCGAAGTAAATGCAGCAGAATCGACGAGCCCAAGGCGCTTGCTCTGCTTAGTTCAATTATGCCTTGTCTTGGCGCGGTTGTGTGGGGAATGGAAGACCTTTGATTACCCTTCGCCGCTTACTTGTGCTCATATAATCCCCTAACATTACCTCTTTCCTCTTACCCACCTATCAAAACACAGGAGGAGAAGAAGGAGGAGGATGCTGATCTGGCTGGAGGCATGGATATGTTTGGGGTAAGTTAAGGAGCAAAGGAGGAGAGTGTGTGTGGTTTGTACTTCTCCGTCGTTGCCTTTGTGTCCCTCTCTCTCTCTGGCCCCACGCATGAAGTAATAATGATCCACACTCACACAACCGTTTTCTTTCCCCCCCCTTGTCCTCTTCCTCGTCACAGGGCGGCGGCGACGGATACTAAACGCAGCACGGGTAGAAGATGGAGAGGGCTTGTTCGACATGCGCTGGCACGCTAGAGGCCGGAGGAGGATGAGAGGAGGGTGATGCCGCGTTATGTGCGTGTTGAAAGAGCAACGGTCACGCAAAGGAGAGGAGTGCGTGGTCAAGGCAACTTTGGGGAAAGTATCCAATATTTCCCGATTAAAACGTGTGCACGTAGTTGTGTTTCTTGTTTTAATTATTGCTTTGGTCGCTTTTGCCCTACATAATCCACACTATGAAACGACATCAAATTAAGCAGCGCTTTTGTTTTTTAATTTCAACCTTGGCAGGACCAAGGAAAGCAAAATAGCGGATAGAAAGCAAAGAATGTAGCGAATGCCACCACCAGCACACACAAGATGAGCAAAGTGCCCCCTGTTTCAATTCGAGAGTCTTTGTGAATCATTCTTCTTTTTCGTCTCACAAACCCCCATCCCCTCCCCCCCTTGTAGTAGCGACGGTCTCCTCACTCCTCCCTCTCGGCAGAAAGCAGCAGCCACCAACAACACGCAAAAACAATCAACAAACATCATCGGCGACGCTTGCCATTTTGTGTGTGTGCCAAAACTGTTAGTCTTTCACGTCTTCCTTCTACTCCTATTAGATAGGAAGCTGCCCTCCCTCCCTCCCTCCCCTTCCTCCCCCATCCTTCCGATGGAGATAAGAGGGAAAAAGGGGGCAGACCGCATCTGCCGTCCGCCACGTCATCAATTCATCTTCTCCTCTCTTTCTTATAATTTTTCTCTCTACTTACTGGTTCTTTTCGTTTCTTCCATTTCTCATTTTGTGTGTGTGCGTGTGTGTGTGTATGTGTGAGCAGTCTCCGCACTTTTAAGGAAGTGTTGGTACTACATGCGCTGGCGCTGCTGCTGCTGCTGCTGCTGCTGCTGCTGCTGCTGCTGCTTGCACTCTTTGCTCATGTAGATCTCCATCACCTTCTCAAATTATGCATCCCCCGCTCCTTCCTCTCTCACTCTCGTTCCATCTCATTCTTTCTTCTCCTCTTTCTGATTATTCTCGCAAATATGTATATACAATCAGACTGCACACAAGGCAATACACTACCGCCACGGCTCGGCCTCTTATTGCTGTTGTTGCTATGGTTACTTAGGTGGGGGGTTCCTCTCTCCTCTTCTCTCTCTCTTCTCCCCCTGGTTGTTTATGGCGCTTGCTTGTTGCTTCTCCTCTGTTCTGTGCATGTGTACCTCCTCCTGACCCTCCCTCCCTCCCTTTCCCCCTACTGCTCCTTCAAGGTCTTTGTCCGGGTCTGCTTGAAATCGGCCATGTTATCCCCCACGCCCATAAAGTCATAAATAAAATCACGCACTAAGGCCGGCACACCGTTGGTCACCATCAGGATGTAGGCATACCGAGGCATGTTCAACAGGTTCCGGTTCTTCTCCGCCGCGTTCAAAATCGAGTTGGCCACATAGTCCGGTTGCAAGATAGGCAGCAAAATAGGAGCCTTGGTCTTGGCGCCGGTGAACATGCCAGTATCGATGAAGTAGGGGTTGACCAACGTCATCCTCACTCCGGGGCATTTCAACCGACGAATCTCCGTGCGGATCCCCTCATGGAAGGCGATAGCCGCCGACTTACTCGTGCAGTAATCCGCCAACCCATCCACCCCGACCAAGCCCGCCGTGCTGGCAATGGTGATGATGTGCCCGTGGTTCATCTGCACCATGGCGGGCAAAAAGGCCTTGACCGTCCAAAAATGCGCAATCACGTTCACCTCCATCGTCTTGAGCGAGTAAGCATCATCTCCCTCTAGAAAAGGCTTGCCCGAAACGATCCCTGCGTTGTTCACCAACACGGTCACGTCCTTCCCGGTTTGGATCTTCATCTGCTTGGCAACCTCGTAGACACGCTCGCGTTTGGTCACGTCCACCTTGTAGATGAAGGCCCGGGCGCCCTTGGCTTCAATTTCCTTGGCTACTGCTTGCATGGCCGTCTCGTTCAAGTCCCAGATGACGACGGTGGTGTTCTCGTAGGCGGCGAACTGGGGTTGTGTGGGATGGGAGGGAGGGAGGAGATGAGAATTGGGGGGTGGGAGGGGAATATGTGTGACAACAGAAAGCAGGGGTGTGGGGGAGAGAGGAGCGGAGAACACGCCCCACGCACAAACATCACACTATCCAAAGGGAAGGAGGACACGCGAGAGATGACATGTATGATTCGGGAAACAAGGAGGCACCCTCATCTAGCCTAATCCACCCCAGCGCAGACAAGTCACGTACCTTCAAGGCCATGAGGCGCCCAATCCCACTTGCGCCGCCTGTGTGTGAGGACGAAGGGGGGAGAGCGAGGGGAATCAGACACAAGCTCTGCCTGCCTTAACAGACATTGCTTATAGCTTGACAACCCCCCACCGGCCACGGCAGAGACAGCACTTGACTTCGTACCTGTGATGAGGACGGTCTCGCCCCGGAAGCTCTTCCGCTTGGGAAACAAGAGATCAAAGCACTCGACCATCAGGAGGACACCCGCCCAGCATATGGCACCCAAGCACTGCACAAAGCCGTAGATGTGCGCCCACACGTCCACGGCCACGTCTTTCCACGGGCTCATTTTTACACGCGCCGGCTTTTCGATTCGAATAGGAGGGCGTGAGGCTGACGAGGAAGGAGCAAGAAGGCACTCGAGATGCGGCTTGTTCCTGTCAATTGGGGTAGAGGGGTGAGACAAGGTCAGAGACAATAGGAAGGACGTGGTGGAATCGAAAACGTGCCTGTCAAATCAGTGCCCACGGCCAATGTTTAGGACAGGAACATGCCTTTTGCAGGTTTCAAGTCGCGAAGCAAGCCCATCGCCAACGCCCGGGTATGATAGGAAACCTCTCTTATTAGTCCTTACAGGGCACCACCAAAAGCAACTGAACCAACCGAAAACAAGAGAGGGAGAAGAAGAGAAGCTTGCTGCAAGCCACACCTTATTTTGGTGGTTGCTTGTTATGTTGTTGTTTCCCTTTTCTTCTTTGTAGTACCCCCGGGGCTGCCAAGCCACTCAACCGCCCTTCTTATGTTGCTTC